>HLSNC_1000981_pt1 | contig 16136 bp, 13 predicted proteins | sample HotLakmetagenome_2_FD_14041 | JGI IMG/M metagenome (IMG submission 14041)
AGAAAGCTATCGACTGAAACAGAAATCTACAAGCTAGACTATGAAAGGTGGGTCAATTTTATTGGCCAAAGGTGGGTCAAAATAAATGGCCATTGACACCAGTATTGGACTTGATCCTTCAGTCTACGCAACCCACTCAATGAGACGCAGCAAAGCGACATTAATCTACAAGAAGACAAAGAATCTTCGAGCCGTCCAGTTGCTGTTGGGACACACAAATATGTCGAGCACCGTGCGATACCTTGGTGTCGAGGTCGAGGATGCTTTGGAAATAGCTGAGAGTATTGAGATCTAGCTGCGTAACTTGCGTCCTTTGTTCCTATGGATGCCGCAGACGCTGCCAGCCCCGGTCGATGATCACCCTCGGGTTTCGATCAAGCTCCTCCAGTCGCCAAACAAAAGCGAACATTCGAATCTGGGCTTTCTATCCCGCTCGTTCTAGCTAATCAAAGCGAGTTTATCGAGCATCACCTACAGAGCAAATTGTAGGCGTTTAATGGATGTAAACGTCCCTGTTTTGGTTACAAGGCTGATTAGAGTTTTCCGCGAGTTGATGTTTTGACAGATATTCCCATGGCGTCAGGTCTTCCAGTTAAAACTTGTTTCGAGCCACGTAAAGATGTCAGAGGCAATTTGCTGCCAGTCTCTTTCGACCTGGAATGCGTGGCTCATCCCTTCGTAGATGGTAACCGGCGCATCGTATAACTTTGCCGCGCGCTGTACCTCAGCAGCAGGAATTATGAAATCGCCCGTCGCTCCCCAAAAATGGATTGGTACCTGCGCTTTTTGCCCAGGCAACCGCTGATAAAGCGCCTGGGTCAATGCGAGCATGGATTCGCTGCGAAGGTTTGCGGTCATCTCAGCCATGCCCTCCGGGTCCGATGTCTCTGAGAACATGCCAGACGGCGCAGCGGCGTGTCGGGTTACCCGGGCGTCAGCGATTGCGGCAATCATTTTAAGAGCGCTCAACGGGGACCGACGGGTAAGAGACACCATACTGCGCAGCAATCCATCTGGCGGTACCGGAGAAAGCAAAGCCACTGCAGAAACCTGCGCATCATACATAGCCTGCTGCGCGATCAGTCCGCCCAGAGAGTGTGCGATAAGTATCGGCGGAGTAGCAAAGCTCCGGATTTTCGCAGCCAGGTGTTTACGATAATCGCTCAGGGCTAGCTTCTGTCGACTTAATCCAGTCGAGCTACGGCCGGGGAAGTCCAGACTGTCAACTTCGAACCCTCGCTGCTCAAAATAGGCCATGAAATTATCAAGCCACACCGAGCCTCCGTTCAAAGCACCGGGAACAAAAAGGATCGGGGGTGTTTTGCTTGAAATCATCGTTTTTCCTCACTCCAGCGCCGCCCACAGCAGCAGATTATTCAAATTATGACTCACGTTCTTCCGTCGGCCACCACTGTTTCTTGCTCCCATCCCCCACCCAGGGACTGATACAGGTTGATCAATTCCACTAGCGCTCGCGTCTCGGCACGTACCAGTTCGTCTTCGGATTGCGTCAGCCTCAGGTTGGCATCAAGCACCTCAATGAAGCTGCTGAGCCCCTGCTGATAAAGGCCTTCAGCCAGTTCCGCCGACTCTTGAGCCGCTTCCACTGCACTCTGCAGTCGAGCCCGGATAGCCAGACTTTCACCGTAGCTGATGAGGGTGCTGCCAACCTCCTGAAAAGCACTGAGAACTGTCCGTTCATACTGAATCAGGGCCTGCTGTTTGCGGGCTTCCTGAACATCGATCGTCGCCCGCAGGCGACCCTGCTGGAAGATCGGCCATCGAAGGACCGCACCGATGGCCCAGGTGCCAGATGAGCCTTTCAGGAGTTCTCCAATCGTCAGGGACTCCAGTCCGGCTGAACCGGTCAGAGAGAAGCTAGGGTATAGATCCCGCTGTGCGGACTGCCAATCCGCAAAGGTGGCGCGCAATTGTGCTTCAGCGGAGCGAATGTCCGGCCGCCGCTGCAGAAGCTCGGAGGGAAGTCCCACGGGCACAACATCCGGCTCGCTTGGCAGTGGCTGGGTGGTCATTAATTGCTCGGTCAGTGCTTCACGTGACCGGTCAGTAAGCAGGGCCAACTGATAGGCCGCCTGCTGTTGCTGCCTGCGGCTTTCTGGAATCAGAGCACGTGTCTGCTCTAACTGGGCCTTTGCACGGGTTACGTCCAGTTGCCGCGACAGCCCGATTTCGGCACGTGCTTGCACAATTTCCAGCGTGTCCAACTGTAGGGCGACATTGCGCTCAAGAACGGCCAGGCGCTTCTGCTCGCTGCGAACCAGCAGGTAGTTGCGGGCGACCTCGGCAAACACCAGGCGCAGCACATCCTGTTGCTGATACTCCTGACGTTCGATGCGCGCCAGGGCAGCTTCCGCTCTGGCCCGCTGGGCGCCGAAAAAGTCCAATTCCCAGGACGCGCCAAAGTCGATGCCAAAAACATTCTGTTCATCGCTTGTGCCGGGCGGAATGAAGCTGGCACCATTCTCACTTGCGGACTGGCGCACCGCTGAGCCTGAGCCTTGGATCGATGGCAGTCCGTCGGCCGTTTCCAGGCGATAAGCGGCTTGCACTTCCTTCAGGCGCGCTTTTGCCAGACGAATATCATGGTTCTGCGTTGCTGCGTCGCGAATCAAACCGGACAAAAGCGGATCCTCAAACAGATCCCACCAACGCGCCTGCACCGTCGTCGTGTTCGCCTCCGGTGATAGCCAGCGATCAGCCTCGGGTATCTGGGGAGAGGGTGGCTCGCTGGGCAAGCTGGTGCAGGCAGCGAGGAACAGATTCAGCGTTAAAAGAGTCAGAAGGTTTTTCAGGGCTGCTGATTTCATGAGGGCTGACCTCCAATCTGAGCTGGCTCGGCAGGCGTTTCAGGAGCTCTGGTCGCACCTCGTTGAATAAGGGCATACACCGCGGGTGTAAAAAACAGCGACAGAATCACCGAAAAGCCTACTCCTCCGGCGATGACCACTGCCAGAGGCGGCCAGAAAGAGCCACCATTCAGTAATAGCGGCGTGAACCCGGCGACGGTGGTCAAAGTCGTCGACAGAATATGACGCGCGCTGCCCAGTGTCTCTCCAACCATGGCTTCAACATCGCCGGTGGCGGCAACGGGGTTAGCCCGCAGCGCAGCCAACACGACAATGGAACCGTTGATAGCCACGCCTATCAGACCAGCGGTGCCGATAATCGGGTTGAAGCCCAGCGGAAAGCCAGACAAGTACAACGAAAAAAAGCCAAGGCCCGCGGACAGCACGGCCACTGCACCGATCAAACCAGCGAGCGCCAGGCTGCGGAAGGCGAGAATCAACGTTGCGATCATCACTATCATCAATACCGGCGCATAGGTCACCAAATTGCCAACGGCTTCTTTTTGCGCATCGGCATCGCCGGCGACCTCCAGCCGGTAACCATGAGGTAAATCCAGCCCGCCAAGCTCCAAAGACTCCAGGACATTTTGAGTGACCGACAGTGGTGCGACATTCGGATGCAGGAAAGCCTCCACCGTGTTCACTCGCTCGCCATTGCGTCGAGTGATGGCGGTTAGCTCCGGGGTCAGCTCGAAATCACCCAACGCCGCGGCTGGTATCCATTGTTCCAGCGTTGGAGAATTGATGCGCAGCGAGGCAATCCGGCTCATCTGGCTGCGAGTATGGTCATCAACCCGCACGCGGACGGGCAGAGATTCCAGACCCTCAAGGACGGTGCCGCCGGTCAGACCCTCAAGCTGTGACTCAAATTGTCGGGCAATATCATCCAGCGTCAGCCCGGCCAGGCGTGCCTGGTCTTCATCGGCTTTCAGCCAAAGTTTGGCTTTACCGCCCTCAATGGAAGCGAATGCGTGAGTGACACCGGACTGTTTTTCCAGAGCCAAGCGCACGCTTTCTCCCAACTCCCTCAAAACATCAGGGTTGGGCCCGACTATACGAAAGGACACGGGGGCAGAGCTTGGCGGTCCCTGGGCGAAGGCGCGCACCACCGTTCGGGCTTCCGGGAACTGTTCATCAAGGCGTGCCTGCAACTTTGGGATCAGCGCGTTTGCGTCGGCCGCATTGTCCGCAAACACAATGGCCTGCGCATAGCTGGCAAAATTGTCCTTGTTCATTATCTGGTTGTAGTACACAGATGGTGTGGACCCCCCGACCATCCAGTGGGTGCGAGCTACTCCGGCTTGCTGATTGATCAAACGGTTCATTTCCTGTGCAGTGCGTTGCGTGACGGTGATGGCACTCTCCTCTGGTAGCCACACCTGAACTTCGAAGTGATCGCGATCGGCACTGGGAAAGAACACATTCGGCAGCTGCGAGGCCAGGGCCAGGCCCAATATTGGCAGAATCAGCGACAGACCGATTGCCATCCAGGGGTGCCGCAGCCCCCAACTGAGGGTGCGTCGATAACCGCTCGACAAGCGCGGCAACTTTACCCCGGCCTGCCACCATCTGGATTGCCGGCTCTCTGGGATCTGCGCCTCGGCGCTTTGGCTTGCCTGTGGCGGACCGGTCCAGATTGCCGCCAGGGCTGCGATCAGAGTGATCGAAATAACGAAAGAAAAAACAAGCGCCATAACCACCGAGATGGCAATAGGTCCGATAAAGTCACCAATATTGCCCGGTAACAGAAACACCGGCATGAAACCGATGATGGTGGTCAGCGTTGAGGCGAACAGCGGTACCTTCAGATGCTTCACAGCTTTTGACAGCCCTGCCATCGAGGAAAGACCGCGTTCACGGATATTCTTGCGCACTTCATCTGTAACCACGATGGCATTATCGATCAACAGACCAATGGCGATGATCATGCCAAACATGGTCATCTGGTGAATTTCCTCGCCGAAAAAACTGAGCGAGAAAATCGCGCCAGCCATGGATAGCGGCAGGGCTAGACCGACAACCAGGGACGGGCGCCAGCCCATCGACACCAGCACCACCAACATGACCACCAACATGCCGGCCAACAGGTTGCCGCCCAGGTTACTCAAGCGTTCCTCGGTATAGTCATTCTGCACAAACAGAGTATGGATATCGGCGGAGGCACCGAATTCCTCTTTGAACATGTGCACCACTTCTGTAGCGCTCTGATTCCAGACATCCACCCGTAGGTTGTCGGTCATACGTGCGGCCACGAAAATGCTGCGCTGGTCTGCTTCGGTAAAGGCGATTTCACTGGCAGGATCGCGACTGGTCTTTTCAATTCGTGCGATATCACGGAGGTGCAGCGACGCACCTTCTGCATCTTCATAAACCGGGATATCTGAAATGCGTCGCAGGCTTTCCAGCGCTCCATCGACTTCAATCAGCAACGAGCGATTGGATGAGTGCAGGGCGCCGGCTGCCTGTTTGGAATCGGCCGCCTGGATCCGCTGGGCGATATCACCGGCGGTGAGTCCCATTGCGTTAAGTTGCGGCATATCCAGCGTCACAAGAATTTCTTCCTGAGGGTCGCCGTAACGTCTCACAATCTCGGTCCCTGGCAGACTGCGCAGGCGGTCGGCGAGTTCAGCCGAGAGGCGATTGAGGATGGTTAATTGCTCGGTGGCGTCACTCGGCAATGACAAGGCCACAACCATAGTGAAAGCAGTTGCGCCACGCTTGTCGTCGAATTCGGGTTTGCTGACACCGGGCGGAAATTGCCTGGATGCATCCTCTAGTGCATCACGAATTTTGGAGAAAATCTGTTCGTTGTTCGAGGCGTCGGTCCAGTCCTGAAGTTCAACGGACACGATCGAGGCACCAGCGCGGGAGACCGACTCCAGATCTTTGATTTCATAAAGTTCCCGCAGCTCATCTTCAATGACCTTGCTGACAAGCGATTCCACGCGTTCGGCTGAGGCGCCAGGGAAGAAGGTCAGTACCGTGGGATTGCGATTGGTTATGCGTGGGTCTTCCAGACGCGGTAAATTTATCAGCGCGGATGTGCCCGCAACCAACAAAATAACAATGCAAAGCCATAGCAGATAGCGATTTCTGAACAGCAGGGTATGAGGCAAGGGGGAGGCCATCATCAGTCTCCCTGTTGAGCGGTTTGCACGTTGGGCAGCGCCTGGAGCCTCTGACCGGGTACGATGCGGTGAACACCATCAGCGACGATTGTCAGACCATCGACGATGTGCCCACGCACGTAAGCCTGTTCCCCGTCCTGATAAAGAATGTCGACGACCTGACGCTGCGCCTGGCCCTGATCGTCCAGGGTATAGACGCTCCACAGGCCACGAACGGTCTCTGTTAGCGCCGAAAGCGGTACCCAGCTGCCACTGGTGTCAGTGCGTAGTGTCAGTCGAAGCTCGGCCAAGTCGCCCGGACGGACGTGCGCTGAGGTGTCCAGGTTGAACAGCACATCCACCGTGCGGCCGCGTCGATCCCGTACAGGCAGAACGGCTTTTACTTTGGCAATCTGGGTTTGCCCCTGTATCTCAAGGTCAACGCTCTGACCGATCGCCATACGGTCCGCGAGCTCGTTGGCTAGCGCAATGCGCACTTCGTGGGTACCTTCCTCCTGTAAATCCAGAACCGGGGTGCCGGTTGCAATCACTTGGCCTTCATCTACCCAACGCTTGACGATAATACCGCTGAAAGGCGCGCGCAGGCGTGATTTTGAAAGGTCGACTTCGATGCGTTTTAGAGCTGCCTTAAAGCGTGTGAGAGTGGCTAATGCGGTATCCCGAGCCTGCCGGGCTTCATCCAACTCTTGCTGTGACACCCCCCGAATAGCCAGTGCAGACTCTACCCGGCCCAAGGTGGCCTCAGTCAGCGCTAGCGAAACGCGTGCTTCTTCAAGCGATGCAGTTGCTTCCACGCGCGCCGCATCCAGACGCTGAGTATCCAGTTCTGCGAGCAAATCGCCCACTTTCACTCGGTCTCCCTCATCCACTTGCAGACCAATGAGACCTCCGCTGATCTCGAACCCTAATGAGGCGCGACGACCGGCTTCCACCGGTCCAACATAGACAGACTCTCTCTCGTAACCAGTCTCCTGACGCAGCTTGATCGTCTCGACCGGCAAACCCTCAGCGTTAATCGATGCCTCGGTCTGGCTGACGGGTTCCGGCTCTTTGACACCCGTTGAGCCAGCCAGGGCCATGGCAGGAAAAGACGCCAGCGTAATCAATAAGAGAGCTTGGATAGGGTGAATCGGTATTAAAGCGGCTTTCATTATCGTTGTTCCTCTGCACTGACTGTGGCCGACTGGAATTATCAAACTGATTGGTCCATTATCATAGGAGATGTAATAAATAGCAAACTGTACGGTCTAGTATTTTAATTGGATGAAGCGCTATGGTAGAAAAATCGAAGTCGTCTTCCGTTACCGGCGGTCCGAGACCAGGGCGTCCCAAAGACCCTGAAAAAAGTTGGCAAATTCTGGAAGCCGCCGGAGATCTTTTTATGGCGCAGGGCCTGAAGACCACTTCAATGGATGCGATTGCAAAGCGCGCAGGGGTGTCTAAACAGACCCTTTATTCGCATTTCAAGAACAAGGACGACCTGTTTAGCGCGGTGTTGCGCTGGAAAATGAATCAACACCAGTTCTCGGACGAAGCGCCCATTGAATTCAGCGGTGACCTGGAAACGGACCTCAATCTCTTCGGCCAGCACTTCATCGGTTTACTGGTAGACCCTGAAGCTTGCGCGATGTTCAGGTCCGTAATTGGCGAGTCACCGAACTACCCAAGAGTATCCCGGCTATTCTATGAAAACGGTCCGCAGCGGATTCGAGAAATTCTGCGAGCCTATTTGGCTGAGCAGGGTGTGCAAGACCCGGAATTTCACGCCGGCTTGTTTACGGGCGCACTCAATGGGGAATTGCATATGTCTGCAATGATGAATCTGGATGAAGTGCCGCCTCGGAGAGAGTTAAATCAATATGTGGCGCGGGTGGTGAAGGTATTTTTGCCCCTGTTCAGGGAAAAGCGCGCAACATAATACAACTACTACAGTTTATGGACTCGACATCCCGCATTGTTACTAAATGTTCGCTTTGCGACCGGGGCGGCCAATTTATGGCAGCAAAACTGCGGTAAACTTGTGATGTCATTGCCATTGGTGGTCGGCGTCAGTGTACATCGCTAATAGGCAATCGGAAGGTGCCGCTAGATCCAAAAAATGTTGCTGGCTGGCCGGGATTGATCCTGCGGCAACCCTACGAAATTTGTTGTTGGAACTATGTTGTCGACTTAATATTCTAAAGTCCATTATTTCAGATCAACTCACGCACTCAGCAACGAAAACTGCATATTCCATATTCGTATAAGCTATGTTCGATCGAAGCTACTACCCCTGCCTGGAAAAAACTCAGGGCCTGCCCTTTACCTTCTATGTCCGCGCCGGTCATGACGGCACCGGTACCCGGCGTGCCATCGAAAGCATAGCCACAGGATTGCGCTGGAAGCTTATCCAGGACCCTCTGGTTTGCCGGGGCGAGTATACAACAGAGTTTGAAGAGCAATGCCGTGAGCTGGGCATGTACGTGGCGGCCAGCCTGGACGCTGGCTTGATTTGATCAACTGGCAAATCGGTTGTATAAGCCTTCGATCCGGGACAGGGCATTATCAACAGTGCGCGAGTAACCTTTTTTGTCCAGGCAGTAGCCAAACTGAAGGCTGATACGAAACCCCGCCTGGAAGCGTTGGCATGACATCACGCGGGCGTCAACCCGCGATTCGTTGATGTACTTGCCCTCAAAGTCGAGAATCAAACGTGCGCCAATGTCGACCGGGCGAGGGCAGAGTACAGCCATTCCGTAACGGTTAAGATCGAGGCAGGTGACCGCCACCGATTGCTTTCCGCGGCTGAGAAAGCCTTTTTCGCGAAGCTGTACCTTAAGGCAGGACGCCGGAAAACGATCCTTGATGCGGCGATCTGCGGAGTCATTCGTCATGTTATCGACCATCACGCGTATTGTATTTGTTATGTCCGGAATCCATCCAGACCTAAAAGTGTAGTAATTGGCGGCTTGCTTGAAAAATGATCAAGGGCGATTTTGTGACTTGGTTGGCAAACGCAACGCCGCAAGCCTGATCTGATAAAACCAGAAGTGGTACGCGACAGGCTGATGCTCAAACACTACAATGCCTGCGATAGTTACCATACAAAACCGAACACAACGGGAAGTAATCTTGAAGTCACTGCCACTGCACCAGCTCTACAAATCCTGCGTTCTGAAAGACCTGCCATTTAAAACCACCCGGCAACTGGAGCCGCTGGCCGAAATTGTTGGCCAGAATCGTGCCCAGGAGGCGGTGCGATTCGCCCTGGCCATGCCTCATGGTGGCTATAACGTCTACGCGGTCGGACGAAACGGGTTGGGCAAGCGCACCATGATGCTTCGGTATCTGGAACATCACGTTGACACTGATCAGGCAAGCCACGACTGGTGTTACGTCGCTAACTTCGAAGAGCCCCGCAATCCGACCTTGCTAAAGCTTCCCGCCGGATTGGGCACTCAGCTCAAACAGGATATGGAAAAGCTGATGGCGCGGCTGGTCAAGATGATCCCCCAGACCTTCGACAGCGACAGCTTTCTGGAGCGCTCAGAAAAGCTCAAGGACGAATACGGCAAAAAACAGGAAGATGAGTTGGAAAAGGTCGCTGCCCAGGCCAAGCGGAAAAAAGTGAGCCTGAACATCACCACCCCGGGCGGTTACCGTTTGGTGGCGATGAACGGTGATGAGCCGCACACCGCAGAGAGCTTTCAGGCGCTGACTGACGAACAGCGTGACAAGTTTGAAGATTCGGTCAACAAGCTGGAAAAGAAGCTCCGTCAGGCCCTTCGTAAACTGGCTGACTGGGAACTGGAGTATGCAGAGAAACAGCATGCATTGAATCAGGAGACGCTGGAAGGTATTTCGGGGCATCAGGTTGATGAGCTGAAAGAGAAATACCGTGAGCTGCCTGATGTGGTGGCTTACCTTGAGGCAGTCCGGAAAGACCTGGTTGATAACCTGGATATCTTTCTGGAAGACGATGAGGAGCGGGCCGCTATTGCCTATGCGTCCCTCGACAAGAAAACGCCGCGGCGCTATCTGGTCAATGTGCTGGTGCACCAGAAAACCAACGAAGTGCCGGTGGTAGTGGAAGACAACCCCACTTATCACAACCTGTTCGGCTACGTTGAGAACGTCACCTTTAAAGGTACGGTGTTCACCGATTTTTCCCTGATTCGCCCAGGTAGTCTGCACAAGGCTAATGGCGGCTACCTGCTGATGGACGCGATCAAAGTGCTTGAACAGCCGTTCGTTTGGGATGGTTTGAAGCGCGCCCTGCGCTCGCGATCCTTGCAGATCAATTCGCTGGAGCGTGAACTGACCCTTTCGGGCACTATTTCCATCGAGCCGGAGGCAGTGCCGCTGGACGTCAAGATTGTACTGTTTGGTGACCGTGAAACCTGGATGCTGCTGCAGGAGTACGATTCCGAGTTTGCCGAATTGTTCCGGGTAACGGCCGATTTCGAGAATGAAATGTACCGCACGGAAGAAAGTCAGCTGCTTTATGCCAAGTTTATCGCCAGTCTGGTGGTTGAGAAAAAGCTGTTGCACTGCTCCAACAAGGCAGTGGCTCGTATAATCGAGCACAGCGCCAGAATGGCTGAGCATCAGGACCGGTTGTCCCTGCATGCAGCGGACATTGCCAATCTACTGAGAGAATCCGATTTCTGGGCCAGGCAGGCCGGGGCAAAACTGATTTCCGATGTGCATGTGGAGCGGGCTCTTGAGAGCGCCCGATACCGCAGCAGTCGTATTCGGGACCATTTCTATGATTCTGTTCGGGACGGTTCTACACTGGTTTCAACCACCGGCACCTGCGTGGGCCAGGTAAATGCCCTGTCTGTGCTGTCGACTGGCGGGTTCGAGTTTGGCTTGTCTAACCGTGTCACGGCAACCTGCTACTATGGTGATGGCGGGGTGATGGATATTGAGCGTGATGTGAAGCTTGGGGGCAACATCCACTCCAAGGGTGTGATGATACTCAGCTCCTGGCTGGCGTCACATTTTGCCGTCACCGATCCAATGCATCTGTCGGCCAGCCTGACGTTCGAGCAAAACTACGGCGAGGTGGACGGCGACAGTGCGTCGCTGGCTGAGCTGTGTGCGCTGGTGTCTGCGTTGTCCGGTATTCCGGTGCGGCAGGATCTGGCGATCACCGGTTCAGTGAATCAGTTTGGTGAAGTGCAGCCGATCGGTGGTGTAAATGAGAAGGTTGAGGGCTTTTACGCCACTTGCGAGCTGAAGGGCGGATTGACTGGCTCTCAGGGCGTTATTATTCCGGCCACCAACGTGCAGAACCTGATGCTCGACAGTGAGGTGGTGAAAGCGGCCAGAGCGGGCACGTTTGCTGTGTATCCGGTTGCTCAGGTGGAAGAGGCCATCACATTGTTGTTGGGCAAGCCTGCGGGCAAAGCCGATGACAAAGGCAGGTACCCCAGGCAGAGTGTTTTTGGCATTATTCAGCAACGACTCGAAACCATGCGGGAACACGAACGCCAGGAACACGCCCGGGAGGATCATAAAGATCCATCCATCCACTGACCGGCCCTATAATAAAACGGACAGGAGAGTACCGATCGATGACTGATATCCAGCAAACTGTGTATGTAGTAGAGGACGACGAAGCCGTCCGCGACTCACTCGAGTTGCTGCTCAAATCCGACAGCAAGCCAGTGAAGCCCTACGAGAGCGCCAACGCGTTTCTTGCGGATTATTCCGACAAGATGGCAGGCTGCATCGTGTTGGATATCCGTATGCCGGGTATGGACGGCATGGAGCTGCAGAAGAAGCTGAACGACAAGCATTCGATTTTACCCATTATCTTCGTGACCGGTCATGGTGATGTACCGATGGCGGTCGACGCCATGAAAGAGGGCGCGGTGGACTTTATCCAGAAGCCCTACCGGGAAGAGGCTCTGCTGGAAAAGATTGAAGCGGCCCTCGAACAGGACCGCGAACAACGTAAATCTCTGGATGAAAAGCAGGAGATCGTCCGCCGGGTCAAAAGCCTGACGCCCCGGGAGCGGGAAATCATGGATCGTATGATTGCCGGTCAGGCCAATAAGGTGATTGCGATCGAGCTGGAAATCAGCCAGCGTACGGTCGAAATCCACCGTTCCAGGGTCATGCACAAGATGGGCACCCATTCATTGGCACATCTGGTTCGCATGGTTCTGTCCGTAAAGGAACTTATCGACTAGGTCTGTCTACGTCGTCATGATACGACGACGTTTTTAACCGGCCATGTTTCTATGACTGAAGTTGTCACTGAGAACTCCGAGGTGACGGTTCTGCTGGTGGATGATAATCCGCAGAACCTGAAGGTCCTCTACGAGACCCTGAAAGACAAAGGCTACCGGCTACTGATCGCCAATGAAGGCGAAAAAGCGCTGGACCTTGCCCATCGCCACCATCCGGAAGTCATCCTGCTCGATATCATGATGCCGGAAATGGACGGCTATGAAGTGTGTGAGCGCCTTAAGGCCGATCCGGAAACCTCCGATTGCGCAGTGGTTTTCTTGTCTGCACTTGATGATCTGCAGGCCAAGGTGAAAGGTTTCAGCCTTGGCGGTGCTGATTACATTTCCAAACCGTTTCAATCCCAGGAAGTGATTGTCCGGGTTAAAACCCATGCTCAGGTGATCCGCCTCGAGCGCGAGCTGCAAGCGCGTAATCGTGAGCTTCAGGGCGATCAGGCGCGTATCCTGAATTCTATCAGTGAAGGCATATACGGGTTGGACGAGCAGGGCATCATCGAGTTCGCCAATCCTGCTGCGGCCATGATTATGGGGTGTCCGGCGGAGGATCTGATCGGTAAAAGTTTCTTCGAGCTGCACTTTTCAACGGCTGCCGAGTGCCAGGACAGCCTCCCGGTGATGGCAACCTGTCGCCAGGGCGTTGCTGAGGGGCAGCGTGATATCCGCATGCTGCGGGCTGATGGCAGTGGTTTCCCGGCAGAGTATCGGTCAACACCGAAGCTGGATGATGGAGAGCTGCACGGCGCCGTGGTCGTGTTTCGCGATATTACGGTTGAACTGAGCAATGAGCAGGCGCTGGATGATGCCCGAACTCTGGTTCAGGAGCAGCGTGATCAACTGGCTCATACTTCTCGTCTGACAACGATGGGTGAGATGGCGGCCGGCTTCGCTCACGAGATCAATCAACCGTTAACGGCCATCACCAACTATGCCCGGGTCTCCAAGCGGATGATGGCGAAAGAGCAGCCAGACCTCGGGTTGTTGCAGGAAACTCTGGACAAAATTGAAGCGCAGTCACACCGGGCCAGCGAAATTATTCGTCGCATACGCCGGTTTATGAAAAAGCCGGCGACCGGCAAAGAGGTCGTGTCTGTGCCAGGATTGCTGGAAGATACCCGCCAGTTCGCCGAAGTGGATATGCGAAACAATGACGGCGGCATCAGTGTGTGTTTTGAAGAAGATCTGCCGGACGTGTTGGCAGATCCGATCCAGGTGCAGCAGGTTGCCCTGAACCTGATTCGCAACGCCCTTGAGGCAACCCGCAGCGCGGACTTGTCGATACCGGTAGAGGTCAGTGCTCGCCGCTGCGGTGAGAACTGCGTTCGCATCCAGGTGCTCGACCATGGTGTCGGTGTGCCGGAAGACGCCGTCGAAAAGCTTTTTCACCCGTTCTATACCACCAAGGACGACGGCATGGGCATTGGTTTGGCCACCTGCCGCTCGCTGATTCAGGCTCAGGGCGGCGAGATTGGCTACGAACGCCCGGAGCAGGGCGGTGCCTGCTTCTACTTTACTCTGCCGGTTGCAGGGGCTGAAGCCGAGCCCTGTGCGGTCGAATAACACGCCTGCCTCATAGCCACTCGATGCGTCCGCTCAGATGCGGCGCGTCGCCCTTTTTATTGAGTAGTTGATAGTCCCAGTCCTGGTCGCTTGTTTGCCAGTTCAGCTGTGCCGTGGCCGGCAGAAACAGCGGCTTTTTGAATTGACAAGTCACGCGAACCGGCCCCGCTGTCCACTTTGTTTCTCGCTCCAGCACGGCCAGGGCCTTGGCTTTACTCCACATACCATGGGCGATCGCCCGCGGAAATCCAAACGCTTTCGCGCTTAGCGCGTGCATGTGAATCGGATTTCGGTCGCCGGAGACTCTGGCGTACTGGCGTCCCAGGTTTTCGGGGGCGGTAATCGTCTCCGAGCAGGCGTAGTGCTCCAGTGCGGGCGGTGCCGACTTTGGTTTGTCAGCATGATCTCCGGGCATCCGGAACAGGTTGGTGCTGGTTTCTTCCCAAATTAACTGGCCGGCCGAGCGCGCTTGCGTGATCAGGTCGAATTCAATGCCGCGGCTGGTGCGCTGCTGATTGCCCAGTGCCACCCGTATGTCCAGATTCTCTCCGGTAGCGATGGGTCGGTGCTGGGTGATTGTGTTGCGCAGGTGCACCAGACCCAGTAATGGAAGCGGAAATTGGCTGTCGGTCAGCAGTTTCAGGTGCAGTGGAAACGCGAGAATATGGGGCCAGGTTATGGGCAGCTTTGTGCCAGACGAAAAACCGCAGACGCGAGCATAGCGGGCCAGGGTGGGTGTGTTGGTGGCCACGCCAAGTAGATCGACTTGCAGGTCTGGCAGGGTGGTGTGGTCATCCGGCTTCCTGGATTTCGGTAACAGAGCTCGGGAAAAAAGTGGCAGCAGCGAGGGTGCCTGGCTGCGATACACCAGTGGCTGTTTCATGATGACTGTCTCCTGAGCCGGCCAACAAGGCCGGAAAGTTTCTCGTGAATCAGTGACGCAGTAAAAGAATTACTCTACATTCTGGTACAACTGTGCGTATGTGGCCTGATATGCTCTAATGTACGACGAAAGTTTTGGAGACCTCGCAGTCTGGCAAACCCGGCCAGTTCGGGCATTGACCTATTGAGCCATTGGCACCGTCCGACGGGTCATAGTAGTAACCAATAAATAATAAGCGGGATACTATGCAGGAATTACGTGATGCGGGCGTGATGTTGCGCCTGATTTATGAGGCGATGAAAAAGAAGGGTGTCGATACAGACGCCATTTTTAACCGCCTCGGCGTTGACGAGAAATATGTATTCACCGATCAGCTCAGGACGCCTCACAGTGCCCAGGTGTTTTTCTGGCAGGCGGTGGAAGATGTGTCTGGTGACCCGGACATCGGGTTGCATCTCGGTCCGCTGTTGCCGGCTTACAAGGGCCAGGTTCTGGAATATCTTTTCCTCAGTAGCCCCAACTTCGGAGAAGGGTTACGTCGAGCGCAAAATTATCAGCGTTTGTTAAGCGATGCGGCCAACACTGATTTTTTCATCGAAGGGGATGAAGCCTGCATGGTGCTTGATGCCGCATCGGACGAGATCCGTCGGCTTCGTCACTTCAACGAGTGCTTTGTGCAGGGATTGATTACCTTCTTCAAATCCATCACTGATGGCAGCTTCTATCCGTCCCGTATTGAGTTTGAACACCAACGAGAGCAGGGCCAGGCGCATGCTCGGGAGTTGCTGGGCTGTGACGTGGTGTTTGGCGCTGAGGAAAACCGTCTGTACTTTCCGGTGGAGATGTTGTCCCACGCATCGCCTCATGCTGAGCCTGAATTGCTGGCCCTGCATGAGCGTTTTGCCAGTGAGCAGGTCGCTCGACTGGAAAAGAAGGACATTGTGGGGCAGGTTGAGCGTATTATTGCCGAGTTGCTCGATAGCGGCGAGGTAACCCTGGATGCCGTGGCTGAAAGGCTTGGTATCAAGCCACGAACCCTGCGCACCCGGCTGACTGAGGCGGAAACCAGCTTCAATCAGGTGCTGGCAGATTTCCGATACCGTCTGGCCCGCCAGTTATTGGCAACGACCGACGAATCCATTGATGAGATTGTTTACCTTACGGGATTCTCTGAGCCGAGCACCTTCTATCGCGCCTTCAAACGGTGGTCGAACATGACCCCGATTGAGTACCGGAAAACAGCCCAGGGCAAAGATGCCATGGTTGATGCGATGTGACGATTGCGACCCCCGAACAGAGAATTTAAAAAAGTTCGGGGAAATCGTTGACATAGTTGGGCGGCTCTTTATAATGCGCCCTCGTTGTCACCGAGTATCCGCAAGGCTGCTCAGCAGACAACCCGCGCGGAGCGGTAGTTCAGTTGGTTAGAATACCGGCCTGTCACGCCGGGGGTCGCGGGTTC
>HLSNC_1000987_pt1 | contig 16086 bp, 17 predicted proteins | sample HotLakmetagenome_2_FD_14041 | JGI IMG/M metagenome (IMG submission 14041)
GCCTACATCCGCGGCGCGCTGACGTCCGACCTCCCGGCCGACGACATCGAAGCCCTCTGCGCGCCGTGGCTGACGGATCCGGGTCGGGTCAGCTTCTACCGGCAGTTCGCGCAGGCGGACGAGCGCTTCACCGCCGAGATCGAACCGATGTTCGGCGAAATTCGCTGCCCCGTGAACATCCTCTGGGGCGAAGACGATCCGTGGATCCCGCTGGAGCGGGGACGGGCCTTGCAGAAACGGATGCCCTCGGCCGCGTTCACCGCCATGCCGCGTGTGGGGCACCTGCCGCAGCTGGAGGCCCCTGATAGGGTGCTGAGCGCGTTGCGTGCGTTTCTCGAGAACGGGCCGATCTGAACGGCACTTGCCGATGTCCCATTTCGCCATGTGCATTGCCGGGGCCGATGCCAAGCACCTTCGACGCGCCGCGGGAGCCGGATGGTACGGCTCTCAACCTCGCCGGAGGCACAGCAACGTTGGTTGCGTGCGCCGCGGTCAATTCCTACGCACGCAGCATCTCGTGTGCCGCCATCTTCCGGCCCTGTCCGGCCGGACAAGTTTTGGGATCAGCACAGTACGACAGCGATAGCTGCGACAGCGTCCGGATCGCCCAAGCATAAGTATTGCATAGGACGGTTCCGCTTCCGCATGAAACGGGTCGCGTCTCGGGCGTCTCGCAAGGAAAGGTTCCGAAAATTCTTTGGAGGCCTTCCGAATGCTCGAGCTGACCCTTGCACTCATTCTTTTCCTCTTCCCGCTCGCCTACAGTCCGGGGCCGGGCAATATGTTCTTTGCCGCGATCGGCGGGCGCTTCGGTGTGCTCGCCTCGGTCCCCGCAACGATCGGATATCATCTGGCGACCTTCGTCGTGACGGCCGCGATCGGCTTCGGCTTTGCCGGTGTCGCCCGCATGAGCACGGAAGTCTTCGATCTGATGCGCTATCTCGGCGCAGCGTATATCTTCTGGCTTGCACTGAAGTTCCTGCGTGCGGGCGCCACGGAAGACGACAAGGCTGCGCGGCAAGCAACGCTATTGGACGGTGCCGTCCTGCTGTTGCTCAATCCGAAAGCCTATCTGATCATCGCATTGATGTTCAGTCAGTTCCTGTCGGTCGATGGCAATTCCGGTGCTGTACTGGTTCTCTGGATCACGAGCGTCTTCACAATAAACAATTTCATTGCCTTCACCGTCTGGACGATCGCTGGCGATGTGCTGATGCGACGGTTCCGAAGCGAAGAAAGCGCCCGCCCCCTGAACATCGCTTCGGGATTGATGCTCGCTGCCGTGGCAGGGTGGATTGTCTTTCAGTGATCGACCTCTCTCCTACCCCTACGCCGGGTGAGACCGTGCTGGCCGTCATCTCTGGCCTGGTTTGCTGGCAGCCTGATAGACCGCTGGTGATATGACGCCTGCCCAAGTGTACTGGGGCCGTCGCCCTGCATCTCCGCGTTCGCCGGGTTCTTGGCCAGCACCGCCACGTTCGGGCTGTCGGAGCTGTGGTGACCATGGACGACAAGGCCGGGCAGTGGTGCCTCCGATCACCTTGTGCTGCGCAAGTTCGCCATCGGATTCCGAACCTGATCAAGCGGGCTTTGGCATGTTACAAGAGACAGCAGAGAAACGAGCAAAAAGGCGTTCGAGGTGCTCTGTTGAGTGAGACCAACGTCCAGCCCGTCCTGTGCCGACACCCCTGCCCCGCATGGATGTGCGGGCTTGTTGCAGGCATGTCCGGCTACCGTGAGCGTTCGGGCATGGCGTTGGCGCAGCGCGAGCCTGCCTCGCTTGTCGTGCCGCTGGTCCTCACTTTCCGCAGTGACTTCACGATCTCGCTGGGCCCGAGCCTGTCTGAGGGCCAACGACATGCGGACTTCGTCGCGGGCCTGACGTCGGGGCCCGTCTGGATCGGATCGGCCGGGGACACCGAATGCATCCAGATCGACTTCACGCCCTTGGGCGCAATCCGGTTCTTCGGCCTGCCGCTCTCAGAACTTGCCATGGCGCTGGTCCCGGTGGATGCGCTGCTCGGTTCGGTCGGGTTAGCGCTGCGCGATCATCTCGGCGCGACCGACGACTGGTCGCTGCGCTTCACCCTCGTCGAACGCTTTCTGCAAGGGCGCTTCATTCATCGACCATCGGCGCTAACCGAAGGCGCCTGGAAGTTGATGATGCGCGGCGGCCCCTCACTGCGCATCGAGCAGCTGGCAGCGGAATTCGATGTCAGCCGCAAGCATCTGTCGCGCTGGTTCCAGCAGGAGATCGGGCTGAGGCCAAAGACCGTGGCACGGATCCTGCGCTTCCAACGCAGTCTGATGATGGTACGCTCGGCGGGAGAACGGGCCAATCTCGCGGATATCGCCGCCGCGAGCGGTTATGCCGACCAGGCGCACATGACCCGCGAGTTCAAGAAACTGGGCGGGCTCACGCCGCGGACCCTGATCTATCAGTAAGTTAGCGGATTCCCAGGCACCGAGGCGACTTTCGTTCAAGAATGCGTCGCAGCGCTGAAGTAACGTCTCCTCCATCACATCTGGAGGAAAGACGAATGACCGACGCACCCTGCATATTCCCGACCCTGCGCTTCCGCGAGTCCGCCAGGATGCTCGACTGGCTGAAGGTGGTTCTCGGCTTCGCCGAGCACGCGATCTTCCGAGACGGCGACGCCATCGTCCATGCCGAACTGCGGCTCGGGTGCTCCATCATCATGATCGGCCAAAGCAAGGACGACGACTACGGGCAGCTCGTCGGCGACCCCGAAAGCCGAAGGACCGATGCCATTTACATCGCGGTTCCGGATGCGGACGCCGCCTGCGCGAGGGCCGAGAAAGCGGGCGCCGAGATCGTGCAGCCGCTCCGGGACACCGGCCATGGCCGGGAGTTCACTTGCCGGGATCCGGAGGGCAATCTCTGGGCGGTCGGCACCTACTGGCCCGTCGTTCACCCTGAGGTGGAACGGACCTACGAAAGGGCGAAGGCGTGACGTCCGACCCGTCGCGCAACCGGGTACAGGTCGGCAGTCTCGGCGGTGACGACTGGGACAGCACCGGGACCGAGCCATGGGGTGGCGGCGCGCGCAACCAGATGGGTGCGACCCTCTACGAACTGCCCCCAGGGCAACCGGCGGTATGTATCACTGTCACAATGGCGCGGAGGAGATGCTTGTCGTCCTGCAGGGGACCATCGTCCTGCGGACCGCCGAAGGCGAGCGAGAAATCGCGCTCGGCGACGTGGTCCTGTTTCCACCCGGCGCACAGGCCGCACACCAGACGATCAACCGGACGAATGCGCCGACGCGACACCTAATGATCGGCACTCTCGCCACGCCGGATGTCGTGGAATACCCAGACAGCGGCGAGCTGCTCGTGATGGCGCTGACGATCGACCTGACCGGCGCGCTGCTGTTCGACGTCTTTTCGGTCAGCACCAGCCGCATGCGCGAAGAGCCGGTGTCCGGCTGATGGCCGCGGCCGGTTCGGCGACAGCAAGAAAGATCCGTCACGTTACGCCATGAAAGGAGATCCGTTCACCCTCGTCGCGCAGATCGTCCGTTAGCTTGCGATAGCCGTAGACCTTGCCACTCTCTGCCCGGGTCTTCCGGATCATCTCGGTCTGCCGATGCGCAACTCACCATGAGCTTGATGTTCGCGCTCCGGCCGCCCGCGTGAACTGGCGCCGGTAGGTCGCCGGGGTGACTCCCGTCTTCCGGCAGAACAACCGCAGGAAGAACGACGGGTCGTCGTAGCCGACATCAAAGGCGATCGCGTCTGAGGCGGTGTCGGTGGTTTCCAGCAGGTGCTTCGCCTCCTCGATCCGAACCGCCTGGACATAGTCGACCGGGGCATAGCCCGTCGCCGCGCGGAAGCGCCGCTTGAAGGTGCGCTCCGCAAGGCCCGAGTGCGCCACCATCGCGGAAACCGGCGACTTGACCGTGTAGTTCAATGCGATCCATTCCTGTGCCGCGGCCACGACGGCGTCGGTGTGGGGGCGCGGACGACCCAGCAGCGAGAACGGAAGCTGTCCGCGCGACCGGTCGCCCATCACGAACAACCGCGCGATGCGCACCGCTTCCTCGGTCTCGCAGAACCGAGCGATGAGATGCAGCGCCAGGTCCTCCCATGATCCAGGGCCTCCGCTGGTAACGAGGCGTTGCCCGGGGCCGGAGGCGCAGAGCATGCGGTCAGGGTGCAACCGCACGGCCGGGAAGGCCGCGCGCATCATGTCGGCCGCGGCCCAGTGCGTGGTCGCCTCGCAGCCGTCGAGCAGCCCGGCCGCCGCCAGCAGCAGCGATCCGGTGCAGACGGATCCGACGGTGGCGCCGCCCGCGAAGTGCTCTTGCACCCAGTCGGCCTCGGGTCGCCAGCGCGACGGATCGCCAAGCCCGCCAGACAGGTCGAGGTCGGTGACCAGCACGACATCAACGGGCCCTGTCGCACTGGCCAGCGCGAGGTCGGGGGAGATCACCGGGCCGACCGGCGAGGCGAAGGGCGCCGCATCCCGAGCGACGATCCGCACGCGCATCCGCCGGACCCGCGACGGCTGGCCGGTCAACTGCGCCCAGGCCACGCCCACGGCAGAGAACACCTCGAGAAAGGCGTGCAGCGCGGTCGGCGTGGTTTCTGGCAGGGCGAGCAGAAGAACTTCGACCGGGGCGGGATCCGTTGGCGCGTTCATGAGTCAAAACTGGCACGTTCGGACAGTTTTTGTCCAGCTTCCCGCTCCCGAGGCAGTGGCGAGCGTGGCATCTCCGGCGCTGTTCATCACCAAAAGGAGAAACGCTTCATGACCCAAATGACACGACGTGCCGACCCCGTCGCAGCCGGCGCGGCCCGGTCCCCGAGCGATGCCGGTGCGGCGGCCGCCAACGACACCGACGCAGTTCTGGAACGTTGGACCCAAAGCCAGCGCATCGTCGGCGCCACCGTCATCGTCCTGCGCGACGGCGCACCGATCTACCGCCGCGCGATGGGGCTTGCCGACCGTGAGGCGGGGCGACCTGCCCGAGAGGACACGATCTATCGCATGGCTTCCCTGACCAAGGCCATCACTTCGGCGACCGCGCTCGCGCTTTTCGACGAGGGCAGGCTGTCGCTCGACGATCGCGTCGCGGACTGGCTGCCCGACTTCACGCCGCGCCTTGCAGATGGACGACGGCCCGACATCACCGTCCGGCAGCTCCTGACCCACACCTCGGGTCTGAGCTATGCTGCGCTGGAGCCACTGGAGAGTGCCTATCACCGCGAGGCCATCCCGGCCGGTTTGCACCAGGACGGCGAAACCCTCGACCAGGTGATCCGCCGGATCGCTTCCGTGCCGCTGATCTACGAGCCGGGAACGCAATGGCGCTATTCGGTCTCGACTGACGTGCTCGGCGCGGTCATAGCACGCGCCGCGGGCGTGACCCTGCCGGAGGCCGTGGCGCGCCATGTGACCGGACCCCTCGGCATGACCGACACCGCCTTCGTCGTCAGCGATCCTGCGCGCCTCTCTGCGGCCTACAAGGACGGTGCCGGGGCCGCGGAACGGATGCGCCGGGACGTCGATATGATCCCGTTCGGGGATCCAGGCGTGGCGTTCTCTCCCGCCCGCGCGACCGATCCCGGCACATGGCCCTCAGGCGGCGGCGGCATGTCCGGCACCGCTACGGACTATGTTCGCTTCCTCGAGGCGATCCGTACGGGAGGCGCACCGATCTTGTCGCCGGCCTCGGCCAAGCTGTTCTCGACGCACCAGATCGGCGCGCTTCGCGCCTGGACCGAAGGTGAAGGCTGGGGGCACGGCTTGGGCGCCGCAGTCCTGCTCGACCCGGAGGCCGCCGGCACGCGGCAGAGCCCGGGAACATGGCAATGGGGCGGCGTGCTGGGCGCGCACTGGTTCGTGGATCCGGCCAAGGCTCTCACGGTCGTGGTCCTGACCAACACCTCGGTCGCGGGCGTCATCGGAGATTTTCCGGGCGAGCTGAGGGACGCAATATACGGGACCTTTGCACCCGGCGCTTTCGCTCAGCACGCGCAGCCTCAATATTCGTGAGATTCCGCGAGCATCCCGGTCCAGGTTGAATGCGGTCAGAGCAGCCTCACACCGATGTGCTCTGGCCGCTCAACATATTTGACACTTGTTCTCAGCCACAGTTGTTATGGCGCCGCCACATCTCTGCATCGTGGCCCTCGGGCACGTTCTCGCATGGGTGGGACTGGTAGCCCCGCAGACGACTGTACGCACTGACCTGTGCCTGAGACAGCAGAGGCGGCGTCTCGATATGGCGCGAGAGGTGGACAAAACGAAGGTCGGCCCGTGCCGCCTCGGCATCAGAGATAAGTGTGCGCAGTGTGTCGGCGTCCACTTCCCCAGAGCGAAAGGCGACCTCGATCGCTGCCTCGGCAGCGATCAACCTTTCTCCTGCTTCCCGCGCTTCGACCTGCATTTCGGTGAATATCGCTTCGATGGACGCGACCTGATCCGGGGTCAGGCCCAACTCGTCCCTAAATTCCAGAAGATGCGCCGGTCCAGGTACGCCGTTGAGTTCCGCGGCCAGCGCGAGGCCCCAGCCGCCACCGCGGCGCAGTTCCTCGAGGTCGGACGCCGAAAGGCTCTTGATCTCGCGCGCCTCAAGTCCTGCATAAGGAGAGTGCCCTTGGGATTGTGCGGCGGCCACGAACGGGAAAACCACGCAGGACAGAACCAACAGTGATCGGACGAGGGCGACCCTTAGGATCATGTTAAGGTCACTTCTTTGTACCATGGTGGCAACTCCTTCGACCAAGCCACTGTAAACGGGGCGTCCCTGCATCACTTCAGTTCCTTTAATCCGGTCTTCGTCTCAATGGCAGCCCGGTAACGGACCCCCGGACCATGGGTGATGAGCGGCGGATTTTCGATGCCGACTGCGCGATACAGGCTGCGGATCGCGTCAGGGTCGGGATGTTCGAGCGTGAAAGACCTCAGGCGCGCACCAAGAACGGGGATCGTTGCCATCGAGGTCGGGTCGCCGCAGTGGTCGATTATCGATGGTACGGCTCCGTCCATGGGAAGCGAACCGTCCTCGGGTATCGCAAATGCGAAGGTCGGATCGTCTGGCGGAAGAGCGACCTTGGTCCCGAAGATCGCGCGGTGAGACCGGAGAACTTCATCGATCGCGCTCGTACAAGCGACCCACCCTCGCAAGCGACGCCCGTTCTCCCAATCGGAGCGCACGCTTTCCTTATCGTCGAGGCCGAACCAGCGGGAACGGCCAGGATGGGCTCCTGCCGGGTCCAGCGCGATGATTTCCAGATAGACCGAGTTGCCGAGCTGGAGACGGTGATTGTGGGTGCCCATGTAGTCGTGGCGTGTCCCGAACGGCACGTCGAGGCCGAGGCAGTGCCGGACATGCACGACGCCTTCCGACAGGGTCGGGGCAATCACCGTGAGGTGGTCCAGTCTCAGATTTATCGAGGACAAGGAACTGAAATCGCTCTTCATGACGACGTCGATCCTTCAAGAGATCGCCGGAGGTGCAGATCGACGCTGTAATTGTGGATCGGAACCCCGGCCACCGTGAGGTCGCGTCGCTCCTTCTGCCTGAATCCTTGCTTCAGGAAACAGCGGAGCGCGGCTTCGCTCGCTTCTGCGTAGACGAGCTCCAGGCCGCGCCTTCGGGCGGCAGCAACGGCCGCCGACAACAAGGCGGCACCGAGACCTGCCCCGGCAACCTTCGGGTGAACGTAGAGATAGTGCAGATGCCCATCAGGTTTCAGATCGACGAACCCGACCGGCTGGCCTTCCTTATCCGTGGCGACGAGCCTCAGACGGCCGTCGTGCATAACGGCCGCAAGATGGTCGGGCGACGGGGCCAGCGACAGCCAGGCGCGCGCCTGCTCCGGCGAATAGTACTTGGCAACGGTGCCCTCGACAGCCGAAAGGTAGATGGCGGCGAGCGCTGCCGTGTCTCCCGTCGTCGCAACGCGCAACGGCGATTCAGCGTCTGACTGCCAGTCCCATGGCGACATGATCATCTATCCGGCCGTTGCTTGCGCCGCTGCCGACGAGGGCCTCGCGAGCGTGTACTCTGCAAGAGTAACGCCGTTCGCGTAGGGCGTGAACGCGACGCGCTCGAACCGGAGGGTTTCGGTCAGCCCCTCGAACAACCGAACGCCGGACCCGATCGCGACCGGTGCGATCTTCAGGCGGACCAAGTCGAGCAACCCGAGGTTCGCGACCAGGCCAGCGAATGCTCCACCGCCGCACAGGTAGATCTCGCCACCGTCGCCAGCGCGCAGGGCGACAAGGGCATCCGCCCAGTCCTCCCGCACCGCCGTCACGTCGGCCGCCTCCGGCAGGGACAGGCTCCGAGAGAACACGTGGTGGTCCATGTGCGGATAAGCGCGCGCGCCAGGCAGTAGGCCGAAGCGATACCCGAACTCGTAGGTTCCCCGCCCCATGATCACCGTCTCGTATCCGGCCAGTCGATCCAGGTAGGGTTGCAGATGATCTCCGTCGGCAGGAAAGGCGGAGATGTCGCCATCCGGCCCCGCGATGAACCCGTCTAGACTGACTGCGACGTCATACACAATTTGGCGCATAGCCCAATCCAATACCTCATGAGCCGCCAACGTCTCGCCCGAGGCGGCCATTTCGTCGTCTCATTTCGAGAGGGTCCTGCCAAGCGCAGGGATGCTCCATTCCGCTTTCCATTGTCCGAAGGTGACCGCTTCTGTCCGATCAGAGCCGGTGATCCGGGCGGCCTGTCGGCTTTCGACCGGTCTCGTCCGGACCGCGCCTCACCGTGCGGTTCCATCCCGCGTATCGCAGCCGCCACGTGACCGTAGGCAATCGCATGCGGTCAATCGCCAACACGAGAACAGGTGACTGCATGAAACTCTTCGACATGGACGACATCCCGGTGCTGATCATTGGAGCCGGAATTTCCGGGCTTGGCGCAGCTCACGAGCTCACGAGGCGCGGGATCAGCTGCTGCATTCTCGATGCGGAAGCCGAATCCGGAGTGCCCTGGCGGAAACGGCACCCGCAGCTGACGTTGAATACCCACCGGAAGTTCTCGCAGCTTCCGGGCCTCGCCATGCCAGAGAGCGCAGGCGACTTCCCGCACCGCGATACGGTCGTGGAGTACGTGCAGCGTTACGCCGTGAACCTCGGTGTGCCGATCCGCTACGGGTGCCGCGTGACCGGCTTGCGCCGCGTCGATGCCGGCTGGCACGTCGAGACCAGCGAAGGCCCGATGTTCGCGCGACACGTCGTCATCGCCACCGGGCGCGACCGGGAGCCGGTCATCCCCAACTGGCTGGGGCGCGAGAGCTGGGGCGGACGTCTGATCCACGCGCATGACCTCGGCGAGATCGGGCAGTACCGCGGCAAGCAGGTCCTCGTTGTCGGCGCCGGAAACTCGGGGATGGACGTTCTGAACCACCTTGCCGGGGTACAGACCGCGTCGCTCTCCGTCGCGGTCCGGTTCGGGCCCAGCGTCATCCCGAAGTACATCGCCGGGTTTCCGCTCCTGCGCCTTTCGCCGATCCTGTCGCGCCTGCCTGTCTGGTTGCTCGACCCGCTCCTGACGGGGGTTGGCCGACTGCTCTACGGCGATCTCCGGCGCCATGGGCTCACCCGGCACGCCAATGGTGGGGCCAAGCGGCTCCTGCGCACCGGCGTGGCGCCCGCAATCGACAACGGCGCCATCGCGGCCTTGAAGCAGGGACGCATCCGCGTGGTGTCTGCGATCAGCCGGTTTCGTGAGCACGATATCGAGCTGGTCGACGGCCTTCGCATCGCGCCTGACGTGATGATCGCGGCCACAGGCTATACGGCCGGGCTGGGCGAGATGCTGCGCGGGCTCGACCTGCTGGACGCGCGTGGCTTTCCGGTGATCAACGGCGGCGAGCAACACCCGTCGGCGCCAGGGCTTTGGTTCACAGGCATGCGTCCCGGTCTGACCGGGTTCTTCCATGCCTCGACCGTTACCGGCCGCGCCATCGCACGCGGCATCGAGGCTACCGTGCGCACGGACAGAGCGACGGGTGCTGATGGCGTTCAAGGCGAAAGGCTCCGCGAGTCGGGCATGGAGCTTGCCGTCGACCGGCTGCTATCAGCAGACGCAGCGGCAAGCACGTCGCGAGAGGTGTGAGCCATGGTCCACCACACTTTAGTCGACAGGCGCCCGATGCCCGAGGCGGGTCGCGCGATGGCTCCGGTTCGTTCCGACGTCACCATCGGTCTTTGGCTCGGGTTTCTCGGTGTCGCCATCTTCGGGGTAACACTCCCCGTCACGAAGCTCGCCCTTGCAGACTTTTCGCCGTGGTTCATCACCTTCGCGCGCGCCCTTCTCGCCGGAGTTGCGGCGGCGGTGACGCTGGCCGTTCTACGACGACCGGCGCCCTGGGCACGCTCAGGCGCGATCCTCGCCTCGAGCCTGATGCTGGTCGTCGGGTTTCCGGGGTTCATGGCGGTCGCGATGCAGAGCGTCCCGGCCAGCCATGGCGGGGTCGTCCTCGGCATCCTGCCGCTCGCCACCGCCATCATGGCGAGCCTGATCGCGGGAGAACGACCGTCGCCGGCGTTCTGGGGCTGGGGGATCGTCGGCGCCGGTCTCGTGCTGGCCTTCACCTTGCGCGAGTCCGGCTTGCGGATCGTGCCGGGGGATGTCTGGCTCTTCGCGCCGGGCCTATGTGCAGCAACCGGCTATGTCATCTTCGGCAAGCTGACGCGGGACATGCCCGGATGGGAGGTGATCTGCTGGGCACTGGTTGCGAGCCTGCCCGTCACCGCTGTCGGCAGCACCTTCACATGGAACGCGGCGTTCCTCGACGCGAGTGCGGTTTCGCTGTCAGCCCTCGGATATGCCGCGTTCTTCTCGATGTTCCTCGGGTTCTTCGCCTGGAACGCCGGTCTGGCGCGCGGCGGCATCGCGCGGGTGTCGCAGGTCCAGCTTCTGCAGAGCTTCGTCACCATTGCCGTGGCAGCGGCATTGCTGGGCGAAGAGATCGCGCCCGCGACCATTGTGTTCGCCGCGATGGTTGCCTTCGTCGTCTGGATGGGACGCCGCGCGAAGATCGGCTGAGGATCAGTGATCGCCCGTCGTCGCCGGAGCCATGAACCGGCGGCGATAAAGCGACGCGCTGATCCCCACGCGCTTCCGAAAAGCGTGACGAAAGGCCGAGGGCTCGGCATAGCCGACCTCCGCGCCGATCGAATCGACCGAAGCCTGCGTCGTCTCGAGCAGATACTTCGCCTCCTCGATCCGCAGGTTCTGAAGGTAGTCGCGCGGCGACATGCCGGTGGCCGCACGGAACCGGCGCAGGAACGTGCGCTCGCCAAGACCGCTCCTTGCGACCATGCCGGCTACCGGGTTGGCGACAGCATAGTTGTCGGCAAGCCAGACCTGGCACTCGGCCACGACCTTGTCGTCCGCGTTGCGCCCCGCCGTGAGGGCGGCATAGGGCAGCTGTCCCTCACTGTGCCATTGCAGCAGGTAGAGTTTGGCGATCCGACGCGCCTCCTCGGCCCCAGCGACACGTCCGATCAGGTAGAGCAGCAGGTCGTGCCAGGACGAGGCGCCGCCCGCAGTGATCAGCCGGTGACCCTCGCCCGTCGGCACCAGCACGCGCTCGCGCCGCACCCGGATGCCAGGGTGCCGCCGCGCCAGCACGTCGCAATAGCCCCAGTGCGTCGTCGCCTCCTGCCCGTCGAGCAGGCCGGTTTCGGCCAGAAGCAGGGCGCCCGAACAGACAGAGGCGACAACCGCACCCTGATCGTAGGCCGCACGCACCCAATCGGCGATCTGCGCATAGCTGTTCGGGAACGGCTGGCCCGGGTCGAGATGCAGGTCGGGGATGATCACGATGTCCGGGGCGGCCATGTCGGCGAGTGATCCATGCGGCCGGATCTCTACGTCGTTCAGACCGATGTAGGGCGCGCCATCGACGCTGAGCAAGCGGGGTGCAAACGGCGCTGCACCCGGCGCTTCCCCATGCAGCATCTGCCAGTCGCGGCCAACAACCGAGGCAAGGATGTCCATGATGGAATAAAGACCGACCGCGCTCGCCTCAGGCGTCGCAACAATGGCAGTTCGCATCGGCCGGGTGGTCCCTGTCTTGCCCATGTCCGTTTCTCACCGGGGCTGTCCGGTCGCAGCCTGCCCTTCCAGAAGTCCAAGAATTACACCCGGCCCAACGCCAAATCGCTGGAGCTGGAATATGACAATTGCAGAAAGAATTGAACCCGAGTTCGACGCAATCAAGTCGGAGGCCTTTGCCGGGCGCCTGGTCGGCGGTCTGAACGACGCCGCCCTCATGGTGATGACTTCGGTCGGTCACCGGACGGGGCTGTTCGACGCGATCGCGACGCTGCCCCCGAGCACGCCTGAAGCGATCGCCGCCACCACCGGACTCGCACCGCGCTATGTGCGCGAGTGGCTCTGCGTCCTGGCGACCGCGCGCGTTGTCGAGCACGACGCGACCACCGGGCGCTTCCATCTGCCGCCCGAGCATGCGGCGTTCGTGACCCGCGCGGCTGCTCCGAACAACATCGCCGTCACCAGCCAGTTCATCGGCGTGATCGCGGGCGTCGAGGACCGCATCGTCAAGGCCTTTCGGACCGGCGAAGGCGTCCATTACCACGCCTACGGCCGCTTCCATGACGTCATGGCGGAAGATAGCGCCCAGACGGTCGGCGCGGCGCTCTTCGAGCACATCCTGCCGCTTGCGCCCGGTCTGACGGCGCGGCTTCAGCGGGGGATCGACGTCGTGGACGTCGGATGCGGCGCAGGACGCGCGCTGCTTCTGATGGCACGCGCCTTTCAGAAAAGCCGCTTTACCGGTCTTGACCTCTGCGAGGACGCCTTCGCCGAAGCGCAGGTCGAGGCCGCGCGCACCGGAGTTGCGAACCTGTCCTTCGAGGCGCGCGATCTCGCAGCGGACGGAATACCCGACGACTACGATCTCGTCACCGCCTTCGACGCGGTCCACGACCAGAAGGACCCGCAGCGCCTGCTGACCGACATCCGCGCCGCGCTGCGTCCGGACGGGGTGTTCCTCATGCAGGACATCGGCGGGTCGAGCACGCTGGAGGGCAACATGGAAAACCCCTTCGCGCCCTTCCTCTACACCATGTCCACGATGCACTGCACGCCGGTGTCGCTCGCACAGGGCGGTCCGGGGCTGGGGACCATGTGGGGCGTGGAGCTCGCCGCCGAGATGCTACGCAAGGCCGGGTTCGAGCAGGTCGACCTCCACCGCCTGCCGCATGATCCCGTCAACGCCTATTTCGTCGCCCGTGTGTGAGGCCCGCCAATGTCCGACCTGAACGTTCGACGGGCCGAGCCGAGAGACCTGCCCGAACTGCACGACGCACAGAGGCGCACCATCATCGCGTTCTGTGCGCCGTTCTACGAGACCGAGACGCTCGAAACCTTCCTCGCGTCCGGTGGGCTCGTCGCCGAGGCGCTGGTTGCCTCGGGAAGCTACAGGGTGATCGCCCGTGGCCCCCGCATCGTCGGGGGCGCTGGCTGGACCGACGGCGCCCCTGGTCATCCCGCGGTGACGCCTGCCGCGGATGCCTGGCTTCGTGGCGTGTTCATCGTTCCTGAGGAGTCTGGACGCGGCACTGGCCAGTCTCTCGTCGCATCCGTGCTTGCAGACGTCCAAGCGGCGGGTCGCCCTCGCGTGGACCTGCTGGCCACCCTGAACGCCGTCCCGTTCTACCGGCGCCTCGGGTGGCGCTCGATCCGCGCGATCAGTCTGCCGATGGACGGCACGCCCGAAATGGCGACCGTCTGGATGACGCGGATCGAACCCCATCCCCTGCGACGCGCAGCCTGAGCGCGCGGCAGCCCCTTCACCCTATCGATGGAGATCACATTGAGAAACCTGACCCCAATCCTCCTCGCGGCTTCGGTCGCAACCTCTGCCCATGCCACGGACGATCCCGTGCGTGTTGGCATTCTTCTGGGCTTCACCGGTCCGGTCGAGTCCCTGACCCATGACATGGCGGCGGCCGCCGACCTTGCTGTCGCCGAGATCAACGCTTCCGGGCAGTTTCTCGGTGGACGGCAGATCCTCGCACCACGCGCCGACACGACATGCTCGGATGCCGCGGTCGCAACGACGGCTGGCGAGCGGCTTGTCTCGGCGGAACGGGTCGACGCAATTCTTGGCGCCGCATGCTCCGGCGCATCGACGGCGGTCGTGTCCGGAGTGACGGTTCCCCACGGGCTCCTGACGGTCTCGCCAGCTTCGACGTCGCCTGCGCTGACCACCATCGAGGACGAAGGCCTTTTCTTCCGCACGGCGCCGTCGGACGCCCGCCAGGGAGAGGTGCTGGCAGACCTGGTCATCGGCAAAGGCATCCGGACAATCGCGGTGACCTACACCAACAACGACTACGGCCGCGGATTGGCCGATGCCTTCGAGCAGGCGTACCTTTCCCTCGGAGGAACGATTGCCATCAGCGCAGCCCATGAAGACGGGCGCGGGGATTACTCCGCGGAAGTCGGCGCGTTGGCCGCATCTGGGGCGTCTGAACTTCTGGTCATCGGCTATGTCGATCAGGGTGGGTCCGCCATCATCCGTGCCGCACTCGATACGGGCGCCTTCGAACGCTTCGTCCTCGGCGACGGCATGCTGAACGAGACGCTGCTTGCCAACTTCGGATCCGAGATCGACGGCAGCTTCGGCACGGTTCCCGGTTCGGAGACGGATGCCCTTGCGGCCTTTGATGGGATGGCGCGCGACGGAGGCCTGACAGGCACAGGGCCGTACCGGGCCGAAGCTTACGATGCGATGGCGCTGATCGCCCTTGCAATGCAGGCGGCCGGGTCGACCGACAGCCAGGCGGTCGCAGACCGGATGCTGGCTGTCGCCAACGCTCCGGGCGAACCGATCGCTGCAGGCAACCTCACTCGCGGCCTCGAAATTCTCGCGGCAGGTGGCGAGATCGACTACGAGGGCGCGACAGGCGTCAGCCTGAGCGCGGAAGGCGACGCCGCAGGAAGCTACCGCGTGATCGAGATCGACGACGGGACCTTCCACAACGATCAGGGCTCGTGATGTCTTCGGCCCGCTCGCGCAAGCGTTGCGAGCGGGCCGGACTCCTCGGTGATCCGTTCACATCGATCGCAGGCCGAGGGCCGTGATGCGCAAGAGATGCGTGCCTTTCAGCCTGAAAAACCGGCCAGCGGATCCTCCAGACTCTCGCGAAACGTCGGGGCTCGGGTCAAACAGAAGAATTGGAGTGCTGCAATGTATTCGGAAACAACCCAACGCAGGCGCACCGCCAAGGCTCTCAAGACGGTGCAGGCGATTGTGTTCCTTGGCCTCGGGGGCTGGTGTGTACTCGCGCCGGAAATGGTCGAGACCCTGTCGCTTCGCGAGGAGTACCGCCATCTCAGCCCCACCTCGACCCTGCTGATGCAGTGTTTCGGGGCGCAGGCGGTCCTGGTCGGTTGCCTGACGCTGTTGGCGCGCTTCACCGCGCAGACCTTTCTCGTCTTCGGCCTCCTGGCGTCGGTGCCATTCTTTATCTTCAATGCGTGGTTCGTCTGGGTGTCCGAGATGTTCACCGGGCTGATGCTGCTCGACTTCGCGGGGAACGTCAGTTTCCTTGCAATCGGGTTCGTGGGCTGGCAGCTGATGCGCAATGAAACTGTGCCGGTTTAAGGCTGTGGCTCTCGGGCGAGCGTCTCGCGCTGCCGGACCACCATGTAAAGATCGCGCGGCTGCTAATCGCCGCGACCTTTGTCGGAGTCCTCGTCCTCGGATATGGACTGGGCGTCCTGGATTGCTTTGTGCTCTAGACAGCGCGGAAGGCATCGCCTTTGGTGGTTATCATAGTAGCGGCCCTCGGTGGCGTCGGGTTGGTGCTGATGGCCAAAGGAATTCAGAGGCATGGTCATATCAAGCCGATGAACCATTTCAGGGCAGCGCTGGCTTCAATCAACGCTTGACCTTCCAGTGACAGGAACGCGCACATTGATCCTGAAGGCCAGTGCATCGGCCTTCACGCGGCTGAGGCCGCGAAAGGAGAACACCATGTCCACCGTCAATCCTCACGCAGGCCACGTCCACTCAGACGCCGAAATGCCGAAGGTCCACGAAGGGCCTACGGCC
>HLSNC_1000988_pt1 | contig 16070 bp, 10 predicted proteins | sample HotLakmetagenome_2_FD_14041 | JGI IMG/M metagenome (IMG submission 14041)
CTGCCGCTTGACCCTCCGCCGTCGGCGTGAAAAGCCCGCAGGATGGCAAAAAGGAGAGTTGGGTTTGGGCGACAGCACGAAGGGCGTCCTTGCGATGGCGGCGGCCTGCACGATCTGGGGTCTGTCGCCACTGTTCTACGCGCTTTTGTCCCACATCCCGCCGATGGAGGTGCTGGCGCACCGCACGCTCTGGTCGCTGGTGATCTTCGCCGGCATTCTCGCGCTGCAGGGGCGTCTGGCGGAGCTTCCGGCAGCACTGTCGACGCGGCGGCGCTTCCTGCTCGTGGCGCTGTCGACCGCGATGATCTCGGTCAACTGGTTTCTCTTCATCTACGCGGTGGGCGTGGGCCGCACGGTGGAGGCGTCGCTGGGCTACTACATCTACCCGCTGGTCGCGGTGGCCATCGGCGCGGTCGTCCTGCGCGAGGGCCTCGGCGCGCTGCAGGCGGTGGCGGTGGCGTTGGCTGCGGGCGCCGTCCTTATCCTGACGGTCGGGCTGGGCGCGCCGCCGTGGATCTCGCTCACGCTTGCCACGACCTTCGGCGTCTACGGGCTTCTGAAACGCTGGGTCACGGCAGGGCCGGTCGTCTCGGTCACCTCGGAGGTGCTGCTGTTCCTGCCGCTGGCCCTGGGCTACCTGATCTGGCTGGCGTCGGAGGGGGGGCTGAACCTGTCGCCCGGTGACATGGCGCTTTTCGTGGCCTCGGGCCCGATGACGGCGGTGCCGCTGATCCTGTTTTCCTATGCGGCGAAACGGGTGCGCATGGCGACGGTGGGCCTGATCCAGTATCTCAACCCCAGCCTGCAATTCGCCGTGGCCGTCCTGATCCTGAACGAGGTGATCACGGTATGGCACATGATCGCCTTTCCGGTGATCTGGGCGGCGCTGACCCTCTATTCGGTGGCCACACTCAGGGGACCGCGCCGGGCGGCGTCCTGATGGCCGTGCGGGCCGATACGTTCTTGCGAAATCCCCGTTGACGGCCAGTGCGTTACGCCTCCTGATAGCGCAGGAGGTATTCCATGGAACTCACGCTTGCCTCGGCCTTCTCGCAGGAAGGTCTGCTCGGTCATGCCGCCTATGTGCTGCTGGTGCTTTCGATGCTCATGCGCACGCTTCTGTGGCTGCGCCTTCTGGTCATCGCCTCGGCGATCCTCGGGATATCCTACGCTGCCTTCATCCTCGGCGACCCGGTCTCGACCTTCTGGGAAAGCTGCCTCGTCATCGTGAATGTCGGCCAGCTTCTGCTGACCCACTGGCGCAGTCTCAGGGCGCGCTTCAGCGAGACGGAGGCGAATTTCATCGCCCGTCACCTGCCGGGGCTCGGGCGCGGAGACGCGCGCGCGCTGATCGACTGCGGCCGCTGGGTCGCGCTGGAGGCCGGGGCCTGCCTTGCCGTGCAGGGCCAGCCGGTGGAACAGCTGAGCTACATCGCCGAGGGGCAGGCGGACGTCCGCGTCGCCGGCACGCGCTTGTCGAATTGCGGCGCGGGCGATTTCGTGGGCGAGATGACGGCGCTCACGGGCCTGCCCGCGACGGCCACGGTGATCGCCACGGGGCCGCTGACCGTCTGGCAGATCGACGCGCCCCGCCTGCGCGAGATCACCCGGCGGCGCGACGAGATCTCGCGCGAGCTCGAGGCCGCCTTCGCCCGCAACTACCGCGACAAGATCGTCGAGATGAACCGCCTCGTCTCGGTCGGCGAGGTGCCCGACAGGCTGCCGGCCTAGCGCACCAGCCGCGCCATCAGCGCCGGCAGGTCGGGGACGGTCTCGATGAAGGATTTCAGGCTCGGCGCGGCGAAGCCCTGCTCGATCACGTGGTCGATCAACGCCACGAGCGGCTGCCAGTAACCCTTGGTGTCGAGCAGATAGATCGGCTTGTCGTGCAGGCCCAGCTGGCGCCATGTCAGCACCTCGAAGAATTCGTCGAGACTGCCCGCGCCGCCGGGCAGGACAACCACCGCGTCGGCGTTCATGAACATGACCTTCTTGCGCTCGTGCATCGTCTCGGTGACGACGAATGTCGTGAGATCGCGCTTGCCGACCTCCAGCACCATCAGATGCCCCGGGATCACGCCGAAGGTTTCGCCGCCCGCCGCCTGCGCGGCACGTGCGACGGCGCCCATCAGTCCCACGTCTCCGGCGCCATAGACCAACCGGTGACCATCGCGGGCCAATGCCGTGCCCAGAGCCGTCGCCACGTCCATGTATACGGGGTCTGCGCCGGGCCGCGATCCGCAATAGACACATATCGATGAGCTTGCCATGGCATCCCTTGCGCTTGATCGCGTTTTCAGACCTGATAGTGGGGTCTGCGCGCGGCCTCAACCCAATCCGGGGGGCGGTATGGGGGGCCGCGCGTCACCCCGGTTCGGGGGCATGAACCCGGGAGGTCATTCATGGCATCTGGCACGGCGTCCGGCGTGAACGTCAAGGCGATCGCCGCGGTCCTGATCGGTCTGGGCGTGGCGGGTGCGGTCGCGGTCTTCGCCACGCGCGACGACGGCCTGCCCCGGGATGAGGCCGCTATGTCCGAGGGTGCCGGGTCCGAAGATCCGGTATCGGAAGATGCCGTGTCCGAGGATGCCGTGTCCGGGGATCTCGTGTCCGGGGATGCCGTGTCCGGGGACGCCGTCACCGAAGAAGGGTCAGCGGCGCCCGAGACCGTCGAGCCCGAAACGGCCGGGCCCGCGCCCGGGGACACTGCGGCGGACACCACGCCGCCCCCCGATCCGCCACGTTTCGACCAGATCCGTGTCGCGCCCGACGGCTCGACCGTGATCGCCGGTCAGGCGCCCTCCGGTTCGGAGGTCTCGCTCCGGCTCGACGGCGAGGAAATCGGCACGGCGCGCAGCGGCGGTTCGGGGGATTTCGCCGCCATCCTGATGCTTTCTCCGTCGGACCGCCCCCGGATCATGAGCCTTGTGGCCATGGTGTCGGACGGAACCGAACTGCCCGGCGTGGACAGCGTGATCATCGCGCCTTTCGGTATGTCCATCGCCGCGCCCGAGGCCGAGCCCGGCACGACCGAGAGCGCCGCGGCCGAGACGGCGGACCCCGCACCGCCCGCCCCTGCAAGCGATGGGGAAGGCGGCGCGGCTACGGACAGCGCCGCAACCGGGGCGGCCGACGGCACGGACACGGCCCCTGAGCCCGCGCCCGCACCCGAAGAGACCGCGTCCGAAGAGACCGCGCGCGACGAGACCGCGCCGGAAGAGACCGCGCGCGACGAGACCGCGTCGGAAGGGACCGTGCCCGCAGAGACCGCACCCGATGAGACCGCGCCGGAAGAAGCGCCGGCGCCAGAGGTCGCCGCGGCGCCACCTGAGGCTCCGGACCCCGGCGACTCCCCGCCGGAGGCCGCAGGGCCCCCGGCAATCGGCGAAGCCCCGGATACCGCGGAAGCCCCGCCCGAAGTCCCCGAGACGCCGCAGGCCGTCGCTGCAGCGCCATCCATCGTCATCGCCAGCCCCGAGGGTGTGCGTGTCGTTCAGGATCCCGGCGGCGCACCGGAGGCGCAGACGGAGGTGCAGATCGACGCGATCACCTACACGACCGAGGGCGAGGTGGGGCTTTCGGGGCGCGGGCCCGCCGACAGCCAGGTGCAGATCCTGCTGAACAACCGCCCCGTCCAGCTTGGCGAGATCGGGCCCGGCGGGCAATGGTCGCTCGAGCTTCCGGATGTCGATCCGGGAACCTACACGCTGACCGTGGCGCAGCTTTCGCCCGAAGGCGAGATCGAGTCGCGTGTCGATATGCCGTTCCTGCGCGAGGATCCGGCGCGGGTCGCGGCCTCGCCCATGCGGGTCGGCGACGGCGTCACGGTCATCACGGTGCAGCCGGGCTTCACGCTCTGGGGCATCGCCGAGGCCAATTTCGGCCAGGGCATCTCCTACGTGCAGATCTTCGAGGAAAACCGCGACCGCATCCGCGACCCGGACTGGATCTTCCCCGGCCAGATCTTCCGGCTGCCGGATCTGCCGAGGCAGGACAGGGTCGACTAGCGGGCCGGGGCTCGGGGTCGCACTGGTCAAGCGCGCTCGTGGGGCATAGGTAGAGCACGGGCCAGCCAGAAAGCTTCCATGCCAGCCGATACGATCAGCACCCCGACCGCGCGCGGTCTGCCGAACACGTCCCGGAACGACGCGGAGGCCACGTTGCAGGACACGGGTCCGCAACCAGTGTCCGGGTCCAGCATCGAGGAGGCCGAGCGCCGCTCAGGTTGGCGGACGATCCGCAAGGTGGGGCCCTATCTCTGGCCCGAAGGCGAGACCTGGGTGAAGCGGCGGGTCGTTCTTGCGCTGGCCATGCTGGTCATAGCCAAGCTCGTCGCCGTGGCCACGCCCTTTCTCTACAAGGCCGCCGTCGACAGCCTCGCCGGTGAAGACGCCGGTTCCCCGGCCTTGCTTCTGGCGATGGGCGCGGTGGGCGTCACCGTGGCCTACGGTGTGGCGCGGCTGGCCAATGTCGGCTTCCAGCAGCTGCGCGACGCCGTTTTCGCCCGCGTGGCCCAGGGCGCGCTGCGCCAGCTCGCGCTCGAGACGTTCCAGCACATCCACGCGCTGTCGCTGCGCTATCACATCACCCGGCGCACCGGGGGATTGAGCCGGATCATCGAACGCGGCGTGAAGGGGGTGGAGTTCCTGCTGCGGTTTTTGCTGTTCTCGGTGGGGCCGCTGGTGCTGGAACTGGCGCTGACGGGCATCATCCTCGCGGTTGTCTTCGACATCTCGTACCTTGTCGTGCTGACGGTGACGATCGCACTTTACATCTGGTTCACCTTCAAGGTGACCGAATGGCGGGTGAAGATCCGTCGTGAGATGAACGATCAGGACACGGACGCCAATCAGAAGGCGATCGACAGCCTGCTCAACTATGAAACCGTCAAGTATTTCGGCGCCGAGCGTCGGGAGGCGGAACGCTATGACGGCGCGATGGCAGGCTACGAGCGCGCGGCGGTCAAGACATCCCTGTCGCTGGCTTTCCTGAATTTCGGGCAGTCCTTCATCATCACGACGGGTCTTGTCATCGTCATGGTGATGGCGGCACTGGGCGTGCAGTCGGGCGACCTGACCGTGGGCGATTTCGTCATGGTCAACGCCTACATGATACAGATCACCCTGCCGCTCAATTTCCTCGGCACGGTCTATCGCGAGATCCGCCAGTCGCTGGTGGACATGGGCGAGATGTTCGACCTTCTGGAACAGCCTCGCGAGGTGGCCGACAAGCCCGCTGCGCCGGATCTGGAGGTGACCGGGGGCGAGGTCGTCTTCGACGAGGTGCGCTTCGCCTATGATGCGGCCCGGCCCATTCTGAAGGGCATTTCCTTCCGCGTGGCACCGGGCGAGACGCTGGCGCTGGTCGGGCCCTCGGGGTCGGGCAAGTCCACCATCGGGCGGTTGCTCTTCCGGTTCTACGACGTGGTGGGCGGCGCGATCCGCATCGACGGGCAGGATCTGCGCGACGTCACGCAGGAAAGCCTGCATGCCCGGATCGGCGTCGTGCCGCAGGACACTGTGCTGTTCAACGACACGATCCGCTACAACATCGCCTATGGCCGTCCCGAGGCGAGCGAGGCGGAGATCCAGGGCGCCGCGCGGGCCGCCAATATCCACGAGTTCATCCTGAGCCTGCCCGAGGGCTACGACACGCAGGTGGGCGAACGGGGCCTGAAGCTTTCCGGCGGAGAAAAGCAGCGCGTCGGCATCGCGCGCACGCTCCTGAAGGACCCGCCGATCCTGCTGCTCGACGAGGCGACCAGCGCGCTCGACACCGAGACGGAGCGCTCGATCCAGTCGGAACTGAAGATGATGGGGCAGGGCCGGTCGGTCATCACCATCGCGCACCGTCTTTCGACCATCGTCGATGCCGACCGGATCATGGTGCTGGAGGCCGGCGAGGTGGTGGAGCAGGGCACGCATGAGGACCTGCTCCGCAAGGGCGGGCGCTATGCCGACCTGTGGTCCAAGCAGATGTCGGGAGAGGATAGCCCATAGGACAGCGCGCCATCGGCAGGGGATGTCGAGGGCGGCTTGCGTCGGAGCGAGGGGCCAGCCCCTCGCGCTCCCCGGAGGTTTATTGCCAGGATGAAGGGGCCCCGACGCGCTTGGGCGGCGCGCTTGGCGCAGGGTGCCCCCGCGGCGGGTTCCAATGGGTCCCGTCATGCACCGGCCGAGACCGCTGGACTGGTGCGCATCAAGGGTCCGATGACACCACGCTCCTGCCCGCCGCCCTATTCGGCGGCGCGAAGGGGCGGCTTCGGGCGGTCCACGTCGGCGGGGTGGAGGTCGTCGGGAGAGATCGTCTCCTGTGGCCCGGATGGGGTCCCGTCGGGCGTGGCGTCGACATGGCCCTCGGGCGCGTCAGGCATCGCGACCGGGCGCGGGTCCTCGTCCCAGAAGATCACCGGATCGCGGATCTGGCGCGCGGCGCGCGCGAGCGCCCAGTCCTGCGCCGTCCGGCTGGCACGGTTCGCGCCGAGCCGCGACAGGCCGCGGGCGATCCAGCCCAGGATCGTGCCCCACCAGACGCGCAGCGCAAGAAGCGAGGGCGTGACGACGAGCGTCAGCACCGTGGCGACGCCGAGGCCGAAGACCACCGCCGTGGCCAGCTGTTTCCACCACAGCGCCGTCGGGCTGTCGACCGTGTAGCCGCCATTGGCGAAGTCGAGCGAGATGCCGAACATCATCGGCGCGAGGCCCGCCATGGTGGTGATCGTGGTCAGCAGGACGGGGCGGATCCGCGCCTCCGCCGTGCGGATGATCGCCTCGATCCGCGGCATGTAGCGGCTGTATTCCTGGTAGGTGTCGATCAGGACGATGTTGTTGTTCACCACGATCCCTGCGAGCGCCACGATCCCCGTTCCCGTCATGATGATCGAGAAGGTCTGATCCATCACCAGCATGCCGATCAGGACACCGGTGGTGGACAGGACCACGGCCAGCAGCACCAGCACGGCGTTGTAGACGGAGTTGAACTGCGCCAGCAGGATGATGAACATCAGCCCGAGCGCGGCGGCGAAAGCCTGGCTCAGGAAAGCCTCGCTTTCGGCCTGGTCTTCCTGGTCGCCGGCCCATTCCCAGTCGATCCCGGCTGGGAAGGGCGTTTCGGTCTCCAGCCATTCGGTCAGCGCCTCGATCCGTTCGTTCGCGGTGACCGGCACGGTGGTGGCGCGGCCCGCCTCAAGCGCGTCGCGGATTTCGGACGTGGCTTCCGCTCCGGTGAGGGCATGGACCTGCCAGCCGGTGTCGCCGATGGTGAAATCCGCCTCGCCTGCGACCGTCTCGTCGGCGGTGTCGCGCAGGTAGCCCAGTGTCTCGCCGTCCTCGGCAACGACGCGAAAGAGGCTCGAGACCACGTCGGCCTTCACCTGGAACACGCGCCTCTGGTCCACGCGGCTGATCTCGGCCAGTTGCGGGGTGGGGGTGTAGCTGACGAAATTCGCAAGCGGCACGAGGCCTTCGCGGGTCCGGGTGCGCAGCGTGTCGAGCGTGGAGAGAACGCGCGCCTCTTCGGGGAAGCGCACGCGGATCTCGATCTCGTCGTCGGAGCTTGGCACGCGCATGGTGTCGAGCAGGATGCCCCGCGTCACCAGCTGCACCATGGCGCCCACCGTGGCCACGTCGGCACCGTAGCGGCCGGCGGCCTCGACATCGACATCGATCTGCCAGTCGATACCGGGCAGCGGCAGCGTATCCTCCACCAGCGCAAGGCCGGGCATCTGGTCGAAATGTTCCCGCGCGGTCGCGGTCGCGGCCAGCAGATCTTCCCAGTTGTCGCCAGACAGGCGCAGGTTCACGGGCTTGCTTTCGCCGGGGCCCTGCGCGGCGGCGAGGATCTCGGTCTCGATGCCGGGCAGCACCGACAGGCGCGCCTGCATCTCGTCGAGGATCGCGTTGCCGGCGGGGCGGGCGCCCCAGGGTTCGAGATCGACCTGGATCTGGCCGATCGTGTCGCCGGGCGCCGAGACGCCGCCCGTGTTGTTGTTGAGCCCGCCATCTCCGGCGAAGGCGAAGACGTCGCGCACGCCGTCCTGGGTGATCACGATCTGCTCGGCCATGGTCACGAGCGCGTCCATTTCCTCGATGGAGAGGTTGCCGCGCGCGCGCACGTAGACGATCGCCTGTTCGGGTTCGGTCTCGACGAAGAATTCCACGCCGTTGTTGTTCTCGCCGAAATAGACGAATACGGCGACCACGAACCCCGCGACGGCGGCGATGACCACCAGCGGCATGACCGGGTTGGCGACGAGCAGGTGGATGAACCAGCCGAAAGGCTTGCGGCGGTAGCCCACCTGCACCGGGCGTTCGGCCCGGGCGATTTTCAGCGTGCCCATCACAACCGACATGAGCGCCGCCGTGACAACGAAAAGAAGCGCGCCGGGCAGCATCGCCAGCATTGGCGCCGTGCCGGGGGCGGGTTCCGGGAAGAGCACGCCGGGATTGATCGTCTGCATCGCGGCGAGAAACATCAGGCCGGCCACGCTCACGGCCAGCACAAGCCTCACCAGGTACCACGGCACCAGCGCCTGCAGCACGGCCGAGCCGCGTTCGACGTTCCGCGTGAAGCGTGCCGCGACACCGCCCAGCACCGGCAGGTAGATCAGCGCCACGATAAGCGACGCCGCAAGGACGAAGATCAGCGTCACGGGCAGCATCCCCATGAACTCGCCCGCCACGCCGGGCCAGAACAGCATCGGCAGGAAGGCGCAGAGCGTCGTGGCGGTCGAGGACACGATCGGCCAGAACATCCGCTTGGCCGCGTCGGTATAGGCCTGCATCGGCCGCGCGCCCTCGTTCAGGCGCTTGTCGGCATATTCGACGACGACGATGGCCCCGTCCACCAGCATCCCCACGGCGAGGATCAGGCCGAACATCACGATGTTCGAGATCGGCACGCCCATGACGCCCAGCAGGATGAAGCACAGCAGGAAGGATGTGGGGATCGCGAAGCCCACCAGCATTGCGGAGCGGGTGCCGAGCGTGGCCAGCACGACGATCATCACCAGCGCGATGGCCGTCAGGACCGAGCCCTCGAGCTGGCGCACCATGCCGTCGACCTGCTCGGACTGGTCGAGCGTGGTGGCGACCTGCACGGCGTCGCGCAGTTCGGCGGGCCAGCTTGCGCGCACCTCGTCCACGGTCTGGCGCACCAGATCGGCGGTGTCCATGATGTTGAAGCCCTGCCGCTTGACCACCTGCAGCGCGACGGTCGGCTCACCGTTGAAGCGCGCGGTGCCGGTGCGGTCCTCGTAGGTGAGCCGGATATCGGCCAGTTCGCCCAGCGTCACCACCCGGTCGCCATTGGTGGTGATGGGCAGGTCGTAGACATCCTCGGCGGTGTCGAAGCTTGACGGGATCTTGACCGAGATCGCGCCCGAGGCGGTTTCCACGTCGCCCGCCGCGATCAGCTGGTTGTTGTTGACGACGGCGGCGATCAGGTCCTGCGCGGTGACGTCGTATGCCTCCAGCGCCAGCGGGTCGAGGATGACCTCGAGCATCTCGTCGCGGGTGCCGGCGAGCCCCGCCTCGAGCACGGGCGAAAGCGCTTCGAGCGCAGTCTGCATCTCGTTGGCGAGCCGGATCAGCGTGCGCTCGGGCGCGTCGCCAGACAGCGCCACGACGATGATCGGGAACTCGGAAAAGTTGATCTCGGAAATCTGCCAGCTTTGGGCGCCGTCGGGAAACTCCGCCTCGGCCCGGCCCATCGCGTCGCGCACATCGGCGATCACAGCCGACTTGTCCCAGCCGAACTCGAACTCGAGGAACAGGCCCGCGAAGCCTTCGGAGGCGGTGGAGGTGATCGTGGTCAGCCCGTCAAGGTCCTGGAACTCCGATTCCATGGGCCGGATCAGAAGGCGTTCGCTGTCCTCGGCGGAAATGCCGGGGAAGGGCACCGACACGAAGAGGCCGGGGATGTCGATATCCGGCTCGCCTTCCTTGGGCAGGCCGATATAGGCGGCCGCGCCGATCGTGAGAGACAGGATCACGAAGGCGACGATCATCCGCGCCCGGCTGGCGGCCCAGTCGATGACGCCGGTCATTGCGTCAACTCCTCGTAGGTGACCTGCACCGCGACGCCATCCGTGACGAATTCCTGGCCCACGGTGATGACATCCGCCACCTCCGGCAAGCCCGTAAGCAGGACGCCGCGCGCGGTGTCGCGCAGCATGCGCACCGGCACGAAGCGGACTGTGCCTTCCTCGACGATGCGCACGCCGAGCTGACCGTCATCGTTCAGCGTCATGGCCGAGGTCGGCAGCAGATGCGCCGACGTGCCCTCGGTCTGGATCAGGATATCGGCGGTTTGCCCATCGCGAATCGTTGTGTCGGGGTTGGGCACGGTGATCTCGACACGGAAGGTGCGGGTCCGTTCGTCGGCCGAGCGGCTGAGGAAGGTCACTTCGCCCGTTACCTCGCGCTCCGAGGACAGCCGCGCCCCGGCACTCGCACCAAGCGTCACGCGGTCGACCTGTGCCTCGGGCACGAAGCCCACCAGCTTGATCGGGTCGAGCTGGATGATCGTGGCGCATAGCGCGCCGGGCTGCATCAGTGTGCCAAGCTCGGCGGTGTCCGATTCGAGATAGCCCGAGAAGGGCGCGGTGATCGTCAGCCGTTCGATATCCTCTTCTGCGCGCATCACCGACACCTCGGCCGACTGTATGCCCGAGCGGGCCTGCGACACGCTGGCCTGCGCCGACTGGATCGTGGCGAGCGCGCTTTCGCGGGCAGCCTCTGCGCTCGCGGCGCGGGTCTCGGAGCCGAAGCCCGATGCGCTGAGCCGCGAGGCGGCGTTGGCGTCGATCTCGGCAGCGGCGAGTTGCGCGCGTGCCCCGGCCAGCTGCGCCTCGGCCTCGGGGAGGCGCGCCCGCGCGGTCGCCAGTGCCGCCTCGGCCTCGGCCAACGCGGTCAGGCGGGTGCCCGGCGCGATTTCGCAAAGGACGGTACCCGCCTCGACGAAGGCGCCGGCGCGGCGCGGGTCGGAGATGATGCGACCGGAGATTTCGGCGGCCACGTCCACCTGGCGCAGCGCCTCGGTCCGGCCGCGCAGCAGAACCGCGTTCTCGGCCACCTGCGCCTCGGACCGGCGGGCGGTGACATGAACGCGGCCGTCCCCGTCGCCGTCCGCATCTTCGGCTTCCGCCGCCGCCACGGGTGTCCCGGTCGCGGCCTCGCCCTCTTGCGCCGTCGGCCCGGGTGCGAATCCCGAGGCGAACTCCACCAGCGCCTCGCGCTGGAGGATCACGAAGTAGAGCGTCACGCAGACGAGGGCTGCGATGATGAGCGGGAAGGGTTTCATGCCTGTCTTTCTACTATCCCGGGGCGCGGTATCCGGCACGTGCCGCCATCCCTTGGGGTGCTGGTTGCTCTGATCACGTTTACGCTGAACGGACCGGTTCAGATTAGAATCTTATCCGTTCGGGCACAAGAATGAACCGATCGGTTCAGTTTGGTTTTCCGCCCAACGGTATCGCAGGCGTGCGGAGTCCTTGCGGCCACCGTCGCCGACGGGCTATGAGCGCGTGGGAGTGCAGGTAGGGCGATCGGTCAGGCATGGCAAACACCGACAGTTTCATCGACGAAGTCAACGAAGAGGTCCGGCGCGACCGCCTGTTCGCGTTCTTCCGCAAATGGGCGTGGCTGGCCATTCTCGTCGTGGCGCTCGTCGTTGGCGGGGCGGCCTGGTTCGAATACCAGCGGACGCAGCGCACCGCCGCGGCGCAAGCCTTCGGCGATTCCCTGATCGCGGCGCTCGAGCAGGCGGAGCCCGAAGCGCGGGTGAGCGCGCTGGAGGCCATCACCCCGCCGACCCCGGAAGGCGCCGTTCTGCTGGCGCTTCTGGCCGCCGGAGAGGTCGCGGAGGCCGATGACCGGGAGGCAGCGGCAGCCCGGCTGCGCGAAGCGGCGGAAGGGGCCGAGCTTGCGCCGCGCTACCGCGATCTCGCGCTTCTCAAGGCGCATCTTCTGCATCCCGAGCCGGATCAGGCCCGCCTCGTTCTGGGCGCGCTGGCCGAACCGGGCGCGCCCTATTCGGCGCTTGCCGAGGAGCAGCTGGCGCTTCTGGACATCGCGGAGGGCGATCTGGAAGCGGGGGTTGATCGGCTGCGCCGGCTCCAAACCGCCGCGAGCGCCACGCCGGGCCTGCAGCAGCGCGCGGAGCAGTTGGTCGTCGCGCTGGAAAGCGGCGCGGCGCTGGTCGACACAGGCCCCGATGCGGTAGATAATCCACAGGATGATCCACAAGGCGCTGGCGCGCCCGAGTCGGATGCCGGGGCGCTCGATCTGCTGCCGCCCGTGTCCGAGGGCGCAGCCGAAGACAGGTCCGACGCGGAAGACAGTTCGGACGCGGAAGATGCGAGCCCGAATGCGGGCGAGGACGACGCGGCCGACACGACGGAGCCTGCGGCAGAGCCCGCGGCAGAGGAATGACCCCACCGCGACGATCGGTGGACGGCAAAGGGAAGGGGCGCACGATGCTTGGCGGCGAACCGATGGGGCGAAACCGGTCGATGGCACTTTCGCGACGAACGGGTGCGATCGCGCTCGGGCTCGTCGTGGCGCTCGCGGGCTGCGGCAACCGCGAGACCCCGCTGGAAGGCGAACGCTTCGGCACCCGTGTGCCGCTGGCCGCCACACTGACGGGCGACGCGGAGACCGAGGCCGATGCGCAAGCCGATGTGGCGCGCGCCATCAACCTGCCCGCGGCAAATACCTTCTCCAGCTGGGCGCAGCGCGGCTATGACGCACAGAACGCCACGCCGCACGCAGCGCTGTCGCCCAACCTCACGCAGGTCTGGTCGACCAATATTGGCGCGGGCAACAGCCGGCGGAATCGGCTGACCGCCGATCCCGTGGCCGGCAATGGCGCGGTTTTCACCCTCGATGCCACCGCGGGCGTACGGGCGCATTCGGTGTCCAATGGCGGGCTGATCTGGTCGGCGGACCTCACGGCGGGCTTCGACCGGGGCGGCAACGTGTCCGGCGGAGGCCTCGCGCTGAGCGGCGATACGCTATATGCGACAACGGGTTACGGTGAGCTCGTGGCGCTCGATGCCGCCAGCGGCGCGGTGCGATGGCGGCAGCGGCTGGGCGCGGGCATCGGGGCGCCGACCGTTTCTGGAAACACCGTCTACGTGGTGAGCCGCGACAACAGCGCATGGGCGATTTCGACCGATGTGGGCCGCATCCGCTGGGAACTGCCCTCCGCGCCGGCGCGCGCGCTGCTTCTTGGCGGCGCGGCGCCAGCGGTCTCCGACGGCACGGTGGTGTTCCCCTTCGGCACGGGTGAGCTGGTTGCCGCGCGGACCGACACCGGCGTCCGCAGCTGGGCCACGGCCGTGGCGGGCGGCCGGCTGGGCGTCGCCTATTCCAACATCAACGACATCACCGGCGATCCGGTCATCTCGGGCGGCACGGTCTATGCCGGCAACCAGTCGGGCCGCGTCGTGGCGTTGAGCGCGTCGAGCGGTGAGCGGCTCTGGACCGCGACCGAGGGAAGCTATTCGCCCGTCCTCGTCGCCGGCGGCAGCCTGTTCTTCGTGTCCGACCGCAACGAGCTGATCCGGCTCGACGCCTCCGACGGGGAGCGGGTCTGGGGCACCGAACTGCCGCTTTACGTGCGCGAACGCGAGCGGCGCCGCCGCGCGGTCTTTACCCATTTCGGGCCGATCCTCGCCGGCGGGCGGCTGATCGTGGCCTCGGGCGACCGCCAGATCCGCATGTTCGACCCGGTGAGCGGCGCGCTGGTGCACACCGTCGCGCTCAGGGGCGGGGCCGCGTCGCATCCGATCGTGGTCAACAACACGCTGATGGTGGTCACGGGCGACGGACGGCTGACGGCCTATCGCTGATCAGTTGAACCACGAGATCCGCGTCTCGCGATCCACCCCCGCAAGTCCCGCGATGCCGTAGACGGCCACGCGTCCCACGTTGAACCAGATCGCCGCACCCTCGCGCAGGCTCCATTTCAGACGCGTGGAGAGCGGGGCTTCGAAATCGCTCTCCGTGGCGTAGAGGCCGAGATCGGCCGTACCCAGCAGGCTGAAGATCACCCAGGCCCGGGGCAGGTGGAAGGCGTCGGACACAAGGATCACGTGCTCGGGCGGCGCCTGCAGGAGTGCAAGACCGAAGGCTGCGTTCTGGAGCGTCGAATGGGCGCGCGGCTCCACGATCACGGCCTCCGCCGGCAGGCCCGCGTCCACGGCCGTTGTCGCCATCGCCTGCGCCGCGGAATGATCGTCATTGCCTGCACCGGTGAAGACGACCACGGGGGCCACGCCTCTGGCATGGAGCGCGGTGCAGGTCTGTGCACGGGACCGGCTGACCTCATCGGGCAGGGGCGAGACCTCGTCCGCCATGCCCGCGCCGAGGCAGAAGATCGCGTCGGCGGGCTCCGGCTCGGCTTGCGGTCTTGGCCATGCGATCTGCACCAGCATCACCACGGCGACACTGGCGGCGTAGAGCAGAAGAACGGCGCGGAGGAGCCGCCCGATCCGTGTCACTCCCACTCGATGGTTCCCGGCGGTTTCGACGTGATGTCATAGGTGACCCGGTTGATCCCCTTGACCTCGTTGATGATCCGCGTGGCAGTTTCGCCGAGGAACTCGTGGGAGAAAGGGTAGTAATCGGCAGTCATGCCGTCGACCGAGGTCACCGCCCTGAGCGCGCAGGCAAAGTCATAGGTCCGCCCGTCGCCCATCACGCCCACGGTGCGCACGGGCAGGATCGCGACGAAAGCCTGCCAGATCTCGTCATAGAGGCCATGGCGGCGGATCTGGTCGATATAGACCGCGTCGGCTTTGCGCAGGATCTCGAGCTTTTCGCGGGTGATCTCGCCGGGGCAGCGGATGGCGAGGCCGGGGCCGGGGAAGGGATGGCGGCCGATGAAGCTGGCCGGCAGGCCGAGTTCGTGGCCCAGCGCGCGGACCTCGTCCTTGAAAAGCTCGCGCAGCGGTTCGACCAGCTTCAGGCCCATTTTCTCGGGCAGGCCGCCGACATTGTGGTGGCTCTTGATGGTGACCGAGGGGCCGCCCGAAAAGCTCACCGATTCAATGACATCCGGGTAGAGGGTGCCTTGGGCGAGGAACGCCGCGCCCTCGATTCCGTCGGCATAGTGCTGGAAAACGTCGATGAACAGTTTTCCGATTGTCTTCCGCTTTGTTTCCGGATCGGAAACGCCATCCAGCGCGGTCAGGAACCGCTCGCTTTCATCGGCATGGATCAGCGGGATGTTGTAATGGTCGCGGAACATGGTCACGACCTCGTCGGCCTCGTTGAGCCGCAACAGGCCATGGTCGACGAAAACGCAGGTCAATTGATCGCCGATGGCCTCGTGGATCAGGACCGCAGCGACCGATGAATCGACGCCCCCCGAAAGCCCGCAGATGACCTTGGCGTCGCCCACCTGCTCGCGGATCTGGCGGATCGCCTCGTCGCGATAGGCGGCCATGGTCCAGTCGCCCTTGAACCCTGCGAGCCGCACGAAATTCTCGTAGAGCGTCCTGCCGTTGGGGGTGTGGTGCACCTCCGGGTGGAACTGCACCGCGTAGTAATTTCGGGACAGGTCGGCGGTGATGGCGAAGGGCGCGCCGGGGGAGGTGGCGTAGACCTCGAAGCCGGGCGCGAGGCGGCTGACATGATCGCCATGGCTCATCCAGACCTGTTCGCGCCCGTCGAGAAACCAGCCGGTCAGAAGGTCGATGCGCTCGGCCCCGTGCTCCACGTAGGCGCGGCCGAATTCGGCGGTGCCTTCTCCACGCAGGACCTCGCCGCCCAGCATATGCATCATCACCTGCTGGCCATAGCAGATGCCCAGGATCGGCACGCCAAGCTCGAAGATGCGTGCCGGCGGACGGGGGGAGCCCTCGTCGATCACGCTGGCCGGACCGCCCGAGAAGATCACCGCCTTGGGGGCGAAGTCGTCGAGGAAGGCGTCGGTGACGTTCTGGAACGGGTGGATCTCGCAATAGACGTTGAGCTCGCGCAGGCGGCGGGCGATCAGTTGCGTGACCTGGCTGCCGAAATCGACGATCAGCAGGCGTTCGTGATGGCGGGCGGGATCGGGCACAT
>HLSNC_1001001_pt1 | contig 15841 bp, 12 predicted proteins | sample HotLakmetagenome_2_FD_14041 | JGI IMG/M metagenome (IMG submission 14041)
CCTCGCGCGGGATGCCGCCAAGGGGCAGACCAGCCGCGCGATCCGCGCCCTGCAGCTCGAGACCGAGCTACGTACCGACCCTCGCGCCCGTGCAAACCGCTTCGTGGAGCGCTGGCAGCAGCTCGACCGCCGGAGCGGCGCGCAATACCGCGCGGGCGATTACACGGGCTACCACGCCTCCCGCAAGGCGATGACCGACATGGCCCGCAGCCTGCACCGCGATCCGCAGCTGGAGTCCCTTCTTGCGAACCGCAAACGCGACCTTGGCATCTCCAGCGATATGGGGCGGCGACTCGGTCAGGAACTCGCCTTCCACCACGGGCTGGAACTCACCCGCAGCCGGGGCCTGGGTCTCTGACACCCGTCCCATCTGCCGCCGTCCGCGCGTCCTTGCGCTACGCCGCCCTGGACGGTCTTGCCCTCTCCTCCCGGCCCGGCCTGACTGGGTCAACACCCCTCACACGACCCCAGCAAGAGCCAGAACAGCCATGCCCGACCCCGACCGCATCATCCGCCTGCGCACCGTCCTCGCCCGGACCGGCCTGTCCCGCTCGACCCTCTACCGCAAGATCGCCGAGGGCACCTTCCCGACCCAGCTTCGCATCTCCATCCACGGCGCAGGCTGGCGCGAGTCCGAGATCGACCGCTGGGTCGCCGACCCGGTCGGGTGGCGACCGCAAAAAGAACAGGGGCAGGGATGAGGCTGAAAGTGTCGAACGGCTGCCGGGCGGCAAGCGTGGCTCCGGGACGTCGACCTTGATGATCGGCTGCGTTCACGCTATATACCGTCAGAATAACTGACATAGGTGCTGCCATGCAGATCGCGAATTTCACCGAAGCCGGACAGTTCGAGCCGCGCCGCATCGCCGCCACCCTACGCACCTCTGCCGAAGAGATCGCGATGACAGTGGGGCTGGGCAAGGATGCCTTGCAGCGTCGCACCCGGATCGGCTCGGACAAGACCCAACGTCGGCTACGGGAACTGGTCGAAATCCTGAACAAGGTCGAACCGCGCTTCGGCTCGGCGCTCATCGCCTATGCCTGGTATCGGTCGGAGCCTCTAGCCGGGTTCGACGGGCGCACCGCGATGCAGCTGGTGCAGGACGGCAAGGCGCAACAGGTGCTCGACTACATCGACGCGGTGGACGCGGGCGTCTTCGCCTGATGGCGCTGACCGGCGATGCCTTTCGCGGCCCGCTCTACCGCGCATTGAACCCCGTATATGCGCGCATGCCCCTGTCCGGGCGCGGAGCGGAACTCCACGGCGGCCGCTTCAACCCGAAGGGCACGCCCGCGCTCTATTCCGCGCTGGACCCGGTCACAGCGCTGCGCGAGGCCAATCAGGTCGGCAGCCTGCAGCCGACCATCCTCGTCTCCTACCGGGCCGATATCGCACCTGTGATCGACACGCGGGAGGCCGCACAGCTCGCGGCCTACGGGATAAACAATGAGATGCTGGCCGATCCCGGCTGGCGCCTCGCCATGCTCGAGGGGCAGAGGGTGCCGACACAGGACTTCGCCAGTAACCTGATCGCCGCGGGCTATGCTGGTTTGCTTGTTCGAAGCTTCGCGAAGGGCGCGAGGGACGCTGACTTAAACCTGGTCCTTTGGAACTGGTGCAGCGAGCGGTGTTCGCTCGACGTGATCGATGATGAAGGGCGGCTGGATCGGATGTGACTTTTGCGGTTTGTGGTCCAGAACGTCCGCTTGAGGGAGAAGGTCCTATCTGCATAGATGCCGAGGAACATTGTGGCAGAAAATCAACCCAAACATCAGGAGACTTGGGATGAACGCGCCGTTGCGGATATTGGTCTTGCCAACCGATGCGGCCTTGCAGCCTCTTCAGAGCTGACCTTGGCCTGAAAATCTCCGATTGCTAAGTCAGTCCCAACCGAACTCTTCGACAATGCGAGCTCGGTATGAAGTCGCAATCTGGTTTGGTGCTCTACGAACGTACTCTTCGGCTCGACGTGCAGAATTTCCCCTGAGACCGCCAAGGTGCGAGATGACATCCTCAATTGACGGATGATCGTCGTTCTGATCCGTGACTGGTGATTTTGGAGGAAGACCAGTCCATACAACACCCTCGAAGCCAAGTCCATTCGCCCAAGCCCCAACGAATTCCGCGCCATGGTGACCGGATGAGCCAGAACCGGTCCAGAATGCTGCATTTTTAATGCTTGGGAGGTCTTCGCGCCTGGCAAGTGCTGCGCGCGCTTCATCTAACGATGGGGATGACAAAGTGTTCCAAAGTGTCGGGCACAGAGTGCCCTGCTTACACACAACAAGTGTCATGCGGCCATCTTTCGATTTTCGTGCGAATTCAAGCGGCAGCTTTGGCCCGTCTTCGCGCCATTCATGCGAAATAGGCAGGTCGCCAGGCTCCCAGATCAATGACCCCCAGCCGAGGCAAGCAAACGCACCCAAATTCTCATTCCTGTTGATTTTCGTGCCATTCACGGATTGCTCTAGTCAGGTTTGATAGCGCGAATCCATGACTAGTCCGGACATCGAGCATCGCAAAATCCTCAGAGAACTTCACAGCACTATCCCCGTTCAGGATGAACTCAAAGCGCCCACTCGAATATTCGTCTTTGTGATCGTAATCCACGACTCGCCAGCTTCCGAGAACTTCACCGTCGCGAGTGACGACGTCGCCATGCGACAGTTTGGGGTCGTAGCCGCTGTCCATCCACTCGTCGTGGCCGACAAAGTTTATTGGGTATACCAGGTCCATACATCGAAGATGGGCTCAAACCATCAAGAGCGCAAGAAGCGCGATGGGCGTCAAGCCGATCTCTCCGCAAAGATCCATTCTGGATCTTCGGCCTAAACCTGCGGTGCGCCACGTCAAGCAGGCGCCGCTGTGCGGCCCACCAGAGCCGACGTTCGCTACAAGCAAAAAAGCCGGACTACCTGACGGGGCAGATAGGCTTGGGAACCCCAAAAGATAAGGACCTAACTTCCGTCCAGTTCATCAAGCTCGTGCTTTATTTCGTTTGCGAGTAACTCAGACAGTCGAACCATGCCGTTAAGGCGCTCGAGCCGTTCTCGAAGCTTCTTTTTTTGCTCCTCCGCGCTTCGCTCCTTGCTGCTTTTCTCGTAGTCGAGTTGATGAATGACTCTTACGATTGGTAGGTCGCGCGCGCCAGCATCTGACGCGAGTTCAATCCACTCTTTGAGTTTTCCAGAAGTCTCATTGGCGACGCGGTCGAAGCACATCTTGATTAGAAGCCTTGCATTGTAATCGATGCCCCTAGATAGCTCTAGCCATTCCTTTGCAGCCTCGGGCAATTCTGAATTTTCGGCAACTTCCTGAGCTCGGGTCTGATAAAAGTATATGCGTTCGTCGGGATCCAAGGCCCTAATCGTCTCAACGATAGGTTCCAAGTCGCGAAATGGTCTGGATCCAGTGGGTAAAGAAAGTACATGCTCCCAAATCTCAAGGATTGCTGCCCTACATTCCTGTTGGGCCGCTCTCTTATTATCTTCAGTTGCTTGCTCAGCAGTGACGATTAACTGGGCCAAATGATGGGCCATCCAGCGCCCAAGCGTATCGCAACTGTGGTCGAGCTCCAGCTCTTCAACAATCCTTTTCCCCAGTTCGATCGTTTTCTTAGACTGTTCGGAGTTTTCCATCGGCATCCATGGCTAGAATAAGTGTGTATGGCGGTAGGTAGGTTCCAAACGATTCTTCGCGATTTCGGTAGGATTCCCTCCTGAACTCCCGCCTAACTTGAACTTCAAAAATAAGATCTCGGCCTAGTTGCCTCAAACATGCTAAGAGTGCGTCTCTTGGCATCTCAAGTCGAGAGCCTGTCTCCGCGGTCCGGAACTCCCGTTCTTGTTCCTTTCGGCCCCATGTCAGCGATTTGAACTGAACACCATCGGTGTTCGAGCGATTTTGCCAAATACGGCCTTCACCGTCGGCATACAGCGCGAACTCCTCGCAAAGCCATCTAGCCGGACAAAGGCTTGGAAAGTGGACGACTCCTGACCAAGGATCATACTCGTCTATCCCATCGCACCTCGCCTCAATTTCTACCCAACCTTGAAGCTGAAACGCCCCCGCACTAATCTCCAGCTCATCACCTGCCGGAGGTATGCGATAGTCCATTGGATTGACAGCGGTCTGTAAGGCTCGAGCCAGCGATCCTGACCTCTCCGGAGAGACAAGTGCAGAAGATATGCGCACGAACTGCTCTCGGTCTCCTGCGACTTCCCTCCAACTACCCCAGATCGGAATATAGTCTTGATGCTCGACTAGCCTGACCAAAACATCCTTCGTTACCGAAGTTGGCCATTCATCTGTTTCTTCGGTATCTTTCCAGCTAGGCCAAGAGGGAGGCTTTGGATCGCGACGATCAGCCAACCATTTGCCGTCAGAGCGGGTGATCCAATGTCGTTGGAGCCAATCTTCCAGTCGATCATCATAATCCGGGTTTTCCAGCACTGGAACTTGATCGATCAGAACACCAGCCACCTCCATCATCGCGTGATATGCATGATAGAAGCTTAGGCTCTCAACTCGCGGATAGCTTCCGTGCGAGTGGTGAGACTTCATGTCTCGATAATAGCCACGCCTACCTCGCGGATCCTCAACCCAAGCACCGGTAGCTGCTGATTTCCATTTGTTTCGAATTACACTCAGAACGCGCAGTTCGATTTCTTTTTGCGAAATTCCAAAAACTCGTCCCAGGGGCGCGAACCAATATTGAGGCAAGTCGAGGCCGAAGTAATACTGGTCATCTTTATTTAAGGGCTCGCTTCGGGTCGTTAGTTCATTGCTAGCGCGCTGCTTAGAGGCTGGAGCGAGACCGGACGTATTAACTTTCTGCAGCCTAGCAACCTCTTTCTCATCAAGCGTCACAGTCCCATTCTCGTTCAACAACAACGCGCATTGAGCGGCAAACCCCCGTATGATTGCTTGCGTCACCGTTGGTGCACAGGAATCCAGGATGAACTTTACCAATTCCTCGGGCATACTATGGCCCGCCTTGAGCGCTCGCTGAAGCGCAATCAACAACCATTGCTCAGCGGCATACCGATAGAATGGTAGCGATAAGTCATGGAAAACGTTGGGTTGTTCGGCATTGGCCAGCCGACCGAGAGCGCTCAAGGTTTTCGTGTCACGGAAGCTAGCCAATAGGCAAACGACGTGCGCTGCTTGCCATCGGGTCGATACTTCAGGAGCCGCCAAACTCGACCATAAGTACCCAGCCAAACCGGTTGTCGCATCACAAGGTGGGAAGAGCTCAGGTCTCCATGCCCCATCGCCATCGCTTTCATTCATTTCCTTCTCAAACAGAGCTAAGCCATAGCTCAAGGTATCCTGTGCTTCTCGCGATGAAATCTGACTTGCTAGGAGCCCTACAAGCGTCAACAAACGCTGGGAACCGAAGAGGTCCGGATGCTTTGCACTTTCGTCCACTACAATGCCAAAAATCTCTGATGTCGACATTCCCGTGACTTCAGCAATAAATTCAAAGGGTAAAGGTTGGTAATATCTGCTTTTTGCAACATCATAAAAATGGGTGCGGCATACCTTTTCAATAATTTCTCTAAGAGTGCGCGTGACGCTTTGGAGTTTCCTCCAATTCTCAGGCAACGCCTCTAGTATACCGCGCGTATCATATAGGCTAATATCCTTCATCAGGAATATCGACTTCAGTGCGTCTGCCTCTTTCCCGCTACTTGTGCGCTCGAAGAACCGAGCAACGAATTCCGACATATAGTATGGAGGTTTGGTATCTCTGAATCGATCAAAACAAATCCTGATCGTATCCGGATCGTCGAACTGCAATCCATAGAAGATACGATTCCAGTCCTTCTCTTCGCTTCTCTCATCTGTTCCTGAGAAACCGTTGTTGTTGTCGGTTCTTGCTTCCGTGCACTTCGTAACGGACAAATGTGCGGTCAACTGTTCAACCGGCCAGCCATTTGACTGGCCAATTTTGACAAAGCCACTGAGACGTGAAGATGAGACGTCCGAGACTAGGGCATAATTGACTGTCTCTTCGAAAATTCCTCGTCGGATCTGTTCATCCTCGCAAGAGGCTAGCGCCGCGCTAAGTACTTCGGGCGTCTGTGAATGAATATCAACCCCGATCGTAGACAGTTGACCTAGGTGGCTAATTTCGCCCATATCGACCAGCTTCGACAACGCGATCGGTAGAATTCGTTCTTGCCACCCAAAATCCCGGTCTCTCCAGCGGCTAAGTATTGCAAGCGACGATGCCGGACAGAGCGTCGTGATTGCCTCAACTGTACCTTCCCAGTCAAAGTACTTGTCGCGGGCGACATACTCATAGGCGACTTCGGCCCCACGAGAGACACGATATGCTAGTTCGGATTGGGGTGAACCTACAGTCGCTGATTGCTCTGACAGCTCTATGATTGCTTTCCAATAGTCTAGGTGCTCTTGACCTATCCTACCTGCGACCTCGACAGCTTGGTCAAAATAGCAATTCGCTTCTCCGGGATTTAAAACAAAGATAGAGCGTGCTATTTCGCAGAAGCCTTCAACTTTCAGCTCAGCCTCCATACGCTCGTTCTGGAGGATCTCGGCGGCTTCCACCGCAAAGTCAATCGCATAGTCCTTGAGCGGAATCGAACCCGCACAAACACGTACGAGCAGACAAAGGTCGGGCGTGAACAACTGGCGCTTCAGGCTGTTTTTCCATTCGATAAACCGAGACATGCGAGGAGCTGGATCATCGATCCGCGAAAGGATCTGCACCCAGAGTTTCGATACTTCACCTGCAATATGGCGTCGATCACGATCTCGGTATTCTAGGTTCTTGTTGTAGTCCTCGATACAGAGGTTTATATCGTCGTCGAGTTGATCTGTGTTTATCTCACCAAGCTGAACACTGGCCCAAAGCATATGCCACCTAAAGACTGGTCCAACTTCGTCAAGAAACTCTCGTGCCTCTCTACTATGCACTTGCCGGTCCTTAGCCAGCTCTTGACGAATTTCTGATTTCGCCAAGTCTTCCAACTTGATGTCGTCGCCAGCTAGCTTGGCTCTGAGGCAATGAGCAGAAATGATGGACGACTTCGGTTCGGCTGAAAAATTGCTGAAGTAAGTTTTCGACGGATCAGGGATATGCTCCGCGAGCATTGTTGCAATTTCTGAGCGGGAGGCGACACCGTGATGGGCAGCAGCAAGTGCAACATCACGTACGATCGATAGGAGTGGCTGCCGGTAGTCATGCTCGTTCTCGAATTTCTTCAAGCGTTTAGGAGAACTAGCCACACCGTTGAAAGCCTGTAGAACGGCTTCTTTCGACGGGAACCGCAGTACCTTCGACTGCGCTCGGGTAATCGCCAGCAAGATACAAAGGTTGTCGTGAGCCGCTTTGCTGATCTCGTCGAGGAGTTCGTAGTGACCCAGATCAACTAGCTTCTCAGCAACGATAATCCCTGCACGATAGGCCACACTTTTTGGCTTCCAACTCTCAAGCTCAGCTACGAAGGCGGCGGCTCCAGCGACATTCAGTGAAGCGAGAGCGAGTGCGGCGATATCACTATCCGACATCTCCTCCTTTTGTCGCGCTTTCGGGTCCAGCTGCGCCCATGCTTTCAGCCATCTCTTGGCAACACGAAGAGTGTTTCTGGCTTCTGATATTGTGCCTTCATTGCTTGCGAGTAGCGCAGCCTCGTAAGCACGGTGACCTCCATGCCAAGTAGTGGAGAATCCACTATTTGCGGCTGTTTCGCGTACTTGTTCGTCCGACAGAAAACACGCCACTAGATCAAAATTGTCTTGAAACAATCGCAGCTGACGGTCGTCTCCCGCCGTTTCAATGCCGGCTTTCAATGACAGCTTCGCTGCATCGGCCAACCGCTTGTCTCGCAGCGCCGCCTTAAGTGCAAACTGAAGTCTGCTGAGTGACGCCTGCCGCATCTCTGCTGGGGTGCCTTGAGGAAGCGCAGCCTCAGATAAGACCATATCCACTAGGTCGTCGTATCTACCAGCTTCAAGCAGGAGTTGCGGTAAGGCTGATGCTACGTAGCTACTGCTCGCCGCGATCGGCATGACCTTGTCCACAAACCCCGACATTTCCTGCCGACTCGGTTTGTACTCGTCACGAAACCACGTCTCGGAAGGTTCATCGATGAACTGAACGGCGTCGGAGCGGATCTGCAGTGGTCTGCCGATGTCCACAACGAAGCTCTTGATTGCGTCTTCTGGCAGACCCGAAGCGCGTGATAAAACGTTGATTGGAACAAACGGTCTCAGTGCTGCCAGCGCCTGGCAAAACAACTGAATTTGGTCTGACTCTGCATTGGGCGACCGATCTATTAGTGTTGCAATGGATCGGGCGAACAATTGGCGGATTGTGTCTTCGACCGTAGTTGCTGTGGGTCCCAATGCCTCAAGAGCTTCATCGAGGGAAGAAGTCGTTTCAAGCGCTGTTGCCTGCACCCTTGGATTATGGGAAGTGAGCCGGTGAAACTCGAGCACATCATGTGCGGATGCTTCCGGGTAGGTCTTGTGCAGAAACTGTCTTGTTTCCGCCTCTGAGAATGGCACTAGCTCCAGGCTTTTGTGGTCCAGTGGCGGCGCGAGATATTTTTTAATGCGGTGCGATCGGCTCAAACACACCAGAACAACGCCGTTCGGTAGGGTCTGCCTTAGTAGATCACGAGGAAGACTTGTCCGTTCGCCACATTCTTCCGCTGCCATTTGAGCGTTGTCGGCCGCATCAATCATGATAACGATCTTGGCGTTTGGATTGTCAGCGGCGAGGATATCCATTGCTTGAGTCAGACGGCGATTGAAAGCCCTCAAGTAATCCGCCGCTTTTGCTAGGTGTGAAGGTATCAGTGGGTGGCACAAGCCTCTTGCAGCCAATTCATTTGCTATTTGACAGCATGCAATGTCGTGCCGATGCCTTGGGCTGATTGCGCTACGATATCCACCGTTGCCAAAGCAATCGTACAGAACAACTTCACATTCGTTTCGCAGTCTCTTCGATATTCTCAGAGCAATCGCAGTCTTTCCGACACCGCCGCCAGCGTGAATAATGACTGGTTCAGACGATCCATTCAAAATCGCGTCGACGAAATCATCTTCTTGCTCTCTAGGGAGCAGTCCGTCTGCTTCTTCGATAAGACAGGGCGCCGGGAAAAGGTGCTCTTCGTCGGTCTTCAGAGCGCGAAGTACGTCTTCCCTTCTGATGGACGGATTTCGAGAGCTTTCGGGTAGCGCTTTCTTGGTTACCAAGAGCAGGAGTTGGTCCGCCCCGTCCTGATCTGGACCAGGAAGGTAACCTGTCAGTTCCTGGTGCAGAATGTTTCGCTGCTCCCAATACCCATCCGTCGTATCGACAAGGTTGAAATTTGCAAGAAAGTCGTATGCTGCTTGATCATCTGCGGAAAGGTACCCCTTGATCTGATCCCACTTTCCGCTGTCGCTTGGCAAAAGGTCCCTTGATTTGATCCTCCCCAGCAAATCATGAACCCACTCCGCAACCGGTCGGTTTGTCAGAAAAACAAACTCGACTAGCTGCTTTTCTCGATCCTCGATTCCCGACAAGAACGCATTGTATCTCTTGTAGAAGCCCACCAAGGTCTTCTTCAGGTCGCCCAGACCCCAAGGTATTCCAGTGTTCAATGTCGAGTGCTTAAGTTGAAGGTAGGATACTCTGCAGCACTTCGATAGCTCCTCACTTCCATAATACTCAGCGACGTCAATAACTTCTTCGCCGCTCTCATCCGTTGTATTGCTAGTTTCAGAGTCGGAAATTCCTTCGATCGCGATTGCAACCAAACCCGACGACGGCGTCAGGAGGCGCAGACTGCGCCTAGCAGCCCATAGGTAGTGGAATTGGTCGCCTGCTCTGCTTGTGCGAACGGAGTCGATTTTCATCGTGGGTTGCTCTAAATGCCGGAAGTTTGAACCTTGTAGTCACTATATATTGCGACAGGTCTGCAGCAAGACTGTTGCGCTGGGGTGTGCAGCTCATTTCCGAGCAGTTGCTCTCCACCTCGAGGCCCATGCGATTGAAGGGTGGCTCAAGTGTGGCAAGGTCCTTGCGTTGGTGCGAGTAGGGATAGTCGCCTCCCTGACCATCTCTCTGACTGTGCGACGTCGCAAGGGACGAAGCGAACGTTGATAAACCATGGTTGCCCGTGTATCGGCGTTCCACAAAAGGGACTGGTGGCGCGTTCCTGAAAGAGTGTCCGCGCACAAGCTTGCGATTGACCCGCGCAACCGCTCGAATCGGATGTGCCTCTGACAACAAGACTTGGTGTACTCGTTACGCTGAGGTCAAAGACCGCTTTGCGTTGGGGTGTTCGGAGTTCCATTCCGTGTCTTCCCGACCCACCAAGCACCACCTCACAACCGAATCCGACTGATGGGATTTATGGTGGGACAGATCAACGGCGAAGCCGTTTTTCCGCTTAAGATCAATAACTTAAAGGGAGGAAATGGCAGCCCGTAGGGGAATCGAACCCCTCTTTCCAGGTTGAAAACCTGGCGTCCTAACCGATAGACGAACGGGCCGCGCTTGGCGTGGACGGTGTCTAGGAAAACGCGCGGGGGGGATCAAGGGGATTCTTTCATGTCCCGCGCGCAATTCCGCATAAGGGCGCGTCACTCGGCCCAGGCGGCATCCTCGAGGCGAAGCTGCACGCGGCTGCGACCGTTCCAATGGTTGAGCTCCACCCGCCCGGCAAGGTGCACCGGCCGTCCCTGGTGGGACTGAAGCGCGTCGAGCCCGCGATTGGCGGCGTCGAAGGCGATCGCGTCCATGCTGCCGCCGGGGCCGTCCGAGAAGCCCAGTTTCAGGTGTCCGTCGCCGACGGGCCGCGTCATGCGGATGCGCATGGCGGGGAAGGCGAAGCGCGGGGCAGGGGCCGAGGCGCCGAAGGGGCCGGCGGTCTCGATCCGTTCGATCAGCTCGGGCGTCGCGGCCTGGGGCATCAACACGCCATCGACGCGCAGGTCGCCTGCGCCGCCCGTGCCCGCGCCCTGCCGCGCCAGAAGCTCCGAAAGCCGCGCCATGGCCGGTTCCAGCTGTGAACGGGTCAACGACAGGCCCGCCGCCATCCGGTGACCGCCGCCCTTCTCGATCAGCCCCTCGGCCGCAAGACGCTGGATCGATGCGCCCAGATCGACGCCCGAGACGGAGCGGCCGGAGCCCTTGCCGTTCTCGCCGTCGAAACCGATGACGATGGCGGGGCGATGGGTGTGTTCCTTCAGGCGGCTGGCCACGATGCCCACGACCCCGGGGTGCCAGCCGTCGCCCGCGGCCCAGACCAGCGGCGCGTCGAGACCACGTGCCTCGGCCTGCACCAGGGCCGCGTCACGCACGCGTGCCTCGATCTCGCGACGATCGGTGTTGAGCGTGTCGAGGCGCTGGGCAATCGCCAGCGCCTCCTGCTCCGCGTCGGTCGCCAGCAGCCGCGCGCCCAGATCCGCCTCACCGATGCGCCCGCCCGCATTCACGCGCGGGCCAAGGACGAAGCCCAGGTGATAGCTCGTCGGCGCCCGCTCGAGCCGCGCCACGTCGCAGAGCGCCACCAGCCCCGTGCGATGCCGCCGCGCCATGACCGTCAGCCCCTGCCGGACGAAGGCCCGGTTCACACCCCTCAGCGGCGCGACATCGGCCACGGTCGCCAGCGCCACGAGGTCGAGCATCGCCATCAGGTCGGGGCCCGCGACGCCTTCGGCGCGCAGGCGACGGTTCAGGTCGACCAGCACGAGGAAGACGACGGCGGCGGCGCAGAGATGCCCGAGGCTGCCATCCTCGTCCTGCCGGTTGGGGTTCACCACGGCCACGCAATCGGGCAGCTCGGCCTCGGCCAGGTGATGGTCGAGCACGATCACGTCCGCGCCCTTGGCCGCCGCGATAGGCCCGTGGCTCAGCGTGCCGCAATCGACGCAGACGATCAGGTCATTGCCCTCGGCCAGCTTCGCCATGGCCGGCTCGTTGGGGCCATAGCCCTCGTCGATCCGGTCCGGGACGTAGAGCGTGGCGCCATGGCCCATTTGCCGCAGCCATGTGATCAGGAGCGCGGCAGAGCTGCCGCCATCGACGTCGTAATCGGCGAAAACGGCGATGCGTTCGCGCCGCTTCAGCGCAACCGCAATGCGCTCGGAGGCGGCGGCCATGTCCTTCAGCACGGCAGGGTCGGGCAGCAGGTCGCGCAGAGACGGGGCGAGGAAGGCCTCGGCCGCCTCCGGTGCGACACCACGGCGGGCGAGGATGGCGGCCACGGCAGGTTCCAGCCCCGCGCGCTGCACGAGGGCTGCGGCGAGGCGATCCTCCTCGGGGTCCGGACCCGTCCAGCGGCGCCCGGTCAGCGACGCGTCGACGCCCAGAAAGGCAGGCAGGTCGGTATCTGTCCCGGGCAGGACCGTCACAGGGCGCTCAGCGCGGGTTTCTGTAGGTCATGCGCCGTACCGAGCCGGTCTTGGAGCGCATCAGGATCGTCGCGGCTTCGAGATATTCGGGCTCGCGCTTGATCCCGGGCAGGATCGATCCGTCGGTGACGCCGGTGGCGGCGAAGATGACGTCCTTCGTGACCATGTCGTCGCGCGTGTAGACGCGGTTGAGATTGGTGATGCCGGCGTTTTTCGCGCGCGCCTTCTCGTCGTCGTTGCGGAACAGGAGCTTGCCGTAGATCTGCCCGCCCATGCATTTCAGCGCCGCGGCGGCCAGCACGCCCTCCGGCGCGCCGCCCGAGCCCATGTACATGTCGATGCCCGTCGCGGGCTCGGCGCAATGCATGACGCCCGCCACGTCGCCGTCGGTGATCAGACGGATGGCGCAGCCCGTGGTCCGAAGCTCGGCGATCATTTCCTCGTGGCGCGGGCGCTCCAGAATGCAGACGGTGATGTCCTTGGTCGAGCATCCCTTGGCGGAGGCCAGCGCCGAGACGCGTTCCGCGGGCGACATGTCGAGCGTGACGACCCCCGGCCTCAGGCCCGGCCCGATGGCGAGCTTGTCCATATAGACATCCGGCGCGTGCAGCATGGAGCCGCGCGGCCCCATGGCGATGACGGTCAGCGCGTTGGGCATGTCCTTGGCGGTGAGCGTCGTGCCCTCCAGCGGGTCGAGGGCGATATCGACCTCGGGTCCGTCGCCATTGCCGACCTCCTCGCCTATATAGAGCATCGGCGCCTCGTCGCGTTCGCCTTCGCCGATGACGACGACACCCCTGATGTCGAGGCGGTTGAGCTGGTCGCGCATGGCGTTCACCGCGGCCTGGTCGGCGGCCTTCTCGTCCCCCCGTCCGATCAGCTCGGCCGATGCCATGGCCGCAGCCTCGGACACCCGCGCGAGGCCGAGCGAGAGCATCCGGTCGTTGAAATCGGTGGGGTGCGTCATGGGAAATCCTTCCGGGTCAATATCCGCGCCCGGTGTAGCCGCCGCATGAAGGTCGGGCAAGCCGCCAGCGGCCGCTGGCGGCGCTAACATGGGGAGGGAACGGAATTGCCGGCAATTCCGGGTCGGAAACGCCGGCGTTTCCGACCGCGCCCGGTCAGACGTCCTCGATCCGGAGGGCCACCGGCGCGCCGGTGACCACGCCCGTTCCGGGCAGGGCCGCGAGCGCCGTGTCGAGGTTGGGCCGCGCCGTCCTGTGGGTCACGATCAGGACCGGCGCGTCGGCGCCGGGATGATCGTATTGCCGCATCCGGTCGATCGAGATGCCGTTCTCGCCCAGCACGGTTGCCACCTTGGCCAGCGCGCCGGGTTTGTCGACCAGCGCAAGCCGCAGGTAGAAACAGGCGGGGCTTTCGGCATTGGCCGGCGGGGCGGGCCGCAGCGTCTGCGCCGGTTGTCCGAAGACGGGCAAGCGGATGCCGCGCGCGATATCGCAGATGTCGCCCATCACCGCGCTGGCGGTGGGGCCTTCGCCCGCGCCGGGGCCGCGCAGAACGATCTGCTCCACCGCGTCGCCTTCGATCACCACCATGTTCGTGCCACCCAACAGTTGCCCCAGCGGCGAGGCGCTGGGCACGAGGCAGGGCGTCATCCGCTGCTCCAGCCCCCGGCCGGTCATCTGCGCCACGCCCAGGAGCTTGATCTTGTAGCCCAGATCGCCCGCCCGGCGGATGTCGTCGATCGAGATGCGGCCGATCCCCTCGAGGGTCATGTCGTCGAAGGCCACGCGCGTGCCGAAGGCGATGGAAGCCAGAAGGCTCAGCTTGTGGCCGGCGTCGATGCCGCCCACGTCAAGCTCGGGGTCGGCTTCGAGATAGCCCAGCCCGTCGGCCTCGGCGAAGGCCTCCTCATAGGTCAGGCCCGCGTCGTCCATGCGCGTCAGGATGTAGTTGCACGTGCCGTTCATCACGCCCATCACGCGGGTGATGGCATTGCCGGCCAGCCCCTCGGTCAGGGCCTTTATCACCGGGATGCCACCCGCGACGGCGGCCTCGAAACGCAGGTTGACGCCTGCGTCCTCCGCCGCCTCGGCCAGTGCCTGACCGTGATGGGCGAGCATCGCCTTGTTGGCCGTGACCACGTGCTTGCCGTTTGCGATCGCGGCCTCGGTGGCGTTCTTGGCGGGGCCGTCCTCGCCGCCCATGAGTTCCACGAGCACGTCCACATCGTCGCGGCGGGCAAGCGCGACGGGGTCGTCCTCCCACGCGTAGGGCTTGATGGAGACGCCCCGGTCCTTCTCGCGGCTGCGGGCCGAGACGGCGGTTATCTCGACCGGCCGGCCGCAGCGGCGCTCCAGAAGCGACCCATGCCGCTGGACGATCTTCACCACGCCCGCGCCAACAGTACCCAGCCCGGCGATGCCCAGACGAATGGGGTCGGTCATGTTGGTCCTCCGGCGGATGTCGTCCTGTTCGGCCCCTGTTAGCCGCTCACGCGGGGGGCTGCAACGCGCGGCGCGTCACAGCGGCAGCGCGCGGAGCGCGGCGGCGCGGCGGCGCAGATCGGCGGTGCGCGCCTCGAGGCTGGCGCCTTCGGGTGCGGCCTCGCGCGGCGGGATGGCGTCGACCCCGGCAAGAAGCGGGCCGAGCGGCACGAGATCGGGGAAATCGGCGGCGCGGGCCTCGGCGCCGATCCGCGCGTCGAGCGCGGGCACGTCGGGACCGCAGGCGCCCAGCGCCGCGGCCGCGAGGACGGGGATGATGAGCCGACGCGCCATGGTCCGACCTAACCGCAGCGGCGGCGTGCTGTCCAGATGCGGCAGGCGGCAAGGCCATGCGGCGGTTGAATTGAACGCGCGTTCAGATAACCTTTCGCCCATGGCGCGAAAACAGGGCAGTCACGCGGATATCACCGGGCCGAAGGTCCGGCAGGCGGCGCTGCGGCTCTTCGCGCGGCACGGATTCGCCGCCGTCTCCATGCGCCAGATCGCGGCCGAGGTGGGGGTGCAGGCCGGCGCGCTCTATCTCTACACGGCGGACAAGCAGACGCTGCTGTTCGAGCTGATGCGCGACCATCTGGAGGAGCTTCTGGAGGACTGGCAGGCCCCGGACGCGGACCCGGTCGATCAGCTGGAAAGCTTCGTGCGCCATCACATCCGCTTCCATCTCGACCGGCCCGAGCTTGTCTTCATCGCCTACATGGAGCTGCGCAACCTGACGCCCGGAAATTTCGCCATCATCGAGGGGCTGCGCCGCGACTACGAGGACCGGCTCGAGGCGGTGCTGAAGGCGGGGCAGGCCTCGGGCCGGTTCGCGGTGCCCGACACGAAGCTCGCGACCATGGCGCTGATCGCGATGCTGACCGGGGTCACGACATGGTACCGGGAAGGCGGGCGGCTGGACCGGGCGGCGGTGGAGGCGGCCTATTGGGACATGGTGCGCAAGGCCGTCGGCACCTGAGCCCGTGGCCGCGGACGGGAGCCTCCGGCGGGAGTTTTT
>HLSNC_1001004_pt1 | contig 15775 bp, 11 predicted proteins | sample HotLakmetagenome_2_FD_14041 | JGI IMG/M metagenome (IMG submission 14041)
TCCGGCGGCTGGAGCGGCTGGGTGAGGAGATCGACGGCGGCGCGCGGGGACGGCGCAGTCGCTGCGATCGTGAGCGCCCCATCATCGGCACGCGGCTGCTGCGCGAGTGGCAGGGCGTCGAGCAGGTGGTCACCGTCACCGCCGACGGGTTCGAATGGCAGGGCCGGCCCTACACGTCGCTCTCGGCCATCGCGCGCGCCATCACCGGCACACGCTGGAATGGCTGGGTGTTCTTTGGGTTAAGGCGCGGTGGCCGCAGGCCAGCGGAGGCTCCAGTGGAGCCTTCGCAGCGCCGTACGCGCGACGCGCAAGCGTCGGGCCGGGAGAAGAACCATCGGCGGAAGAGCGGCGGCGCCCGCAGGCCAGCGGAGGGCTGTGCCACATGACGAAGTCTCCCAACCCATCGCAACGCGTCCGCAAGCTGCGCTGCGCGGTCTACACGCGCAAATCCTCCGAGGAGGGGCTGGAGCAGGCGTTCAACTCGCTTCACGCCCAGCGCGAGGCCTGCGAGGCCTACATCGCCAGCCAGCGGTCCGAGGGTTGGGTGCTGGTGCGCGATCAGTATGACGACGGTGGCATCTCCGGCGGCACGCTGGAACGCCCCGGCCTGCAGCGGCTGCTGGAGGACATCGAGGACGGGCTGGTCGATGTCGTGGTCGTCTACAAGATCGACCGCCTCAGCCGCTCGCTCGCCGACTTCGCAAAGCTGGTCGATGTGTTCGACCGCAACGGCGTGACCTTCGTCTCGGTCACCCAGTCGTTCAACACGACCACGTCGATGGGACGGCTGACGCTGAACATCCTGCTTTCCTTCGCCCAGTTCGAGCGCGAGGTCACCGCCGAGCGCATCCGCGACAAGGTCGCTGCCTCTCGGCGCAAGGGGATGTGGATGGGCGGGGTGCCGCCCTATGGCTACCGCGTCGAGAGCCGGAAGCTGGTGGTGGACGAAGACAGCGCCGACCATGTGCGCTGGATCTTCGCCCGCTTCCTCGAGATCGGATCGGGCACGGAACTGGCGCGCGAGGTTGGCGCTCGCGGCATCCGCACACCCCGCGGCAACCGGATCGACAAGAAGTACCTCTACCGGATGCTGAACAACCGCACCTATATCGGCGCGGCGGTCCACAAGGGCGAGAGCTACCCCGGCGAACACGCTGCCATCATCGACCGCGCGACATGGGACCGGGTCCACGCCATCTTGCAGGAAAGCCCGCGCACGCGCGCCGCGCGAACACGCGCCGATACGCCGGCACTCCTGAAGGGGTTGCTGTTTGGCCCCGACGGCGCCGCCTTCTCGCCGACGCATACCCGCAAGGGCGACCGGCTCTACCGCTATTACGTCAGCCAGAGCGTGTTGAAGCATGGCGCGGGGACGTGCCCGGTGGGTCGCGTGCCCGCGGGGGAGATCGAGGCGGCCGTCATCGACCAGCTGCGTGCCGTGTTCCGCCAGCCGGAGATCGTGGCGGGCACCTGGAAGGCGGCGCGCGCCCACGCCGACGACATCACCGAGGCCGACGCCCGTTCGGCGCTGCAGCAGCTCGACCCGCTGTGGGATCAGCTCTTTCCCGCCGAACAGGCCCGCATCGTGGCGCTGCTGGTCGAGCGCGTGGATATTGGAGAGGGTGGGCTCAACATACGGCTGCGCGTGGACGGCCTCAGCGGCCTCGCACGCGAAATGCGGTCCAGCGACATCGGAGAAGCGGCGTGACCCGCGGGGCTCCCATCCCCGAGACTGTCACGCTGCACGTCCCGTTCCGCGTCGTGAAGCGCGGCGGGCGGAAGGAAATGCAGCTGCCGGAAGGCGCCACGCAACCGCAGCGGACCGACAGCGCGCTCGTCAAGGCACTGGCCCGCGCCTTCCGCTGGAAGCGGAGGCTGGAGTCGGGCGAGTTCGCTACCATCGCCGAACTGGCCGAGCGCGAAGGCATCGCGCCCTCCTACATGACCCGCGTCATGCGCCTGACCCTGCTCGCGCCCGATATAGTCGAGGCGATCCTGGACGGGAAGCAGGGGTCGGAGGTGACGTTGGCGCGCGTGCTGGAGTCGTTCCCGGAGGAGTGGGATGCACAATACCGATACATACGATACAATGATCGGTGAATGTAATTGAGTGAAGATGATTTTTTGAGTGAAAGATTTTCAGCCATGACCTTTTTCGCACACTCCCTTGACGGTCAGGATATTTGGGCATGGGAGCGGTTGGAGGATCATCTGATCGCCGTCTCGCAAACGGCAGGAAGGTACGCGGCGGATTTCGAGGCCGGCCCGGTCGCAGAGATTGCCGGTTGGCTACACGATCTGGGAAAAGTCAAACCGGCTTTTCAGGCTAAACTGCGCGGTGTTCAGAATAACGTTTCTCACAGCGGCGAAGGCGCTCGCTATGCTCGGGAAAATTTTGGCCTGATTGGAAAGCTAATCGCATTTTGTATTGCCGGGCACCATTCCGGTCTACCCAATGGAATCGATCGCTCCGCGGGCAATCCAGCAACCCCGTTGGCCGAACGCCTCAATCAGGCCGAGACCGTTGACTTGCCGCCGGACGTCACGCTTCCTTTGCCTACCATGCCAGGTCCACTCGCCGAGAGTTCCGCGAAAGCACTTTTCGAGATACAGTTCTTTACGCGTATGCTGTTTTCGGCGCTTGTAGATGCCGATTTTATCGAAACTGAACGCTTCTACAGCCCCGCTGCCCCTCGAGGCGCGCGCACGGACCTTGATACTTTGCGAGTAGCCCTAACGCGGCACCTCGAAAAGTTCGATCGACCAGAGACGGCAGTCAACCGTATGCGGGCCGAGGTCTTGGAGGCGGCCGGACAGGCAGCCTATCAGTCGCCTGGACTGTTTACGCTGACGGTGCCAACAGGCGGCGGCAAAACCTTGACATCGTTGCGTTTCGCTCTCGATCATGCGCTGGCGCACGGTCTGCAACGGGTCATATACGTGGCTCCCTTCACCGCGATCATTGAGCAGACAGCAGAGGTGTTCCGAGACGCGCTGGACGATCTCGATGCCGTGCTTGAACATCACTCGTCCTTCGACGTCGAGGATGCATTCGTCGATGAAACCCAGGCTGAACGCCTGAAACTGGCGGCGCAGAATTGGGATCGCCCGGTGGTGGTCACGACGGCGGTGCAGTTTTTTGAAAGCCTTTTTGCGAACCGTACGCAGAAATGTCGCAAGCTTCACAATATCGCTCGCACGGTGGTCGTGTTGGACGAGGCACAGGCGCTGCCGGTCAACTACCTACGCCCGTGTCTGGCGGCACTGAAGGAATTGGTGCGCGGCTATGGCTGCTCGGTGGTGCTGTGCACCGCGACACAACCGGCGATCCGCGATGATGATGGGCTGCGCGCGGATGAGGCGATTCCGGCCAAGGCAACCCGCGAAATCATACCGGATCCTCCGGAACTCTACCGGCGCCTGAAACGGGTGGAGGCGCGGTTTTCCGGACCTCTTGGAAACAACGACCTCGCGTCGCAGGTGGCGGGGCGCAAGGCCCTGGTGATCGTCAACAACAAGCGCCAAGCGCGGGCGATTTACGACCTACTGGGCCGGGGCAACGCCCTGCACCTGAGCACCAACATGACCGCCGCGCACCGGCGCGATGTCCTGGCGAACATCTGCGACGGATTCGATGGTCCAGTCATTTCCACGGCGCTGGTCGAGGCGGGAGTGGATCTGGATTTCCCCGAGGTCTGGCGCGCGGTGGCGGGGCTCGATTCCATCGTGCAAGCCGCCGGACGATGTAACCGTGAGGGCAAACAAGTCCAACTTGGAAAGGTGCACGTTTTCGAACCCGAGGAGGGTTTTCCACCCCCGCCGGAACTGCAACAGAACGCCCAGATCGCCCGTGACATTCTGCGCGCCCATGCCGACGACCCGCTCGCCCCCGAGGCGGTGCGCGCTTATTTCCGGCGACTCTACTGGGACCGCGACGCCGATCTCGACAGTCGCGGGATCATGAGGCGGATCAAGGGGACGGGCAACCGGCTCGACTTTCCCTTTGCGGACATCGCCCATGATTTCAGGCTGATCGAGGAGGTCACGCGCCCGCTGATCATCGGCGCGGGACCTTACGGTATCGATGACGCGGCCCGGCGCATGCTGGAACACGGCAAGTATCCGGGCTCGATCGCGCGGGCGATGCAGCGCTACACGGTCTCGGTGTCACCGCGGGTTCGCGATGAGCTAGTGCGCGCCAGCGCGGCGCATGTCGTGCGACGCGACGAGTTCGAAGACCAGTTCGTGGTGCTGGACAATGCCCGGCTCTACGACGACGCGGCGGGGTTCTCGGCGGAAAACCCCGAGGATTTAGGGGTGATGATCGCGTGAGGAGGATGTCATGAGCTACGGCGTAAAACTGCATGTCTGGGGCGAATACGCCTGTTTCACCCGCCCCGAGATGAAGGTCGAGCGCGTCTCTTACGACGTCATGACACCCTCGGCCGCTCGCGGTATACTGGAGGCGGTGCACTGGAAACCGGCGATCCGCTGGGTGATCGACCGCCTCCACGTGCTTAACCCCATCCGATTCGAGAACATCCGCAAGAATGAGGTGGGCGCCAAGATTTCCGCCCGCAACGCGAAACAGGCGATGGCGGCGAATGATCTCTCGGGATTGCATATTGCCGTGGATGGTAACAACCAGCGCCAGCAACGCGCCACCATGGCCCTGTGCGACGTGGCCTACGTAATCGAGGCACATTTCGAGATGACCGACAAGGCCGGCGAGGACACCCCCGCCAAGCATTACGACATCTTTCGGCGGCGCGCACAGAAGGGGCAGTGCTTTCACCGCCCTGCCCTTGGCCTGCGCGAATTCGTCGCCGATTTCGAGTGGCTGGACGCGGTGCCGACCTCGGCGCTTGCCGGTCGGCAGGATCTGGGCTGGATGCTCTACGACATCGACTTCGCCAATGACCGCACGCCGCACTTCTTCCGCGCCGAGATGGTCGACGGGGTGATCGACGTCGCCGCGGCGCGCGACGGGGGGCTGGTGCGATGACGATCCTGACCGCGCTGACACGGCTCTATGACCGGATGGCCGAGAATGGCGAGGCTCCGCGCCCCGGCTATTCGACCGAGAATATCTCCTTCGCGCTGGTGCTGGACGGCGACGGAACGCCGCTGAGGCTTTCTGACAAGCGCAGCCATGCAGGGAACAAGCCCGCGCCGGTGGCGATGGGCGTGCCTGCGGGGGGGCGAACCTCGGGGATCAAACCCAACCTTCTGTGGGACAAGACCGCCTATGTGTTCGGCGTCGTCGCCGTGGAGGAGGAGGCCGAGGACGGCGAGAAGCGGCCGGTTCCCGGCCAAGGCAAGCGCACGGCAAAGGAACATGACGCCTTCGTCGCGGAACACGCGGCGTTGTTGGAGGAGGCGACCGACCCCGGTCTGCTGGCCCTGCGCCGGTTCCTCGATCTCTGGCGGCCCGAAATGTTCGCCGAGATGGGCTTTCCCGCCGCGGCGCTGGACCAAAATATCGTGTTTGAATTCGACGATGGTACAGGACCGGGGTTTGTCCATGACCGTCCCGCGGCGGTGGACCTGGTCACCGCCCCAGCGGAGGCCGAACGCGAGCTTTGCCTGGTGACCGGCGAGGAGGCCCCGATCGAGCGGTTGCACCCTAAGATCAAGGGCGTGATGGGCGCACAAAGCTCCGGCGCGTCGCTGGTGTCGTTCAACAACGACGCCTACGAGTCCTTCGGCAAGGCACAGGGTGACAATGCGCCGGTTTCGCAACGCGCCGCCTTCGCCTATGGCACCGCGCTCAACGCGCTGCTGGCGCGCGACTCGAAACGCCACCTGCGCATCGGCGACAGCACGGTGGTTTTCTGGGCCGAGACGGACAACACCGATACCGCGCAGGCCGTCGAGTTCTGCATGAGCGGCGCCTTCAACCCGCCCGCCGATGACGACGCCGAACAGGCCCGCCTGCGCGCCGCGATCGCGGACGTGGCCACCGGCCGCCCCTCCGAGCCTGATCTGGACCCGGCAACACGGGTTTACATGCTGGGGCTGGCACCCAACGCGGCGCGGCTTTCGGTGCGGTTCTGGCATCCGGGCACCTTTGGTGGATTCGCGCGCCATGTCGCCCGGTTCTGGATGGATCTGCAGATCGCGCCCGCGCCCTGGAAGGGTCCACCCGCCGCTCGGTCGCTGCTCTATGAAACCGCGATCCGGGTGGGCGGCAAGCCCAAGGCGGACACTATACAACCGCTTCTGGCCGGGCAACTCATGCGCGCGGTGCTTACCGGCCGGCCGCTGCCACGCACGCTGTTGTCTGCCGTCATCGCGCGCATCCGGGCTGACGGCGATATCGGCGGCCGCCGCGCCGCCATCTGCAAGGCGGTGATCAACAGCCACCTGCGCCCCAACAGTGACCAAGCGGCTCCCCGCCGCCCCACCACCAAGGAGGAGATCCCCGTGAGCCTCGACCCCGACAACACCAACCCGGCCTACCGGCTCGGGCGGCTTTTCGCTGTTCTGGAGCGTGCGCAAAGCGCCGCCCTGCCGGGCATCAATGCCACCATCAAAGACCGCTATTTCGCTGCCGCCTCAGCCACGCCGGCGCGTGTCTTCCCTTTGCTGGTCAAGAACGCCACGCACCACCTCGCGCTGTTGAAAAAAGGCGAGAATGGGGGGCTCGGACACTGGCTTGAAAAAGAGTTGGGCACGATCTGGCTGGGGCTCGAGGCGGACATGCCACGCTCTTTGCCGCTCGAAGACCAAGGCCGTTTCATCGCCGGCTATTACCACCAGCGCTGGACCAAGACCAACAGGAACGAGGTTGTCGAAGACACCCCTGACACTGTTGATACCGAGGAGCAAGACCAATGACCACCCTGCAGAACCGCTATGATTTCGTCCTCTTCTTCGACGTGACCAACGGCAACCCCAATGGGGACCCGGATGCCGGAAACCTGCCGCGGCTGGACCCGGAAACCAACCAGGGGCTGGTGTCTGACGTGTCGATCAAACGGAAGATCAGGAACTATGTCGAGGCCGCGCATGGCAGCGATGCCGGCCACCGCATCTACATGAGCGAACGCGCCGTCCTCAACGAACGCCATTTCGAGGCCTGGCAACAGACCGGCGTGGAGCCGGCCAAGAAGAACGACTATTCCCACCTGCCGCGTGACGAGGCCGAGGCGCGCAAGCTTACCGACTGGATGTGCGCCAACTTCTTCGACATCCGAAGCTTCGGCGCGGTGATGACGACCGGCGTCAACTGCGGTCAGGTGCGCGGCCCGGTCCAGATCACCTTCGCCCGGTCCGAGGAACCGGTGCTGCCCCTGGAAATCTCGATCACCCGGTCCTCTGTCACCAACGAGCGGGACCGCGACAAGGAACGCACCATGGGCCGCAAGCATATCGTGCCCTATGGCCTTTACCGCGCGCATGGCTTCATCAACGCCAAGCTGGCAGCGAAGACCGGGTTTTCCGAGGCGGATCTGCAAACGCTCTGGACCGCGCTGCGCGACATGCTCGATCTCGACCGTTCCGCCGCGCGCGGAGAGATGTCCGCCCGCCGGCTGATCGCCTTTCGCCACGAAAGCGCGCTTGGCAACGCGCAGGCGCATAAACTGTTCGAGCGCGTCACTGTCCATCGCCGCGCGGGCGATGATCTGATCGCGGTTGGCGATCAGCGCACCCATAACCTTTCCCCCGCCCGTGCCTTCGGCGATTACGAGATCACGCTGGACCGCGATAACCTGCCGCAGGGCATCGAAATCGTTGAACCCTTCTTAACCGCGAATTGACGAGGGGAGCCATGTAATTGCCCGCCATCCATAAAATCACCTATTTGAACGGTAAAATCTATGTGGGTCAGGATCGGACCGATACGCTCACCTATTTTGGCAGCGTTAACTCTCAACTTGTTGCGGCCGATTTCGATCCAGATCAACAGTTTGATTTCACCATCAGAAAACAGATTGTCTGGTATCGGAAGGAAGCAAGCAGAACGGAAACCACGCAAAAAGAACAAGAGTTCATTTTGAAGTTTCAGGCAAACAACCCGTCTGTGGGATATAATCGGTGGCCACGGTACATCCATAATTCCGGTTCTACCAAGAGTGACAAAGATGTCGGTTTCTGACGACATCCCGCTCTCGGCTCTGCAACACTGGCTGTTCTGTCCGCGCCAATACGCGCTGATCCATATCGAACGGCTCTGGGCCGAGAACCGATTCACCGCAGAAGGGCGGGTGCTGCACGAGCGCGCCGATGCCGGCCGGTCCGAGACCCGTCCCGGGATCCGCACCCTGCGAGGGGTCGAGATCCGGTCAGAACGGCACGGGCTCTCCGGTGTCGCCGACGTGGTCGAACTGCGCGGTGGCCGGCCTTTTCCGGTGGAATACAAGCGCGGCCAACTCAAGAGCCACCGTGCTGACGAGGTGCAGCTTTGTGCGCAGGCACTATGCCTGGAGGAGATGTTTGCCTGCGACATCCGAGAAGGGGCGCTGTTCTACGGCAAGCGGCGGCGGCGCGAGATCGTGCAGATGGACGCCGATCTGCGCGCCTTGACGCTGGATACCGCGCAGGCAGTTCGCGCCTGTCGCGCCTCGGGCGAGTTGCCCCGACCAGCCTACGACCCAGTCCGCTGTGACCGCTGCTCGTTGTACGATGCCTGTCGTCCCAGGCTGGGCGCGCGCCGGAGCGGCGTTGCTGCGTGGCTTGGTCGGGCGATCACGGCTGAGGTCACGCCGGAATGAAAAAGCTGCTGAACACGCTCTATGTCACCTCCGAAGGTGCTTGGGTCCGCAAGGATGGTGCCAACGTAGTGGTCGAGGTCGAGGGAGCCGAACGCGGCCGCGCGCCGTTGCACCTGCTCGGTGCGATCATCTGTTTCGGTCAGGTGGGCCTTTCCCCGCAACTCATGCATGCCGCCGCTGAGGCGGGTATTGCGATCACCTACCTTGGTTGGTCGGGGCGATTCTTAGCCCGGGTTGAAGGTCCGCAGAGCGGCAATGTGCTGCTTCGCCGCGCACAGCACGAACGTACCCACAGCGACCCGCTGGCGGTCGCTCGCTCCGTTGTCGCCGCGAAGGTCGCCAACCAGCGCGGCGTGATTCGGCGCGCGATCCGCGATCACGGAGATGCCGACAGCACCCTTGACCTCGCCGAGCGACGCCTCACAGCCGCAGCCCGCGCGGCGCTGGCCAGCGCCGATATCGACACCCTGCGCGGTATCGAAGGGGAGGCCGCCAACGCTTATTTCGCAGTATTTGGCAGCCTGGTCCGTGTTCCGAGCTTGCCTTTCGTCAACCGCACGCGCCGCCCTCCACGCGACCCAGTCAACGCGTTGCTGTCATTTCTCTATGTGCTTTTGACCGCAGATTGCCGTGCGGCCGCCGAGGCCGCGGGCCTCGATCCGCAAATGGGTTTCCTGCACCGCGATCGTCCCGGACGAGCCAGTCTCGCCCTTGATCTGGCCGAGGAATTTCGTGCGCCGATCGCGGACCGCACCTGCCTGACTTTGCTCAACCGCCGGCAACTTGGTGCGTCCGATTTTCGGCACGAGGAAACCGGCGCCGTGTTCCTGCGGGAGGAGGCGCGAAAAACCGTCCTGACCGCTTGGCAGGAGCGAAAGCGCACCATCGTCACTCACCCCTTCCTGTCCGAGAAGATGCCGCTCGGCCTCGTGCCTCATGTGCAGGCACAGCTTCTCGCCCGCCACCTGCGTGGCGATCTCGACGGGTATCCCGCTTTTGTGTGGAGGTAGAAGTGCTGGTTTTGGTAACATACGATGTCTCTACCGAAACTTTGGCCGGCCGCCGGCGACTGCGGCGGATCGCGCGAGCCTGCCAGGATTTTGGTCAGCGCGTGCAGTTTTCGGTGTTCGAGTGCGAGGTCGATCCCGGCCAGTGGACAAAACTGCGCGCCCGGCTTTTGGCCGAGCTCGACGCCGGCGAAGACAGTTTGCGTTTCTATTTGTTGGGGGCTAATTGGAAACGTCGCGTAGAGCATCACGGCGCCAAGCCCGCGACCGATTTCGACGGCCCGCTCATCATCTAAGCCGCACCACACTGGCCGCGCGAACCTCAAGCTATCACTTAACCTCGGCAAGGTTCGCAGCGCGCCAAGCTTTTTGACATCGTTGGATTTTGTTGACTACGCCACTGTGGCAACCTCTTCTCTAAACTCTAGTCATGCCGGTTCGCGCGAGTCGGCTTCTTTCACATTTCCTATCAACAGGTTACATAAGGGGGGTCGCCCCCTCACGGGGGCGCGGATTGAAACGCCTGACGACCGGGACGCGCTGGCGTTGCTGGCGGGGTCGCCCCCTCACGGGGGCGCGGATTGAAACCGCCCGTCAACATCACATACCCGCGAGGCCCTAGTCGCCCCCTCACGGGGGCGCGGATTGAAACTTGATGAGGCCGCGCCGCTGTCGCCATGGGATGGTCGCCCCCTCACGGGGGCGCGGATTGAAACGATTTCGGACGCCCAGACCTTCAACCCGTTCCCCGTCGCCCCCTCACGGGGGCGCGGATTGAAACGCTTGTTGACGAGCCGTCAAATGCGCTGTCCCGCGGTCGCCCCCTCACGGGGGCGCGGATTGAAACGCCAGCAGCCACGCTCGACGGCCGGGAATGCGCGTCGCCCCCTCACGGGGGCGCGGATTGAAACAGATGAATCATCACGTAATGAGGGGCGCAGCCGCGTCGCCCCCTCACGGGGGCGCGGATTGAAACAACGAAGTCTCGGTGCGGCTGAACGCGGTCGAGGGTCGCCCCCTCACGGGGGCGCGGATTGAAACGTCAAGCGGGTGGATCGCGACGGCGCGGCTGTTGTCGCCCCCTCACGGGGGCGCGGATTGAAACATGAAGTTCGCGGCCTGACGGCTGACGGCGGGGGTCGCCCCCTCACGGGGGCGCGGATTGAAACGGCACATCCGATTGAGGCGAAGGCGCGTTGAAAGTCGCCCCCTCACGGGGGCGCGGATTGAAACACCGACACCATTGGGCGCTACCGCGATGCCCGATGTCGCCCCCTCACGGGGGCGCGGATTGAAACCTCGTCAATCACGAGGGCTTGCCGCTGGCGCGCACGTCGCCCCCTCACGGGGGCGCGGATTGAAACGCTGGTCGGTGCTGGTGCGCGATCTCTTCACCTGGTCGCCCCCTCACGGGGGCGCGGATTGAAACGGAGTCCCAGCACCTGTGGCCGGTGGTGGCGGTGGTCGCCCCCTCACGGGGGCGCGGATTGAAACGTCGCCAGTGACCGAAGCGCTGGCAACATCACTGGTCGCCCCCTCACGGGGGCGCGGATTGAAACGTCGTCAGTGGCGGCAACGTCGAACTGAACGCTGGTCGCCCCCTCACGGGGGCGCGGATTGAAACAGCAACACCGAGCAGCAAGACCTTCACTTTACCAAGGTCGCCCCCTCACGGGGGCGCGGATTGAAACGTGCATCGGCCGCAAGCCGGGGCATCACCGAGGCGTCGCCCCCTCACGGGGGCGCGGATTGAAACCATGTGCTGCCCCGTGCAATCACGCGGTCAGCCTCGTCGCCCCCTCACGGGGGCGCGGATTGAAACGCGCAGGTAGATCACATCATCCCGAAGGAAGAGGGGTCGCCCCCTCACGGGGGCGCGGATTGAAACTGGGTCGGGATCACGCTCAGCGACCTGACCAATCGTCGCCCCCTCACGGGGGCGCGGATTGAAACCACTACAACACGGGCGGCATTGCCCGCGCGGCGCGTCGCCCCCTCACGGGGGCGCGGATTGAAACCGCAAGAGGAAGGGCTGGTGATTGACGATCTGCGTCGCCCCCTCACGGGGGCGCGGATTGAAACGCGCCCAAATGTTCCAGCGGCATGCCGCCGCGCAACGTCGCCCCCTCACGGGGGCGCGGATTGAAACGGCCGATGACTACCGGGTCAGCATCGCGGGCGGGGTCGCCCCCTCACGGGGGCGCGGATTGAAACCCGATATGGCCGGAAGGGCGATAGGCGGGCAGCACGTCGCCCCCTCACGGGGGCGCGGATTGAAACAAGGTGTTGAGGTAAACGCCGGCCACACCATCCGCGGTCGCCCCCTCACGGGGGCGCGGATTGAAACAATATCGAGGCGCTGATGAACGACCTGTTCGGCGGTCGCCCCCTCACGGGGGCGCGGATTGAAACAGCTGCACCCGTCGCAGGCGTTCATCGTCGGCAGTGTCGCCCCCTCACGGGGGCGCGGATTGAAACGGCTGCGGATGCGCATCGCTGGGATGGCCGACGGTCGCCCCCTCACGGGGGCGCGGATTGAAACCCCGGGGCTATGGACTATGAGCTGAACGAGGTTGTCGCCCCCTCACGGGGGCGCGGATTGAAACATGGACGAGGAAGACGGGGTTGTGATGGCCCTGCGTCGCCCCCTCACGGGGGCGCGGATTGAAACCCCGAATCTGGCGGGTGCCGAGAGGGGCGGAAAGTCGCCCCCTCACGGGGGCGCGGATTGAAACACCAACCTGGACAGCGCCGGGCGCGGTGAAGGAGTCGCCCCCTCACGGGGGCGCGGATTGAAACCGTGAACGTATCCTGCGCTTAGGCCCGCATCGAGTCGCCCCCTCACGGGGGCGCGGATTGAAACGCCTCGGCTATGATGGTGGCGGGGTCTATGGCGCGTCGCCCCCTCACGGGGGCGCGGATTGAAACATCACCTCGGACGCGCGCATGATCTCGCGGATCACGTCGCCCCCTCACGGGGGCGCGGATTGAAACAAGTGCCCGGCCAGCGCCTTGAGCGCGATGCTAATGTCGCCCCCTCACGGGGGCGCGGATTGAAACACAATCCCCGCCAGCGCGCTCATTGTGCGCCACCGTCGCCCCCTCACGGGGGCGCGGATTGAAACCGCCACTGGCAGGCTATCCATTTGCAGCCATTCAGGTCGCCCCATCACGGGGGCGCGGATTGAAACAGCGGCACGCTGGGCGCGATGAGCGACGAGGAAAGTCGCCCCCTCATGGGGGCGCGGATTGAAACCCCTATGTCCGGGTCGACCTGCAGCCTCCATCTTCTCGCACGGGCGTGAAAAAGTATCGCAGACAGGATCTAGAACTTTGCGAAGCTTGGATTTCTGTTCCTTCTTCCGGACGCCACTGGCATCGAAGTGCTGAGTCGCCGAACCAGTAATTCCTAAAATAAACAATACCTTACAAGCCATTCACCAAATCGGCTCAGTCATGAGCTCCGGAGAATATCGGCCCTGAGAGACCGCTTCCGGGCCTCCCGACACCGGGGCCGGTGTTCAGCCCCTCCCGCATAACCCTCGAAAACAACGAGAAAATCCGGCCGCAGCCGGATCGGGAGAACGATTTCGCAAGGGCAAGTGGCGGAAGGGGTGGGATTCGAACCCACGGATGGTTGCCCATCGGCGGTTTTCAAGACCGCTGCAATCGACCACTCTGCCACCCTTCCTGCGCCGGGTTTCAAGGTCAGCGCCTTGAACCACTCGGCAGCCCGTCGCGCGGTTCTATCTTGCGAGATTCGGGACTGCAAGTTCATCCGGCGATCTGAGCGGTCACGCGGCGCCGGATGCGACAAGGACATGTTCGGACAGCGTTTGCGCCAGGACCGCCCGCCGGAACGGCTTGGCGATATGCCCGGCGAAGCCCGCGGCCAGGTATTCGTCGACCTGGTGTTGCATCGCGTTGGCGGTGACCGCCAGGGCCGGGGTCGGCGGTGCCCCGGCCTGCGCCTCGCAGGTGCGGATCGCCTGCAAGGCCCCGACGCCGTCCAGAACCGGCATGGAGATATCCAGAAGCACCATGTCGAACGCGCCGGGGCGGAACAGATCACAGGCGATCTGCCCGTCTTCGGCCAGCGTGACCTGGATACCCATCCCCGAGAGCATGGTATCCAGGATGGTGCGGTTGGTGCGGTTGTCATCGGCGACCAGCACATGCAGCCGCGACAGGTCCACCGGTGACTGGGGCGCGGGCGGCTGGTCCATTTGCGCGCACGGCGCCGGCAGGCGCACGGCGACGCGGGTGCCCTGGCCGGGCGCGCTGTTGAGTGTGATCTCGCCCTCCATCAGGCGCACCAGCCGACGCGTAATCGACAGGCCCAGTCCCGTCCCGCCAAAGCGCCGCGCGGTCGAGCTTTCGGCCTGTTCGAATTCGTCGAACACCTTTGCCGCCTGGTCATCGCTCATGCCGATCCCGGTATCGACAACCTCGATGGCCAGCATGTCGCCGGGTTCGATGGCAAAGGAGACGCGGATTCTGCCGGTCTCGGTGAACTTGATCGCATTGCCGATCAGGTTGTTGAGGATCTGGCGAATCCGGTGCGTATCGCCCATCCGCAAGCGGTTGCAGTCCGGCGCGGCCTGGACCAGAAGCTCCAGCCCCTTGGACTGGGCCCGGAGCGCGAACAGCATCTCGACGCGCTGGGCCTCGGAGGCGGGGGCGAAGGGGCGTGGGTCGATGGTCATCTTGCCGGCCTCGATCTTGGCCAGGTCCAGGATGTCATTGAGAATGTTGAGCAACCCTTCGCCGGATTCGCGAATGGTCTCCAGCATGCGGCGGTTGCCCTGATCGGTGATACGCTCGCTCAGGATTTCCGCCATGCCCAGAACCCCGGTCAGTGGCGTGCGCAACTCGTGGCTCATGTTGGCCAGAAAGCGCGATTTCGCCTGATTGGCGGATTCGGCGCGTTCGGTGGCGGCGATCAGCGCGCTGACATTGGTGCCGACGCCGCGATAGCCCATGAACCGGCCTTCGCTATCGAAATACGGTGCGCCGCTGACGCGGATATAGATTGGCGAGTCGTCGTCCGAGAGCCCGATCTGGTAGATGAAATCGCTGAACGATTCATGCTTCGACATCTTGCGGTCAAGCGCCTTCCATTCTTCGGTTTCACACAGTTCGGGGCTGGATGCGATTTCGTCGCGGCGACGGCCCAGGATGCGTTCGCGGCTGAAGCCGGTGGCGCGTTCAAAGCCGCTGGACACATAGGTGCAACGCCCCTCGCGGTCCTGTTCCCAGAACCAGTCGTCGCTGACCTCGGCGATGTCGGCGATTCGCTTTTCGGCAATCCGGCGGGCGGTCAGGGCCTTTTCCAGCGCTTCGCGCGCCTCGATCAGGGCGAACTCGCGCTGCTTGTTCTCGGTGATGTCGATATGAACGCCGCTTTCCTCGGCGACGCGGCAGGGACCGGCCCAGCGCAGCACGCGGGTCTTGGACAGGATCCAGACCCAGTGCCCCTGCCGGTGACGCATGCGGAATTCGTGCATCGTCCGGTTCGAACCCGACCGATGAAGGGCGGCGATATTCTCGCGGACCTTGACCAGGTCCTGGGGATGCATCATCGATTCGAACAGCTGTTGGGTCATCGGTGTCAGGTCTTCGCGCGAATAGCCCAGCATGGCGGCATACTGGTCGTCGATCACGACCTCGCCGGTGACGGCGTCCAGTTGCCAGGTGCCGACCGCCGATGCGTCCAGGATCGTGCTCAGGCGTTCCTCGGCGCGGCGCCGCTCGGAAATGTCCAGATAGACACCGCTCATTTTCAACGGGCGGCCGGCCTCGTCGCGGCTGATGACCTGACCGCGGGTCAGCATGTGCACCCAGTGACCCTGGGCATGGCGCATGCGGACCTCGTCTTCCAGTTGGTCGCGCTCGCACCGGCGTACGCGCGCCATCGCGGTCTCGATGCGGCGGCTGTCGGCGGGATGGGCAAGGCGAGATATGCGCAGAAGTTGGTGACGCCTGATCAGGCGGCAGCTTGACGTTGGCGGAGCCCGTCGCGGAACTCAACCCCTTGGATGATCTCGGGCA
>HLSNC_1001017_pt1 | contig 15553 bp, 11 predicted proteins | sample HotLakmetagenome_2_FD_14041 | JGI IMG/M metagenome (IMG submission 14041)
TCGTCACACGCCGTTCTTCAAGGGCTACCGTCCGCAGTTCTACTTCCGTACCACCGACGTAACCGGTTCTTGCGAACTGCCGGAAGGTGTGGAAATGGTTATGCCGGGTGACAACGTCAAAATGAGTGTTACCCTGATCAACCCGATCGCCATGGAGGATGGCCTGCGCTTCGCGATTCGCGAAGGCGGTCGTACCGTTGGTGCCGGTGTTGTTTCCAAGATCATCGAGTAACCCGTAAGGGTTGCTCTTTGTTGTTGCACTGAGTTGTTTCGGTGCAGGCCAGTAGCTCAATTGGCAGAGCGGCGGTCTCCAAAACCGCAGGTTGGGGGTTCGATTCCCTCCTGGCCTGCCATTTTTCAACATCCTGATACATAAGTTGATTCCTATGGAGTCAAAAGCTGTTCAGTCGACCAACCGTTTCGATACCGTGAAGTGGTTGGTTGTTTTTGTTCTGATTGCTATCGGTGTCGTTGGTAATCAATATTTTAGCGCCGAATCTGTGCTTTATCGGGTTCTTGCCCTTGTTGCGCTGGGTCTGGTTGCCACCTTGGTGGCGCTGCAGACTGATCGCGGTCGTCGTTTTGCTGCACTTCTGAAAGAGGCGCGGGTCGAGATTCGGAAGGTCGTTTGGCCGACCAGGCCTGAGCTGATTCAGACCACTATCATTGTTGTAGTGTTTGTGTTGGTTGTGGCGATTATTTTGTGGGGCATGGATTCGCTGATCAGTATGCTGGTCGCCGGGTTTATCGGTTAACGGGAGTGGGCAATGGCTAAGCGCTGGTACGTCGTTCATGCGTATTCTGGCTTTGAAAAGCACGTAATGCGCACTCTTAACGAGCGCATTGCGCTTGAAGAGATGGAAGACAAGTTCGGCGAAATCCTGGTTCCGACCGAGGAAGTTGTCGAGATGCGTGACGGGAAGAAGCGCAAGAGTGAGCGCAAGTTCTATCCCGGGTACGTACTCGTCCAGATGGAAATGGATGACGCGTCGTGGCATCTTGTCAAAAATACGCCGCGAGTGCTTGGCTTTATTGGTGGCACCAAAGATAAGCCGGCCCCGATAACCGAGCGCGAAGCAGAAGCTATTCTCCGTCGTGTTGAAAGCGGTGCGGATAAGCCGAAGCCGAAAACCTTGTTTGAGCCAGGCGAAGTGGTTCGCGTTGTTGAGGGTCCGTTTGCGGACTTCAATGGTGTGGTTGAAGAAGTTGACTACGATAAGAGTCGGGTCAAGGTTGCCGTGCTGATCTTCGGCCGTTCAACTCCGGTTGAGCTAGAGTTTGGGCAGGTCGAGAAAGACTGACGGTGATCTAACAAACTGAAAGCTCGCGCGCTAAGGCGTCGCGGGCTTTTTGTGTCTGCTTTTTGCAGTTTGTAACTACCGGGGAGCCGAAAGGCGCTAGAACCCACAGGAGAGCTATCATGGCAAAGAAGATCGACGCCTACATCAAGCTTCAGGTTGCTGCCGGTCAGGCCAACCCGAGCCCCCCCGTTGGTCCAGCACTGGGCCAGCGTGGCGTAAACATTATGGAATTCTGCAAGGCGTTCAACGCCAAGACTCAGGGCATGGAACCTGGTCTGCCGATTCCTACGGTTATCACTGTCTATAGTGATCGCAGCTTTACGTTCGTCACCAAGACGCCGCCGGCGCCAGTTCTGCTGAAAAAAGCAGCGGGCATCAAGAGCGGTTCTGGTCGTCCGAACACTGATAAAGTGGGTACTGTTACCCGCGCTCAGCTTGAAGAGATTGCCAAGACCAAAGAGCCGGACATGACTGCTGCCGATATGGAAGCAGCGGTTCGTACCATTGCCGGAACTGCCCGTAGCATGGGCCTCAACGTGGAGGGTCTGTAACATGGCTAAGCTGAGCAAGCGTCAAAAGCTGATTCGTGAAAAAGTTGAGTCTGCACGTGCCTATTCCGTAGACGAGGCTGTTGCACTGCTGGCTGAACTCGGTCAGACCGTAAAGTTCAAAGAATCTCTTGATGTTGCCGTGAACCTGGGTGTGGATGCACGTAAATCCGACCAGGTTGTTCGTAGCAGCACAGTTCTGCCTCACGGTACGGGCAAGACCGTACGTGTCGCAGTGTTCACCCAGGGTGCCAACGCCGAGAAAGCGACTGCTGCAGGCGCAGACATCGTCGGTATGGATGACCTGGCTGACGAAGTTAAAAAGGGCAACATGGATTTTGACGTGGTTATTGCCACGCCAGACGCGATGCGTGTGGTTGGTCAGCTGGGCCAGATCCTGGGTCCCCGCGGCCTGATGCCTAACCCGAAGGTGGGTACCGTAACCGCTGACGTTGAGACTGCGGTCAAAAACGCCAAAGCCGGTCAGGTACGTTACCGTACTGACAAAAACGGCATCATCCACGCTCCGCTGGGTAATGTTGAGTTTACTGCACAGACCATCAAGGAAAACCTTGAAGCTCTGGTAGCAGACCTGAAAAAGGCCAAGCCCGCATCGTCCAAGGGTGTGTATCTGAAAAAGATCACTATCTCTTCGACCATGGGTCCTGGCCTGACTATCGATCAGGGTTCTTTGAACGTCTGATTCTCTGGTCGGTAGTTACTTTGTAGTCTAGGCGGAAGCCAAGGCTGTCAAAGACCGCAGGCCCCCGAGGCTCCTGGTAACAGGAGTCACAAGGGTTAAAGCAACGCCTGCGCAGACGGTGTGACGACGTTCTCTCTGAACCCAAACACCGTTAGGCGCCCTGTTTCAGGGCAATGATGGGTTTGCCGGGATTAACCTGGCGAAATCGAGGAGAAATCCAGTGGCAATTAGACTCGAAGACAAGAAAGCGATCGTCGCTGAAGTCAACGAGACTGCTGGAGCTGCTCTGTCTGTGGTTTTGGCTGACTATCGTGGTGTCACCTCCGGTGACATGACTGCGCTTCGTGCCAAAGCTCGTGCCGAGAATGTTCGCCTGAAGGTTGTTCGTAACAACCTGGCGAAGATTGCTATTAAAGGTACCGAGTTTGAGTGCATCGATCCGGCGCTGGTTGGTCCGACCATTTTGGCTTTCTCAATGGAAGATCCGGGTGCCGCTGCGCGCCTGTTGAAGGATTTTGCCAAAGAGAAAGAGGCGTTCGAGATCAAAGGTCTGGCCATCGGCGGTGAGCTGATGGGCGCAGAACAGATCGATCGCCTGGCTACCTTGCCAACGCTGCACGAAGCGTTGACCAAGCTGGCTATCGTTACACAGGCACCAGTTACCAAGCTTGTACGTACCCTGAACGATATACCGGGCAGGATCACACGTGTAGTAGCTGCAGTCCGCGACCAGAAGCAAGACGCTGCTTGATTCTGTTGAACACCATTTTTTACATTTTCGGAGAAAGTCATGGCTCTGTCTAAAGACGATATTTTGAATGCAATTGCTGAAATGAGCGTAATGGAAGTTGTTGAGCTCGTAGAAGCTATGGAAGAGAAGTTTAACGTTTCTGCCGCTGCTGCCGTTGCTGCTGCTCCTGCTGCTGCTGCCGGTGGCGAAGCCGCTGAAGAGCAGACTGAGTTCGACGTAGTTCTGACCGGTCCTGGCGAAAAGAAAGTTAACGTCATCAAAGCCGTTCGCGAACTGACAGGCCTGGGCCTGAAAGAAGCGAAGGAAATGGTTGACGGTGCTCCTTCTACTGTTAAGGAAGGCGCAAGCAAGGCCGAGGCTGAAGAAGCCAAGAAGAAGCTTGAGGAAGCAGGCGCTTCTGTTGAGCTTAAGTAATCGTCGGTTATTGATCGACACCGTGCGTTAAGCATGGACAGGCTGGTGGCTGTGTGCCACCGGCCTTTTTCTGTTGTATATGCTATAGAGTCTGGTTTGCTTTAACGGGTTAATGTCAGATCTATAACCTACAGCCAGAGTCTTGTTCAAGACGGCGCGATAAGCCGAGCAATTCGGCCCCGAAGCAGAACATTTGATTGCTTCTTGATACCAGGTATCAGGTCTAAAGCTGGGGAATGCAGATGACTTACTCCTACACCGAAAAAAAGCGGATTCGCAAAGACTTTAGTAAATTGCCTTCCGTGATGGAAGTCCCCTATTTGCTGTCTATTCAGCTGGATTCGTTCCGGGACTACCTCCAAATGGAAACTGCGCCAGAAGATCGCCGGGAAACCGGTCTTCACGCAGCGTTCAAATCCGTATTCCCGATTGTCAGCTATTCTGGCAACGCCGCGCTCGAGTATGTGAGCTATCGAATCGGCGAGCCTGTATTTGACGTCAAGGAATGTCAGCTTAGGGGCGTTACATACGCCGCGCCGCTGCGAGTGAAAGTCCGCTTGATCATTTATGACAAGGAATCGTCCAACAAGGCGATTAAGGACATCAAAGAACAGGAAGTCTACATGGGCGAAATGCCCCTGATGACTGAAAACGGTACGTTCGTGGTCAACGGCACCGAGCGGGTTATTGTTTCCCAGCTCCACCGTTCGCCTGGTGTGTTTTTTGATCACGACAAGGGTAAGACCCATTCATCCGGCAAGCTGCTGTATTCAGCGCGGGTGATTCCTTACCGTGGCTCATGGCTCGACTTTGAGTTTGATCCTAAAGATGCTGTCTTCGTTCGAATCGATCGCCGTCGTAAACTGCCGGCATCCATTCTGTTGCGTGGCCTGGGTTACACCTCCGAGCAGATGCTGGAAATGTTCTTTGAGACCAGCAAATTCTCTGTGGGCGCAGAAGTGTGCAAGCTCGAGCTGGTACCAAGTCGTCTGCGTGGCGATATTGCCACCTTCGACATCAAGGACCAGGAAGGTACGGTTATTGTTGAAGAAGGCCGTCGAATCACTGCTCGTCATATCAAGCAGCTTGAGAAGGCCGGCATCACCGAGCTCGAGGTTCCGACTGAATATCTCTACGGTCGTGTTCTGGCTAAAGACATGATCGATCAGTCTTCCGGCGAAGTGCTGGTGGAATGTAATACCGAATTGAGCGACGAGGTTGTTACCAAGATCCTCGACGCTGGTGTTCAAGACATTGAGACGTTGTACACCAACGATCTGGACTGTGGGCCTTTCATGTCCGATACCTTGCGTATCGATCCGACCCGCACGCCGCTGGAAGCATTGGTAGAAATCTATCGCATGATGCGCCCGGGCGAGCCGCCCACCAAGGATTCAGCAGAGAACCTGTTTAACAACCTGTTCTTCTCTGAAGAGCGGTACGATTTGTCTGGTGTTGGCCGGATGAAGTTGAACCGTCGCCTGGGTCGTGAAGAAAGCACTGGCGAAGGCATCTTGACGCATGATGACATCATTGATGTTCTCAAAACGCTGATTGCCATCCGTAACGGCCAGGGCCAGGTTGATGACATCGACAACCTGGGTAACCGTCGTGTTCGCTGTGTTGGTGAAATGGCTGAAAACCAGTTCCGCGTTGGCCTGGTTCGAGTTGAGCGGGCTGTGCGTGAGCGTCTGAGCCTGGCTGAAAGCGAAGGCCTGATGCCTCAGGACCTGATCAATGCCAAGCCGGTAGCTGCTGCGGTCAAAGAATTCTTTGGTTCCAGCCAGCTGTCGCAGTTCATGGACCAGAACAACCCGTTGTCTGAGGTTACGCACAAGCGTCGTATCTCCGCATTGGGGCCAGGCGGTCTGACCCGTGAGCGCGCAGGCTTTGAGGTTCGTGACGTTCATCCGACACATTATGGTCGTGTGTGCCCGATCGAGACCCCGGAAGGCCCGAACATCGGTTTGATCAACTCGCTGGCCACATATGCCCGTGCCAACTCCTATGGCTTCCTCGAGAGCCCCTACCGTCGCGTCGTCGAAGGTGTGGTAACGGATGAGCTGGTATATCTGTCGGCGATTGAAGAAAGCAATTACATCATCGCTCAGGCCAGTGCTGCTACCGATGAAGGCAAGCGACTGACTGACGAGCTGGTTACCGTGCGTCACCAGAATGAATTTACCGTTGCTCCGCCGGAAGCGGTTAACTTCATGGACGTGTCTCCGCGCCAGGTTGTATCGGTCGCTGCGTCTCTGATTCCGTTCCTTGAGCACGACGACGCGAACCGGGCCCTGATGGGTGCGAACATGCAGCGTCAGGCGGTGCCAACCCTGAAATCCGAAGTGCCACTGGTTGGCACGGGTGTTGAGCGCACAGTTGCTCAGGATTCCGGTGTTTGTGTGTCAGCCCGTCGTGGCGGTGTCATCGAAAGCGTTGATGCGGCCCGCATCGTGGTTCGTGTGAACAACGAAGAAACCGAAGCCGGTGATGCTGGTGTGGATATCTACAACCTCACCAAGTACACCCGTTCAAATCAGAACACCTGCATCAACCAGCGCTCGATTGTGCGCCAGGGTGATGTCATTGCTCGCGGTGACGTCCTCGCAGACGGACCATCGGTCGATCTGGGTGAGCTGGCTCTGGGTCAGAACATGCGCATCGCGTTCATGCCCTGGAACGGTTACAACTTCGAGGATTCCATCCTGATCTCCGAGAAGGTTGTTCAGGAAGATCGTCTGACTACGATCCACATCCAGGAACTGACCTGTGTGGCTCGTGACACCAAGCTGGGCAGCGAAGAGATTACCGCTGATATCCCGAACGTGGGTGAAAGCGCGCTGTCCAAGCTGGATGAGTCTGGCATTGTTTACATCGGTGCCGAAGTGGGTCCTGGCGATATCCTGGTGGGCAAGGTAACACCGAAAGGTGAAACCCAGCTGACCCCGGAGGAGAAGCTGCTGCGTGCCATCTTCGGTGAGAAGGCGTCTGATGTTAAGGACACCTCTCAGCGTGTGCCCACCGGCACCCGCGGTACCGTTATTGACGTGCAGGTGTTCACTCGTGACGGTATCGAAAAAGATACCCGTGCTCTGTCTATCGAGAAAGAGCAGTTGAGTCAGTACCGCAAAGACCTTAAAGATGAGTACCGGATTGTTGAAGGTGCCACCTTTGAGCGTCTGACGGCAGCGCTGGTCGGCCAGGAAGTGATCAGTGGGCCGGGCCTCAAGAAAGGCGCCAAGCTTGATCAGGCGTACCTTGCTGACTTGCCGCGTCCGGATTGGTTCAAGCTGCGAATGAAAGACGAAGCTTTGAATGAGCTGCTCGAGAAGTCCGAGCAAGGCCTTGAAGAGCGTAAGTCAGAGCATGAAGCTCGTTTTGATGACAAGAAGGGTAAGCTCCAGCAAGGCGACGATCTGGCGCCGGGAGTACTCAAGATCGTCAAGGTTTACCTTGCCATCAAGCGTCGCATCCAGCCGGGTGACAAGATGGCTGGTCGTCATGGTAACAAGGGCGTTATCTCTGCGGTTATGCCGATCGAGGACATGCCTTATGACGAGCACGGCACCACCGTAGACATCGTTCTGAACCCGCTGGGTGTTCCTTCGCGGATGAACGTGGGCCAGGTACTTGAAACTCACCTGGGCGCTGCGGCCAAGGGCTTGGGTGAAAAGATCAGCCGTATGCTGGAAGAGCAGCGTAAGGTCATCGAGCTGCGCAAGCTGCTGGATGAGATCTATAACCACTCGGACGAAGTGACCAAGGTCGATCTGGACAGCTTGACTGACCAGGAGATCGTGGATCTGTGCGGCAACCTGCGCGCCGGTGTTCCGATGGCTACGCCTGTGTTCGATGGTGCCAAAGAAGCCGAGGTCAAGCGCATGCTTGAGTTGGCCGATATGGATACCAGTGGTCAGGTGATGCTGTACGACGGTCGTACCGGCGATAGGTTTGACCGCCCGGTGACCGTGGGCTACATGTACATGCTCAAGCTGAACCACTTGATCGATGACAAGATGCACGCTCGTTCCACTGGCTCCTACAGCCTGGTTACCCAGCAGCCGCTGGGTGGTAAGGCGCAGTTTGGTGGTCAGCGCTTCGGTGAGATGGAAGTGTGGGCGCTTGAGGCTTACGGTGCAGCGTATACGTTGCAGGAAATGCTTACCGTCAAGTCTGATGACGTCAACGGTCGGACCAAAATGTACAAGAACATTGTCGATGGTGATCATCGTATGGAGCCGGGCATGCCCGAATCCTTCAACGTTCTAGTCAAGGAAATCCGCTCGTTGGGTATCGACATCGAGCTGGAATCCGAGTGAGCCGAATTGTTTTTGGCAGCGTGAGCGGGCACGACCTGTGCCCGCCCGAGATTAACGCCATCCGGAGCTTTAACTGATGAAAGATTTGCTGAATCTTCTCAAGAGCCAGAATCAAAGCAAGGAATTCGATGCCATCCGTATTGGACTGGCCTCGCCTGACATGATTCGTTCCTGGTCTTTTGGCGAAGTAAAAAAGCCTGAGACCATTAACTACCGTACCTTCAAGCCAGAGCGTGACGGTCTGTTCTGTGCCAAAATTTTTGGCCCGATCAAAGACTACGAGTGCTTGTGCGGTAAATACAAACGCCTCAAGCATCGCGGCGTTATCTGCGAAAAGTGTGGCGTTGAAGTTGCACTGGCGAGTGTTCGTCGTGAGCGGATGGGGCACATTGAGCTGGCCAGCCCGGTTGCTCATATCTGGTTCCTGAAGTCACTGCCGTCCCGTATCGGCCTGATGCTGGACATGACTCTGCGTGATATCGAGCGGGTTCTGTACTTCGAATCCTTCATCGTGATTGACCCGGGTATGACTACCCTGGAACAGGGCCAGTTGCTTAACGATGAGCAGTATTACGAGGCCCTGGAAGAGTTTGGTGATGAATTCGACGCTCGCATGGGTGCCGAGGCCATCAAAGAGCTGCTGGAAGGTATCGATCTTCAGGCGGCCGTGGATAATCTGCGGGAAGAGATTCCCCAGACCAACTCAGAAACCAAGATCAAGAAGTTCAGCAAGCGCCTGAAGATTCTTGAAGCGTTCCTGTATTCCGGCAACAAGCCGGGCGATATGGTGTTGACCGTGTTGCCGGTTTTGCCGCCGGATCTGCGTCCTTTGGTTCCGCTTGACGGTGGTCGTTTTGCGACTTCGGATCTGAACGATCTTTACCGTCGGGTGATTAACCGGAACAACCGTCTCAAGCGCCTGCTGGAGCTGAATGCTCCGGATATCATCGTGCGTAACGAGAAGCGGATGTTGCAGGAAGCGGTCGACGCACTGCTGGACAACGGCCGTCGTGGCCGGGCCATCACTGGCACCAACAAGCGTCCGCTGAAGTCTTTGGCTGACATGATCAAGGGTAAACAGGGTCGGTTCCGTCAGAACCTGCTCGGTAAGCGGGTTGACTACTCTGGCCGGTCGGTCATCGTGGTGGGTCCATACCTGCGTCTGCATCAGTGCGGTCTGCCCAAGAAAATGGCCTTGGAACTGTTCAAGCCGTTTATCTTCTCTAAACTCGAGCATCGCGGCCTGGCGACCACCATCAAGGCCGCCAAGAAGATGGTTGAGCGCGAAGAGGGCGTGGTCTGGGATATTCTGGATGAAGTCATCCGTGAACATCCGATCATGCTGAACCGGGCACCGACTCTGCACCGTCTGGGTATCCAGGCGTTTGAGCCGGTCTTGATCGAAGGTAAGGCGATTCAGCTGCACCCGCTGGTGTGTGCCGCCTACAACGCCGACTTCGACGGTGACCAGATGGCGGTACACGTACCGCTGACCCTGGAAGCTCAGCTCGAAGCCCGTGCGTTAATGATGTCCACCAACAACGTGCTGTCGCCCGCCAACGGCGAGCCGATTATCGTGCCGTCCCAGGACGTGGTACTTGGTCTTTACTACATGACCCGTGAGCGTCATGCGGCGAAAGGTGAAGGCATGGTCTTTGCCGATGTCAAAGAAGCCCACCGCGCCTACGGTGCCGGTCAGGTTGATTTGCAGGCCAAGGTCAAGGTTCGTGTTCGCGAAGTGGCGATCAGTGAAGAGGGCGTCAAGTCTGAGACGTTCCGGATCGTTGATACCACCGTTGGTCGTGCACTGTTGTTTGATATCGTTCCTGACAACCTGTCGTTCGATATCATCAACCGCCCGATGGTGAAAAAGGCGATTTCCAACCTGATCAACACCTGCTATCGCGACGCCGGTCTGAAAGACACGGTTATCTTTGCGGATCAGCTGATGTACATGGGTTATCAGTACGCCACTCGCTCCGGTATCTCCATCGGCTTTAACGATTTTGAGATCCCGCCGGAGAAGTACGAGCTGGTCGATGCCGCCTCTGACGAAGTAAAAGACATCGAAAACCAGTACGCATCCGGTCTGCTGACCCAGGGTGAAAAGTACAACAAGGTTATCGATATCTGGTCCCGCGCCAACGACAAAGTGTCCAAGGCGATGATGGAGCGTCTTTCCAAAGAGCAGGTTATTGGCCCCGACGGCAAGCCTGTGAAGGGTGAAGACGGCGAAGACCTGATGCAGGAGTCGTTCAACTCGGTCTACATGATGGCAGACTCGGGTGCACGGGGTTCTGCCGCTCAGATACGTCAGTTGTCCGGTATGCGAGGCTTGATGGCCAAGCCGGATGGCTCGATCATCGAGACGCCGATCACTGCGAACTTCCGTGAAGGCCTGAACGTACTTCAGTACTTTATCTCGACTCACGGTGCTCGTAAGGGTCTGGCCGATACCGCTCTGAAAACGGCGAACTCCGGTTACCTGACCCGTCGTCTGGTTGACGTGTCACAGGATCTGGTGGTCACTGAAGAAGATTGCGGAACCAGCGAAGGTCTGCTGATGACGCCGCACATCGAAGGTGGCGACGTTGTGGTACCCCTGGGTGATCGCGTACTGGGCCGTGTTACCGCCCGTGACGTGTTCACTCCGACCGATAAGGATAACGCCGTTGTTGAGGCCGGAACCCTGTTGGACGAGAAGACTGTAGAGATGGTTGAGCGTGCCGGTGTGGATGAGATCTGGGTTCGCTCTGCGATCACCTGTGACACCCGCCATGGTATCTGTTCCAAGTGTTACGGCCGTGATCTGGCGCGTGGTCATCGGGTTAACGTTGGTGAGGCCGTGGGCGTTATCGCTGCACAGTCGATCGGTGAGCCCGGCACCCAGCTGACCATGCGTACCTTCCACATTGGTGGTGCGGCAAGTCGGGCGTCTGCAGTGGACAATATTCAGGTCAAGCACGGCGGCACCGTACGCCTGCATAACCTGAAGTCCATTGAAAAGACCGACGGTTCTCTGGTGGTTGTGTCTCGTTCTTCCGCGTTGGCGGTTGCTGATGAGCAGGGTCGTGAGCGTGAGTGGTACAAGCTGCCATACGGCGCCGTGCTGTCTGTCAAGAACGGTGACGTGGTTGAGGCGGGTGTTGCGGTAGCCAAGTGGGATCCGCACACGCACCCGATCATTGCGGAAGCAAAAGGTACGGCCAAGTTCGTCAACATGGAAGAGGGCATCACTGTCCGCACCCAGGCCGACGAACTGACCGGTCTGTCGACCATGGAAGTTATCGATTCGAAGGAACGTCCGGCGGCGGGTAAAGATATCCGTCCGGCGATCCAGCTGATCGATGATGCGGGTGAAGAAGTGGAGCTGCCAGGCGGCGGTACCGCAATCTTCTTCCTGCCGGCGAACGCGCTGGTAACCATGGCCAACGGTGCCAGGATTGAGCTGGGTGACGTAGTCGCCCGTATTCCGCAGGAAAGCTCGAAGACCCGGGATATTACCGGTGGTCTGCCGCGGGTTGCCGACCTGTTCGAGGCTCGTCGCCCGAAAGAGTCTGCGATCCTGGCCGAGATCAGTGGTGTGGTGTCGTTCGGTAAAGAGACCAAAGGCAAGAAACGCCTGGTGATCACACCGAAAGATGACGATGCCTACGAAGTGCTGATTCCCAAGCATCGTCAAATGAACGTGTTTGAAGGTGAAACGGTCGAGAAGGGTGAAGTGATCTCTGACGGCCCGTCCAACCCCCACGACATTTTGCGTCTGCTGGGTGTGGTCGAGCTCGCCAAGTACATCACCAACGAGATCCAGGACGTTTACCGTCTGCAGGGTGTTGTCATCAACGATAAACACATTGAGGTTATCGTTCGACAAATGCTGCGCAAGGTTGAAATCACCGATCCCGGCGAGACAACTTTGTTGTCTGGTGATCAGGTTGAAATCAACCACGTGCTGGAAGCCAACGAGCAAGCGAATGCGGCTGACAAAGAGCCGGCGCGGTTCGATCGACTGCTGCTTGGTATTACCAAGGCATCGCTGGCAACCGAGTCGTTTATTTCGGCGGCTTCGTTCCAGGAGACCACTCGGGTGCTCACCGAAGGTGCAGTCACCGGCAAGCGCGACTACCTGCGTGGCCTGAAAGAAAACGTTGTGGTTGGTCGACTGATACCGGCAGGTACTGGTCTGGCTTATCACAGTGAGCGTCGTCGTCGTCGTGAACTGGAGGGCCAGAGCGTGACAGCGGCTGATGTTGAAGAAGCTCTGAGCGCAGAGCTCAATCGCGAAAGCTGATTGGGTGCGGACCATCCTCGGGGTAGATACTTATTCCGGGGGTGGTTAAAAAGAGTACAGTCATCTTGACTGAGTCGGGGCGCGGGCTTAAACTTGCGTCCCTTAAATTTTACCCCCTGCATTTGGGGTAAGTTTCATTGGTATGGTTTTTGGAGTTTGCTTACATGGCAACGATTAATCAGTTGGTGCGTAAGCCTCGTAAGCGCAAGGTAGCCAAGAGCGATGTTCCTGCTCTTCAGGCCTGTCCTCAGCGCCGTGGTGTGTGCACTCGTGTTTACACCACAACGCCGAAGAAGCCGAACTCAGCACTGCGTAAAGTGTGCCGTGTTCGTCTGACCAACGGCTTCGAGGTTTCGTCATACATTGGTGGTGAAGGTCACAACCTTCAGGAGCACAGTGTTGTGCTTATCCGTGGCGGTCGAGTAAAAGACCTTCCCGGTGTGCGCTATCACACTGTTCGCGGTACGTTGGACACCCAGGGTGTTCAAAGCCGTAAGCAGGGTCGCTCCAAGTACGGTACAAAACGACCCAAGTCTTGATGTCCTGACCGGATGTCTTTTATCGTTGCTTGTTAGAACGATGAGAGTAAGGCTGAGTAGCATTTGCTATCTCAGGGGTTCCTGAAGACCTTTTAGAATATAAGGGCTTATCGATGCCTAGAAGAAGAGTTGCAGCAAAACGGGAAATCATTCCCGATCCGAAATTCGGCAGTGCACGTCTTGCCAAGTTCATCAACCACGTGATGGAAAATGGTAAGAAGTCGACTGCAGAGCGCATTGTTTATGGCGCTCTTGACATTGTTGCCGAAAAATCCAAAGAAGAGCCGATCGAAATGTTCGAGAAGGCCCTGGAGAACATCCAGCCGATGGTCGAGGTTAAGTCCCGTCGTGTGGGTGGTGCTACTTACCAGGTGCCTGTAGAAGTACGGCCTTCCCGTCAAAACGCGCTGGCTATGCGCTGGCTCGTTGAATACTCACGGAAGCGTGGTGAGAAGTCCATGGCTCAGCGTCTGGCTGGCGAAATTCTTGATGCGGCGGACAGCAAAGGTTCGGCAGTGAAGAAGCGCGAAGACGTACATCGCATGGCAGAAGCCAACAAAGCGTTCTCTCACTTCCGTTTCTAACAAGCCGAGGTTTATATCGTGGCACGCAAAACTCCTATCAAACGTTACAGAAACATTGGTATCTGTGCGCACGTGGATGCGGGCAAGACCACTACAACCGAGCGTATTCTTTACTACACCGGTCGTAGTCACAAAATGGGCGAGACCCATGATGGTGCCTCCACAACAGACTGGATGGAGCAGGAGCAGGAGCGTGGTATCACTATCACATCCGCTGCTGTAACCACCTTCTGGCAGGGTATGGATAAGCAGTATCCGGAACACCGTATCAACATCATCGATACCCCGGGGCACGTTGACTTCACCATCGAGGTAGAGCGTTCTCTGCGTGTACTCGATGGCGCCGTTGTTGTGTTCTGTGCGTCTTCCGGTGTTGAACCACAGTCCGAGACTGTTTGGCGTCAGGCCAACAAGTATGAAGTCCCCCGCATGGTGTTCGTTAACAAGATGGACCGTGCTGGTGCTAACTTCATGCGCGTTGTTGAGCAGATTCGCCAGCGTCTGGGTGCGACTGCCGTGCCTATTCAGTTGCCGATCGGTGCTGAAGACGAGTTTGAAGGCATTGTCGATCTGCTTCGCATGAAAGCAATCTACTGGAATGAAGCCGACCAGGGTATGACTTACGAGATGAGAGACATCCCGGAGCCCCTGTTGGAAGAAGCCAAGAAAGCTCGGGAATACATGGCTGAAGCGGCTGCCGAAGCCAACGAAGAGTTCATGGAAAAATACCTGGAAGGCGAAGAGCTGACGCTTGAGGAAATCAAGCAGGGGCTGCGCGCGCGTACCATCTCCAACGAAATCGTTCTGGCGACCTGTGGTTCTGCGTTCAAGAACAAGGGTGTTCAGGCGGTTCTGGATGACGTTATCGAATTCTTGCCGGCGCCGGACGAAGTCAAGGCGATCCGTGGTGAAGTCGATGACGAAGGTACCGAAGAAACCCGTCCGGTTGATGACGAGGCTCCGTTCGCCGCTCTGGCGTTCAAAATTGCCACCGACCCGTTCGTGGGTACGCTGACCTTCTTCCGTGTCTACTCCGGTAGGCTGGAGTCTGGTAATGCGGTCTTTAACTCTGTGAAGGGTAAAAAAGAGCGTGTTGGCCGGATGGTACAGATGCACGCCAACGACCGTGAAGAGATTAAAGAAGTGCTCGCGGGCGACATCGCCGCGGCGATCGGTCTGAAGAACGTTACCACGGGTGATACCCTGTGTGATGAGAACCATAAGATCGTTCTCGAGCGCATGGAATTCCCGGAGCCGGTTATCTCCGTTGCCGTCGAGCCAAAGTCGAAGGCGGACCAGGAAAAGATGGGTGTTGCACTGGGCAAGCTTGCTCAGGAAGATCCTTCGTTCCGCGTACGTACCGATGAAGAGTCTGGTCAAACGATCATCTCTGGTATGGGTGAGCTTCACCTGGATATTCTTGTTGACCGTATGCGTCGCGAGTTCAAGGTTGAGGCGAACATTGGTAAGCCGCAGGTTGCTTACCGTGAGTGCATCCGCAAGCCAGTCGATGTTGAAGGCAAGTTTGTTCGTCAGTCTGGTGGTCGTGGTCAGTATGGTCACGTTAAGGTCAAGCTTGAGCCGCTGCCGCTGGATGATGAAGATGGCGAAAACTTCATCTTCGTGAACGAGATCGTTGGCGGTACTGTTCCCAAGGAATACATTCCTGCGGTACAGCAGGGTATTGCTGAGCAGATGCAGAACGGCTGTATTGCCGGGTATCCGCTGCTGCGCATCAAGGCAACCCTTTACGATGGTTCTTACCATGACGTTGACTCCAACGAAATGGCGTTCAAAATCGCCGGTTCCATGGCGATGAAGAAAGGCGCGCTTGAGGCGAATCCTGCCCTCCTCGAACCGATGATGAAGGTTGAGGTTGTTACCCCTGAAGACTACATGGGTGACGTGGTAGGCGACTTGAACCGTCGTCGCGGCCTGGTGCAGGGTATGGAAGATGTGCCTGCAGGCAAGACCATCCGTGCAGAAGTGCCGTTGTCAGAGATGTTCGGTTATGCCACCGACCTGCGCTCTGCAACACAGGGTCGGGCGTCTTATGCGATGGAGTTCTCCCGCTATATGGAAGCTCCCTCGAACATTGCCGAA
>HLSNC_1001018_pt1 | contig 15549 bp, 16 predicted proteins | sample HotLakmetagenome_2_FD_14041 | JGI IMG/M metagenome (IMG submission 14041)
CAGCTCGAAGGCGCCCGAGAGCGGCGCATCGAAGAAGTAGCGGCCCACCACGTCGACGCAGGTGATCAGCACCAGCGCGAACAGGATCAGCGCGGCGCCCAGCCCGAGCGACCGCTGGAGCAGCGGGCGGATATCGAGAAAGGCCTCCCCCTTGGCAGGGGAGGCAGCGTTGTCAGGCCGGTGCGCCATGGATCAGAACGCCACGCCCGTCTGCCCGCGCATCGCCTCGAGCGCGGCGGTGCCGTCGAACCCGTCCTCGGCGATCATGTCGGCCCATTCCTGCTCGTAGGTGGCGGCGCGGGCCTTGATGTCGTCCAGCAGCGCCTCCGGCGCATCGTGGATCTCGATGCCGGCCTCGCGGATCTCTTCCAGCGCGGCCTCGTCGGCGGCGTTCCACGCCTCGCCCACCCGCTGGGCGAAGGCCTCGCCCGAGATCGACATGATCGCTTCCTGGTCCTCTTCGGAGATCTCCGACCACTTGTCGCCGTTCATCACCAGGAACCAGGTGGTGTTGTAGAGGCCGCCCGGCACCCGCATCGTGTATTGCAGGTCGTCGGTCAGGTTGAACGCGGTCAGCGCCTCGTAGGTGAAGGTCACGCCGTCGATCACGCCGCGCGACAGCTTCTCGTAGACCTCGCCTGACGACATGAACAGGGTCGTGGCGCCCAGATCCTCCATCAGGTCGGCGATGTAACCGCCCGGCGTGCGCACCTTCAGGCCCGAGATGTCGTCGAGCGTCTCGATCTCGCGGACGTTGTTGTGCAGCACGCCCGGCCCGTGCACGAACAGGCCCAGCACCTGCACGCCCTCGTGCTCGGCCTCGGCGTCGAGCATCTCCGTGTAGACGTTCCAGAATGCCGTCGAGCCCGACACCGCGTCGTCGCCGATGAACGAGAACTGCCCGATGCGCGAGCGCTCGAACCGGTCGTCGGTGGTGAAGGAATGCAGGCCGTAGGTAATGTCGGCCACCCCGTCGCGCGCCATGTCGTAGTGGGCGGGCGGCGCGCCCAGCGGCTTGGCCAGCACGCGCACGGTGACGCGGCCCTCGGTGACGTCGGAGATCTCGCGCGCCCACGGCTTCATCGCGTTGACCACGATGGGATGGCGCGGCGGCAGCCACGACGACATCACCAGCGTGACGTCGGCATGGGCCGCCGTCCCGGCAAGGGCGCCGGCAGCGACGGCGGCGCTCGCCATCAGCTTGGCGAGTCTGCTCATGGGTCTGGTCATTTCGGGTCCTCCTCCCTGGGATTGGTCTCTGCCGCGGCGGCGAGCGCCTGCCGCAGCACCTCTCGGTCGCCGACGTGGTTGGCGAGGATCAGCACGAGCCGCGCATTCAGCGCGTCCGACTGGGCCTTGGTCAGCCCCTCGTGGGCGGCCAGCAGATCGGCGTAGAAGTCGTCGGGCCGGTCGATGTTGGGCTCGAGCGTCAGCGGGCTCATGCGACCTCCCTGCCGGTGGCGATCCGCAGGGCGCGCCGCAGCGCGGCCGCGTCGAACCTCTCGAACCGGGCCGCCACATGCTGGTCGGGCCGGATCAGGTAGACGGCGCGCGCGGCCGCGCCGAGATAGCGCGCGCGCAGGTGTCCCTCCGGGTCGTCGGCCGTCGTCAGCGCGAGGCGCCCGGCCACGATCCCGTCTTCCTCCAGCGTCTCGGGCGCCTCGGCATTGATGGCGAGCAAGGTGAAATGACCGCCGAGCCGGCGCAGCAGGTAGCCGTCCGCCAGCGGCGCGTCCGGGCACGGCGCGCCGGGGCGCGTGCGTGCGGGTCCGCCGGGCAGCGCGTCGGGGCCGTTCAGCGGCGAGCCGTCGTAGGTGCACGGCACCGACAGGCGGCCCGAATTGACCAGCGGCCGAGCGAAGGGATACCTCTCTGCCAGATCCAGCACCGCGTCGCGGAACAGGCGGCTCGTCTCCGTTTTCGGTGTGATGAAGTCGGTGGAGCGCGACGAGTTCAGGATGTTCTCGTCGGCGCCGAAGATGCGCTCGTCGTCGTAGCTGTCGAGAAGGGCGTCGGGCGCCCGGCCCTCCATCACCAGCTTGAGCTTCCACGCGAGGTTGTCGGCGTCCTGCAGCCCGCCATTGGCGCCCCGCGCGCCGAACGGGCTGACCTGGTGGGCCGCGTCGCCCGCGAAGATCACGCGCCCGTGGCGGAACCGCTCCATCCGCCGGCACTGGAAGGTGTAGATCGACACCCATTCGAGCTCGAACTGCACGTCCTCGCCCAGCATCGCCTTGAGCCGCGGGATCACCTTGTCGGGGGCCTTCTCCGCCTCCTTGTCGATGTCCCAGCCCAGTTGCAGGTCGATCCGCCACACCCCGTCGGGTTGCTTGTGCAGCAGCGCCGACTGGCCGCGGTTGAACGGCGGGTCGAACCAGAACCACCGCTCGGTGGGAAAGTCGGCCTCCATCACGACGTCGGCGATCAGGAAGTTGTCCTCGAAGACGCGGCCGACGAAATCGAGCCCCATCATCCGGCGGATGGGCGAGCCCGCCCCGTCGCAGGCGATCAGCCAGTCGGCCTCGACGGCATACGCGCCCTCGGGCGTCTCGACCGTCAGGGCCGCGTGGTCGCCCCGGTCCTCGACGGCCGTCACCCGGTTGCCGCCGCGAACCTCGATCCCGGCCCCCTGCGCCTGCAAGTCGCGGACGCGGTGCACGAGGTATTCCTCGACATAGTATTGCTGGAGGTTCACGAAGGCGGGGAACTCGTGGCCGCCCTCGGGCAACAGGTCGAACTCGAACACCTTGCGGTCGTCGAAGAACACCTTGCCGAGGTTCCACTGCACGCCCTTGGCGACCATCTCGCGCCCGCAGCCCAGCCGATCGAGGATCTCGAGCGGGCGCTTGGCGAAGCAGATTGCGCGCGAGCCGAACGACACCTTGTCGTTGTCGTCGAGCACGACCACCTCGACGCCCTGCTGGGCGAGGTCGATCGCGGCGGCCAGCCCCACCGGCCCCGCGCCCACCACGACGACCGCGTGGCGCACCGGTGCCGCCGCCTCCTGGTCGGGAGAGCGGGTGTAGGCGTAGAGCGGCACCTCGAAGACCTTGTTCATGGCTCTCCTCCCCCCCGAGCGTCTCAGCCCTGCAGCGCCTCCCACATCTGGCGGTCGCGCTCGGCGGTCCAGATGCGGGGGGTGTCGATGCCGCGCGCCTCGTCGAAGGCGCGGGCGACGTTGAAGGGCAGGCAGTGCTCGTAGATCGCGTAGTCGGCGAACCTGGGGTCGCATTCGGCGCGCACGGCGTCCCACGCCTCCTTCAGCGTGCCGCCCTTCGCGGCGACGCGTTCCGCCGGCTTGTAGGTGGAGCGGACGAAATCGGCCGTGTTGGCGATGGCCTCGCCCACCATCTTCTCGCCCACCAGCGCATCGCCCCGCCCCGGCGCGATGGCGCGCGGCTCGAACGACGCGATGTTGGCCAGCGTCTCGGGCCAGTCCTCGAAATGGCCGTCGCCGCAATAGCAGGCCGAGTGGTATTCGACGATGTCGCCGGTGAACATCACCTCCTCGTCGGGCACCCAGACCACCGCGTCGCCCGCGGTGTGCGCCCGCCCGAGCGTCATGATGTCGACGCGCCGGTTGCCCAGATAGACGGTCATCCGGTCGGAAAAGGTGGTGGTGGGCCATGTCAGGCCGGGGATCTCCTCGTGGCCCTCGAACAGGCGCGGGAAGCGGGCGAACTCGCTCTCCCAGTCCTCCTGCCCGCGCTCGGCCACCATCGACCGCGCCACCTCCGACATGATGACCTCGCGCGCGCCATAGGCCGAGGCGCCGAGCACGCGCACGGCGTGGTAATGCGTCATCACGAGATGACTGATCGGCTTGTCGGTGACGGAGCGCACGCACTCGATCACCTTGCGTGCCAGCCGCGGCGTCGCCTGCGCCTCGATGATCATCACGCTCTCGTCGCCGACGATGACGCCGGTGTTCGGGTCACCCTCGGCAGTAAAGGCATAGAGGCCCTCGCCGATGGGGCCGAAACTGATCTTCTTTTCCGTCAGGTCGCCGGCGGATGCGAACGCCTTGCCCATGTCTTCTACTCCCTGGCCCTGTCGGGCAGCGGCGCGGCGGGCAGAACCTTGCCCGTGCAGGCGCCGAAGCCGATGCGATATCCGTCGCCCCGTGCGTGCCCCCGCAGCGTGAGCGTGTCGCCATCCTCGATGAAGCTGCGGGTCTGGCCGCCGCCGATCTCGACCGGCTCCTTGCCGCCCCAGCTCAGCTCCAGCAGCGAGCCGCGGCTCTCTTGCGTCGGCCCCGAGATGGTGCCCGAGCCGAGCAGGTCGCCCACCCGCATCGGGCAGCCCGAGCTGGCATGGTGGGCAAGCTGCTGTGCGGCCGACCAGTAGAGCTCGCGCATGCTGGTGCGCGCGATCACCGTCTCGTCGCCGCCCTCGGGCGCCAGCCCCACCTCCAGCGCGATGTCGTAGAGGCCCGGCCCCTCCTGCCGCAGGTAGGGCAACACGGGGCGCTCGCGCGGCGGCGCGTCGGCGCGGAACGGCTCCAGCGCGGCCCGCGTCACGATCCAGGGGCTGATGGTCGTCGCCGTCGCCTTGGCCTGGAAGGGGCCGAGGGGCTGGTATTCCCATGCCTGGATATCGCGCGCCGACCAGTCGTTGAGCAGCACGTAGCCGAAGATCATCTCGTCGGCCTGCACCACCGAAACCATGCCCTGCGACGGCTGGCCGACGACCGCCCCCATTTCCAGCTCGATGTCGAACCGCCGCGACGGCGCGAAGCGGGGCAGATCGTCGTCCGGCCCCTTGATCTGACCCCACGGCCGGTGCACCGGCGTGCCCGAGACGACGACCGACGAGGCCCGCCCGTTGTAGCCGATGGGGATCGACAACCAGTTGGGCGGCAGGGCATTTTCCGCCCCGCGGAACATCGTGCCCACGTTCGTCGCGTGGTGCTTGCCGGCGTAGAAGTCGGTATATTCGGCCACCCGGAACGGCAGGTGCATCGTCACGCCCTGCTGGGGCACCAGATGCGGCTCGACCTTGTCCCTGTAGCCCTCGTCCGATAGCACTTCGGTCAGTTTTTCTCGCAGCTCCAGCCACTTGGCCGGTCCCGCCTCCATCACGCGGTTCCACGCGGGCTCGGCGAAGAGCACCGGCTCGAAACCGAGTTCGGCCTCGGTCATGTCAAGGATCATGTCGCCGATGGCAACGCCGCAGCGCGGCCCCCGCCCGGCGTCGAACACCCCGCATGGCAGGTTCTGGATCGGGAAATCGGTATCGCCGTTGGCCGACTCCACCCAACTCTTCGGGGTCATTTCACCCCCGGCGTGCCGTCGAACTTCTTCTCGAGGCTCTCCCAGCAGTCGATGTAATCGTCCTGCAACGGCGCCTCCCTGGCGGCGAACGCCGTCAGGTGCTGGGGAAAGCGCGTCTCGAACATGAAGCTCATCGTGTCGTCGAGCTTCTCGGGCTTCAGGTCCGCGTTCGACGCCTTCTCGAACGCCTCGCGGTCGGGCCCGTGGGGCAGCATCATGTTGTGGAGCGACATGCCGCCCGGCACGAAACCTTGCGGCTTGGCGTCGTACTGCCCGTAGATGTTGCCCATCAACTCGGACATGACGTTCTTGTGGTACCAGGGCGGGCGGAACGTGTCCTCCATCACCATCCACCGCTCGCGGAACAGCACGAAGTCGATGTTCGCGGTGCCCGGCACGCCCGAAGGCGCCGTCAGCACCGTGAAGATCGACGGGTCGGGGTGGTCGAACAGGATCGCGCCGACCGGGCAGAAGGTGGCGAGGTCGTACTTGCAGGGCGCGTAATTGCCGTGCCACGCGACCACGTCGAGCGGCGAGTGGCCGATCTCGGTCATGTGGAACTGGCCGCACCACTTGACCGTCACCGTCGAGGGCGCGTCGCGGTCCTCGAAGGCGGCCACCGGCGTCTTGAAGTCGCGCCGGTTGGCCATGCAGTTGGCGCCGATCGGCCCGCGGCCGGGCAACTCGAACTTCTGGCCGTAATTCTCGCACACGAAGCCACGCGCCGGCCCCTCGAGCACCTCGACGCGGTAGACCAGCCCGCGCGGGATGATCGCGATCTCCTGCGGGGCGACGTCGATCACGCCGAGCTCTGTCGCGAACCGCAGCTTTCCCTGCTGCGGCACGACCAGCAGCTCGGAATCGGCAGAGAAGAAATAGGCATCCTCCATCGAGCGCGTGACGAGGTAGATGTGCGCGGCCATCCCCGCCTGGGTGTTGACGTCGCCGGCGGTGGTCATCGTGCGCATGCCGGTGATCCAGGTCAGCGCCTCGTCGGAATGGGGCACCGGATCCCAGCGATACTGGCCGAGCGAGATGACATCGGGGTCGATGTTCGGCGCCGATGCCCAGTAGGGAACGTCGATCCGCGTGAAGCGGCTGGTGTGCTTCACCGAGGGGCGGATGCGATAGCACCATGTCCGCTCGTTCTGGTGGCTGGGCGCGGTAAAGGCCGTGCCCGACAGCTGCTCGCCATAGAGGCCGTAGTTCACCTTCTGCGGCGAGTTCATGCCCTGGGGCAGTGCCCCCGGCAGCGCCTCGGTCTCGAAGTCGTTGCCGAAGCCGGGCATGTAGCCCTCGTGCGTGCCGGTCGTGTCGGTCGCGCGCACCATGCCGCTCGGCAATTCGTGGCGTGTCATCTCGCTCCTCCCCCGGATTCGCGTGCTGTCCGCACAATTCGTTGCAAAGGCAACGATGTCAAGCTAGCTGTTGCAGATGATACGAACCGCCACGGACGCGCCGATGGAAGACCAGCCGCACTCCCCGCCCGATCCGCCTGTCGAACCGCCCCTGCCCATCTTCGACCTCGACCGCTTCCTGCCTTACCGGATGAGCGTGGCGGCCGAGCGGCTGAGCGCCGGCCTCGCCCGCCGCTACCGCGCACAGTTCGGCATCGGGGTGCCGGAATGGCGGGTGCTGGTGCACCTGACGCATTCCGGCGAGCAGTCGGTGCGCGATCTCGAACGGCGCGCGAGCCTCGAAAAGTCCAAGGCCAGCCGTGCGGCGGCGCGGCTGGAGGCGACAGGCTACGTTGCCAAGACGCCGAATGCGGGCGACCGGCGGCTGGTGTCGCTGTCGCTGACGTCGGAGGGGCGCGCCCTGATGGCCGAGCTGCTGCCGCTGGCGCTGGCCTACCAGCAGCGGCTCGACGCGTTGCTGGCCGATCATCTCGGCGCCCTCGAGGCGGCGCTCGACCTGATGATGGACGAGCCCGCATGATCCGCCTTTTCGACTACTGGCGCTCCTCGGCCAGCTATCGCGTCCGCATCGCCCTCGGCCTCGCCGGACTGGAGTGGGAGAGCGTGTCGGTCGATCTGACCGCAGGCGCGCAGGTGGCGCCGGAGCACCTCGCGCGCAACCCGCAGGGCCTGGTGCCGGTGCTCGAGATCGACGGGCTGCGCCTCGTCCAGTCGCTCGCCATCTGCGAATACCTCGACGAGACGCGCGGCCTCGGACTGCTGCCCGACCATGCGGCCGGGCGCGCGCGGGTCCGGGCGCTGGCCCATGCCGTGGCAATGGAAATCCACCCGGTCTGCAACCTGGGCGTCGCGCGCCACGCCGTCGCCGCCTCGGGCGGCGCGATCACGCTCGAGGGCTGGATGCGGGCCTTCATCGGTCCGCGCCTCGCCGCGCTCGAGGACATGGTGGAGGGCGGCACGCGCTGTCACGGCGAGGCCGTCACGCTGGCCGACATCTGCCTCGTGCCGCAACTCTACAACGCCCGCCGCTGGGGGGTCGACCTTGCGCCCCTGCCGAAGCTCTGCCGGATCGACGCGGCTCTGGCCGACCTGCCTGCCTTCGCCGCCGCCCATCCCGACCGCACGACGCGGTGAGGAAAGGCGGCGCCGCCGCCGCGCTCAGCCCTGGTTGTCGAGCTGCGCACGGACCGAGCGGCGGCCCTTCCACGAGATGCGACAGGGCGCGCCCCGCGAGCCGATCAGCCGCTTGCGGCGCAGCGACTGGAAGGCCGCGAGGCCGTAATCGGCGAGGATCGCGCCCTCTCGGGTGAGGCAGGCGACGTCGACCACCTTGCCGCCGTCGCTGCGCGCGTGAAGGATGCGCCCGCCGAGCGCGAGCACGTGCAGGATACGCTGTTCGGTGCGTGAGATGTTCATCGGATGTCTCGTGAGCACAACGCATGACAAGGGCCGCCCCGGGTGGCGCCGTCTCAGGTCCTGTCGGCTCTTCCCTCGGGAAGAGCCCGCTCACGCAAGCTCTGACATCCACTCTCGATGGCCGCGCCCTCGGGCGCGGCATAGGGAGATAGCCTCATTCGGGCCGCCGCACAACGGCGTGCGGTGCCGCACCTGGCGGCGAGCGCCGCACATTTTCCGCGATCGCCCAGCTTCCGCCGTTTTCCGGCCCAGCGGCCTGCAGCGCGGTGCCCGTTTCTGGCGCGCGTCCGAGTCCGGAGGTTGCCCATGTCCGCATCGCCCACCGTCCCCGACACCGACACCGGCACCGACACCGACACCGAGACATCGGTCGAGGCCCTGATCCGGCAGATGATCGCAAGCGCCGCGGCCGAACGCGAGAAAGGCCCCCCGCCGCCCGACGCCCCCCCGGCGCCGGTGGCGGTGTCGGAGCGGGCCGCACCTCGGGAGAACGCCCCGAGGGCGGACACCGCCCGTCCCGCCCGGCCGGCCGCCGCGGGCGACCGCGCACGCCCGGCACGGCGACGCCCGCCCCGATCCGGCCCCCCGCTGCCGCGCGCGGAGGAGCTGCCTGCCGCGGACGACATGGCCGGCCCCGACACGGCGGCCGATCCGGCGCGCCACATCTTCGACGCGGGCAGCGGCACCGCGCAGGACACGCAGCCCCCCGCCTCGGGCGACGCGGTGCCGACGCGCGGAGACGCGCCGCGCAAGGCCGAGACCGAGGTGCCAACAGGCCCGATCCTGCGGGTGGTCGTCGGTCCGCGCCAAGGTCTGCTGCGGCGGCGCCCCGTGGCCATCGCGCTCGAATCCGGTGGCTACCGGCTGGAACGCGCGGTCGTGCACCGGCAACGCCACGTCGCCGAGACTGCCGCCTGGATGGTCGACCGGGCGCGGCGCTGCGGCACGATCTGCCCCGCCGACACCGTGGGGATCACGCTCCAGCCCGCCGGCCGCGCGGCCCCCTTCGAGGCCGGCCTGCGCGAAGCTGTGACGGCCTCGCTCGGGGCGGCGCCGCGCTGCACCCTGCGTCGGCCGGGCGCGGCGCAGCCGGACACCGAAACGGACGACCTCGCGGCGCTGGTGGGCGCCGACGGGAAACGCGGCCGCGCGCTGCGGCCGCTTGTGCTCTGCGCGGGGGCCTTCGGCAGCGGCATCCTCGTCGCGCTTCTGCTGGTGTGAGGCGCCGCGTGGCCCAGGGCTGCCCGCCGGCTCGGGAATAGGCGCAGTCCGCCCCCTGGTCGAAGGCGGCCAGGCCCGCCTCGGGCCCCGTCGGCAGCGAGCCGAACAGCGCGATGCGGCGGGGCGGGAAAACTCGAACCCGTCGCGCAAGGTAAGCTGCATCGCCGGGGCTGGCACAGCGAGCGCGCAGGCGAGCAGGTGGGCGGCGAGACGTCGCATGCCGGAAAGGCGCGTCACCGGTGCCGGGGATCAAGCGCTCTCGCCCCTCCCTTCCCCGCCGCGTCTCCGGCCCTAGCTGGCGGGGCTGAAGAGGAGGAGCCATGAACCGCGCACTCGTGATCGGAGCGTCGGGGGGCATCGGCGGCGCCATCGCCCATGCTTTGCGGGGGCGCGGCGTCGAGGTGACCGGCCTCTCCCGCTCGGCCGACGGCCTCGACGTGACCGACGAGGCCAGCATCGAGGCCGCTCTCGGGCGGCTCGACGGGCCCTTCGACCTGATCTTCGTCGCCACCGGCAAGCTCGACGGCGCGGGCCACCCGCCGGAAAAGGCGATCGCGGCCGTCACGCCCGAGGCGCTCATGGATCAGTTCCGCGTCAACGCGATGGGCCCGATGCTGCTGCTCAAGCACGCCCTGCCGCTGATCCCGAAGGAACGGCCCGCCACCTTTGCCGTGCTGTCGGCGCGTGTGGGCTCGATCGTCGACAACGCGATCGGCGGCTGGCACAGCTACCGCGCCGCCAAGGCGGCGCTCAACCAGCTGATCCACGGCGCGGCCATCGAGCTGAGGCGCACCCGCAGGCAGGCCTGCGCCGTCTGCCTCCACCCCGGCACGGTGCACACCGCCTTCACGGCCCCTTACGCCGCCCGCCACGCGACTGTGGCCCCGGACGAGGCAGCCGCACGCCTCGTCTCGGTGATCGACGGCCTGACGCCGGCGCAGTCGGGCGGCTTCTACGATTACGAGGGCCGGGAGATCCCGTGGTGAGCCGTCTCGTCCTCGTGCTCGGCGACCAGCTGTCGCCCGGGCTGCACTCGCTCCGCCAGGCCGACAAGAAAAGCGACACGATCGTCATGGCCGAGGTCGCCGACGAGGCGAGTTACGTCCCCCACCACCCCAAGAAGATCGCCTTCCTCTTCTCTGCCATGCGCAAGTTCGCCGCCGAGCTGGAGGCGGACGGGTGGAGCGTGCGCTACACGACGCTCGACGATCCGGAAAATACCGGCTCGATCCCCGGCGAGCTCGTCCGCCGCTCCGAGGAGACCGGCGCGCGCGAGGTGCTGGCGACCGAACCCGGCGAGTTCCGCCTGATCGAGGCACTGGCGCACTGCCCCCTGCCCGTCCAACAGCTGGACGACGACCGCTTTCTCGCCTCCCATGCCGAGTTCGACCGATGGGCGCAGGGGCGCAGCTCGCTGCGGATGGAATACTTCTACCGCGAGATGCGGCGGAAGACCGGCCTCCTGATGGAAGATGGCGCGCCCGCCGGCGGCAGGTGGAACTACGACAGCGAGAACCGCAAGCCGCCGCCCGAGGGCATCGACTATTCCGGCCCGATGCGCTTCACCCCCGACGACACGGTGGAAGAGGTGCTGCGGCTCGTCGAGGCGCGCTTCCCGTCAAATTTCGGCAGCCCGCGCCCTTTCTGGTTCGCCACCGACCGCGCACAGGCCCGCCGGCACCTGGCCCACTGGATCGCGGGCGCCCTGCCCAGCTTCGGCGACTACCAGGACGCGATGCTGACCGGCGAGCGGTTCCTCTACCACTCGTTCATCGGCCTCTACCTGAACGCGGGCCTGCTCAACCCCCGGGAAGCCTGCGAGGCGGCGGAACGGGCGTGGCGCGAGGGCCATGCGCCGCTCAACGCCGTCGAGGGGTTCATCCGCCAGATCATCGGCTGGCGCGAATACATCCGCGGCATCTACTTCCACCACGGGCCGTCCTACCTCGAGCGCAACGCGCTGCGGCACGACCGCCCGCTGCCGCCCATGTTCTGGGGCGCGGCGACGGACATGCGCTGCATCGCCGAAACCGTCGACCAGGTCCGCGACGAGGGCTATGCCCACCACATACAGCGCCTGATGATCACCGGCAATTTCGCGCTGCTCGCGGGCCTCGCCCCGCGCGAGGTGCACGACTGGTACCTGGCCTGCTTCGTCGACGCCTACGACTGGGTGATGGCCGGCAACACGATCGGCATGACCCAGTTCGCCGATGGCGGGGTGGTCGCCTCCAAGCCCTACGTCTCGTCGGGAAACTACATCGCGAAGATGTCGACCTACTGCGACCACTGCGCCTACTCGGTGAAGCGGAAGACCGGCGCGGGCGCCTGCCCCTTCAACCTGCTCTACTGGGCCTTCCTGAACCGCCACCGCCAGAGGTTCGAGAAGAACCCGCGCATGGCGCAGATGAACGGCACATGGGATCGCATGGCCGAGGACCGGCGCAAGACGATCCTGACGGAGGCGCAGGACTTTCTCGACCGCATGAGCGCGGGCGCGCGCGTCTGACCGCCTTGCCGCGCGGCGCTGCCGACCGCCCTGCCCGCGTCCAGGGCACCCGCCGAACTGTCGCGCGACGAAAATGCCGCATCGGGTGACAATTCTCCCGCTTTCGCGGAGTCTGGTGCCCAGACGCCCAATTCCCGAACATCCCCGCGCCTGATATGACATCTGGGTGACAGCCAGGGCTGCCGCCGCACCGCGCACCCCTGCTCCCCGCTCACGGAGGACGGATGACGACGCGCGCCCCGGCCGAATGGCCGACCCTGCTTCTGCTGGCCGCCTGCTACGCGCTCTGGGGAGCGGCGGTCGTGCTGCTGCCCGCGCTGGCGCTGCCTGTGCTGGCGCTGCCCGTGTCCATCACCCTCGCCGCCGCGGCCGTGGCCTTCCACTCCTCGCTGACCCACGAGGCGATCCACGGCCACCCGACCCGCCATCCGTGGCTCAACGCGGCCCTCGTCTGGCCGGCGCTGGGACTGCTCGTCCCCTACGGCCGGTTCCGCGACGACCACCTCGCCCATCACCGCGACGCCAACCTGACCGACCCCTACGACGACCCCGAAAGCAACTACATGGACCCGGCCGTCTTCTGGCGCCTGCCGCGGCCGGTGCGCGCGCTGCTGCGCGCGAACAACACGCTCGTCGGCCGCGTCATGCTGGGACCCGCGATCGCGCAGGTGGCCTTCCTGCTCGGCGACTGGCGAAGGATGCGCGCGGGTGACGTGCGGGTGCGCCGCGCGTGGGCGGCCCATATCGCCCCCGCCGGCCTCGTGGTCGCCCTCGTGGCCCTCTCGCCGATGCCGCTCTGGGCCTACCTCGTCGCGGTCTACGCCGGTCACGGCCTCGTCAAGATCCGCACCTTTCTCGAGCACCGGGCCCACGAGCACACCGCCGGCCGCACCGTGGTGATCGAGGATCGGGGGCCGCTCGCGCTGCTGTTTCTCAACAACAACTTCCACCTCGTTCACCACATGCACCCCGAGGTGCCCTGGTATCGCCTGCCGGGCCTCTATTTCGCTGGGTCCGACCGCTACCTGCGCCGCAACCGGGGCTACCGCTACGCGAGCTATGCAGAGGTGATCCGCCACCATCTGCTCCGCGCGAAGGATCCGGTGCCCCATCCCCTCCGGCCCGTGCCCGAAGGAGTGGCGCCGGCCGGGATGCCCGTGCCGGCTCCGAATACAGCCGCCGCGCCAGCCGGGCCGGGCCGCGCCGCCCTGTCCTGACGCGCCGAACCGGGCGGCACGACGGCAACGCACCGCCGGTCGGCGCGCCCGCCCCCTTGCGCGACTCCGACCCGGCATGCACGGTCGAACCACCCACTCCCGAGCACGCCCGAGGGCAGAGCCATGATCCGCATCCAGTTCCGGCGCCTCGCGCCCCTCGCCTTCGTGCTCGCGCTCGCGGGGTGCGGCGTGCCCTTCGTCCCCTTCATCTGAACGCGGCGGGCCCGGCCACTGACCGCAAGCGTGTCGGCCACGCACCGGCGCCCGCTCCATCAGCTTGGCCGAAATACTCTCGGGGGAGTCGCCGCAGGCGACGGGGGCAGACAGCCCCCTCCGCCGGCACCGCCCGCGCGGGCGTCAGGAGTGGATCGGGCCGTCGCCGCAGGCCAGCGCCGCCTCGCGCACCGCCTCCGAATAGGTCGGGTGAGCATGGCAGGTGCGGGCGATGTCCTCGGCCGCCGCGCCGAACTCCATGCCCACGCAGATCTCGTGGATCAGGTCGCCCGCCATCGGCCCGATGATGTGGGCGCCCAGCACCCGGTCGGTCGCGGCGTCGGCGAGGATCTTGACGAAGCCGTCGGCCGCGAAATTGGCCTTGGCCCGGCCGTTGCCCATGAAGTTGAACTTGCCGACCTTGTAGTCGCGGCCGGCCTCCTTCAGTTCCTCCTCGGTCGCGCCCACGAGCGCCACCTCGGGATGGGTGTAGATGACCGAGGGGATGACGCCGTAATTCACGTGGCCCGCCTGCCCGGCGATGCTCTCGGCCACTGCCATGCCCTCGTCCTCGGCCTTGTGGGCGAGCATCGGGCCCTCGATGCAGTCGCCGATCGCCCAGATGCCGTCGACGCTCGTCTTCCAGTGCCCGTCGGTGGCGACCTGCCCGCGCCCGGTCATCTTCACGCCCAGGGCCTCCAGCCCCAGCCCGTCGGTGTAGGGCCTGCGGCCCGTGGAAACGAGCACGACGTCGGCCTCGATCTCGTGCTCTGTCTCCTTCTTTCGGTCGGTATAGGTGACCTTCGCCCTGGTCTTGGTCGTCGCTACCTTCGACACCGCCGCGCCCATCACGAAGCTCAGCCCCTGTCGCCCCAGAAGCCGCTGGAAGCTCTTGGACACCTCGCCGTCCATCGTCGGAGCGATCTTGTCGAGATACTCGATCACCGTCACCTCCGTGCCGAGGCGGGAATAGACCGAGCCGAGCTCGAGCCCGATCACGCCGCCTCCCACCACGACCATCCGCCTGGGGATCTTCGAGAGCTCCAGCGCGCCGGTGGACGTGACCACGATTTTCTCGTCGATCTCCACCTCGGCCCCGGGGATCGAGGCGGGCTCGGAGCCGGTGGCGACCACGACGTGCTTCGCCTCGTGCACCTCGTCGCCGACCTTGACCTTGCCGGGCGCGTCGATCGCGCCCCAGCCCTTGAGCCAGTCGACCTTGTTTTTCTTGAAGAGGAACTCGATGCCCTTGGTGTTCTGGGCGATGGTGTCGTCCTTGTAGGCGAGCATCGCCTTCCAGTCGACCTTGGGGCTCTGCACCTTAAGGCCCATCTTCTCGAAGTTCTCCTGCGCCTCGTGCAGCTGGTGGGAGGCGTGCAGCAGCGCCTTGGAGGGGATGCAGCCCACGTTGAGGCAGGTGCCGCCGAGCGTCTCGCGGCCCTCGACGCAGGCCGTCTTGAGCCCCAGCTGCGCGCAGCGGATGGCGCACACATAGCCGCCGGGGCCCGAGCCGATGATGATCACGTCGTAGGAGGCCATGGGTCGTCCTTTCCGTCTGGCGGGGTCTGGGGGGCGCTGCCCCCGTCGGCCCGTTCCGGGCCGACTCCCCCGGGATATTTTCAGCAAGAAGAAGTCAGAAGAGAGCGGCGAGCAGCATGACGAGCGTGGCGAGGAAACCGACGCCGAAGAAGACGGATCGCCAGGGCACGGCGCCGGAGGCGTAGGCGGGGACGTAGAGGATGCGCGCGATCAGGTAGGCGTGCGCCGAGAGCTGGGTGGCGAGCGAGGACTTGCCCGAGAGCTCGACCGCGACGACGGCGATGGTGAAGAGCGCGAGCGCCTCGAAATGGTTGTTCAGCGCGCGGCCGAGGCGGGCGGTGGTGCGGCCGAGCTCGCGGGCCGGGTCGATTGGCTCGTCGCGGGGCGACAGCGTGCGCGCCGTGCCCAGCTCGATGTTGGCGGGAATGGCGAAGAGGGCGTACTGCACAACCTGCAGGAGGGCGGCGAGGACGAGGACGGTGAGTTCTGTGCTCATGGGACTCGGCGGTCAGGGAAGGGGAGAACGGCGCGCCCGGCCGGGCGCGCCACCGGGCTCACAGATCCATCAGGATGCGGCGGGGGTCTTCCAGCGCCTCCTTGACGCGGACGAGGAAGGTGACCGCGCCCTTGCCGTCGACGATCCGGTGGTCGTAGCTGAGCGCGAGATACATCATCGGGCGGGCCACGATCTGGCCCTTCACGACCATCGGCCGCTCCTGGATCTTGTGCATGCCGAGGATACC
>HLSNC_1001023_pt1 | contig 15478 bp, 17 predicted proteins | sample HotLakmetagenome_2_FD_14041 | JGI IMG/M metagenome (IMG submission 14041)
ACGTGAACCAGCTTCCCGCCGGTTTCCGCCATCGCTTCGGCCATCACCCTTACCGCATCGACATTGATCGCGCGGGCGATGTCCTCCTCGCTCTCGGCCCGGTCGACCGCGGTGTAGGCAGCGGCATTGAGGATCACCTCGGGCGCCTCCACCGCGAGCCGCGTGCGCAACATCGCATCATCGGTGAAATCGACATCGTCGATATCGATCGCGTTGAGATCGGCATGGTCCGGCGCGGTGCGCTGTGCTCTGCCACCTGAAAACTGGACCATTTGCGGTTAGAGTTTTCCGCCGTAGGTTTCCTTGGCTGGGCGAGGAGGTTTGGCGTGAAGGCATCGAAGTTCACGGACGCGCAGAAAGCGTTCGTCATCAAGCAGGGCGAGGAAGGCACGCCAGTGGCGGAGATCTGCCGTAAGGCAGGGATCAGCCAAGCGACCTATTTCAACTGGAAGAACAAATACGCGGGGCTGATGCCCTCAGAGATGCGGCGTCTTCGCGAGCTGGAGGACGAGAACAGCCGGCTCAAGAAGATCGTCGCCGATCTGACGCTCGATCGTGAGATGCTGCAGGACGTTATCAAACGAAAGCTCTGAGGGCGGATCGCAAGCGCGAGATTATCGACGCGGTTCGGCAGGACTGGCAGGTGACGATCCGCAGGGCGTGCACAGCGCTGCACTTCGATCGATCCACCTATCACTACCGGTCCCGCGGAACCGATCCGGCCTTCCTGAAGAAGCGCATCAAGGAGATCTGCGAGACGCTTGTCCGCTATGGCTACCGGCGGGTGTATTATATCCTGCGCCGCGATGGCTGGGCCGTGAACATGAAGAAGGTCTATCGGCTTTACAGGGAGTTGGGCTTGCAGCTGCGCAACAAGACCCCCAAGCGGCGCGTCAAGGCGAAGCGGCGCGAGGACCGCGCGCCAGCGATCCGGCCGAACGATGTGTGGGCGATGGACCCTTCGACTGCCTGCAAGGCAGGCGCTCAGGACAGGCTTTGTGCACGACCAGCTGGCGACGGGCCGCAAGCTGCGCATCCTGACTGTGGTCGACACTTACTCCCGGCTATCGCCGGTGGTCGATCCACGGTTCAGCTATCGTGGTGAGGACGTCGTCGCGACGCTGGGTAAGGCTTGCAGGATGATCGCCTATCCGAAGACGATCAGGTTCGACAACGGTAGTGAGTTCATCTCGCGGGACATGGATCTGTGGGCTTACCAGCGCGGAGTGATCCTCGACTTCTCCCGACCTGGCAAGCCCACAGACAATCCTGTCCTGAGCTTGTCGAAGGGGCGTTCATCGAGGCGTTCAATAGCAAGCTGCGCAGCGAATGCCTGAACGCTCACTGGTTCCTGAATCTGCAAGATGCTTGCGAAAAGCTCGAGGCCTGGCGTAGACACTACAACGAGGAGCGACCGCATAGCGCGATCGGGAATATCCCCCCGATCATGCTGGCAAACTCAGCCGGTGAAACCAGCCCACCGGACCTGAGCGAGGCGGAAAACTCTAGGCCCGAGTGGTCCGACGTTGGGTAGCAGTGCAGCAAGGCGAAAGACTCAAGACCCAAGCGGTCCAAGGTCAAGTAGCAGTAAGCCAGCGTCGTTACCTAGCGCGGACGCTGAACCATAACTTACACGCAAACTGTATCACGCGTTTCAAATCAGGTGAAACTGCTCTAGCGTCACTTAATCACGATTCCCTGCCCAGACGCGGTGTAGAGTACTTCGAAGTCCAGCTCCTTCGCAAGCAAGATCAAGCTGTCATGCTGTTCCTCGCGGCCAAGATTGGCGAAGTCATCAAGCAGCATTAACCCACCTTGAGAGAGCCTTGGCCACAATTCGCGGATTGCCCAGACCTCGGTGTCTGCGTGGTTAAGGTCGACGTGCAAAAAGGCGATCTTTGAAATTGGCTGGTCTTGCAAAACTTTTCGAACATCGCCTTGCACGATGCTTACGCGCTCCCATTCTGAAAAATTCGCCCGGGTCGCTTCGACAGTCTCTGCATAGTAGGGCGATTTCGCTCCGCGGTCGCCCCTTTCAACCCACCCCTGTTCGAAGGTGTCGAACAGATAGATTCTCCTTTCGGACTCGCGCCAACCCTCGAAGTCTTGCAGGACTGCGGACATTATAAAGCCGCGCCCAGTTCCCAACTCGACAAAATCACCTTCAACTTTCTGAGCATTCCGGCTGCACCACAAGGCCTGGTGGACGCGATAGGGAATTCCGAAGTCCCATCCCCCTGCGACAACCGCGCGCTGGTAAGCATGCCGAAAGCGCTCATCGTCTTGGAAACCGACAATACTTTTTGTCGCCATCCGATCGGATCGATGTGGGTAGTCGGACAGCAAAGCGCCGCCAGTCAGTTTTCTCAGAATGTTCTGCAAACCCAAGTAAATCAGACGAAGAAGAAGTGCGATCGGTTTCAGAGCTGCTGGCAGGGAAGCGATCCGTGACCCCGGGCGGACTTCAAGCAAACTTGTCATAGAGCTTCTTCAGTCATGTGCGAACTATGCGGTAAACTGTGTCGATGGCATCATCGCAGCGGGCGGCGAAGACGATTGCCTAGAGAAACACGCCATTTCTGATATGGTGAGAGATCAAAGCCCTCTCTTTGCGTAAAACCATCGGCGCGCACGCGCATGGCTCGCATTCCGATATGGCCGTGGGCCAAACCGTGGCGCTCAACGACATGGTGTAAGAACGTCTCCGCTTTAAGCCCTCCCGTGGCTTGGACGAATTCAATTGCATGCACCATTCTGGTCGCAAAGACGTCCGCGCCGCGAAAATTGCAGAAGGCGAAACGATCGTTAAATCCTCCCCATTCATGCCAATCCGGTGTGAGTATGTCTTTGCCAGCGCTCGTTAGACGATCAACGATCAATCGCGTGTCGAGCGGATCCAGATACATAAGATCGGGCCGCATGAAAAAAAACACATCCGATGAGTCAGCTCCCATCGATATAAGCATGGTATTCAGTTGGTTGAGGCTTCGCAGCTGAAATAACAAGTTCCGCCGACTCTGAAGGGTCTCCGCAGGCTCGTCCAGCGAAAGCGGCTCGTAGAGTTCGGCGAGCGACGCGGGGAGTATGTCGCGGGTCTGAGTTTCGCGCCAGAGCGCGTCAAGTGGCAGGTAGCGCTCTTCGTCCCTTCTCGCTTTGACCGAGTTTTCGCCGCTTCGCGTATTCTGAATGGCGTTAAGCGTGTGAAAATGCGCTGCGCAGACAATGTCAAAACCGGCTTCGCGCAATGGCTTCAAGAGGCAGTGGTGAATTGACCGGTGCGTCCACCTTAGAGACCGATTCATCCCATAGAATCCGACGTACACTTTCATATCAACACGGCCGCATGATTAACCGAGCTTATGCATCGAGAACACGCGCCCAACCATATTAACACTTGCCTGCGTCGCATCAGTCAGAATCTTTGTGTAGTGAGGATGAAATTTGCACAGGGAGAAGGATAGCGCGGCCGCGATCAATGAAGTGGTGGCGGCGTACAGAGTTTCTTCGAAAAGGCTTCTGTTTGGAAGAGCAATGTCCAGCGCAAACCCCATCAGCTGCAGAACGATCGCCAACGCGAAGAGGGGCCATAGATGAGCGATTATTCTGCCAATAGTCAGGCTTGTTCCTTTCACTGCGTACCAGATTGTTGGGATGAGCAATGCGCAGTAAGCGAAGGAGTAGGCGCCAGCGACATACTGGGCGCCAAAATCGACCGAGAAGACGTACACTAGGAACAGAAGGGAGCAATTTACAAATCCTGATATGACGAGGCGCCGACTGTGCCTTTTGGACATCATGATTGCCCCCGCCAAGCTTAGCGGGCTTGCCGCGATAAATGAAATTGACAGCCAACGGAAAATCGCAATGGATTCTTCCCAGCCTTCGCCAAGAATCGTCAAAATGAGAAGTTTCGCGCCAACCCCGACCATTAAAGAAATGATCACTCCAAGGAGTGTCGCAACTTTGATTACGTAGAGCGCGCCTTCAGCCCAGCGCTCATTGTCATCTGCGGCTCCACTCAGGATCGGCAAGCAGACAGTTTTCAGCGGTCCTGAAATGATGCCAAGAGGTATCATGTACAAGCTGTATGCGCGCGAATAATAACCGAGGATCTCGGCCCCCCATCGCCATCCGATAACAATATTGTCTCCTTGCCTGTGGAGCCAGTTCAGGAGACCAAAGGTCATTACATCTACCCCAAAGCGGAAATGATGATCTGCACCTTTTACAAACAGACGTAGATTCGGTCTCCAAGAGCAGAACCACCACGTCAGCAAGCATGTCATTATTCCAGTGACAAAAAATTGAGCTGCAAGGGCCCAATACCCAACTCCCAGAGCGACGCCTGCTAAAGCAGACAATAAGCCGATGATTTGGGATATCAGCGGTATTTTCTGCAAAATGACCCAGCGCCGGGCCTTTGTGAGCAGCGCCCGATGCACCGCGCTCAGAGAGTAAAATGGAATAGCGCAGGCCATAACAATAACGAGCGCGGTCAACCTCGCGTCATCGAAAAAGCTAGCAACAAAGCGGGAGGCAATCGCACACAACAGCGCAACACCAACCCCTGCCAGGCCGGTAATAATGAAAAGAGCGCTTGTTACCGATTGGCGGAGCCTCGGCGACTGAATGATCGACGAAGCGAGGCCCAATTCTGAGAAATGCGTTGCGATGACTGTCACGGTTGTCGCCATGGCAATGAGACCGAAATCCTGGGGCTCAAGTAGGCGTGCCAGAATGAACGCGCCAAGAAGCTGTATGAAGACCTGTGCGAGTTGGCCGATCGTGAGCATGGCGGCGCCGTCGGCGGCACCAGAGGACGTGTTCGACTCACCATAGGCATGGCCAAGCCAGCTTCGGTTTCGGCGCATCTTCTCGCGCGCATTACGCATCTCAAAAGGTGCAAACATTGGTCGCAACGCGTTTTGCAAAAAGGTGCCTGCTTGGATACTCAACTAAGCGCACAAATTCGGTTGAAGAAGTTCAAGTTCCAACATCTGGCCTGAGATCTGTGTGAAGCGACGACGGGACACCTGATGCGCCTGATAGCCAGCGATAGAGATCCAACAATTCAAGGGCCACGACCTTCTTTGTAAATCGCTGTTCGACCAGCCGCCTTCCTCTTTCGCCTATGGCTGCCATCGATGGATCGTAAAGCCATTGCACCAGCAATGCCCCAATTCGTTCCGGATCTCGATCAATACGAACCGCCGCCACTGCGGAGAAACCCTCAGGGACATTGCACTCCTCGGTCATGAAGACCGGCAAAGCGTAAGACCAAGCTTCGAGGATCGCTACCGGCAGGCCCTCAGAATGAGAGGCCAGAATGAATCCGCTGGCGCTTCTGAGCAGCTTGTCTTTGTCTTGACCAAAGACGGGGCCGGGAAAGTGGATGTCGCCACTCACTCCCAAGGATGCAGCCAGTTCTTTGCATTCGGCAACGTATTTATCGTCCCCCCAGCCCGCTATGACAAACCGCCACTCATCCGAAAGAGTAAGGTGTTTTGATCGCGCATAAGCCCAAGCCTTGATGACAATATCAATCCCCTTCTTGCGATCAATGCGCCCCAGGAACAGCAAGGTCTTCTTGTCTTTCCCGCCATCGAGAGAGGTGTGCTCTTCGGTGGTCGGATAATCTGGCAGCATGACACCATTAGGTATGAGTGCTGCCGGATTTGAGAAGCCGAGATCCCGAACCGATACCAGTTCGGATTCTGATACGCAGTGGATGGCGGCAGCCGATCTTAGGTTTTCGTCTTCAACAAGATGCCGAAACAGGGTTTTCTTGATAGCCCCGTTGCGCAGGGCCCAAGGGTCAAGCATGCCATGAGGAGAGATGACTAACGCGCCATTTGTCTTGCGGCGCCAGTTCCTTGCCACGATTGATGGGTATTGCCACAGCCCGTGCAAATGCAGCACGTCTGGCTTGAACCGCATGATGTCGTCCAAAATGCCAGGTGCGTAAGAGAAACTCTGTAGCTTTGAAGGCCTGGCGAATATCTCCGCGTGAGCCCAAGCGTCCTTGTTCGCTGTCCCGTTCGCGTCTTGGCAACCGTGAACCGACAGCTCCACTCCGAGCTGCGCCAGTTCGCTCACGTGGTCGCAAATGACCGTGATTACTCCCCCGGCGCGGTCCGTTAAATCCGAAGTCAGTATGGCAACGCGCATCGAACCGCCGTCAATTTTTTGGATTGAGGGTGAAGGACTGCGTTCTCATTGAGGGCTACGATCTCTTATATCGCTTCAGCGAGGCTGGATTTCCCGTGACAATCGCCATTGATGGGACATCCTTGAACACAACCGATCTGGCCGACGCTACTCCTCCCGGGCCGATCTCAACACCGGGTCCGATAAATGCTTCAGCAGCGACCCAGCCCCCTGCGCAAATCTTTATCGGCGCCGCGACTAGAGGACGGTCCGGCGCGTCGATATCTCGCGAAGCGGTGCACAGGAACGCGCGTTGACTTACCACGGCGCCATCCTCGAGCAGCACCTGTGCAACGGAATAACACTCCACGCCATCACCGAGGACGGCGTTGGGCCCCATTTCCAAGTTCCAGGGAGCCCATATGTTGGCGTCAGGATAGACTTTTGCCGAGGAAGAAATTTTCGCCCCGAACAGCCGTAGGAGCCAAATACGCCAGATGTGCAAAGGCCGAGGCGAGGCGCGACACAAAACCAACCACGAAAACCGCCAAACACCGCGAGCGAGCTTATTCGACCAACTGGGTGGGGGGAGCTGGGTTATGGGGAAGCTCACAAGTCAAAACCTATCGCTGCGCAGGAAGGAAATAATCACGCGACCCCGGGGCCCATCAGCCGAGCCGTGAGCGAGAGGAAATGTTTATTCATTACGTTTAATGTCTTGCCCTTCAAATTGCGGCTTCTCTCGATAGCTTTCCCCAAGCTCGTTGAAAAGTGATCTAGATCCCACAACGAGACAATTTCGCGTGACCGTGATTTCATCTTGTCGCGCTGCTGTTCGCTGAGCCTGCTCATTGAAATCATGGCGTCACGAATGGCCGTTGTGCTCGATGGATCCACGACAAAACCGTTCTCACCGTCCTCAACCAGCTCTCGCGCCGCGCCGCATGTGAACGAACTGATGATCGGCAGACCGCAAGCCGCCGCCTCATTGAGAACAAGACCCCATTGCTCAATCATCGGAACATGGATCAGGCCACGCGCAAACGCATAATAAGTCGGAATGTCTTCGTACGCCACCCAGCCGTGAAAGTGCACGCGGTCAGCCATTTGAAGCTCGTTCGCCAATTGTCTCAGCGGCGCTTCGAGTTCGCCCTGGCCAACCAACACAAGATCGAACTTATTCCCATCCGAGGGCAGCTGTGAATACGCGTGCAGAATTTTGGCAATATTCTTCTTCTCAATCATACGGCTGCAAATGAGCATGTATTCCTCGGGGAGATCGAAGCGCTCTTTTGCTTCCAATCCAGAAGCGTATGCCTCTTGAGAGGCTGTCGCAAAATAGCCGTTATCAACGACATCGTAGCCAGTGAAGATATTGTCGCCCTGAAAGCCTAGTGCTTGAAGATAATCCTTGTGAGACTCGCCAGCCACCAGGGCCACGTCATGTAGTGAGACGATTTTCCTTTTGACCCACTCGAGATGCGATTTCCTAGATTGGTCGAACTGGTTTGAATCGGACAGCAAAACGGTGCGCCGTTTAGCTATTCTCGCCCATTTGAGGGCAATCAGGGCCTCCGGATAGCCCCACCCCGGAATGACCACACTCGCTGGATCGACGGCTACCAGCAGACCTTCGAGCTCGGCAAAGATATCGCGCTTGGAGTTGATGCTCGATTGAGCCTTCGATGACATCTGCTCCACCGGGAAGGTGCATTGCGACGACATCGATCCGGCTGGGTTCAGTTCTATCGCGACGGGATGCATTCCCGCTGCGGCGCAGTGGTTTATGCGAGCGATATGATAAGGCCGAAGGGTTTCGACGATATAGACGAAAGTTTCCCGGCTCTTGTCCATCTTATCTTCGAGGCGAAATCAGATTGGATTTCGGATTTCTTTGACGGAAATCGACCGAGACCGCCTGGCGCGCGATTTTTTCGACGACCTGCCCGTAGTCAATCTAAGCAATATGACCGCGGGTATGACGGTGAACAACAATCGGAAGATGAATGGTTCAAAGCCTTGCGCGATGGCGTAAATTAGAAGGCCGACCGTGGCGTATTTGAGAATGACAAAATTGAACCGGGAATGCGCACGCCTTTCGATCGCTCTCAAAGACAGCCCAAAGACAAACATGAAGATTGCGCCGTAAGCGCCAAACTCCAAGTACACGTCCGCAATCAGCCCGGGCGCCGAGCCGGTTTCTTGCCTCCATCCGACTGTTGAAATGAAGACGTTGTCGGGGACGTATTGTCCTTCCTTCTCTAGGTTGGGGGTGCCGAAGAGAGCGGCCGCATCTTCATATTTATCGGGCCAAATCTGCCTCGGGATCGGCCTGATAGCGACAACGGTTAGGTAGCGGCCGCCAAAATAGTGGACTCCGCTCTGGCTGGCCGCTTCGTGAATGGCCGTTGCGAAGACGAATTCTTGGCCTTCTCTTACATCCAGAATTTCGAGAGGATTGCTCTCAATTGCCCAATCCCCCCCAACGAAGAAGGAGTCTCTGTTGGATACGAATGTCAGCATTAGCAAACCAGTGACCGTCGCGCCGATCAAGATGTTTGCGAAGCGAGGCTTCAGAATCCTCGCCAGGAACAAGCTGGTTCCGACTGCGGCTATGGCCATGAAGATATAACCGCGTCTCGCCCCAAGAAACCCATGCAAGAGGAGTGGTGTAACACTGACCAAGATCAGGGCAACGGCGAGCGCTGGGCGCACACGAGCGCCACGCATTCCCAAAGCGATAAAAAGAGCGGCGGGCAGACTTAACAAAGGCGCCTCACGCGCGTAACCGGAGTTCGCCCAAGCCCCACCATAGGCGCTGCCGTAAACGCGTGAAAGACCGCCTTGTTCGAACACATTATAGAAGAAGAACACTAGGGAAACTGTCGCCAAGATTAGCCCAACGGTGATCAATCCGGCAGGGCTAGTGAAGGTTCGCCCGGCGCGCTGCTTGTCGACTTTTGATCGCGGGGCTACGCCTGCAAAGAATGCTAGGCAGAAGGCGAGACTGGTCAATAGATAAGAGCTTGCTTGGGTCTCACTGATAAATAACCACAGTTCAGGCTGCGATAGCGTGTATAGGGGGACAAGACAGTAAAAGACGGCGAAGCCAAGCGCGCTGACAAACCCTAGGTCCAGCCAATTGCGCGTCCTGCGAATGCACAGATAGGCGACGCAGATGCACAAAAATCCGATCAGATACGCGACATTGTGCGGATCGAAGTTCATTGGCCCCCTGCTACAACGAAGTGCAATCTGCGTGCAAAGGCCTCAAACGAAAATTCCTGCGCGCGCTTTAGAGCCGCACGACGCATGGCAGTGATACTGTCGCGTGCCGCCATGATATTCTCAAGAGTCTCGGCGATGGCATCACTGCTCATCGCGGGAACCCGATAGCCAGACAGGCCATGTTCTGCAACATCGCCGCAATGCGTTGAGGCGATGACGGGGACACCAGTTTGCAGCGCTTCAAGCTGAACCATGCCGAAGCCCTCACAAACGCTTGGCAAACACAGAAAATCCGCTTCCGAGTAGGCTCTGCGAACCTCGCTACGAGGTAAGTGGCCCCGGAAAGATACTCGAGACTGATGGCCCTCGATCAGCTTCTCCACGCCGCTGGTGGAGCCGATGACTGTTAAATTCATATGCCTGGAGTCGATGCGCTTCAGGGCCTCCAAAAGATAAGGTGCGCCCTTCTGTAGGCAGAAGCGACCGACAAACAGCAAGTTCAAGGGACGGTTGTTTCTCACGTCCCCGGGTTCAAGATTCATCGGCGTGCCGTCGAATGGAGCGGATATCGAATAGGGGTTGTGGAAGATCTTGCCATCATCAACGCCAGACGACACCAGAGAATGTCTGACAAATGAGGATGGCGACAGTATCTTATCGGCAAGCTCGTACTCAATTTCCTCCATCTCTTGGTAGGCGCCTGGCACCCTCTCGAAAGGCCAAGCAGGCCAATCTTGACTCGCTTGCTCCATGATGGCATTCGCGGTTTTTATGGTGGCGGAGGCTTGATCGAGTATCAAGGTCTTGCCGGCTGCTTTGCCTGCCTTGAACATGTAAGCTGCGGAACCGCTGTAGCCATAGACGACTTGCGCGTTCGAAAACTTGCGCGAGACAGCAGCGATGGTCATGGCTTTGGCAACCAAGCGGTCCGCCAACGCGATACTCTGCGGCGATCTTGTAAACTTACGAAGTATCGAAGCAAACTGCATACGCCTTGAAACGGATACGTGTTCGGCTGGCAAGCCAGCGCTTCGTTCTGAGTAAGCTTTGAGCCAAGCGAATTGCGAAGGTAGCCGCGACATCGATCCCAAACGACTGACCGGAGCTGGGGGAAGGCGATAGAAATCTGTCAAAAATGAGGCGAGCATTCCTTGGGACTCGAGCGCTCGCGCGACTTCATAATGATTGCGAGCGCCGGGGTGGGCCAGAAACACTCTCATGACTTCAAGTTTCCCTCATCTCGGTCCGAGCTCAAACTCATCGCTGCGGAAGTTTCCGTTGCAGAAAGCGCCAGGCCTTTGATGAAAGAGGCACCGACAGTTCATCTTCGATCAGATTCGGCCTGACGAAGAACAGCTCGACGTCCTTTCGAAGGACGGCGCGCTCTCGGTATATTTCGGGAAAATCTCTGATCAAAAACAGGGTGGCTACAGAAATGCCGCCGATAGTGCGGAACGGAGAGTTTTTAGCTAAGGCAGTGAGAAATAATCGAAATGCCATCACCCCAACGTGCCGAAAACTGAAGCTCTTCAGCAGTGTTCGGATCCTGCCGTAGAAAATCGCCTCAAGCTTCTTTCGAGAGTGTGGAACATTGATCGGATTGACAGAATCATGAATAACCTTGGGCGTGCTGACATTATGAATTTGGTGTCCAAGGTTCGCTAGGCGGACCGCGAGGTCGAACTCCTCCGACCACTTTATTTCGGGGTCGAATCCATTCGCCTCATGAAACGCTTTGGCCTTTATCAGGAACGCGCCGGCTGCGAATGCTTTGGCTCTACCCTCATGACTGGCATAGAGAATTTGAGAACTTGAGAGTTCCATGATTGGGAAGCCTATGGCACCGACTTCCGGTCTTTGCAGCAGGCGTTCAACTTCGGCTGTAAAGGGTCTTGACACCAGATAGGCATCATCATCCAGGAAGAATATCAGATCGTTCGTCGCCATCTGAACGCCTATGTTGCGCCCAGGGCCGGGACCCAAATTCTCTCTTTGAGCCAAATACGTCGCCCCAAGTTCCTCGGAGGTCTGCGCTGCGGCTTGCGAATTGCCATTGTCTACGACGATGACCTCGTCACCGGCCTCGAGGTAAGCGAATACACTCTCCAGGCACTTTCGCAGACGTTCTGGCCTATGGAACGTGACCAGAACAAAGGAGATTGGCGTTGTCATCGGTGCCGAAGCTTTAGCTTTAGAGAGTGCAAGAAACGCCCCACAAAGGGAGGCGTTTTCATCATGAGATCCCATATGGCCACAAAGCTGTCTCCATAAGCGGATCGGATGAGGTCGCGCCGAGAGGCATATTCTTCTTTCAGGCCATTGCGCCAAATATAACCCATCATCATGCGAACGCCGCGTTTGCCGACGAGCCTCGCCTGCTTCAAGTTCCTTTTGCTGAGTTTTGGGCGCTGAGCCAATTCTCTCGTTATGACCATCGGTCCATCAAGATAGACAAATTTCGACTTGGTCAGTTTGTTATCTTCGAGATCATTCTTGATCGCCAAAGGTTCGGAATAGATGGCAAAATTGCGCCTCTTTGCGAACTGTAGCCAGAGGTTGGTGTCCTCACCGCAAAATAGGCCTTCGTCAAATTGTCCGACTTCGAAAAACGCTTCGCGACGAAAAAAGGCGGTCATAGTATTGATAACTTCGCCGCCAGAACAGAGCAACTCCTCGTAGGAATTATCGAGGACTTTCCAGCCAGACCAGTCGACTGCTAAACTACTGTAAACAAGCGAAAGATCAGATTGGAGCCCGACGGTTGACGAGCAGAGTTCGATGTCTGGTCGTTCCTCCAAAAAACTGTATTGTCGAAGCAATCGCCCCGGCAGCATTACGTCATCTGAATCCAACAGCGCGATATAGCGACCCACGCTTTTTCGAATTCCCGTGTTACGGGCTGCAGAAACACCCTGCTTGCTTTCTTCGATAACGATGACGTTAGGGAACGCCTTCGCTTTCTCGACAGTCCGATCGACCGAGCCGTTATCAACTACGATTATTTCGAAGGGAAAGGGACAATCCTGCTCCGTCGCTGAGCGGATAGCTCGCTCAATGGTCGCCTCTCTGTTGAGAGCGGGAATGACGACCGAAACGTTGGGGGCTGGACTGTTCATCGTTTTTTCAGCAACTGGCTAACGGGTGCCCTTGGCGCGCGGGACGGTTCGATTGCGCTTTTCGATCAAAGCATAAGTCAATTGTGGCCCAAACACGTGCTCGAACAGCCGTTTCTGGCACGAGCCTGATGTGGGCCAGGCTTTGTAGTGCGTCTCACAATAAGCTCGAATTTGTTTGGCGAGCTTAGGGTGAGAGGCGACGGTCAGCTCGAATATCTGATAGCCGCGAACGGCTAGAGCGTAGGATAATTCTGAGAACAGATTGAGCCGCCTCACCTCCCGCTCCATGATTTTGAGCGCTTCAAATCGCGAAGAGCACGACCGCAAGGTAACCTGGCGGCTAATCTGTGATGAACTGTGCTGGCTGTACACAGCGGAACCACCTTCATCGCACCAAGACAGGGTCGCGCCCGCGCACAGTGCGCGAAAGAACATCTCGCCATCCTGATCCGCGGCTAAGTCTTCGTTCCAGGCGCCCGTCGCTTCCAAGAGCTCGCGCGGCCACAAGAATACGTGAGGGGGGCACCACCAACCTGACAGAAAAGCGCCCAACTGTTCAGCCTTCTCGGTGGCGAGTAGGGGCTGGTTCTGGCGCGTCTCGCGCTGTGTTTCGGGGCCGCTCGCGTCTTCCAAGATCCAGGGGCCGTAGGGGAGAAGAGTGTCGCTCTTGTCCGAGCGCCGCATATGCTCGAGCTGAGCGCCAATCTTGCCTGGCATCAGATAGTCATCTGCATCAAGGAACTGTATGTACTGCCCTTCGCTCCACTCAACTCCCGCATTCCGAGCGGCACACGCGCCTCTGTTGGGCGTTCGGATTGAAGAGAATTTTGCAAACTCTGAGCCGAGTTCACCAGACAGGGTTTCAGCGACCCTAGATGTCTTGTCCGTCGATCCATCATCGACGATAATCACTTCGAGATCGCGGCTCTCCTGATGCAGAAGGCATTCCACGCCCTTGCGCAATGTGTGCTCGGCATTATGCGCCGGAATGATGACGGAGACGCTCATCTTAACTCAGAAACGAGTTGATTTAGCCCAAGCTTATCAATTACTTCGGAGACGGCATCTATGTCCTGTGGCTCTAAGCCGGAAGCTGCGATGGGATCAAAGTCCTCGGACCAATTGCCGACCGTCGACCAACTCTGGGCCTCGCGGCTAGGCTTTTTGACAGTTGCCTCTAAGTCAGAGGCCGGTGTCACGGAGCAAAAATCAAACAGTTCTGCAAAGGAGTTTGCCGGGTCCCGAATTAGGTGCTCATAGTGCAGCAGCTTGACGTTTGGGTGCCCCCAAGCGGCCTGCGTAGCGACTTGATCGATTGCCCAAGTGAGCGCTCGGCTAGCAGGCTCTCCAGATAAATTCCGCACCCACTCAATAAGGTCCGGTCGATGCTGTGAAATGTATTCAAGATCATAATCCGAAACTTTGTCGACAGCCTCAAACTCACTGTGCTTCATCTGAGAGGAGATCACGCTGTAGGGGTTTCGTATGACAATAATGAAGCATGACAAATTGGTCGCCTTCAAAAGCCATGGCATAATTCGATTGGCTCGAACGCACTTTAGGAAAACTCTCCGCGACTTTAGTATTCCTATCGGGGTGTTGTCGATCAACATCTGAGGGGTCAGCAACCTCCCAGAAGCAATATGATCAATGTAGTCAGCCCCTGTCGGCCAATGCGCGTCAGCTTCTTTAAATGTTCGCCAAGTAAACCCCGCCCTTGTGGCATGTTCTGATCCTGGGTGTAGGGGCTCGTTTGCCACTAAAATTCCGGGCTGTCTTGAAAAGACCTCAGAGATCCAAGTGGTGCCGGACCTTGGGCTTCCAGTCAATAGTACTGAACACCTCCCCGAGAAACGACCTTCTATCATTCGATAGGAAATTCTCCTCAAAATGCTCTGCGTCTTTAATTCTAAAAAATTGTCACGACGATTTAATTTGACCATATCCGAAACGCCGAGCCTCACGAGTCGAAGCAACGAACCAAAGTTTTCTTTAGCAACCTGAGTTTAGAATTGACCTCGCGATCCGAAGCCTTGTTTGAATGTGGAAATTCGCATGCAGGTGCGTCCTCTTCGAGAAAACCACACAACTTATGCCAGCCATCGCCATCGCTAAGGTTCATTACGAGCAGGTCTTTCGGGCGATGCCGAAAGTGAAAAACTACTTCTTCGTTGTGCCGCTTAAACCGCTCCAAATAGATGGCCTCATTACCCACAGGAGATCCTTGGCCGTAGATCCATTTGCGCATCGGCGTCTCACTTTGACCGAAGTGCTTGATCTGACTTTTGATCCATGATTGTGGATCGCGTTCAAGCAGTATGAACTTACTACCGGGAAATTTCTCATCAATCTCTTTATAGATAATTGGCCATGGATTGTCCTGAAAGGCGTCAAATCTTTCTACTAGCTCGAAAGCCATATGGAGCACGTTTTTTTCAATATTGGGATCATTCTGGCCGTTGGGTCCCGTTACTCGATAGCCGAGAGTGCTGAGGGCGTTCGCAATGCTTGTTGTGCCGGTTTTGTGGAACCCAATGCAAAAAACTTTCGGTTTCATTGTCACCTAAAATGTCCAAAGAGGTATCTATTATTCGTTTGGTGATCAGCTCGCTGGGAGCGGGCGGATTTTCAACCCACGCCCGATAACCCTGATTGGAGTGTTTGTTTTCCGCACGCCCTCCGGCGTGCGATATCCTCGGCCCTGGCGGGCCTGCGGGGCGGCCGCTTGGCCTTGCGGCCCGCTGCGCGGGCTTGGACACCGCCCTATCTCCAGTGGCGCTCGAGCGGCCAGGGGACAACCGGGCCTCACTCCCCCGCGCCCCGCTCCAGCTCGGCGCCCAGTTCCTCGATCTCGCGCTTCAGCGCGTCGTATTCCGCGCGCTTCCTCGCCAGGAACCGCCGGGTGATCGCGCTCTTGGCGGCCATTCCGCCGGGGGTGAGGACGTAGGCGTAGCGGCGCTTGTCGGGGGACTGGCGGAAGCGGTCGA
>HLSNC_1001033_pt1 | contig 15298 bp, 28 predicted proteins | sample HotLakmetagenome_2_FD_14041 | JGI IMG/M metagenome (IMG submission 14041)
GGCGGCCGCACCGTCGGCGCCGGCGTCGTCTCGAAGATCATCGAGTGACAAGGCCAAGGGCCGCGGTTCGGGAAACAAATCCCAAACCGCGACATCCGGAGAAAGAATGATGCAAGGTCAAACAATCCGCATCCGGCTCAAGGCCTTCGATTACCGCGTGCTGGATGCCAGTACCGCGGAAATCGTGAACACGGCCAAGCGCACGGGCGCTCAGGTTCGCGGTCCGATTCCGCTGCCGAACAAGATCGAGAAGTTCACGGTTCTCCGTGGGCCCCATATCGACAAGAAGTCGCGCGACCAGTGGGAAATTCGCACCCACAAGCGCCTGCTCGACATCGTCGACCCTACGCCGCAGACGGTTGACGCGCTGATGAAGCTCGACCTCGCTGCCGGCGTGGATGTCGAAATCAAGGTTTGAGGAGCCGGACAATGCGCTCTGGAGTGATTGCAAGAAAGCTGGGCATGACCCGGCTGTTCATGGAGGACGGGAAACAGGTTCCCGTGACCGTCCTTCAGCTGGACGGGTTGCAGGTGGTTGCACAACGCACCGCCGAGCGGGATGGCTACACGGCCGTTCAGCTGGGTGCAGGTGCTGCCAAGGCCAAGCGGGTGTCGGCGCCGATGCGCGGGCATTTCGCCAAGGCGAATGTGGTGCCCAAGCGCAAGCTTGCCGAGTTTCGCGTCAGCCCCGACAACCTGATCGAGGTCGGCGCCGAGATCTCGGCCGACCATTACCTGCCCGGACAGTTCGTCGACATCGCCGGCACCTCGATCGGCAAGGGCTTCGCCGGTGTCATGAAGCGCCACAACTTCGGCGGTCTGCGGGCCTCGCACGGGGTGTCGATCAGCCATCGTTCGCATGGATCCACCGGCCAGTGCCAGGACCCCGGCAAGGTGTTCAAGGGTAAGAAGATGGCCGGTCACATGGGCGCTGCCCGTGTCACCACGCAGAACCTGCAGATCGTGCGCACCGATGCCGACCGTGGCCTGATCATGGTCAAGGGCGCGGTGCCCGGCTCGAAAGGCGGCTGGGTGACGATCAAGGATGCGGTCAAGAAGCCCGCCTTTGGCGATGCCCCGCGTCCGGCCGCGTTGAAATCGACGGCTGCACCCGCTGAAGCCGCGCCCGCCGAAGGAGGCGAGGAATGAAAGCTGACGTGATCAAACTCGACGCCGGCAAGGCCGGCGAGGTCGAACTCAACGACGCCGTCTTCGGACTAGAGCCGCGCGCCGACATCCTGCACCGCGTCGTGCGCTGGCAGCGCGCCCGCGCGCAGGCTGGCACCCATTCGGTGCTGGGGCGTTCGGACGTGTCCTATTCCACCAAGAAGATCTATCGACAGAAGGGCACCGGCGGAGCACGTCACGGCAGCCGCAAGGCGCCGATCTTCCGCAAGGGTGGCGTCTACAAGGGCCCGACCCCGCGCAGCCACGCCTTTGACCTGCCCAAGAAGGTTCGCGCTCTGGGCCTGAAGCTCGCGCTTTCGGCCAAGGCACAATCGGGCAAGCTGGTCGTGCTGGAGGCCGCCGAACTGGCCGAAGCCAAGACCGCGGCGCTGGCCAAGGTGGCCAAGGAACTGGGCTGGAAGAAAGTCCTGATCATCGACGGCGCGCAGGTGAACGAGAATTTCGCCGCCGCTGCGCGCAACCTGGATGGCGTTGACATCCTGCCGTCGATGGGCGCTAACGTCTATGACATTCTCAAGCGCGACACGTTGGTGATCACGCGTGCGGGTGTCGAAGCACTGGAGGCTCGACTGGCATGAGTGCGAAGGTTGAACATTACGACGTGATCCGCAAGCCGGTCATCACCGAAAAGGCGACCATGGCGTCCGAAGCCAATGCCGTTGTCTTTGAAGTGTCGATCGATGCGAACAAACCGCAGATCAAGGAAGCGGTGGAAGCGCTCTTTGGTGTCAAGGTGAAGGCGGTCAACACCACCATCACCAAGGGCAAGGTCAAGCGTTTCCGGGGCCAGCTGGGCCGCCGCAAGGACGTGAAGAAGGCCTATGTCACGCTGGAAGACGGAAACGCTATCGACGTGACCACCGGCCTTTGATAAAGAGGCGCGACTCAGCGGCCCCGCCTGTCGGGGCCGTTGGCCATTGGGCGGGGCTACCCGCCTTTTGACATAAACGGGACCTTATGGTCCGAAGCTGACGGAAGACAGGAAGCATGGCACTCAAGTCGTACAAACCGACGACGCCTGGCCAGCGTGGGCTGGTACTGATCGACCGTTCGGAGCTTTGGAAAGGTCGCCCCGTGAAGGCCCTGACGCAGGGTCTGACCAAATCGGGCGGTCGGAACAACACCGGACGGATCACGATGCGCCGCATGGGCGGCGGGGCGAAGCGTCTGTATCGTATCGTCGATTTCAAGCGCAACAAGCTTGACATCCCGGCGACGGTGGAACGGATCGAATACGATCCCAACCGCACTGCCTTTATCGCGCTCATCCGCTATGGTGATGGCGAGCAGGCCTATATCCTGGCGCCTCAGCGCCTGGCCGTTGGCGACAAGGTCGTCGCCGGCAAGAAGGTCGATGTGAAGCCCGGCAACGCGATGCCTTTCAGCGGCATGCCGCTGGGCACGATCGTCCATAATGTCGAACTCAAGCCCGGCAAAGGCGGCCAGATCGCACGCGCGGCGGGCACCTATGCCCAGTTCGTGGGTCGTGACGGCGGCTATGCCCAGCTGCGCCTGTCCTCGGGCGAGTTGCGCATGGTGCGCCAGGAATGCATGGCGACCATCGGCGCGGTCTCGAACCCCGACAATTCCAACCAGAACCTGGGCAAGGCCGGCCGCAATCGCCACTACGGCATCCGTCCGTCCGTTCGGGGTGTGTCGATGAACCCGATCGACCACCCGCATGGCGGCGGCGAGGGCCGCACCTCGGGCGGCCGTACGCCGGTCACGCCCTGGGGCAAGGATACCAAGGGCCGGAAGACCCGTACGAACAAGGCGACGGACAAATACATCATCCGTTCGCGCCACGCCAAGAAGAAGGGTCGCTAATCCATGGCACGTTCAGTTTGGAAGGGCCCCTTTGTTGATGCGCACGTCCTGAAAAAGGCCGAGAAGTCGCGTGAATCGGGCCGCAACGAAGTCATCAAGATCTGGTCGCGTCGTTCGACGATCCTGCCGCAGTTCGTCGGCCTGACCTTCGGCGTCTACAATGGGAAAAAGCACATTCCCGTCAACGTCTCCGAAGACATGATCGGCCAGAAGTTCGGTGAGTATTCGCCGACACGGACCTATTACGGTCATGCAGCCGACAAAAAAGCGAAACGGAAGTAAGCGCCATGGGTAAAGAGCAAAATCCGCGCCGGGTGGCTGAAAACGAAGCCATGGCCAAGACCAGCATGCTGCGCGTCTCTCCGCAGAAGCTGAACCTTGTCGCCGGCCTGATCCGCGGCAAGAAGGTCGAGAAGGCGCTGGCCGATCTGACCTTCTCCAAGAAGCGCATCGCCATCGATGTGAAGAAATGCCTGCAATCGGCTGTCGCCAATGCCGAGAACAACCACGGGCTGGACGTCGACAACCTGGTCGTCGCTGAAGCCTGGGTCGGCAAGAACATGGTCATGAAGCGGGGGCGTCCGCGCGCCCGAGGCCGTTTCGGCCGGATCATGAAGCCGTTTGCAGAAATCACCATCAAGGTGCGTGAGCGCGAGGAGCAAGCGTAATGGGTCAGAAGGTCAATCCGATTGGCATGCGCCTCCAGGTCAACCGCACCTGGGACAGCCGCTGGTTCGCCGATGGCAAGAATTTCGGCAATCTGCTGCTGGAAGACCTGCGCATGCGCGAATTCATCAAGCAGGAATGCAAGGCCGCCGGCGTCAGCCGCGTGATCATCGAACGCCCGCACAAGAAGTGCCGCGTCACGATCCATACGGCGCGTCCGGGCGTGATCATCGGCAAGAAGGGCGCCGATATCGAAAGCCTGCGCAAGAAGCTTGCGAATTTCACCGATTCCGAGCTGCACCTGAACATCGTCGAGGTGCGCAAGCCCGAGCTCGATGCGCAGTTGGTGGCGGAATCGATCGCCCAGCAGCTTGAGCGCCGGGTTTCGTTCCGCCGCGCCATGAAGCGCGGTGTGCAGAACGCCATGCGCATGGGGGCCCTGGGTATTCGGGTCAACGTGGCCGGCCGTCTGGGCGGTGCCGAGATCGCGCGCACCGAATGGTACCGCGAGGGTCGTGTGCCGCTGCACACGCTGCGCGCGGATATCGACTACGCGCTGGCCGAAGCCTCGACGCCCTACGGGATCATCGGGATCAAGGTCTGGATCTACAAGGGCGACATCATGGAGCATGATCCGCAGGCACGTGATCGCCGCCATACCGAGCTTCAGGACAGCGGTGGCGCGCAGCGCCCGCGTCGCTGATCCGCCGACAGGAGAGAAACCATGCTGCAACCGAAACGGACAAAGTTCCGCAAGATGCACAAAGGCCGGATTCACGGCGAAGCCAAGGGCGGTTTTGACCTGAACTTCGGCTCCTATGGCCTCAAGGCGACCGAGCCCGAGCGCATCACCGCCCGCCAGATCGAGGCGGCGCGCCGTGCGATGACCCGTCACATGAAGCGTCAGGGCCGGGTCTGGATCCGCGTGTTCCCCGACGTTCCCGTGTCCTCCAAGCCGACCGAAGTGCGGATGGGTAAAGGCAAGGGGTCGGTCGATTTCTGGGCCTGCAAGGTCAAGCCCGGCCGCATCATGTTTGAGATTGACGGCGTGGGTGAAGCTGTGGCAAAGGAAGCGCTGCGTCTTGCAGCGATGAAACTGCCGATCAAGACCCGCATCGTCCATCGCGAGGACTGGTAAGTTTGGCGAGGCTCCGCCTGTTCGGGTGGGGCCCTCGTCTTTTTGGCAATCACCAGGCACAGGGTGACCCGGACGGGGCTCTCTGGTGACGAGAAAGGAAGTTGGCGATGAACGCCGAGGAACTGAGAAACAAGACACCGGATCAGCTGCGCGATCAGCTGGTGGCGCTGAAGAAGGAGGCGTTTAATCTGCGCTTCCAGAAGGCGACCAACCAGCTGGAAAACACCGCGCGCATCCGTCAGGTGCGCCGCGACGCCGCCCGCGTCAAGACGATCCTGATCCAGAAAGCCGCTGAAGCGGCGGCGAACTGAGGAGCACGCACATGCCCAAACGTATCCTGCAAGGCACTGTGTCGAGCGACAAGAATGACCAGACCGTGACGGTCCTGGTCGAGCGCCGCTTCACGCATCCGGTGATGAAAAAGACCGTGCGTCTGACCAAGAAATATCGCGCGCACGATCCAGAGAACAGCTTCAAGGTCGGCGATGTCGTTCGCATCGAGGAATGCGCGCCGGTCTCGAAGTCGAAACGCTGGAGGGTTGTGACCGAAGCTTCGGCCTGAGCGTCACAACCTCCGGTTTGATCGAAACCCTGGGCCAGAGTGCCCATAGGTCGGGAGAAACCCAATGATCCAGATGCAGACCAATCTGGATGTCGCTGACAACTCCGGCGCGCGCCGGGTGCAGTGCATCAAGGTTCTGGGCGGCTCGCATCGCCGCTATGCATCCGTGGGCGACATCATCGTGGTGTCGGTCAAGGAAGCCATTCCGAAAGGCCGTGTCAAGAAGGGCGACGTGCGCAAGGCCGTTGTCGTTCGCACCGCCAAGGAAGTTCGTCGCGAAGACGGCACTGCCATTCGCTTTGACCGCAACGCGGCCGTCATTCTGAACAACCAGAATGAGCCGATCGGTACCCGTATCTTCGGCCCGGTCGTGCGCGAATTGCGTGCCAAGAACTTCATGAAAATCATTTCGCTTGCGCCGGAGGTGCTCTGATGGCTGCGAAACTGAAGAAAGGCGACAAGGTCGTCGTTCTGGCCGGCAAGGACCGCGGAAAGCAGGGTGAGATCACCCAGGTCATGCCCAAGGACGGCAAGGCCATCGTCGACGGTATCAACATCGCGATCCGCCACACGAAGCAGAGCCAGACCAGCCAGGGCGGCCGTCTGCCCACGCCGATGCCGGTCGATCTGTCGAACCTGGCCGTCGTTGACAAGGACGGCAAGGCCACGCGCGTCGGCTTCCGCATCGAGGACGGCAAGAAAGTGCGTTTTGCCAAGACCACCGGGGAGGCCCTCTGATGCTTGACGCTGCCACCTACACTCCGCGCCTGAAAGCCGACTACCGCGACCGCATTCGCGCCGCGCTGAAGGAAGAATTCGGCTACAAGAACGACATGCAGATTCCCCGGCTCGACAAGATCGTGCTGAATATGGGCATCGGCGAGGCGGTCAAGGACACCAAGAAGGTCAAGTCGGCCGAGGCGGATCTGACGGCGATTGCCGGCCAGAAAGCCGTGATCACCAAGGCAAAGAATTCGATCGCCGGGTTCCGCGTCCGCGAGGACATGCCGCTTGGTGTCAAGGTCACCCTGCGCGGCGACCGGATGTATGAATTCTTTGATCGCCTGATCACCGTCGCACTGCCCCGCGTCCGCGACTTTCGCGGTGTCAAGGGCTCGTCGTTCGACGGTCGCGGCAACTATGCCATGGGCATCAAGGAACACATCGTGTTCCCCGAGATCGACTTCGACAAGGTCGATGAAGTCTGGGGCATGGATGTGATCATCTGCACCAACGCGAAAACCGACGCAGAAGCCAAGGCGCTGTTGAAGCTTTTCAACATGCCCTTCAACAGCTGACGCAGGACGGAGAGAGAATATGGCCAAGAAATCCATGGTCGAACGCGAAAAGAAGCGTCAGCGCCTGGTGCAGAAGTTTGCCGCCAAGCGTGCCGCGCTGAAAGAGATCGCAAATGACCAGAACCTGTCGATGGAAGAACGCTTCAAGGCGAACCTGAAGCTTGCGAAGCTACCGCGCAATTCGTCGACCGTGCGTCTGCACAATCGCTGCGAGCTGACGGGCCGTCCCAAGGCCTACTATCGCAAACTGAAACTGTCGCGGATCATGCTGCGTGACCTGTCCTCCAATGGTCAGGTTCCGGGCATGGTCAAGTCCAGCTGGTAAGGGAGGAGAGACCATGTCGATGAACGATCCTCTCGGTGATATGCTGACCCGTATTCGCAACGCGCAGATGCGTGGCAAGACCAGCGTTCGCACGCCTGCGTCGAAGCTGCGCGCCTGGGTTCTGGATGTGCTTCTGTCCGAAGGCTACATCCGGGGATACGAGCGCGTCACCAGCCTTGCCGGTCATCCGGAACTGGAAATCGCGCTGAAATACGCCTCGGGCGAACCCGCGATCCGCGAATTGAAGCGTGTGTCCAAACCGGGTCGGCGCGTCTATGCCGGCGCCAAGGAAATCCCGGTGGTTCGCAACGGGCTGGGCGTTTCTGTCGTGTCCACCCCCAAGGGCGTCATGTCGGATGCAGCAGCGCGCGCGGCCAATGTCGGCGGCGAAGTGCTCTGCCGTGTGTTCTGAGGAGGGCTGAGATGTCTCGTATTGGCAAAAAGCCGGTTGACCTGCCTTCGGGCGTCACGGCGACCGTGTCGGGCCAGACCATTTCGGTCAAAGGTCCCAAGGGCACCCGCAGCTTCACCGCGACCGACGATATCGATCTGATCGTCGACGGTAGCACCGTTTCCGTCAAACCCCGCGGCGCGTCCAAGCGGGCTCGTCAACAGTGGGGCATGACCCGCTCGATGGTGGCCAACCTGGCGCAGGGCGTGACTGACGGGTTCAAGCGGGAACTGGAACTGGTCGGCGTCGGTTATCGCGCCGCGATGCAGGGCAAGGACCTGAAACTGTCTCTGGGTTACAGCCACGAAGTCATCTTCGAGGTTCCCGAGGGGGTGAGCGTGTCCACGCCGAAACCGACCGAGGTGGTGATCGAAGGATCCGATCAGCAGCTTGTCGGCCAGGTTGCCGCGAATATCCGCGAGTGGCGCCGCCCGGAACCCTACAAGGGCAAGGGCATCCGCTACAAGGATGAGTATATCTTCCGCAAGGAAGGCAAGAAGAAGTAAGGGCGCGAGAGATGGCGAACACGAAAGCGAAGCTGTTCCAGAAACGCCGCCTGCGCGTCCGGAACAAACTGCGGAAAACCGCCAATGGCCGTCTGCGCCTGTCGGTTCACCGCTCGAACAAGAACATCAGCGCCCAGCTGATCGACGATACGAAGGGCGTCACCGTTGCGGCGGCCTCGACCCTCGAGAAAGAGCTGGGTGTGGTTGGTGTGAACAACATCGAGGCCGCGGCCAAGGTTGGCGCCAAGCTTGCCGAGCGTGCGAAAGCCGCCGGCGTGGGCGAGTGCTATTTCGACCGCGGCGGCTTCCTCTTTCACGGGAAGGTCAAGGCTCTGGCCGATGCCGCCCGTGAAGGCGGCCTGAAGTTCTGAGGAGACGATTATGGCAGAGAGAGATAACCGCCGGGACCGCCGCGAACGCGATGAAACCCCGGAATTCGCCGATCGTCTGGTCGCGATCAACCGCGTGTCGAAGACCGTCAAGGGCGGCAAGCGCTTCGGCTTTGCCGCGCTGGTGGTCGTCGGCGATCAGAAGGGCCGCGTGGGCTTCGGCAAGGGCAAGGCCAAGGAAGTGCCCGAGGCGATCCGCAAGGCCACCGAACAGGCCAAGCGCCAGATGATTCGGGTGCCGCTGCGCGACGGTCGCACGCTGCACCATGACATCGAAGGGCGCCACGGCGCCGGCAAGGTGATCATGCGTTCGGCCGTTCCCGGCACCGGGATCATCGCCGGCGGTCCGATGCGTGCTGTGTTCGAGATGCTGGGCCTTCAGGATGTCGTGGCGAAATCGCTGGGCAGCCAGAACCCCTATAACATGATCCGTGCCACGATGGACGGCCTGAAACAGGAAGCCAGCCCCCGCCATGTCGCGCAGCGCCGCGGCAAGAAGGTGGCCGACATCCTGCGCAAGCCCGAAGCCGAGCAACAGCCGGCCGAAGCGTAAGGAGCGGAAACCATGGCAAAAACGATTGTCGTCAAACAGATCGGTTCGCCGATCCGTCGCCCCGCCGCGCAGCGTGCCACGCTCAAGGGCTTGGGTCTGAACAAGATGCACCGCACCCGCGAGCTGGAGGATACCCCGGCAGTACGCGGCATGGTCGACGCGATCCCGCATCTGGTGCAGATCGTCGAAGAGCGCGGCTGACGGGGCATCCCCGAACCCTGCGCCCAGGAATCCGAACGCGCCCCGGACAAGACGGACCGGGGCGTTTTCACAAGCCTCGCCCGGTCGTGCTTGCGAATGGGCCTTGAGGCGGGTATACGCCCCAACTGTCGGGGCACACCACGCCTGCATCCGACCAGCCGGATTTTCCGGCCCCATGATCACAGTGCCGCGTTGCCCCTGTTCCGTCGCAGGAGGGGTATTCCGGCCAAGGAGAATGCGACATGAAGCTGAACGAACTGAGAGACAACGCCGGCGCCAACCGCACCAAGAAGCGCGTCGCGCGCGGGCCGGGCTCGGGCAAGGGCAAGACCGCCGGGCGCGGCATCAAGGGCCAGAAATCGCGTTCGGGCGTTGCGCTCAATGCTTATGAGGGCGGGCAGATGCCGCTCTATCGGCGCTTGCCCAAGCGCGGGTTCACCAAGCCGAACCGCAAGACCTGGGCGGTGGTCAACCTGGGGTCGATCGCCAAGTTCATCGAGGCCGGCAAGATCGACGCCAAGGCCGAGATCAACGAGGACGTTCTGGTGGCTTCCGGGCTGGTGCGCCGCAAGCTGGATGGCGTTCGTGTCCTGGCCAAGGGCGAGATCGCACAGAAGGTGACGCTTGTCGTGTCCGGCGCGTCGAAAGCGGCGGTCGAAGCAGTCGAAAAGGCGGGTGGTTCGCTCAAAACCGCGCAGCCGGCGGCGGCCGTTTCCGAATAAGGTGTTGTGAGGCGTCGCAAGGGCGCTTACATCATCTCACAGGTTTTCCTGCGCCGCCAACCGGGAACCGGTCTGGCGGCGCTGTCATGAAAGAGACGTCGAAATGGCATCTGCTGCAGAGCAAATGGCGGCCAACACCAGCTGGGCCGCGCTGGCAAAGGCAAAGGATCTGCGTCAGCGGATCTTCTTTGCGATCGGGCTTCTGATCGTCTATCGGATCGGCACCTACATTCCCGTTCCCGGCATTGACGGCGGCGCCCTGCGCGAATTCATGGATGAGGCATCGGCCGGCATCGGCGGCATGCTGAACATGTTTACCGGCGGCGCGATTTCGCGGATGGGGATTTTTGCGCTCGGCATCATGCCGTATATTTCGGCGGCGATCATCGTGCAGCTTGTCGCCGCGATGTATGGCCCCTGGTCGCAACTGAAGAAAGAGGGTGAATTGGGGCGGCGCAAGCTGAACCAGTATACCCGCTTCGGCACCGTGCTGTTGGCGCTGATGCAGTCCTACGGGCTTGCCCTCAGCCTTGAGGCCGGCGATCTCGCCACCGATCCAGGCTGGTTCTTCCGGGTGTCCACGGTCATCACGCTGGTCGGCGGCACCCTGTTCCTGATGTGGCTGGGCGAGCAGATTACCGCGCGCGGCATTGGTAACGGCATCTCATTGATCATCTTTATCGGCATCATCGCCGAGATTCCCGCCCAACTGGCGCAGTTCCTGTCGCAGGGGCGCACCGGCAACATCAGCCCGGCGGTGGTGATCGGCATATTGGTGATGATGATCGGGCTTGTGGCCTTTGTCGTGTTCATGGAACGCGCGTTGCGCAAGGTCCACATCCAGTATCCGCGCCGGCAGGTCGGAATGAAGGTCTTTGACGGCGGATCGTCGCATCTGCCGATCAAGGTGAACCCCGCCAACGTGATCCCGGCCATCTTTGCGTCGTCGCTGTTGCTGCTGCCGACCACGCTGGCCACCTTTTCGGGGGGTTCGAACAGCGGGTTCATGGCGACGCTGCTGGCCTATTTCGGCCCTGGTCAGCCGCTGTATCTGTTGTTCTTCACGGCCATGATCGTGTTCTTCACCTTCTTCTACACGCTCAACGTGTCGTTCAAGGTCGAGGACGTGGCCGAGAACCTGAAGAACCAGAACGGCTTCATTCCCGGCATTCGCCCGGGCAAGCGGACCGAGGAATACCTCTATTTCGTCGTCACCCGGATTGTGACGATCGGTGCAATCTACCTTGCCGGGGTCGCCCTGATGCCCGAGATCCTGCGCGCCCAGCTTTCGATCCCGTTCTACTTTGGCGGAACGTCGGTGCTGATTGTCGTGGCGGTCGCGCTGGATACGATGAGCCAGGTGCAGTCGCATCTTGTCGCCCATCAATACGAGGGGCTTTTGGAGAAATCGCAGCTGCGCGGACGCAAGCGCAGCACGACCAAGAAAGGACCGTCGCTGCGATGAACATCATTCTTCTCGGTCCGCCCGGCGCGGGCAAGGGGACGCAGGCGCGCATGCTGGTCGAAAAGCGCGGCATGGTCCAACTGTCCACCGGCGACATGCTGCGCGCGGCCCGCACATCGGGCACGGAGATGGGAAAGCGGGTCGCCGAGGTGATGGATCGTGGCGAACTGGTGACGGACGATATCGTCATCGGGCTGATCGGTGAGGCGCTTGACGATGCTGCGGCATCGGGCGGCGTTATTTTCGACGGCTTTCCCCGCACCCTTGCGCAGGCCGATGCCTTGGGCGCGCTGTTGTCCGACAAGGGGCTGGCGCTGGATGCGGTGATCGAATTGCGGGTCGACGACGACACCCTGGTCGAGCGGATCACCGGGCGTTTTACCTGCGGCAATTGCGGCGAGGTCTATCACGACCGCACCAAGCCCACGCGGGTCGAGGGGCAATGCGATGTCTGCGGTTCGACAGACCTGCGGCGGCGCGCGGACGACAACGAGGAAAGCCTGCGCCAGCGGCTGATGGAATACTACAAGAAGACATCGCCGCTGATCGGGTATTACCACGCAAAGGGCGCGCTGAACGTCATCGACGGCCTGGCACCGGTCGCCGATGTCGAGGCGTCGATCGCCGCCGTGCTTGACGCCTGAAACCGCGCGCGAATCGGCTCTTGACGGCTGGCGTGAAAACGCCTAGGCGAGGCGCTTGTTACCGAAGTCCGAGTCGCTGGGCGACTCGGACTTCTTGTCTGGCACGGCCACATGGCGCGTGTTGTGAAAAAAGGTTCTGGAATTACGGAACCGCAACGAAAGGAAGAACCGCGTGGCACGTATTGCTGGCGTAAACATCCCCACGGGAAAGCGCATTCCGATCGCGCTGACCTATATTCACGGCATCGGTTCGTCCGTTGCCAACCAGATCGTCTCGGCACTGAGCATCGATCCCTCGCGCCGGGTGAACCAGTTGTCGGATGACGAGGTTCTGGCGATCCGCGAATACATCGATTCGAACCTGACGGTCGAAGGCGATCTGCGCCGCGAAGTGCAGATGAACGTCAAGCGCATGATGGACATCGGCTCCTACCGGGGTCTGCGTCATCGTCGCAACCTGCCCGTGCGCGGCCAGCGCACCCACACCAATGCCCGCACCCGCAAGGGCCCGGCGAAGCCGATCGCCGGCAAGAAGAAGTAAGGGGAGGGCAGAACAATGGCTCGTGACAAGACACGCATCAAGCGCAAGGAACGCAAGAACATCGCCGCTGGCGTGGCGCATGTGAATTCGTCGTTCAACAATACCAAGATCCTGATTTCCGACGTGCAGGGCAACGCGATTTCCTGGTCGTCCGCCGGCACGATGGGCTTCAAGGGGTCGCGCAAATCGACGCCTTATGCCGCGCAGTTGGCGGCCGAAGATGCCGCCAAGAAAGCGCAGGAACATGGCCTCAAGACCCTTGAGGTCGAGGTTCAGGGCCCCGGTTCGGGCCGTGAATCGGCCCTGCGTGCCCTGGCTGCCGCCGGTTTGAACATTACCGCCATCCGCGACGTGACGCCTTTGGCCCACAACGGCTGCCGGCCGCCCAAGCGCCGCCGCGTCTGACACCGCGCAATCTCATTCGGGCCGCGCTGCAAGGGCGCGGTCCGGCTTTGTCGTTTTGACCCTCGGGCGTATCTGGTTTGGGCATGGACCGGATACAGGAATGGAGGAAAATCCATGATCCACAAGAACTGGCAGGAATTGATCAAGCCGGCGCAGCTTGACGTCAAGCCCGGTGCGGATGCGTCGCGCCGAGCGACCGTCGTTGCTGAACCGCTGGAGCGCGGTTTCGGCCTGACGCTGGGCAACGCGCTGCGCCGCGTGCTGATGTCCTCGCTTCAGGGTGCGGCAATCACCTCGATTCAGATCGACAATGTTCTGCACGAATTTTCCTCGGTCGCCGGTGTGCGCGAGGATGTGACGGACATCGTGCTGAACCTGAAGGGCGTCGCCCTCAAGATGGAGGTCGAGGGGCCCAAGCGCGTGAGCGTTTCGGCCCGCGGGCCCGCCGTGGTCAAGGCCGGCGACATCTCGGTGACAAGCGGTATCGAGGTGCTCAACAAGGATCATGTGATCTGCCATCTGGACGAAGGCGCCGAGCTGTTCATGGAACTCACCGTGAGCACCGGCAAGGGCTATGTCTCGGCTGACAAGAACCGTCCTGACGACGCGCCCATCGGCCTGATCCCGATCGACGCCATGTATTCGCCCGTCAAGAAGGTCGCCTATGAGGTTCAGCCCACCCGCGAGGGGCAGGTGCTGGACTATGACAAGCTGACCATGAAGATCGAGACCGACGGCTCGGTCACGCCCGAGGACGCGGTGGCCTTTGCCGCGCGCATTCTTCAAGACCAGTTGCAGATCTTCGTCAACTTCGAGGAGCCCGAGGCCGCTGGCCGTGGGTCCGACGATGACGGGCTTGAATTCAACCCGCTGCTGCTGAAGAAGGTGGACGAGCTGGAACTCTCGGTCCGGTCGGCCAACTGCCTAAAGAACGACAATATCGTCTATATCGGCGATCTGATTCAGAAGACCGAGGCCGAGATGCTGCGCACGCCGAACTTCGGCCGCAAGTCGCTGAACGAGATCAAGGAAGTGCTTTCGGGCATGGGGCTGCACCTGGGCATGGAAGTCGAGGATTGGCCGCCTGAAAACATCGAGGAACTGGCTAAGCGGTTCGAAGACCAGTTCTGAGCGAATTCGCGTGTCGCGGGTGTCGATTGAATGCCCGCGACATGCACCAATGCCCGGACTGCCGGGGAACAACCTGGGCCGAACGGCCCCAACGACGCCTCCCGCAACGCACGGGCGGCAACACAAAGCATAATCGCACGATAGGAGAGACCCATGCGTCACGCCCGCGGCTATCGCCGCCTCAACCGGACCCAGGAACACCGCAAGGCGCTTTTCGCCAACATGGCCGGATCGCTGATCGAACATGAACAGATCAAGACGACCCTGCCCAAGGCCAAGGAACTGCGCCCGGTGGTCGAAAAACTGATCACGCTGGCCAAGCGGGGCGATCTGCACGCGCGCCGTCAGGCCGCCGCCCAGCTCAAGGAAGACAAGGACGTCCAGAAGCTGTTCGACGTTCTGGGCCCACGCTACAAGGATCGCAACGGGGGCTATGTTCGCGTTCTCAAGGCGGGTTTCCGCTTTGGCGACATGGCGCCGATGGCGATCATCGAATTCGTCGATCGCGACCCGGACGCCAAGGGCGCGGCTGATCGCGCCCGCCAGGATGCCGACGAAGACTGATCCGGCCCCTTTGCCGCGACTGAAAACCCGCGCCCGGCGCGGGTTTTTTCGTTCCGGCCGGGTTGTCCTGAACGGTCCGCGCCGCCCGGTCCGGCCCGGCGGGAATTGCAATGCCGCCAAGCCCGCCCCATATTCGCAACGTTCCACCCCAAGGGAGTGTCGTATGCGATTTGCCATCTTGTTCGCCGCTGCGATGTCGATCTTGCTGCCGGGTGCGGCATCAGGCCAATCCGTCCCCGAAAGCCGGTCCGAGATCGCGCTCAGTTTCGCCTCGGTCGTTCGTGAGGCCGCGCCGGCCGTGGTTTCGATCTATGCGCGCCGGGTGGTCGAAAGCCGGGCAAATCCGTTCTTCGACGATCCGTTGTTCGGCCAGTTGTTCGGCGATTTCGGGCGTTCGGTTCCAAGGGTTCAGAATGCGCTGGGGTCGGGGGTCATCGTCTCGTCCGACGGGATCGTGGTTTCCAACTATCATGTCGTTGGCGGCGCGTCGGACATCCGCGTCGTTCTGGGCGACCGGCGCGAATTCGCCGCCGACCTGATATTGAGCGATGCCGAAAGCGATCTGGCCGTCTTGCGGCTGCGCGGCGCCGAGGACTTGCCGGCGCTGCCGCTGGCCAATTCGGACGGTAATCTCCCCATTTTTAACGGGGTGCATCCGTAGAATTTACGCGGCCATTTTCAGCTTCATGGCGGGTGTGATGCCGCCGATGCCCATGTTGGGG
>HLSNC_1001041_pt1 | contig 15245 bp, 13 predicted proteins | sample HotLakmetagenome_2_FD_14041 | JGI IMG/M metagenome (IMG submission 14041)
CATGCGTGGTCTGGAGCGGTGCCGGGGCGAATGGCAGCTGGACGCCGCCGTCCATAACCTACGCAAACTGCACCGGGAATCCGTCAAAAACACAAAAAAATACGGAGAAATCGACGAAAACAGGCCAATTATCGCCTGATACAGGCCTCAAATCGCCATTTTCGACGAAATTCCGGCGCACTGCCGCTGATCAGACTCAGGATTCAATGCATTCAGCGACAGGCTCTACAGCGATTGGCACAGGCCCCATGGTCCAACACGCAGATGGGCCGTACAATATGAGACCTTCGGACAGTGGACGGGCGTAGCCTTGCCACTACCGGGGGCTTTTCCACCTCACAATTCCTACTCAAACGGAACCTTCTGGAACCGGCTCCCTCTCTGCCGGATCGTTACGCGCCCCAATTCGGGCGTTAATCGTCCAGAGCGCATTTGCTGAAACCGGTCAGTCAGCATTCGCCACGGATTCGCAAAAGTCGCTTATCGCCGGGCTATCACGACGCGAAGGCCCTCATGGCCTTTGATGTAGCGGCCCTGTATGTCCGACGCCATCCGAACCATGACGAGGCGAATAACCAGCGTGCCATCGATATTGCGCTCGGGATCCGCTTGCGGAAGTAAGATGCTCATTAGGGACAGAGCTTCCAGCATTCTTGTCGATTTTAGCTGCGGCGGCGCTTTCACATCCCATCATTTGAACCAGCATGCCCCAGTGCCGGGCCAGGGTGAGGACGCGGTTGTAAAGGAAGATGTGCTTGTTCACCGTCGAGGGCTTGAGCCCCTTGCGCAGCTGCGCGCGCAGCCAGTCGTCGGTGGATTTGGTGTCGAGCGCGTCCAATGGCAGGCGGCCGAGGCTGTCGCGGAAATGCTTGCCCCAGTTCAGCGCATCGGCGCGATGCGTCTTCTTCTTCATCCGGGCGAAGGGCAGGTAATGGTCGTCGAAGAAGTCGTTCAGCGTGGGGCCCGCCGCCGGGGGTGCGGCGACGGGCAGGGGGGGCGCGGCGAAAGGCGCCCTTGAGGACTGAGAGGTCTAGCATGGCCGCCCCCGGTCAGGCTGTGGCACGAGAAAAGGGGCGGGGCGGCCGGGAATGGGGGGTTGCGCAAACATGGTCCGTCCAATCCGGAACCGCAAAGCCGGCTGGCTGAACCAACCCCACACGACCAACGTAAGAGCGGATCCTGGCACAGGTAGCGCCAGTTTCTGCGCGGAAACGCGACCATGTCCGGTGTCGGGACTGATACAGAGTGGAGTGTCTCGGATGAGATGTACCGGATCAGAGTAGATGACCAGCGCTTCGAGGTTCCCGAGGCGCTGGTCTGGGGAGAATAGGCTGCGCGTCAGGGCCGCGCGGCCCTGGTGAGGATCAACCTCCGGGCGTCAGCTTGTAGATTGTGCCTTCATCAATGGACGTATACAGGCCTCCGTCCGGACCCATTACGACCGATCGGAACCGCCCGGACTCCATCGGCAGGGTCATTTCCGTCACGTCTTCGACGTCGGTGTTGTCCTCGTTGAACTGGATCACGTCGATCCGCTGACCGATCGGGGTGCCCCCGAAGCCGATCCCCATGATGCCGACGACCATCGCCCCGTTCCAGTCGCCCCAGGCCTCGCCCTCGAGGAACGCGGCCGAAGACATGCCCTGGGACCAGCCGTTGTTGTCCCAGATCGGCGGCATGGCGTCGGGATAGGTGGTGAAGTCGGTCATCGGCATCCACGCCGCCCGCTGGAAGCGGTTCATGCCGTCTTCCTGGTTCGGGCTGTAGCCGCAGTAGTTGTCGGGGCAGTCGCCACGCCCCGCCATGTTGGGCCGCGGATCCCAGCCGCCATTGCCGCCGTTCTGCAGGATGGTGATCTCGTCAGAATGCCACGGCCCGTGCTCGGCGGTAATGGCCTGGCCGGTTTCCGGATGGAAAGCGATGCCCTGCACGTTGCGATGACCGTAGGTGTACGTGCGCTTGTCGAAGCCCTCGGGCGGGTTGTTCTCGGGATGGGCGTTGCCGTCCGTATCGATACGGATAACCTTGGATCCCATCATCGTCGGGCTTTGCGGCACCTCTCCGTTATGGGTGTCGCCCGTCGTCAGCCATAGGGCGCCATCGGGACCAAAGCGCACGCGGCCGCCGTTGTGCGCGCCTGGGCCGCCGAACGGGTGGTTCGACGCCGCCATTTTGTAGGGGACGTCGTCGACGATGTCCGTCCGGTCGGCAACTGCGGTGAAGTCTGCGTTGACTGTCAACCGCATCAGTCGGTTCGTGTGCGGGGTCGACATGTTCGATGTTGAGTAGACGTAGATGCGACGGTTGTTCGCGAAATCCGGGTCGAACGCGACGCCCATCATGCCGGCCTGACCTTCGCAGAACAGATCAGCACCGTTGGAAGCGAAACCTTCCGTCGTCCCTACGCCGTAGAGCGCATTCACGGTTCCATCGGGCAAGCGCACCGAGAGCCCGCGGCATTTCTCGGTGAACAGCATCGTACCGTCGTCGAGGAATGCCATGTCCCAGGGGTTGTCGAGACCATCGAGGACGACTTCAGACTGAAGTTTGGTGGTGTTCATGCTTTGGGCGAACACTGGAGACGAGAGCATCGCTGTCCCTGCAAGTAGGGAAACAACCGTCGGCAGGGTCACAAGTCGTGTGTTATTGATCATATCTTCCTCCCTAGAACAAACCTCCAAAGCTTCCCAAAAGCGCTTGAAAACGTTCAGCTTTTCGCGGTCGTGCCGCTTCCAGGCTGCATGGGGTCTGCAGCAGCGATGTTAGATTCGGGAGGACTGAACCGTCAATGTTTTTGTCGGCGTCGATTTCAGGTGCTCGTGCCTTTCTGCCCGTACATCAGTCAAAAGCAGTGGTCATGAAGACGGCAAGGCTCGCGATGTCCTCGTCAGACAGCTTCCTTGCATGCTGGATCATCAGAATCGAATTGGGTCCGAACCTCTCGCCGGCCCGGTAGCGCTCAAGCTTCTCCACTATGTAATCCGGTTCCTTGTCGGAAAGACTGGGATAGCTCGAGGCGCCTTGCGCTCTGTTTCCGTGGCAGGCACGGCAGGAGCGTTGGTAAATTCTCTGGGCTGCTTCGAGATCAACCTCTTGTGCCGACGCCACGGTTTCTGCGGGTTCGAGGGCGAGAGGATCAGTTGCCTGACTTTCCACCACGGCTGGTAGTCCGCAGAGGATCAGTGACACGGTCAAAATCAAGCCTCGTGACATTAGTGCTGCCTCCGCTGTTCGATCATCACTGACCAGTTCCTAGTCGGTTGCACCGATGAATCCAATAGGCGACGGCTCTCCCCGATCTTCGTACAACCGACATTCCCCAAGTGGCTTGCCGTTTGTTAAAATTGCCCAACGAGGCCACCGGATCAAGCGTTTTTTGCCCCGCGCGGTGTCTGCGGTCGCGGAAACAACCCGGGTCGGTCGGATCGAGCCGCGACTCCTTGCCGTGCTGGCGCGGCGGCCCTGTTTTTCAGTGCGGCGGACAGGCCTGTCGAGCCGCTTTCGTTTGGTTTGGGTCTGGATCACGGTCACGCGCACAACGGCGGCGCTCGCAAGCGTTGGATCGCGGCGAGAATGGCGCGCACCATCGGGCCGGTGACCGCGACCTCGGTAAGCTGGAAGGTGATGGCGCGGGCGTGGCGCACGACGCGGGCACCGATCTTGATCAGCTTGAGCTGGAGGCTGGTCAGCGACCAGTCGGCCATGGCCTCTGGCAGTTCGATGCAGCGCAAGAAGGTAGCCAGGTTGTAGGCCAGCGCGTGCAGCTGCAGCCGCACTTCGTTGTCGCGGAACCTCCTGCATGACAGCCGCGTCCAGTGGAAGGCGTACTTTCCTTCCTTGATGTGCTGCTCAGCTGTGCCGCGTCGATTATAGAAGCGGGTGACCTCGTCCGGCTCCATGGGCAGGTTGGTGACGATGAAGCCCACGCGGGGGAACAGCTCGCCCGGATGCCACTCGATCTTGGCGATGACGCGGCGCGCCTTGTCCCAGGACGCAGCCTGATACTGGAAATCCTCATGAAAGCGCTTGACCGTGGTCTGTGACGGACGCCCTACGGGCCGCGTCAGCCGATGGGCGATCTGCTCGCGCAGGACGTTATTGGCGCGCAGCCGGATGGCGTAGAAGTAGCCCGTCTCCTCAAGCCGTTCATAGAGTGTGGGGATCGCATAGGCGGCGTCAGCGCGGAAGAAGCGGCCCCCAAGGTTGCGGCCAGCGTAGCGGGCAATCACCGGATCCAGAACCTCCTGCCAGCCATCGGCACTATGGACGTTCCCGTTGCGCAGCGCGCAGCGCTCCAGCATGCCAAACTGGTTGAACAAGAAGTTTGGATGGTAGCAGGTGCATCCGAAATGCCCATTCCAGGCCGCGCCCTCCTGGTCCCCGTGTGTCGGACTGACCGAGCTGTCCATGTCCAGCACGATGTATTTGAGCCCGTTGCGATCATGAAAGCGGTCAATCCACGCGCCGTTCAGATCGGCCAGCGCCGCCCGGTTCTCGGGCAAGGCCAGCGTCTCGGTCTCGAACCGCCCCATCTGCGTTGCTGAGGCCGCTTGCGCATCGACAGCCCGGCCACCTACGACCTGGCGCATGACCGGATCGAGGGCCAGCCGGTCGGCGTCGTTGACATCCTCGTATCCGGCCAGACGACCAAACACCGATTGCCGGAACAGCCCATCGAGTTGATGGACGGAGTTCTTGCCTATGCGGGTGTCGCGCAGTGCCGCTGACGCCAGATCCGACAACCCGAGCGCGTCATCCAACTCGCGCATTATCAAGAGACCGCCGTCGGAACTGAGCTGCGTGCCATTGAACTCCAGCCGCACACGACGGTCGAAATCCACCCGATCTGCCCGCTGCGAGTCCGCACCCTCTGGGTGATCCATAAAATGCCCCCTTATCAGCCGTCAACACCATGATTTATATAAGAAATACCAGGATCAGGATAGCAAAATCAGAGATTTACTTGGGGAATGCGGGTTGAAAAAGCAGCTTGAAACCCCGTCCGAATCAGATCCTATGCATCTGTTGAGCCGCTCATCAGGCCGGCCCTTACGTCTGACGGGACTGAGTTGGGGAGCGTATTGAAAGGTAGGCGCATTAAGGCTCGGGCATAGCGCGCTTGCCTTGATTCGCGAGATCAGGCATCAATCGCATGCCCGTACTGAGCTTACGCACCTACACTGCGTGCAACCCTGGCAACAATATGAATTGTCCATGACGGCTTCTAAGCACCTGATTGCGCTCCTGAAGAGCCATATTTCTCGCGATGACGACCAGTTCTTGTCGATCGTGATGCAGGTCGCGGGCCATGAAGCTCGGAAAGGCCATGGACAGGTTGCCCAGCAACTACGTGCGCTTGTCGATCAAGCGCGGAGCGGTAAAGTGGAGCGGTCGCGCCGGCCCGTTCCCATCGCCCAGCCCAAAGGCGACCTCGCCGCGCTGGTCTCCGTTACGTTTTCCGAGACGCGGCTTGCGAACATGGCCCTGACCGATGACCTGGAGAAACGCCTCAATCGAGTACTGATCGAACAACGCCAGCAGCACAAGCTCGCCGAGCGAGGATTGCAGCCTCGCCGAAAGCTTCTTCTTGTCGGGCCTCCCGGCTCCGGCAAGACCATGACCGCTGGAGCGCTTGCCGGCGAGCTTCATCTACCGCTATTCACGGTCCTCTTTGATGCGCTGATTACGCGGTTCATGGGCGAGACGGCTTCAAAGCTTCGCATCATCTTCGACGCTATGAGCAAAACCCGCGGCGTCTACTTTTTCGACGAGTTTGACGCCATCGGCTCGCGACGATCAGAGCGCAACGATGTCGGCGAAATTCGTCGCGTCCTCAATTCCTTCCTCCAATTTTTGGAGAAGGATGACAGCGACAGTCTCATCATCGCGGCCACGAACCATGTCCAATTGCTCGACCCCGCCTTGTTCCGGCGGTTTGACGATGTCATCCAGTACGAACTCCCCAACCAGGACGTAACGCTGAAAATACTGCAATCGCGCCTTGTCGGCTTTGATGCCGAGAAAGTCGACTGGTCACGCGCCGCGGAGCTTTCGGGCGGCCTGAGCCAGGCGGAGATATCGCGGGTCGCTGACGAAGCGGCCAAGCGCGCCATTTTGGCCGATCGCCTGGCGATCACAAACGACGATTTGTCGATCTCCCTCCAGGAGCGGCGTTCGGCAGCTCATAGGTAAGGGTGCCGATGCCGAACGGGGAACAGCGCAATCTGAAGCACCTCTATCTTTCCGGTCACGGTCGGCGCGAGCATTTCACCTGGCCGCGTGGCGGAGGCGGCGAAGTTGTGCTCCCGCAGCGCAATCGCGCGGCGCATGCCGCACGGCTAGAAGAGGCACTGACCGCCGCGATCGCCGCGGCTACCGAACAAGCCGCCGCCCGCAATCCGGAGATCGCGGGTGGGCAGGCCGGATTTTATCTTGAATTCGACATCGGCAAGGAACAGCGCGCGCTGCTCGACAAGCTGGAAGACAAGCGCGGCAAAAAGCATATCGAGCTGGTCGCGGTGCGGCCGGCGGATGCCGACCCCGAAAACCGCATTTCCGCGACCGTGTTCGTGCCCGAGGCCAAGCGTGACCTGTATCTGAAGAAGGTCGAAGAGTACCGCACCAAGGACACGCCGACCGGGAAGCCCAAGAACGAGCTACTCGTTGCGTCTTTGCAGGACGTGCGGCTCGCGCATGCCCGTTCGCTTTTCACGGATGATATGCAGCTCTTTCCTGGGGCAGGCCAGCAGGCTTGGTGGGAAGTCTGGCTGCGGACCGGCGCGCAGCCTATCCTTGAGCATTCAGCCGGGATTCTCAACATTGTCTTGCGCGAGCATGTCGTCCGCTTTCCCGAGCGCGAAGTGGTACTGGCTCTCGCGACGCCCGAACAGATCGGGATGATCGTCGGCAATACCGACGCAATCGCCGAGTTGCGGCTGGCGCGGGACACGCCGACGGTATTCCTAGCCATGGACCCCGTAGAGCAGCGCGATTGGAGCGACGAACTCGCGGAGCGGCTGACGCTTCCCGCTGGCGACGCGCCGTCCGTATGTATTCTCGATTCCGGGTCAACACGGCTGCACCCCCTGATCGAACCGGTCCTCGCAGCCGCCGACCAGCAAGCATGGAACGGGGTCTGGCCGGTCGAGGATTCGAGCGCAAATTGGAGAGGGCACGGAACGCGGATGAGCGGTCTGGCGCTCTACGGCGACCTGTCCGATTCGCTCGCCAGCACCGATCCGATCAGCCTGAGCCATGTGCTGGAGTCGGTGAAGATTCTACCCGATCATGGTGCCAACGATCCCGATCTCTACGGCTACATCACGGCTGAAGCCGTGAGCCGGGTCGAAATACAAGCGCCGGAGCGTGCCCGCGTGTTCTGTCTGGGGGTTACCAGCGCGGGCGATCACTGGCGCGGTCGCCCGTCCTCCTGGTCCGCTGCCGTAGACGAGCTGGCCTACGGTGATGGTGAGGTTCAAAGGTTCGTGGCCATTTCCGCGGGCAACGTGAACGCGCTCTACCCGGGAGCAGAATACCTGCAACAGAACGACGCCGCGTCGATACAGAGCCCGGGACAGGCGTGGAATGCGCTCACCGTCGGGGCGGTGACCGAGAAATGCACGATCGTGGACGCCACCTTCGCCGGATGGAGGCCGCTCGCGACGGTGGGCGATCTCTCTCCGCTCAGCCGCACATCGCTGACATGGCAGCATGAGTGGCCGATCAAGCCCGACGTCGTCTTCGAGGGTGGGAATTACGGGGTCAATCCCGCCGATGGCAACAGCGATCATCTTGATGATCTGGCTTTGCTCACTACCAATAACCGCCTGCAAGCGGGGTATTTCAACGTCATCGCAGACACGAGCGCGGCAACGGCTCTCGCCGCGCGCATGGGCGGGCAGATATTGGCAGATCGCGCAGAGCTTTGGCCTGAAACCGTCAGGGGGCTGATTGTTCACTCCGCTGACTGGACGCCAGCCATGCGAGGTCATCTGCCGGTCAACCCGAAACAGAACGATAAGCGCGTGCTGCTGCGCCGCTACGGTTACGGTGTCCCGGACCTCGCCAATGCCATTCGCAGCCAGCCCAATGATGTGACGCTCGTGATCGAGAACGCGATGCAGCCGTTCTTTCTCGATGGCTCGACGATCAAGACGAGGGATATGATCTTTCACGATCTGCCATGGCCCGCCGCAACTCTGGAGGCGCTTGGCGAGGAACAGGTCCGGCTGCGCGTGACGCTCAGCTATTTCGTCGAGCCAAACCCGGGAGAGCGGGGTTGGACAAAGCGCCACCGTTACGCCTCGCATGGACTTCGTTTCGCCGTCAAACGCCCTGAAGAGGACGTGGACACATTCCGCGGGCGCATCAACTCCGCTGCGCAAGAGGAAGGCGGCGATTACGCAGGTGGGCAGGACGATGGCTGGGTGCTCGGCCCGCGCCTACGTGATCGCGGGTCCTTGCACTCCGATATCTGGGAGGGGACAGCCGCCGACCTCGCCAATCGTCATGGCATAGCCGTGTATCCGACAGGCGGCTGGTGGCGCGAGAAGAAGCGTCTCAAGCGCTATGATCGCGAAGTGCGGTACGCCCTCATTCTTACCCTACGGGCGCAGACGGCAATCGATCTCTACACGGAGATTGCCAACGCGATCGGCATTGAGATTGAGGTGGCAACCAACTGATGGTGCGTGGTAGCTTCATTTGGTGTTTTTCGCTTTGTAATTCAGGCCTCACTTTGGCTTGCCACCTAAAGTTTGTTCAAATATGCTATTTACGACTGACCTTTCCCCTTGCTCCGCCATGCGCAATTTTTGCCAACGCAATCAATGCCTTTGAGGAGGGGAAACTCGTGACACCAGCACAATGGGATGAGATCAAGCAGAAGGTCACCGACGCAATGTTGGCGCATAGCCGGCCCTTTGTGACGCCGCTGGGCACTGAGACGCCCGAGACGGTCCGACTAGTGGGCACCGGCTCCTATGCCAACATTGAGGATCAGCGACTTCTCCTAACGTGCGAACATGTCGCTCGCACGCAGCCGATGCACTACCGCTTCAATGGATCGGAGGACGTATTTGATCACCCCGGTCCCTGGAGAATGAACCGTCATCCGATCGATGCAGCGTTTGCCCCGATTAGCCCGGCTCAATGGACTGCGACCCGTCACCAAGCAGCAGCAATTCCCTTCAAGCGCTTCGCAAGCAAACATACAATCGTTGAGCAGGCCGAGCTTCTATTCTTTAGGGGATATGCTGGAGAGAATGAACACTACGGTTTCGGCATCCATCAGACTAACTGCACCGGGTACTGCGTGCAGGAAAAGATGGGCAGCGGGGACGGCGATATTTTCGAGCTGTTCTGGGAGCCTGATAAAATGGAATTCACGTCTGGAACCTCAGCTGAAGCACGGGCTGAATTGAAGTTCGAAAATGCGCGTGGGTTCAGCGGCTCGCTTGTGTGGAACACGCGCTATCTCGAAATCGCACGTGAGGGAGGCCGGACTTGGACCCCAGACGATGCGGTTGTGACCGGGTTGCTTAGGCGCTGGGATCCGGATACCAGAACGCTTCTCGTGTGGCGGGCCGAACATCTACACGCTTGGCTCCAAGCCAAGGGTACTTAGATTTGAAGGCGGATGGGCCGCTCCGGGCCGGTTCTGAATCCTCTTAAATGACAGGGTAGAAGTCGTTCGCCGAACGTCGGCTTTCTCTGTCTCTCGGCCAGAACCGGACAGTCAGCAGACGGCCCCAACCCTGCCAGAGCACCCCCTCGATCTCCAGATCGCGTTGTTTCATTACACTGCCGGCATCCGCCATTTATGCCGGGGTGACCGAAGCCGATTATGGAGCCGGGGTCGGCACGGTTCCCTGCCGAAATTCACGAAATTCTCCCCGGACGAGCGCGACCTCAGCTGGCGAGACGGCGACAGCCGGTTTCACATCCCAACCCGATCTACGCCGTGCATAATGTGTGAAGGCGGTGTTGACGTTGCCGTGTCCCGCAAACGCTGCAACCTCTTCGGGCGCCATGGTGACTTTCGCTGTCGCAAGGGACTGATGGCGGAGCGTGTACAGCGAAATCCGCCTGATCTTGCAAGCATCACATGCTGCTGCGAGCGCTTTCGCGAAACGATCGTGAATTGTTGACAAATCATCCACCTGAGACGTCAAAGCGTTGAGTTCGCCGATGAATTCCTCCAGCTCCTGCCGCACCCGAACGTTTTTGATCTGAAGCTTCCGCTTTTCCCCGATGCCACGACCGTTCGTCGTCTTTGCGCATTTGATAATGAGATTGCCACCTTCGATGGACAGCCCGCGAAGAGCTTCGGCCGGTCGCCATCCGAAATGTGCACCAAATATCAGCCATTTCGCCAGCAGGCGGCTCGTTGGCGTGTCCTTCTCCCGCAGATGCCTGTAAAGTTGTTTGATCTCCGAGTCTTTCACACTCTTGCGCTTTTTCGATGCGCCAACCTTTTCCGCTGAGCCTGATTTCGGTATCGGCCCGGATTGGAGAGCTAATTCGAAATCAGCGATATCACGTTGATTTATATGTGAATTTTGCGTACAATTAAGAATAAGCTGACGCAGGGCAGCGCGAAATATTCTGATCGATGCCGGCTTCCATCTTTCATGCTGCCCGGCAAACCAACGAGTAGTACGCATGATCCTTTCGAATTCGTCGGGAATGCCTGATGCGCCGGCCTGGGCGATCAGCCGGCGACCCTCTTTGTGGTAGAATGCGATCGTAGCCGCCGTCCTGGTGAGCTCCGATTCTGAGCCAATCATGGTTTTCTCTCCCCGTTAGTCGGAAAATCTTAACGTTCAGGTCAGCAAGAAACATGCATTGAAAACAACGGCCCCTGCGCGCGCGACAGGCGCGATGATCCCAAGCTCCGCCGCGGATGGGAGTGTTGTTGAGTGTTCCCTCGCATGTGCCCTACAGACCCATCAACTTCCTGCACATATTGAATCTGCAAGCTTTCCAAGGAGAGATACTTTAAACGATCTATGCGATTTGAAATTCGCATTTGAAAAATGGCATTTTGCCATAATTTAGACACGTGTATATATTCAACTAGGGTCAGTTTTGGTGCTGGAGGGTCTTGCTATGTCTGATACAATGCTTTCTTCATTCGACGTGTTCAAGAAAAATAATGAGGCATCAAAAGCCATAGGTGGGCGCGTGCTGCGCTATTTTCTGCAGCGTAGTCTGATTTACAAGATGTGTAACTCCGTTGCTGTTGTTGTTGGACTGATCGTTATCATTGAGCAGCTTCTCGGAAACGCGGCGACACGCAAAGCGCTGCGGCGCATCGGAGACGAACGCTTGGCGGCGCAAGGCGAAGCGACAGAAGCGCTCGACGAGCCGTTCGATGCCGCTGATCTGGCTGCGGCACGTTCCGTGGCGGACAACGCGTTGCGTGCTGCTCTCGCGCATTATGAAGCAGTCAGTCCGGCGCAGGAATCCACAGAAGATGCAGACGATACGGTATCTGAGCAGACTGAGCAGACGCCCATCGGGCAGTCTGGCGTGCAGGACGAGCCGCCGGTTCCCGCAGAGACTGATGCCAAGCGGGCAGAAGGCGGGCGTTCTATCGAATATGCTGAGAAAGGGCAGGCCGCCGAAAACGCGTCCGCGAATATTTCTGATAACGCGGAGACGCCGCACGTTTCCGCGGCTTCTCCGCAAAAGCATGCCTCTGGTAAACCGCCGTCGGGTTTCCGGTTTGGGGCAAAGTCTGCGACGGCGGCCAACGGCTCAGCAAAATCCGAAACACCGTCGACGGCGAAAGAGCCCGTTGACGCTTCGTGACGCCGACGCGAGGGCTTCGTCTCGTGTCGGCGTCAGGCTCAGATAACGTCGATGCCGGTATCTGCATCATCGTGAGCAAACACGATTGCCGCGATCTCATCGCCTGCAAGCGTGCGACGCTTGATGAGTGCGTCGCTGATTGCTTCGATGATGTCGCGGTTGTCGTGCATGATCGAGCAGGCCCGCTTCCACAGACGATCAAGCTCCGCACTCACGATGCGCTTCAAGCGTTCATCAGAGAACAGCAGTTGCGGGATTGGCGTGCTCTGAGCGACGCTGTCGAGCGTCTCGCCGAGCCCGAAATTACAGTGGGCTCGAACGAGAAGCTCGGTCGCTTCAGTGAGATCGATGCTCGCTCCTGACGAGACGCCGAGGTCGAAGACATGCTCTGCCGCCCGGCCACACAATGCAATGACGACTTCTTCGTGCAAGAGCTCGCGGGTAAAGGTCCCTGGTCGCGACAACATCACGGATCCGGCGTGATCCGGCTGGTTCGTGGTGCCCAGCCGCACAAAGATCACGTCCCGCCCGAACAGGTGGGCTGCAAACGCATGACCGGCTTCGTGAATTGCAGTGCGGCGAAGCTGTTCCGGGCTTCGATGATCTTTCGGCATAAGTGCCGCCTCGATATCGGATTCCGCGATCGATCGATCAAGATCGCGGATTTGGGCATGCACTTCGCGTGCGATCCGCGCGATATCAGCCCCGGTCATGCCGATCGCAAGCTGAGCAAGCCGGGAATAATCGGCGTCAGGCAACAGGGTGCCGAAAGCATCACGCAGCATGCCGGCGAGGGCCTCAGGGTCGGGTGGGGGAATGCGTATATGCTTGTCGAGCCGCCCGGAACGGCGAAGCGCGGCATCGACCATCTCGGGGAAGTTGCAGGCTCCGATCAGGATCAGGCCTGGCTCCGTCCCCGCGCCATCAACAGCTGACAACACGCCGGCACGGACAGTGTTCCACCACTGGGCGTGGGTCTGGCTCGCGGCTTTTGCGGTGGGATCAATCAGTGCGTCACACTCATCAATAAACAGGATGACCGGTTTGGGCTGACGATGCGCTTGCGAAAACACGCGTTTGATCGCTGACATCACGTCACCCAGGTGTCCATCGCCATCTTGGAACCATTGGGCAACACTTGTTTCGACGATCGGTGTTGCGCATGTCGCAGCAAGCGATTGCGCAAACAGCGTCTTCCCGCAGCCTGGAGGACCTGAAAGCAGCAATCCCCTTGGAAGATCCGACAGGCTGATCTGTCCCGATCGGCAACGGTCGATCTCGCGTGCCAGACGCAGCCCCCAGTCCTTTGCTTCTCCATAACCATGAAGCGAGTCGAGTTTGGGTGCCACAACCGACTTCGTCTGATGTGCAGCCTCTCGCACGGCCTTGATCCGTCGCATCATGCTTGCTGCGTTGTCGCCAAGTCGCAGTGCGCCGCAGATCTGATCGAACGACAATCCGTGGAGAAGCGTGGCATCGAGAGGACCGGGATCGGCCCCCGCGAGCTCCGTGACGATCGCGCGCAACTCTTCACCAGAGAAGCCGGTGATCGTAACATGGTCGTCGATCAGGCCGAGAATCTCTTTGGGCATGTTCGCGTGCGGCGTGTCACACAAGATCACGAGCGGCTGGCCGCCCGACAACACGCTGATCGCCTGGCGCCTGATCGCGTTTTTCTGATTCCGGCGATGCGTGTCCGTGACGGAAATCACGCTTTCGTGCCGGCTGCGCAGACGATTTGGTTCGCGCAGCCGATCGACGATGGCGTCTTGGAGCGGGTCGCACCAGCTCATATCCGGCGTCTCAACGAGAACGCAATCAGATGCGGCGGCAAAAATCGGTGCAAGCGGCTCCTTGAGCGGGTTATCGATCAGCCAATTCGCAATCACGCTGCGCGACGACTTCCGAAAACCCGGAAACCTTGGCTCGCTCGGTTCGTCATCGTCATCATGCTCGTGGTCATCATCGTGATCACGATCATCGAGATCGCTGTGAAGGTGCCGGTCAGCGAGGTCAAGAGCGTATTGTGCATCGCTCTGATTGCTCTCCTCCATCACGCTGTTCGACGCCTCAGTTTGCGGTTCCTCCGCCTCCGCGGAACCCGACCTGCTGTTCGTATCGTGCGTCATCGTTGTTCTCCTCAAATGATCGGGCTGTCGGGGAAGTCACGCGGCACGGGCTGCCACGCTGCGGTATCGCTGGTGTCGAAGACGAACCGCGAGCACGATGCGAGCGTGTCGCGGAAAATGGGGCGGGTGAGCTTCAGCGCATCACGCTCGCGGACGAGAAGACCAGCGAACTCCGATTCGATGCGAAGCGCGTGGCCAAGAATGCGACTTGTTTCGCGCGGTTCACGGCGAACGAGGCTACCCGGCTCGATGATGTATCCATTGGTGGTCGGGATGACGCTCGCGCGAAGATCCTTGCGTTTCGCGATTCGGCGACCGCCATACCGCATGAGCGATTCATCCGGTGCCGGAAGATGAATGTAATCAGGCCCGAGCCAGGGGCGAGCCAGCTCCGGAGCACATTCACGAAAGTTCAGAGCCAGAGAAGACCAACTGGCGTGAAGCGCACTGTATGCATTGAGATCAATCCGACCGCCGAACGGATAATCGACGTTCTTCTCGAGGTTCGTATAGGGCCAGAGGACCTGCGCAATGATCCGTTCCAGCGAGGCTGCTTCTTCGACCAACAAAGGCCGCTTCTGGCCCACGATGCAGATCAGCCGGGCAGGCTGCGTCAGACCGGTGGTATAGGGCAGCGTGCGATACTGGAGATCGCGGCCATACCCGACATAGCTTTTGCCCGCCTGGTTCGTAGCAACATAGACCCCGGGCTGGTTGAAGACCTTGTTGGCTGCAAACGCGGCGAATGCGTGGTCATCGCTCAAGACAAAAGCTGTAAGACCGGCGTCTCGGCCATGCAGCGAAAACAAGTGGGTATCCGCCCACGACGGCGAGTTTGATTGAGGCATGATGAATTCCTGTCGCCGATGGCGACCACGAGCGCGCAACCACGCGCTCGCAATCAGCCATCGTGATGTTGTGAATGAGTTGGGGTGATCGATCCGGAGATCTTGGCTCAGCAGACCCGCTCGACGGGAATGTTGGCGTCGAACGGACAGCCCGATGAGAACCGGATAAAGCCAAATTCAATCATCGCGTCGATGATCTGAAGCGGCCAGCGCGCGTCGTCGATCAAGTCGACGAGATCGCCGAGCTCACGCCGACCGCCGGATTCGTCGATCGCGACGAGAACAAGATAGACGTGATCGAGCGTCATCCCAGGCACGCTTGCGCACATGTCACGCAAGACAGGCAGTTCAAAAGTGTTGATTTCCGTTGAGAAGTGATCCGGTAGGGTTCGGAATTTCCACTGAGATTTGACCCATGTGACCCTTTCCCCAACGCGGCATGCGGTGGGGGACT
>HLSNC_1001047_pt1 | contig 15176 bp, 16 predicted proteins | sample HotLakmetagenome_2_FD_14041 | JGI IMG/M metagenome (IMG submission 14041)
ATGATAACTTCTCCCATGGATGCCCTCTCCTTCAGCTTGTGCGTTGACACCGCAAGCATGGCACATCGCGATGCCGTCAGGGGAGAGCGGCATCCACCCCATCTCCAGCTCGCGCCAGACCGTAAGCAGCGCCCGATGTTTGGCACGACGATCAACGCAATCGCGCAGCGCCAAGGGGCGCGACACGTATTGACTCAGGCCACTTTGGGAATTCCGTGGACTCACTGCCTCGGTTCGCCTTCGCAAGCGGTCTTGCACATGGCGTGTTTTTCGCGTGGCAAATCCATGCGAGCGCGGTTTGGCAACCGCGTCGGTCAGAGGTCCATCTCGACCCAGAGTGGAAAATGGTCGGAGCCGACCGCCCTCTCGTCGATCCACGCCCGCTGCACAGTCCCTGCGAGGTCCGTCGACACAAGGCAATGGTCGATCCGGGCGATCCGGTCGGCGACCGAGCGGCCGGACCCTTCCGGATGGCCAGCCTCGGTCCAGGCATCCACGAAGCCGCCGAGCGGCTTCAGCCGGCCGTACCGCGCGGTGAGCGGGCCGGTGAGCAGATCGTACTCCTCCGATCCAGTCTCGAAATTCAGATCGCCCATCAGGATGGCGTGGCGCGGCATGGGCGGCATCTCGCCTTCGGTCCAGCCGCTTTGCGGATCGGGGTGGCTCCCGCACCAGGCACCGCCTTCGTCCGGGGCGCGGCCATGCAGATCGAGGATCGCGCGCACCTGGGGCAGCCGCGTCTCGGGCGCGAGGTGGCTCAGATGGGTCGAATAAATCCGGAGGGGACCGCGCGGCGTATCGATGACCCCTTCGAGGATGCCCTGCTGGATCGAGTGGCTTTCCGCGAGCCCGAGCTTGGGGAGCGGGAAGTTCCGGCTTGACAGGATCGGGGACCGGCTCAGGAGCATCGTGCCGAACTGCCGCCTTCGGTTCACCAGTCGGCCGTCGTCATCCCGAAAGCTCGCGTCCATGTCCAGATTGGGCCCGAAGACCCAGTGATGCTCCGGCAGGAGACGCGCCAGCTCGGCCGGCTGATCCACGAGGCCGGACCGCTGCCAGAAGCGCTCCACCTCCTGAAGCGCGATCACGTCCGCGTCCGCGACCGCCTCGGCGATGCGCTCAAGGTCGGTGCGATTGTCCTGACCCAGACCGTACTGGATGTTGTAGGTGACGAACTTCACGATCGGACTCCTTTCATGCCAAGTCTGGCCCGTCGCGTCACGGGATCGTCACCGGACGGACCTATGCCTCGGAGACGTCTGCAGACAGGGGGAGCCGAATGGTATCGCGCATCGCAGCCCATCGCGGCGGGGCGCTCGAGGCCGCCGAAAACACGCTCGAGGCTTTTGCCCATGCGCTGAGCCTCGGCGTGGAAGAGATCGAGTGCGACGTGCATCTGTCCTGCGATGGACAGATCATGGTGCATCATGACGCGACGCTCGACCGCATGACCGACGGACACGGCCCGCTCTCTGCATGCACGGCGCAGGCGCTTCGGGGCTTGCGGATCAAGGGATCGGCGACGGCGCGCATGCCGCTTCTGTCGGAAGTGCTGGCGCTTCTGGGAGCGGGCGACACGGTCCTCCGGCTGGAGCTGAAGCGCGACGTGCACGGCCGCCTCTACGAGGGGCTGGCCGAGGCTGCGCTGGCGGAGATCGGTCGCGCGAGGCTGCGGGAGCGCAGCTACATCACGAACTTCGCCGTGGATTACCTGCGCGCGCCAGCCGTGGCGGACAGCGGCCTGGCGCGGCTTCTGCTGATGGAGGCCGAAACGTTCCGGGATATCGGGGCGCTCGACGGATTGGCGCGGATCCTCGACCTTGCGGGCACCCGGCAGGTCGCCCTGCCGATCGGCGCGCTGTCGTCGGACCTTGTCGCAACCGCGCGCGCGCGTGACGTCGCGGTCAGTGCCTTCGGGTGTCACACGGATGCGCAGATCAGGGCGGCGCTCGACCTGCGGCTGCCGGTTTTCACCAGCGACCGCCCGAGCGTCGCCCTGTTGATGCGGGACGGCAGGTCTCACGCCTCGGTGCCCGACAGGAGCGTCGGGTAATCCGTCATGATCCCGTCGGCACCCATGGTCAGGAAATCCCGGGCGACCCTGGCCTCGTTGATCGTCGCGATCGCGACCTCGAGGCCGGCGGCCTTCATCCGCGCGATGTCGTCCGCCGTGGTCCATTGCGCGTTGCTATGGACGGCCGAAAGCTTCAGCCGGTCGCGCGTGGCGGCGGGATCGACGGGCGGGCGCAGCACGGCCAGCCCCAGCGCGATGTCGGGGCGCAGATCGGCCATGGCCTGCAGCGCCGTCACCGAAAAGCTGGTGACGAGCAGCGGAAACCGGGGCTCCTGCGGCAGGAGGCGCGCGATGGCCATCGCGTCCTCGGCATCGACGCCCCATGTCGCCTTGATCTCCAGCACCAGCCCCAACGTGTGCGCAGCGCAGTAATCGAGGACCTCCGACAGGAGGGGCACGCGGTGCTCCGTTGGCGCGGCGCTGGCGGGATCACGGGTGCGGAGCGCGCGGACATGGGCAAGACCCGACATGCCCACGGGGCCGAACCCGTCCGTTGTGCGGTCGAGGTCGTGGTCATGCATCAGGATGACGGCGCCGTCGGAGAGGACCTGCGCGTCGATCTCCACCCAGCCGCAGCCCTCGATCCTGGCGCGATCGATTGCGGCGAGCGTGTTTTCGGGACAGAACGCGGAGGCGCCGCGATGGGCGATCAGGGGTCCGGCGGGGGCCATGGCGGGAGGTCCTGCGTGGTGCGCCGGCCACCATGAGCGGCGGCCGGCGGGCGTGACTGGGCTCAGCGCTCCAGCGCCACGTTCTCGATGAAGGCCTGGCGGATTTCCGTGTTGAACGGGTTGCCGGGCCAGACGGTGGAGAACTGGCGCATCTCGTTGGGGATGAGCGCGTTGCTGTCATCTGCTTCGGGATGCATCGGGGCGGCGCCGAAGACCTCGTTGAAGCGGGTCTGCGTCTCGGCCGAGGACACCCAGTTCATGAACACGAGCGCCGCCGCCGGATGCGGCGCGTTGGCGGGCACGACGTTGTAGTTGCCGCCGCCGTTCATGCCGAACTCGGGGATGTAGAAGGCGATGCGCTCGTCCACCTCGCCCTGCTGCTGCAGGTTGAAGAGGTGATCCTCCCACGCCGCCACGGCCGCGAATTCGCGGTTGGACAGGCGGATCAGGCTGTCGGTATTGGACGCCGTGATGACATAGCCATCGGATTTCTCGAGGAACCAGTCCCAGGCGGGCTGCAGCATCGCCATCTTCTCCTCGGTGACCGCGCCGTCGAGGAACTCGGCTTCGTCGATACCGGTCACGTTGCGCGCCACGTTCTGGAAGAAAGACGGGCCCGAGCCGCCGTTCTCGTAGTTGAAACCGAAGCGGCCGGGGTTCTCCGCGAAGAAGGCCTCGAAATCGGCGATCGTCTGCGGCGCGTCCTCGAAGGCCAGCGCCTCGGGGTCGTACGCGATGCCCGTCTGGTTGCCCCAGTAGGCGAAGGCGTAACCCTGCCCGTCATAGCCGCCAAGCTCGGTGACCATCTGCGGGCCGTTCGGCAGCACGTCCACGAGCGGGCCGATCAGCATGGTCGCAGGGTCCATCGTGTCGATGCGGTCGAGGCCCATGGCGAGTACGTCGATATCGCCCGTCTCGCGGCCCGCTTCGGCCAGCATCTTGTCGAGATTGCCCTGGTGCGTGCCCTCGGGGATCACCACCTCGATGCCGTATTCCTCAGTGAAGGCCTCGGCCAGTTCGCGGTACTGGGGCTGGAAGTACCAGACGAACCAGTTGACCTCGCCCTCTTCCTGGGCCTGGGCGACGATGTCGTCCCAGGACATGGACAGAAGCTCGGAATGGTCCTGGGCCAGCGCCCCGGTGCCGAAGGCCGCGAGCGCGGCTGATGCGATCAATGTGCGGTACATGGTCAGTCGTCTCCTGTTGGACATGCAGATCTCTGCGCGGTCAGCCCTTCACCCCGGCCTGGTCGGGATTGGCGGACTTCAGAAGCCGCTCCAGCACCAGAAGCAAAAGGACATTGGGAACCACGAGCACGAGGCTGACGACCGCCGCGTTGGGGCGGACGAAGTTGTACCCGAGGTAGGAATAGAGGATCGACGGGATCGTCACGAAGTTCGGCGCGCCGACGATGAAGGCGATGGCGAACTCCTCGATCGACTGGGTGAAGACGATGATGAGCGAGGCGAGGATGCCGGGTGCCAGCACCGGGAAAAAGGCCACGCGGAAGCGCTCGAACGGGCTCGCGCCGAGGTCGCGGGCGGCGTCGATCAGGTCCTGGTTCACCATCTCGAAGCTCACCGTCATGATCCGGATCGCGTAGGGCAGGAACAGCACGCAATGGGCCAGCAGGATCGACAGGAAGCGCGAATAGATCCCGAGGTTGAAGATCAGCGAGGAGAAGAAGATCGCCAGCACGAAGCCCGGCACCACCAGCGGCAGGAGGGTCAGGACCTGTGCGATACCCTTGCCCGGAAAGTCGTAGCGGGCGAAGCAGTAGGCCGTGGGCATCGCCAGGATCAGCGCGATCACCGCGGCACATGGGGCGAGCAGATAGGAGTTGCGCAGCGCCTGCGGTAGGGCGGTCGTGGTCCAGACCTCGGACCAGCGCGCGATCGTGAGATTGGGGGGCAGGACGTCGGGATACTCCCAGCCCGTTGCGGGGTCCACCAGCGACCATATCACCGCGAGGCCGAAGGGCAGCACGAGCCACAGGAAGAAGATGACACCGAGGATCGCCATCAACAACAGGTTCAGCGGCCGGAGCGGGCTTTGCCGGGCGGCGCGGACGGGCCGCGCGATCGGGGTCTCGCTGACGGTTACCATCTGCCCCCCTTCAGCACGAAGCGCGAGACGGCGGCGAGCGTGAGCGAGCCCACGAGCGCCAGCGCCATCAGCGACACGCCGACCACGGCGGCCTGGTTCCAGCGCCCGAAACTGTCCTTCAGGAACACCATGTACTGGGCCATGGACTGGACGTTGGTGGGCCCCACCGTGACCTGGAAGGCGAAGTCGCCTGCCGCGCCGATGAAGATGATGACCAGCGCGGCCTGCATCGCCGAGACCGTCAGCGGCGCGATGACCTTGCGGAACCGGTCGAACCGGCCCGCGCCGAGGTCGCGCGCGGCATCGAGCACGTCGTCGGAGATCGACTGCACCGCACCGGTCAGCAGGATCAGCGCCAGCGGCAGGTTCTTCCAGATCTGCAGGAACAGAAGCCCGATGGCGTTGCGGTCGTTCTGGAACCGGATCGGCGCGTCGGTGACCCCGATCCACATCAGGAACTGGTTGAGCACCCCGTGATAGGCGACCACGTTGAGAAACAGGAAGGCCGCCACGAGGCCGGGCACGAAATAGGGCGCCTTGAGCATGCCCGAGACGAGGCCCGCGCCACGGAAGGGGCGCCTGAGCCAGATGGCGAGCGGATAGGCCAGGATGACCGAGCCAACCGCGCTGATCACTGCCACATAGGCCGAGTAGCGCAGCGCCCGCCAGTAGGCGCGGCTGTCGAACACGTCGTGCCAGTGCTCCAGCGAAAAGGCGTCCTCGCCCGTGAGGTTGAAGAAGCCGAAGCTCTGCATCACCGCCACGTAGAAGACCGAGCCGATCATCGCGAGGATCAGGCCCAGCCCCGGGATCAGGAGCGCGACGATGGTGAGGCTCCGGCGCAGCGTCACACGATCTCTCCGGTCACGAAGCGCAGCCGCTCGGGCGGCAGGCGGAAGGTGATCCGCCCGTCCCCCGGCGTCGCGGCATGGGGCAGATGCAGGCGCTGTTCCGGCGAGGTGCCGACGCGCACGTGCAGTTCCGTGTAGGCGCCCTGGTAGGCCCGCTCGGTCACCTCCGCCGAGAGCGCACCCGGCGTGCCCTCGGTGCAGGGCTCGGCATCCTCGGGGCGCCAGACGAGGTAGGTCGCGTCCTCGGGCGGCCTGCCCGAGACGTCCAGATCGCCCAGCGGCGTGCGGACCGATCCGTTCGCGCCCCGCTCGAAAGGCAGGATGTTGGCCGCGCCGATGAAATCCGCCACGAAGGCCGTGAGCGGGTTCTGGTAGACTTCCTCCGGCGCACCGATCTGGTCGATGCGGCCACCGCGCATCACCACGACGCGGTCCGACATCGACAGCGCCTCCGCCTGGTCGTGGGTCACGTAGATCGCGGTGAAGCCGATTTCCTTCTGGAGGTTGCGGATCTCGCGCCGGACCTGATCGCGCAGCTTCGCGTCGAGGTTCGACAGGGGCTCGTCGAAGAGCACCACGGAGGGCCGCATCGCCAGCGCGCGGGCGAGCGCCACGCGCTGCTGCTGCCCGCCCGAAAGCTTGTTGGGCAGCTTGTCGCGATGCGCCTCGAGATCGACCTGCTGAAGAAGCTTCTCCAGGCGCGCCAGCCGCTGCTCTCTCGGCACACGGTTCTGGCGCGGTCCGAAGTCGATGTTGTCGCCGACGCTGAGATGCGGGAACAGGGCGTAGGACTGGAAGCACATCGCCATGTCGCGGCGCTCGGGCGGTGCGGTCGTGATGTCCCGCCCGCCGAGGTCGAGGCGCCCCGAGGTCGGCACGTGGAACCCGGCGAAGGTTTTCAGGAGCGTGGTCTTGCCGCATCCCGACGGGCCCAGCAGCGTGACGAATTCCCCCTCGTGGATCGACAGGTCGATGCCCGTCAGCGCGGCGAAGCCGTCCTCGAACACCTTGCCGATGTCATGCGCCTGAAGCGCCGGGACGTCATGCGCCATTCTGGTCGCGCCTCCCTCGTGCCGGTTGAAGCAGGCCGGGATCCATGATTAAATTCATCTGGTGAATATATTAAGTCGGATTCAATTCCGTGACGGTCTTGCGAAATGTTGATGACCGGGGCGCTGCCCGCGCCTTGCGGCCCCTCCGCCCCGCGGAGCGCCGGGTTCTCTCGGCGATCCGGCGCGAGCCCGGTCAGAGCCGGGCGGTGCTGGCGAAACGGCTGGGCCTGTCGCCGGCGCTGATGAGCGGCACGGTCACGACGTTTCTGGAGGAGGGCTGGGTCGCGGAACGCCGCCTGCGCCGGCCCGCGCGCCGCGGCCAGCCGGCGTTGCAGCTACGTGTCGAGGAGGGCTCCATCGCGGGTCTGGGCATCAGCCTGTCGACCGGCGGCATCGCCGCGGCGAGCGTCGACCTCACGGGCCGCATCCTGCGCACGCGCCACCATGCGACCAACGCGCAGAACCTGACGCGCGGACTGGAGGTAGCGGGCGATGCGATCGCCGCGCTTCTGGACAGTGCCCGGAGCTTTGCCGGGATCACCATCTGGGTGCCGGCCATGATCGGCGCATCGGGGGAGATCATGGAGGTCACACCCAGCCAGCGCGGCGTCGACTTCACCACCTATCGCGACGCGCTGCGGGCGCGTTTCGGTCTGCCCGTGCATCTGGAAAGCAAGTGCCAGGCCATCGACGAGGCGATGAATGTCGCCGATCCCGATGCCGTCGTCTTCACGCTGTTCCTCGACTACGGCATCGGCGGCAGCCTGATCGACGGGCTCCGCGTCTACCGGGGCGGGTTCGGACAGGCGGTGAACATCGGCGCGCTGCTGCCCGAGCCGGGAATCCGCCCCTCCCTGCCCGACCTCGCGCGCTTTCTCGACCTCGACACGCCGGAGCCCGACTTCCAAGGGATGGACCACGAGAGCGGAAGTCTGCGGGACCGGATCGAGACCTGGATCCGCAGTCGCGGCGGCGCCCTTTCCGGACCGCTCAGCGCCGTCACCCAACTTCTCAATCCCACCGACATGGTTCTGGCGGGCCTGTTTCCGCGCTGGATTCTCGAGGGACTGATGGGCGAGATCCGCCTCGACCTGCACGACGTGCCGGGCCGAGTGCCGATCGGCAAGCCGACGCTGCGCATCGCGCGCATCGTGGGCGAGGATGCCCTGTCGGTCAGCGCCGCGTCTGTCTCCGTCTTCCGGGCCCTCTTGGACCCCGCCTCGGCTACCTAGCCGGATGCTGTCGTGTTTCCGGAACGCCCAATGTCTCGCCAGGACGGGGACGATCTTTCGTGGACATCCACCGCGCAATACGGTGCGCGCCTCGCCGGCCTTCGAACCGTTCCGCATGGTCGGAGAGCAGAGGTAAGACCGTCGACGTCACGCGGTCCAAGATGGCCACCTCGAAGATGACCGACAGCGACCCACAGGCCGCGCCGTCTCGGTTCCATGTCACACCGCGCAACGTGACCGAAAACGGTGTGCCGGAATTGGGGCCACGGACGAGCCAACCGGTGCAGATTGGCCCGGCTCACGGGAATGCTGCGGCGGACGGATGCTTTTTTGCAGGTCGACCTGTCCCGACACTGCGACGAAGGTCTTGGACATGACATGCGCCCAGGCTGCCCAGCCCTCGCCGGGTCGATGCCTCAGGCCGTGCGCAGCCGCCCGTCCAGCCCGATGCCGGTGTCGGGCGACACGGTGCCGAGGCCGCGGTTATGGGCGATGATCTCGTTGCGGTAGACGAGCCCGGTATGGTTGTAGTCCCAGCCGCGGATGTCGAGGCTCGGGATCTCCCCGGCAACGCCGCCCGAGATGGCCGCGCCGTTCCACGCCTCGCCGAAGGCGCCCAGCTGAATGTAGCTGTTGATCGCCAGCGTGAAGCTTCGGTCGAGCTGCTCCTCGAGCGGGCGGCCCAGCACCTCGACGTCAACGGCGCGCGCCTCGGCCGCCGAGGCGCCGAGGTCGATCCGGTAGCGCAGCCCTCTGGAGTAATGCAGGAACCCGCGCGAGACGAAACCGGCAAGGTCCGCGCCCTCGACCTCCTCGGGCCGCAGGATGCGCTTGGCGTTGCTGTCGAGCATGGCCTGCAGGTCGCGCCCGGTGATCGTGGCCACGTGGACCTGGTCGGCATAGGGCATGACGTCGAACCATTCGCCGAAGCTGAGCGGGCCTTCGTCCACGCCCGCCGCAAGGCCGGTGGCGTTGAACAAGGCCAGATCCACCGCCGCGTTCGGGAAAGTGGCCGAGCGCGCCACCAGCGCATCGTTCATGAAGTTCGCCAGCGCCGACTCGCGGATGTAGCGGTCGGCAATGGTGCGGTCGCGCGCGAGGAGCCCCTCGGGATCGACCACGGTGCCGATGGTCTCGGCCATCTTCCCGTCAAGCGCGGCGATCATGGGCGCCATGACCTCGGCCTCGAAGGCCTGGTCGTAATCGTTATCCCGTTCGGCCTCGGCATAACCTTCGTCGCCGGGCGACAGCCGGTCGTCGCGTCGCTTGGTGGCGTGCAGCGCCACGGTGTTGAACCAGGCCTGCCGGCCGGTCTCGGCGCGGATCGACATGGCGATCTCGCCGAGGTGTCGGCCATTGGCATTGGCCTGCGCGATCAGCACGCCCTCGATCATGTTGTCGGGGTTGAGGCCTTCCGCGTTCAGCGTCGTGTGGGTATGCCCGCCGATGAGCACGGTGGGCTTGTCGCTGAGGCGCCCGGCCACCTCGGCCAGCACGAAATCGCCGTCGTCGATCCGACGCGCGAAGGCGGCCCGGCCGCTCTGGTGCGCACCGGCGCCGAAGCCGCAATGGGACAGGACGATCACCACGTCGGAGACCGCCGCGACGGCCGGCATCAGGTTCTCGAGCGCCGTCACCGGGCTGGCCACCGCAAGGCCCGGATCCTCCTCGGTGCCCACGCGCGTGTCGACCGAGGTGGTCAGCTCGATCGCGCCCACGCGCACCCCCTTGGCCTAGAGGATTGCCGCCGGGACATAGTCTCGGTCGCGCGCGACATGGGCCGAGCCGTGGATGTTCGCCGTCAGGAGCGGGAAGGCCGCGTCGCGCTCGATCCCGATCCGCAGCATCTCGGCGCCACGGTCGAATTCGTGGTTTCCGATCACCGCGATGTTGAGCCCCGCCGCCGAGGCCGCGCGGTAGCCCGCATCGGCCACGAATTCCTCGGGCGCCCAGCCCATCAGCTCGTCGAAGACCGAACCGGTGTGGTCGTCGCCCGCCGACAGGAACAGCACGACCTCGTCCTCGGCAGCTGCGTCGCGCCCGGCGCGTACCTTCTGCACGATCTGGCTGAAGCGGTGCGTGTCGCCGCGGGCGGCATGGAACTCGGTCAGGTGGTTGTGCATGTCGTTGATGTGGAAAAGGCGCAGCACGCGGCGCGCGCCCTCGTCCAGGGTCGGGGCAGGCACCGGTGCGCCGTCTGCCGCCACGATCCGCTCGATCGGGCCGGCGAGCGGATCGCCCGTCATCAGGAACATCCGCTCCACATTGCCGGCGGGGTTGGGCGCGACCTCTCTCAGCGCCGGCTCCCCCGGCCCCGCCTGCGCCGTTGCCCGGACGACGAGCATGGGCAGCGCGGCGGACGCGCCGAGGCCGGCGAGAACCGTGCGACGGGTGAGGACCGGAAACGTGGGCATGGCGACCTCCTAGGGGTTTTCCCCTGCGCTACGTCTTGTCGGTGACACAGCGGTGATGGCCGACTGGCAGGACGCGAGACTATCGTTCGAGGCAGGCGCGCCGGTTCGATTCCGGTCGCGTTCGAAGGCGGAGGGGAAAGAACCGGCGCCTAGGGGTCGCGATCGGCAACGGCTTGATGTCACGTCTCTCGAAGGGTGACGTGTCGGCCAGCTTGTCCAGACAATGCAAGGTCGATCAGGGACATGGTATGCGCCACGGCCGCCTCCGTGTCGGAAGGCGAGAACGACAGGTATTCCATCGCCTCGCTTTGCAGGACGCTGGCGATGCCATGGATGGCGCTCCAGACAAACATCGCATCGCGGTCCCGCCCGGTCGGGCTGTCATAGGTACGGACGGCCTGAAGGCATTCACCCAATACGTCGAAGGCTGCGCGGGCGTCGGAGGCCAGTCCAAGGCTGCGCGCTTCATCCGGCCATGATGTCATGAACATCAGTCGGTATTCAAGCGGCTGCGCGGCGGCATAGCTCAGGTATGCATGTCCCAACGCGCGCAGGGCGTCTTGCGGAGGCAAGGGCGTGCCATCCTCTGCGACCCCGCTGCCACGGAGATGGGTCGCAAAATCATGCAGACACCGACGGATGACCTCGGCCAACAGATGGTCCTTCGAGGCGAAGTGCTTGTAGGGCGCCTGGTGGCTGACCTGCAGGCGGCGGGCGACATCGCGAAGGCTCAAGCCTTCCACGCCCTTGTCCCGGATCGCCTCGATGGCCTCCAACAGGCACGCTTCGCGCAGCGGCAAGTCGGAGGTCCTTGCTTGTTCGGGTTTGGCATTCGCATCCATTTGCCAATATTTCGGCCGTAAGGTTGACGGCGTCAACCTCTTCGCTAGATGCTCACGGGTAGACGGCGTCAACCAGGGCTCAGGCCATGCCCCACTCACCTTTGGAGGTCCAAGATGTTCAAACCCGCAATTCCAGGCGCAGCGATCTGCGCGGGGCTGGTCGCGATGGCACATGCCTGGAAAATCCGCGTGACCGTCACGGGCATCGACGATGCCGACGGGCGCATCGGCTGCGCACTGCAGAATGCGGCGACGGACGTCCCCATGGCCAAGGTAAAAGCGGCGGCCGATCCGGCCACATAGGAGGCCTGATCAATGCTGGAACAAGTCTTTACCATCGCCAATTCGGTGGCGCTCTTCTCCTGGATCGCGCTCACCTTCCTTCCCCGATGGGTGGCGCTTCTGGCGACGCTCCGCTGGGGCGTGGTGGGCCTGCTTTCCGCGCTCTACGCCGTCCTCGTCTCGGTCTACTTCTTCCGGGTCGAAGGCGGCGGGTATTTCTCGCTGGACGCGGTAGAGACGCTCTTCACCTCGTCGGAGGTCGTTCTGGCGGGCTGGATCCATTACCTCGCCTTCGATCTTTTTGTCGGGATCTGGATCGCCGCACGCTCGGATGAGCTGGGGCTGAGCCGCCTCATCCAGGCCCCGATCCTGCTGGCCACCTTCATGTTCGGCCCCGTCGGCTACCTGTTCTTCCTCGCCGTGCGAGCCTCGGCCCAGGCCAGCCGTTCCAAGGAGGCCCTCGCATGACCCGCACCGCCAATGCCATTCTGACCGGCCGGGGCACGGTCGCCGTGACCCTCGTCCTGCTGGGCGTTTCGGTGATGGCCTGGGGCATCGACGATCGCATGCTGAACGGCGTGTCGATCTGGGCCAAGCCGATGAAGTTCAACCTGTCCTTCGCGCTGCACCTGGCGACGCTGATGGTTTTCGTCTCTCTTCTCCGCCGCGATGTGCAGGAGCGCGGCTGGATGCGCTGGACGCAGATCCTGACCTCCGCGGCGGTGGTGCTGGAGCTGCTCCATATCTTCGTGCAGGCCGCGCGGGGCCGCGCCTCGCATTTCAACTTCGACACCCGGTGGGAGACGGTGGCCTATTACGGGCTGATGGGCGGCGCGGCGGTCGTGGTGATGGTCGGCACGCTGATCATCGGGCTGGCGGCCTGGCGCGGCGCGCGCGAAGACATCGGACCGGGCCTGCGCACCGGCATCGTGCTGGGCGCCTTGGTCGGCACCATCGCCACGCTCGTCACCGCCGGTGCGCTGGCCAGCGGCGCGGTGACACCTACCGGCCACTGGATCGGCGGCGAGTTGAGCGACGCGGGCGGCTTGCCAATCACAGGCTGGTCCACGACCGGCGGCGATCTGCGGGTGTCGCATTTCTTCGCCACGCATCTGTTGCAGGCCCTCCCGGTTTTGGGCTGGCTTGCCGACCGGGCGCTGCCTCGGCTGGCACCGCTGACAGTCTGGGCGGGAACGGCGGCCGGTGTCGCCATCGTCTGGCTGACCTTCACCCAGGCGCTCGCGGCGCGCCAGTTCCTGTCGATGCCGGGGTCCTGAGGCGTGCTCGGTCATCCCTCCGGCATGTTCGTGGGCGCCGCTCAGGGCGGGGACCGCGCCCGCTCCTGCCTTCACGCAAGCGGCAGTTTCAGGGGTGCGAGCGTTTCATCCTTGAGGCACGTGATGCGGCTCAGCAGGGCCTCGGCCATGGCAAGGCGCAGGTCGGGGCGCCGGGTCGCGGCGTCGATCCGCGCCCCGGGATCGGCAGAGAGGTCGAACAGCAGCGGCGGCAGGGCGGGCATGTGCACATACTGCGCCTCTGCGTGCCTCAGAACCGTGAGGTGGCAGGCCCGCAGATCGTCGATCCCGAGCCCGGCGCGCGCGCTGTGCGTCAGCGCATGGCGGAAGTCGAATTCCCAGAGCGCCCAATCGCGGCCCGCCGCGCCCGTCCTCTCGAGCGCGGGCCGGAGCGAGGTCCCGTCGGGCGCGTGCAGCCCGTCGATACCCCAGAGATCGAGGAGCGTCGGGAAGACGTCGGCGGCAGAGGTGAAGGCCGCGACCTTGCCCTCCGCGCCGCCGGGCATCCTGACGATCAGCGGGATATGCTGGCCCTCGGCACGGAAGCCACCCTTGCCGAGGAGCCCGTGATCGCCCAGCATCTCGCCGTGGTCGGAGGTGAAGACGACCAGCGTCTCCGCCCAGTCGCCGCGCGCCTTCAGGGCCTCGAAAAGACGGCCGAGCTGCGCGTCCACCTCGGCGATCATCCCGAAATAGAGCGCGCGGATGCGGGCGATATCCGAAGGGGAAAGGTCCGCGACGGAGCCTTCGAGCCCCGGCTGGAAGGTCGCGGCAGGCGTGCTCTCGCGCACCAGCCGCTCCAGCGGATGCGGGTCGGGGCCGGGCGGGATCGGCGCGGGGACGGCCTCGGGCGCAATCAGGGATGCATAGGGCTCGGGCACCACGAAAGGCGGGTGCGGACGCAGGAAGGAGACATGGGCGAACCAGGGCTCCGGGCCCTGCTCGGCGTGCCAGTCGAGAAACCTCTCGACGAGAAAGGCCGTCTGGGTCTCCTCCGCGCCGTAGCCGGGCAGGGCGAGCGACACGCCGCCGTCGGGCGCGGGCGCCACCTTGTGGGGATCGGCGAGGAGGCCCGGGTCGTGCCCGCGCGCGGCGAGCCAGGCGATCCAGGCCCGGTCATCCTCGCGCAGGGGCTGGCGGCAGACGAAGCCGGGCAGGACCTCCTCATAGCTCTGCAGGTCCGGGTCCTGCGGCGCGCGCCCGCGCGGATCGAGCGCGGTGTCGGTATAGCCGAAGAGCGTCGGCCGGTAGCCCACCCGCCGCGCCGCCCGCGCGATGTTGTCGAAGCGGTCGTCGAGCGGCGTGCCGTTCGCCACCACGCGGTGGTTCATCTGGTAGAGCCCGGTGTAAAGCGAGGCCCGCGCCGGCGAACAGGGCGCGCAGGGGGCGAAGTGGTTGCGGAAGACCACGGCCTCCGCCGCCAGCCCGTCGAGGTTTGGTGTGCGGACGCAGGGGTGGCCGAGGAGGCCCAGGCAATCGCCGCGCCACTGGTCGGCGGTGATCAGGAGGAGGTTGGGCCGCCTCACGGCCATTCCGCCGCGATCAGGCGCGGCAGGTCGGCCACCGTGTCGATGACATGGGTGGCGCCGGCCTCGCGGAGGATCGCGGTGGCCCGGTCCCGGATCGCGTCGACCTTCGCTCCGGGCAGCGCGGCGAGGTCCTCGGGCGTCAGGCCGGCGATGTTGCCCGAGAGCGCCACGCCCACCGTGGGACAGCCCGCGGCCACGCCCTCGGCGATGCCGGGGGGCGTGTCGTCGACCTTCAGGACGGCGGCGGGCGGGTGGACGCGAAGGTCGATGAAGCACTGGTACATGCCGAGCGGCCCGGGCCGTCCCTCGGGCAGGTCGTCGGCGCAGACCAGGTTGAGCGGCCTGTAGCCCTGCGCCGCGGCGACAGGCGCCACGCGCTCCATGATCGAGCGGGTGTAGCCGGTGGTGGAGCCCACCTTGACGCCCCTCTCGGCGAGCCAGTCGAGCGTCTCCGTCGCGCCGGGCACGAGCGTGGCATAGTCGGCCACGACCTCCTCGTTCATCGGCACGAAGACCTCGTAGACACGGGTGACGTCCGCCGCGGTCGGGGCCGCGCCATGCACGCGCGCCCACTCCGCGGCGAGGCGGGGGGCCTTCAGCATCGCGTCGATGTGGTCCCATTTGGGCATCCCCATCGGCGCGCGGGCCTCCGCGATGGTGGCCTCGATGCCGAAGCGGCGGAAGGCCTCTACGAAGACGCCCATGGGCGCGAAGGAGCCGAAGTCGATCATGGTTCCGGCCCAGTCGAAAACCACGGCCTTGAGGCTGGTCATGCGGCGATCCTTCCGTAGAGGCTCTGGATGGTCTCCTCCCCGATGGCGAAGGCGG
>HLSNC_1001050_pt1 | contig 15154 bp, 17 predicted proteins | sample HotLakmetagenome_2_FD_14041 | JGI IMG/M metagenome (IMG submission 14041)
GCGGTTTCAATCCCTCAAAGGGATTTTAGGGAATTTCGAGGCGGCACTCCCCCCTTGCTCCTCGGGAATCCGGGGTTTCAATCCCTCAAAGGGATTTTAGGGAATTTCGAGCATCTAGCGGAAAACGCATTATGACCTACTATTTGTTTCAATCCCTCAAAGGGATTTTAGGGAATTTCGAGCGCCCCAGGGGGGTATATGTCGAGATGAAAACCCCTGGCAGTTTCAATCCCTCAAAGGGATTTTAGGGAATTTCGAGTATCGGAAGGCAAGGAACACAGAGCCAACCGAGTAGTTTCAATCCCTCAAAGGGATTTTAGGGAATTTCGAGTCCCGCCACACCAAGCCCGCCAGAAATGCCGGAAGAAGAAGTTTCAATCCCTCAAAGGGATTTTAGGGAATTTCGAGAGCCTACACACGCTAAGCCCACGGATATGCCCTTTTAAGTTTCAATCCCTCAAAGGGATTTTAGGGAATTTCGAGGAAAGCTTCAGTTACACCCCGTACTTCCTGGCGAGTGTTTCAATCCCTCAAAGGGATTTTAGGGAATTTCGAGACGCCTTCGATATCGCCGGAGACATGACGGCGATCGCCCGTTTCAATCCCTCAAAGGGATTTTAGGGAATTTCGAGGGCTTGTCGTTTGGCTGATGCTTCCGGCATAGGGTTTCAATCCCTCAAAGGGATTTTAGGGAATTTCGAGCCCCGACCTAGACAACTTTGTTAAGGCGGTGCTAGTTTCAATCCCTCAAAGGGATTTTAGGGAATTTCGAGGGTGGCGGAGGCGCTCAACTCCGCAGGCTTTAAGACGTTTCAATCCCTCAAAGGGATTTTAGGGAATTTCGAGGCCCCCCTTCCAGAAACCTGACACTATGCAGTTTTCAAGGTGCATTTGCGCGAGACCCCCTAAGAATAACACCGATCGCCCAAAACGCACAACCCCCGCCCCAAACCGAAAACCCCGAAACCCAGACTCCATCAGCATTACAGAGTTTGCGCGAGACCCCCCTAGCCGTAAAATGCCCGAAACCGCGACCCCATCAGCCATCCAGCCCATTTTCAGCAGTGCCTCGTTCATACAACTCCCCTCTCGCGCAAATCACAACATTCCTTAACAAAAAAAGACCGTCGTATCCATCGGTGGCGGACAGCCAATCCGTTCCACCGTCCCCTGATGCTTCCCCCGGAGAAAATAAAAGAGGATATTGTCCGTCTCCGGCTGAATCAACCTCTCCAGTCGTCCCCGTAACCGGGCATACTGCATCTCCGTCAAATCACACTCAAACACACTGAACTGCATCCACTCCCCATAGGACTTGAGAATTTTGTGAATCTTCGTCCGGCGCTTATTCTCAGAAATATCGTAGCAAACCACCACGTGCATGGCCCCAGTTTCCCCCTAACGCAACACCAACGGTGGATAAGACTCAATCTCTCCCATCAAGAACTTGGCCAACAGTCGTCCCTGAATCTCAAACGCCTCCTGATAAGTACATTTGCGCCCCATCACCGGATGCTTAAACGTACTCTGCTTTTTCTCCTCATAAGCCCGCAAAAACTGCTTCAACCCGTCCCTCGTCAACGACACCGCCCCATTGAGCGGTTCTTGCTCAAAATCCGCCAAACTCAAGCCATTGGGCTTCTTCAGCAGACTCAACACCATTGCATCCACCACCAGGGGACGAAACTCCTCCATCACATCCAACGCCAACGAGGGACGACCATAGCGTTCGGTGTGCAGATAGCCCAAATAGGGGTCAAAGCCGACAATGTTCAAGGCACTCTGAACGTCATGGCGCAATAGAGCATAGCCTAAACTCAATAGGGAGTTGACTGGGTCTTTGGGAGGACGGCGGTTGCGATGGGTGAACTCAAAGGGTGTTCCTTGCAATAACTCATTAAACACACCGAAGTAGGCCGCACTTCCAGCCCCCTCATAGCCTCGTAACTGGTCAATGGTGGGGGTTTTGGGTAAGGCGGCGATCGCCCCCTGCAACTGGTCAATGGCCCCCGTCACATCCAAATCCTGACTATCCCGCTGTTTCCGTTGCAACAGACTACGATAGTTCTTCAACTTCCCACGCACAAACCCCCGAACCGCCACCACCGAGACTGGGGTTTCCCCCGCCGCGTTCCACTGTCCCCGACGCACAAAGATATTGCGCGTCACCTCCGGTTCCAACCGTCCCCGATATTTGCCATAGCGGGTGAGGAAACTCAACGGGATATTCCGTTCGAGTAACTCATCCACCACATAGGGGGACACCGTGGCCCGTCCCAACAGAACCACCCCATCCAACTTCAACAGAGGAACATCCAGGAGTCGTTTCCCCTGATGCTTAATCTGCAACCGTTCATCCAACTTGCCTAAAAAGGCATCTTCGTGAATCACATACATCGTACCCATGACTCGTTCTCCTTATATATATAGATGAATTAGGCTTCGCGATATCGCGCCATCTTTGTCGCCGCCTGAGGGAGACAGCGATCGAACAAACTACAGCCCCGACAACGTTTGTCATACACCGCCGGCGGACAGTCCCCAGTGGTGAGAAGTTGACGCACCGCCTCCAGGGTGGCGATCGCCGTCTCCCGCAACTGCGGCGACAACTCCACCTCCCGCCGCCGCCGAGACTGCAAGGAATACACATACCCCTTCGCCACCGGCGTTCGGGTCATCTCCTCCAAACACAACCCTTGCGCACAAACCTGTAAATCGTCGTTTTCCCAAGGATTCTGCTTTCCCCGCTTGTACTCCACGGGATATAACTCCCCTTTCTCGGACTCCACTAAATCCGCCTTTCCCACCAAGCCATAGCGTTGGGAACTCAGCCAAATCCCGCGAACTTGCCAAGCTTCTTCTCGGAATCCCTCACCGACGGTATGGATGCGTTGATGTCCCGTCGTTCCCTCCACCGTATAAACATTGTCCACAAACTCCCCGGCACAAAACATCCGCCAGCAGCGATGGGGACAATAAGCATAGTGATTCAACGCGGCAATGGGAATTTCTAACATGATGACCTCCGAGATTCAATGGCGAGTGCCATGCCCATTCCCATGGTGGTTTTACGACCAATTCCACAGTAAAGGGCATAGTTACTCAGGGTATTTAAAGCTTTAATCGTAACCGGCTCCACATTTCCTAAAATGCGAAAATCAATGCGACCCACTGCGCCGATAAATTTGCTAGATTTCCCCTTTTTACGAAACTCAAAATCGAGAATATCGGTGCGAATATCAAAGTAACAGGGAAAAATATTGTCTGTCGCAAATCCCGGCAACTCAATATCGCTATACCGTTTCCAAGAGTTATGTAAGCTGCGAAATACTGAATCTGGAGTGGGTAAGGCGGTATCATATTTCTGTTGTCGAAAGGCGACGGGAGTCGCTAACTGAAAATTCAATCGCCGATTGGAATCAGATGCGGTTTCGTAGAGGTCTTGATAGGAACAAGCATTCGCCCAGGGTTGCGTTGATTGGGGAGTTCCTAGGATACTGGTAATGTGTAAGTTGGCTGCCCCCAAATGCCAAGGTTGGCGAGGGTTGAGATTGAGCCATAATTGACTCAATTGTCCAAAAAGTTGGTCATCAAGGAGGGAAACACGCCACCAGCAGGGAGTTTGTGCCGGAATGGGACGCTGATGTTGTGCTTGTAGAATTTCGGGAATCCGAGGGGGAACGTCACGACGAGTGGGAGGCAATTTTTGCAGGGGAGAAATGGTAAAGGCTTTGGTTGTTTTTTGTTCATGGAGAGTTGTGGCTAAATCAGGATCGACGGCGTTCACGGCGGTGATAAAGAGGGCATTGAGATGTCGTCCTGTGGCGTAATCTGGGGGGATTAGGGTTTCGGGGACGAAATTAAAGACAAGACTGTAAGGCATGGGTTATGGCTGAAAATGATAGGTCATGTTGGCGGGAAGCGTTAGGGTTTGGTTATCCTGGGATACGCGGTAACAACATCCCTCTAGTTTGACGTTGCGAATCAGACTCACTGGGGGCATATTGATGGTGTCAAATTGAATGACATGATGGCTAAACATGACATCTAAAGGATTCAAAGGATAAGGAACTGTGAATTGTTGATTGTCCCGTCTTTTAGGGTTGGTAAAGTGTTTAATTTCAGAGAGTTCAGCTTTGCTCATCCATTTACCTAAACGAATCCACTTGGGAAAGGTAATCGGGTTGGCTGAGATAACAAAAAATTCAAATTTGCTTTCTGGGGCAATTTCTTTGGCACGTCCAAAACTAGGGATATTTTTCTGGGTTTTCTGCATTTCGACATGATAGCGGTTGTCGGCATATTTCCAGGTATTGAGAACGGCGGTGTGGGTGAGCGATCGCGCGGGGGTTACATAAATGTTTTGCTCATTTAATTTTGTTAAATGGGCTTGATATTGTGGCACTTGATGGCGACAAAAATAGCGATAGTCGTTCTCGGGGTCAACTTGAGTTTGGTAGCGGGGATTATCAATGAATCCCAAGGCGTAGCAGAGTGCATAGTTATGGAGAATGGGTTCAGTCTCATAGAGTCGTCCAATTTCTCGGGTGGCGAAGTAGAGACTATCGTGAAGTTCGAGATGACAGCGGTAAATTTGGGTCATGGGAGATGAGGAGTTGGGGAACCACAGAGTTACGGATGGGAGAAAAAAATGAGGTAGGGGCGACCTATTTAGCCGCCCAAATGTTGAGTTAATGAGATGCCATTAACCATGAGAGGTTACTTTTTGGCTTTAATGTGTTTTTTGGCGTATTCTTTGGCTTCTTGGTCTGCTTGTTGGAGAATCTGAGTGATTCCGTCTTCGCTGGAGGTGAGAGTTTTGACTTCGTTTAATAAGGGAGTGAAATCTTCTCCAATGAAGTCAGTATGGACAATAAATTCGTCATTCATGAGGCTTTCAATGGCTTCGGTAGCTTTTTCGCTGACGAGGGTTTCGTCGAGGGGGTCGAGGGAGGTGAGGAGGTCTTCGGGGAGACGGTCATAAATGGCTTGAGTCCAACGGAGATTACTGACAATTTCTCCGTCAGCAAAGATGACTCCTAATAACTCATTGCGAACTCGTCCAGTTCGGGTGGTTTGTGCGCCATAATGACGGGTTCGTAGGATGTTATTGAAGACGTACAAAAAGCTGGCTTCGGTGGGGTCACGTAGGGTGACAATGCTGGGGAAAAAGACTTGAGGACGAATGTGATCTTGTTGGTTAATACGACTGGTGACTTCCCCGGCTTTGGAGTCTCCTTCTCCTTTTGATGCCATGGTTCCACTTTCATAAGGTGCGTTGAGGGTGAAGCTTTCGTGGGATTCGTCAAACGGGGTGATGGAAAAGGCGGTATCGACGACCACTTTGGATTTTTCAGACCCTGAGTCCCCGATGGCGAAACCATAGATAATACAATCGGGGTTATTCATGCCGAATTTGACGTTGTACTCGCATTCTTCGGGTTTAACCAGGTCATATTTGCGCAACAGTTCCCGGCCCACCAGGCGTTCTGGGGTGGATTGTTTGCGTTTAAACATGGAGAGACGACTGATGGTATTACGGTTGCTGATTCCCGCACGAACTCGCGCTTTGTTGAGTTCTCCGTCGGTTTGAAATAGGGGATAGGACTCGGTAATCCGCAGCGTGATGAAGTGGACATATTTTCCCATGGGTTTGTAGGGAATGTCTGAGTGGAAGAATTTGGAGTCGAGAGTTTTTAGGAGTGCCATAATGTTGATTTTGTTTTCAGGATTCTAGGCTAGACGTTAAGCGAGAAATAAAGGTTATTCCTCCTCGCGATTAGCAGATTTATCTTTCACGTCTTGATTCTCTTTGTCCTGTTCGAGACGATAGAGAAATTCGCAGGTATCGCGGAGTAGGTTGAGTTGTTTACCTGCCAAACGAGCGCGATCGCCCTTAAATGTCTTTTCAAACACCTCCTCAACAAAGTAACGGGAAAATCCCAAAACTTTCTGACGTTCCTCTTCGCGATCTTGAATTTTCCAATAGCCTTCAGCGGTGGAGGCGTGAACTCGATCCATCAGCTTAAAAATTTCGGCGGCGACAACAGCAACGAGGGTTTCCCCATGGAAGAGGCTGCTGTCAGCTTTGAGTAAGGTTTCAGCTGCGACATCTAAGGGTTTTAACACCGCATTAGATTTGGGATTGTAACGCTTATTGGCGCGATAAAACTCTCGATAGAGTTCAACGAGTTGTTTAGGATGATGTAGGGGAGATTCTGGAGACATGATGGTTAGTTCCTGTTGATGGCGATCGCTAGTAACATGGGGGTCGAAACAAGGGTAAAAGTCATAGGTATATAATCGAAGACGTTTGGGACTCGGTGCGTCGGTGTCCCGCGCACGCGACCATTTGGCAAGATAGTGAAAGACATACAAGGGACTGGTATCTAAATTGTTAGCAAGTTCACTGAATTTACCCCAGTTGGCATCGTATCCTTTTTTACCTCGTTTAGGATTGATATCCAAGTGGATACTATAGGCGGCGGTGAGGCAGTTTAGGGGAGAGAGGAGACTATCTAAACGGAAGCGATCGCCGTTTAATAAGACTCGAAATGCCTGGGGTGCGCTGTCAAGAAATACGGTTTCTTCAAATTCAGAACCTTCACGGAAGGGAGGAATAGGTGATTCGGAAACAACTGTTTTTACATCCAATATATTGGGAATGGTCAAGGCTAACCAAGCTGGCATAATCCAGGATTCCGTATCAGTGGGGTCTCGTCCTGGGGGAAGGGCCATAAAGTAAAAGGTAAGCGGTTTATCCTCGGGGTAGGAGAGTTTGAAGGTGCGGTCAATTTTACGATTCTTATCCCCTTCTGGAAGCTGCTGCTTCTCCTGGAGTTGTTCGTCGATAATGAAGCTATCAACGGTTTGATAGTGGTTGAGGCTAAAGTTGGCTTCTAAGGTTTCATGATTGACAAAGTGACCCCGAATTTGGGTATCAAAGCGAGTTTGGGCAATGTTGCTATAGGCTAAGGCGAGGAAGTTATTGGTTTCTGGGGTGAAGTAGTAGGTGGGATAGAAGTAAAGATAGCGATATTTGCCATCTTCAAACCGTTTCCCCACAGCTTGGGTTTGGTTCATCAAGATTTGCCGCAACATCATTTCGGTTCCCGCAATACTAGAAATATTGCGTTTGGCGTTTGACCCCCCTAACATTTGTTTGTTGGTATAGACTTGAGGGGTAAACAATACAGCAGATTCCATTTGTTCCGTCACACTATAGGGAGAGTGAGAGAGGGAACACAACAGTTGACGACCTCGACCTGGTTTTTTTGCCGTTTGATAGTGGTCTAATTCTTGCAGGAAAATATCAGCTTGTTCAGCGGCAGTTTTCTCAGCCGGTTGATGGGGTAAGATGACCACCTGTTCAGTCCAATGTCGGATGTCATCCCAACCATCGCTGAGGGGATATGGACTGATAATTGGGTTGGTGATTGTTAAAATTGTCTCAATAATCTGTTCCCCGAGTTCCCGAATCTCATCTTGGCTTTGTCCAGGATTGTTTTGCAGGTATTTTGCGGCTAAGAAATACCAGTCTAAGGGAACTCCGCCTGTGTTTCCTTTCAATTTTAGCTCTTTAAGACTGGCGTTAATCCCTTGAATTTCCCGAAGTTCTGGCAAACAAGACTCCAGTTGCCAAGTTTTGGCAATTTCGAGGATTAAATTGGGTTCAGGGAGTTTCTGGATGGCATCTTTGGCAGCTTTTCCTTTTAGGCTTTGTTTGAGAAACGCTTCAATGCGAGACCGGCGATCGCCCCAAATTTTTCGGGTCACCACATCGCCAAATTCTGCAATTTGGTCGATGCGAATGTCGTCGTCAAAGTCAAAATTATACTCAGGAGGGAGAACACCTTTTGTCTGGAACTCCTTTAGCTTGTCACTTCGGCTTTTGGCGACTGACTTTTTGTTGGGATTGAGAATCCGCAGGGTTGCATCTAACGCTACCTGCATTAAGCCAGTATCTTCAAAAAACTGAGTATAGTAATCAGCATATTTCATTCCTTTGCCATCTCGACCAAATCCCGTTTGTTTCCGTTGCAGTTCCCCGGCACAAAGTTGCTTAATACTGGCAACAACGCGATTGGGAAGGTCATCTCGTGAAATAGGAGGGGGATTTTTGGAGGTAAGATAAATGACACCGGTGGGAAGATAGAGGAGGGGGTCATAGTTCTGTTCTAAATGGGCCTCCATCACCGCATTGTTCACGATGTTGGTGAGAACCCCCCGGTTTTCACAAATCGCATGGTAGCTGAGTTGCAGTTGACCATCACTCAAGTCCCCGATAACTTTATTGAGACTGGATTTTTCGGCATCTTGGGGATGTTTGATAATGGAGGAGAGGCGATCGGCGAGACAGGCTAAGTCCGCTAGACAGTTTAGGGTGCGATCGCCCAGAGTCGGGGTTAGACTACTATCAGATAGATTGAGATTGGTGTCATTTTTCTCCTGTGTGTTATAGGCGATGTAGAGTAAATCATCACGGTAGTCTTCCCAGTTGGCAGGATTGTCGGGGAAGAGGAAGGTATCCAGTTCTAAGGCCGGAACGAGATGATCAAAAATCTCTCGATGTTCTTCGGGGGGACGCTTGCGGATATCGGCATCGAGATTCTGACTTAGCTGCTGATAGACTTCGGGGATTCCTGGGATGCGGCGATAGTCAAATTTCTCGAAGTCATGGAGGACAAACCCCGCAATTCCCAAGCGGCGACTCAAGTCATCCACCACGCGACAAACGGTGGTGTTTAGGCTTTGTAAACGACGTTCAATCAGGTTGGCGGGAAACAAGCCATTGAGAATATGGGTATTTAAGGACTGATCTGTGGCGTTATCACGACGAACCGCTTGACGTTCTCCCCTGGCGACGCGGCGATCGAGTTCTTCAAAGAACCATCCTCCCTTTGCAGAGACACCAATGGTGTATTTGAGAAGGTTCGGTAGGACAAATTCAGCAAAATCTGCCATTACGGTGTCATTGGGATGGGTTTTCTCAATGGCTTGTTTGAGAAGTTTTAGGGTCAGAAGTTGACGGGACAATTCGACAGTGCGATCGCCCTCTTCATCGCTTAATCCCAAGTCTTCGGGATTCATTTCCTCAAAGTCATCATCGTCAAAGTCGTCATTGACATTGAGATTGTCAAAAAGACTCAGTTGTTTGGGATCGTCTGGATTTTGGGATGGCATAGTAAGGATGGTGTTTGTTTTGCTAATTTGGTTTATAAGACTGTCCAGTTGTGAATTATCTAATCTCCCCTAAGAGAATCAAGATATTCTGCAATCTGGGATACATACAATGGGTAATATCTAATACTTTTGTGGATTGAATTAAATACAATTTCTGGATTTATATCGAGATAAAGATGGACAAGAATATTTCTCATGCTGGCTGCATCTGCTAACTCGCGGGCCACTTCTGATGTTAAAATTTTCTGATGACTCGCCTCTAGAAAGTAATCCTTATTAGTCCAATGTGCTCGATTTTCCAAAATCCCGAGTTGAGATAAAAGATATTTGTTAATATCTAAAGCTGCTTCCGCACAAAGCTGAATTAATCGCTCGGCAATTAACTGGTTATCTTCACTTTCAAGATAGTCTGTTAAGGTCATGGTATTGAATTTTTTTAATCTGGCAATTAATGAACTTATTTTTTCCAGTCTTCGCCAAATAACGCTAGTATTAAATTGACTCATAGCCCTTGTTCCCGTAAAAACTGATAGACCCGCGTTCTGGATTTATTGATGATATCATCAATTTTATTTTGGCTCAAAAGGCTATTCTTTTTGAACTCATCAAATAGTCCAGGATCTTGCTCATAAATTAGCTTGCCATCTTGTGCAATATGGTGAGCCATCAACTCAGAACAGCGTTGAATTTCAACTACATCGATGTTATCACTATTCAAATTGAGACAATCCCCAATAATGCCGATATCACGAAACCAGCCAAACCCCTCAACAGTTTTTCGGCGGAGTTCTTCATCGTAAAGGACAGCGAAGTCCCAGTCACTATTTGGATGTGTATCTCCCCTGGCACGAGACCCAAATAAAATCAACATCTTGAGGTAAGGTATCTCTTGTAATAACCGACCTAAATCAATCTGTAATTCCATGTGATTTGAAGGTATCAACATATTTTCATAAACTTTTACTTGGCTGGTGTGCTATGACGGCATAACACACCAAACATTAGTGACTTTAACCGGTTTAAAACTTAAACCAATGGTTGCACGATTTTGACCTATTTCATTAGATTACTCATCATAAATGTAGTTGCAAACAGCAGTTCCATCATTAGAGTAAGGATGCGGGGAACAGTCAAATCCATATTTTTCCTGGATGACCTGTTGTCGTATTCCTTGAAGCGTCCCTAAGTATTTAGACGCACGCGCGATTACGTCTTTGGGCAAACTAGCATTTTGAGAGCAATGAAATAAAAATTCAATTACCTCCTCAAGCTGTTTGATATTGGAAAGATCAGGCATAAACCTGCTCCATTTCTAAAATTAACAAGAGTTATCAGACCCATATTGTTCAAAGCAATCATTAATTTGAACTGACATAGCACGATGCGCCGATACCGTCCAAGCAGGAGGGCAAAGGAGTGCAGTTTTGTACTTGTAGTTCCGGGCGCTTTTCCCAGTGGGTCTAGTATCCCTATTCTTAAGGATGCCCCACACCTGCAGGCTTTGTCAATACTTTCTAACGATTTACAATACATGAACCCTATAGCGCATCTACGGCTGCAACACATGGACGCTGAACAATTTATGCTATACTCTCCCCGTGAGAGCAGTGACGTGATCTCTATCTAATCCCTTTGAGGGATTGAAAACATGTGTTGTACTCGTACTTGCGTGCGCTACTCTCATCATTCCAGACACTTCTGGAACGTCCCAATCCCTTTGAGGGATAGTTATCCAGCAATCCATATCTCTCCCCCCTGACGCTTGAGATACCCCGCCAACACATCCAACAACAACGCCGATTGACCGATCGCCAACGAGTACGGTGGCGTTGTCGTATGAATACTGTAACTGTCAGCGATGGGATAAATACTAAAGTGCATCGGTAGCCGCAATCGCTGGCGAACCTCCCTCACCGGAAGGGGAACCACATAACTCACCAAGGCCTGACGCTTCAATTTTTGGTTAATTTCACCAATCCAAGGGTTCTCAGGTTGCCAGATTTGCACCCCCGCCAGGACTTGAACTTTCCAGGAGTTGGCAACGGCCTCCAAACTCCCCGGATAGCTAAACCGCCAGTTTAACCGTTCCTCCCGGTAGCCTTTCAACCTCATAAACCCCAAACAATGGCGAAATCGTCCTTTGGCGATCGGTTGGTCGATCGCCTCTAACCGCCGCCTAAACCCCGCCTCCGTCCACATCTCAATCTCTAGGTTGCTGAGAATCCCCGGTAAGTCGTAGGTTTTAAAGCGATCGCCTCCCTCAACCTCCGTCTCGTCATACAGTCCACATTGCAGGGGACTCGATCCTCGGAAACTCCAAGCTTCCTCAGCAATAGGATTGTTCGATTTGCCTGACATCGCCTCCCAGTCACGCTTAGAGGCTTGCATCAATCCCTGGGTTCGCTTGAAGGAGGTGTCGAATAGGGTTTGACAGTCTCGACGGAAGCGATCTCGACTGTCCGTATAAATTGTCCGAATTTGAGGATGACCCAAATCATAATAAAGTTTTACCGATTGAACGGCCCCCCATTTCTGATAATAACCCTGAAAGTCATTGATTTTACGATATTCATTGTGAATCGCCTCATTAAATTCTGTCCGTTCATAGTGTTCTCCCACCTTGAGAGGTGCGTCGTCTTTTTCAAACAGTCGTTCTGCTAAAAACTGCGGAACCAATCCATAGGCAATAAAGCAATGAAAAGGATGAAACCCCTCCCCATCTTCAGAGCCATCATGTCGTCCTAACCGTCCCAATCGCTGGATAAAATTACCGGAATCAGAAGATTCAAACCAAAGTAAGTTGATTTTGAAATCGACCCCCACATCAATGGTACTCGTTCCAATGACCAAATCAGACTCTAACGATTGTTGTTTCGTCTGTTTCCCGGAAAGTCCGGTATTCTCGCCAACGGTGAGTCCATGTTGAGAAAATAACGCTTTGAATCTGGGAACTAACCGCTTAACGGCGGCAATGGAGTTAAGAATAATTGCACCTTTACTTCCTGGATGGTCTAGGAAATCTTTAAGGATGCGATCGCAATTTTCTCGTAACCAATGTTCAGACGCTTGAGTTGTCGAGTCTAGGGCAACAAGATTAAACTGAATTTCTCGGGAAATTTGTCGCCAACCCTGGCTGAGTAGGCGTTTCTTCTCCTCCTCACTCTCAGGATAGGCGTATTTCCTCTCCTCCACTGGATTGATAACCTGATAACAAAATCCCACCCGATCTAACCTCTCGATGAGCTGTACATCTGGCGTTGCCGAGAGAAACAAAAACTTCTTGCGGCGATTGGTATGGCGAATCAAGAGTAGGGTATTGAGTACACTGGCAACTTGAGGAGCAGAGAAAACATGAAACTCATCAAATATAAATTGGTCGAAGTTCTTGTCAATGCGATTCCAAAGTTTATCTGGGTTGTCATAGCGATTGAGATAAGCCCCCCGATGAAGATAGTGAATCATATCTGGGTTAGACAGTAACACTTCAGAATTGGAGCCTTGACGAGCAATGGCTTGGGATTTGCTCAAGTCTTCTTGCTCAGAAAATAATTCTAATTCTGCACTACTTAAACGATTGATTCGTGGTACATTAACTTGAGGAAAATTATGAATATACTCACTCACTTGTCGCTCTTGGTCCCGTGCTAACTCATTCGTCGGATACATCCCTAAGGCAACTTTGTTATTGAGTAAGACTGGGGAATAGGCGGCAAAACTTTTCCCATCTCCCGTCATGGCAGTATTCACCACCACATCGATGTCCGGATTTTGCAGTGCCTGATAGGTTTGCGCCTGATGCCACATCCAACCCCAGTCGCGGGGAAGTGTCACCCCTGCTGGCGGCATGGCAGCGGGTTCTGAGAAAATTGGCTTGAGAGTGATAGGATACTCCACCATGAGAAACTGTCCGTAAGCTGTTGCTAACTTCCATATTGCCAAGCAAAATGGGAATTAGCAAGCATTAAACGGATAAAGTGTCCGTACAAATTAACTACTGTGACTCGTAAAGGACAAGCCATCACCCTCTCCCTCCAGGAACGAGATAAACGAGCGTTAGAAGCTCTGGCCCTGGAATTTGGCAAAACTTGGGGAGATAAGCCCAATATCTCGAAACTCGTCCAGGCGATCGCCCGTCGGGAATTGGCGATCGCCCCCAATCACGACTGGAGTGGCGATCGCATCCAAGCCCTCAATCAAGCTAGACTTGCCCTCATCGACCGGGGAGACATTGCAACGGCGGTAGAATTGGCTCGATTATTGGGCGATCGCAGCGAACTCTCCTTACCCCTACGCCAAGAAATCGAGACTTTCCTCAATTCCCCTAGCCATCCCTGGCGTTGGCAAGTCGAGACGTACATCCGTCGCCAGCAATCCTTCACCCTCTCCTATCAAGATGCCACCGATCGCCTCTGGCGCTTCACCATCTGCCATGCTGCGATCGTGCAACATGAAGAGCGAGAGTATCTTGACTGCTGGTGTCCGGACACTCAAGGGAATCTCGACCTACCCGAACTACAACATAACTGGTCTCTACGGCTTGATCGCATTCAGGATGCCGTCCTCAGTCCCACCAAAAACCCTTGGCGCAAGGACTTCGACCGTATCTCCGTGGAATTTTATTTATACGGACGTTTAGCCGCCAGCTATAGCCAGTCTAAAAACCATCCAGAAGACATCGAAAGCGACTGGCTTCCCGAACACCCCAACATCCGCCGGGTAGTGCGTTCGATTTACAACACCTACTGGTTTCGCCGGGAACTGCGTCGTCACGGTTCAGAGGTGGAAGTCATGGACCCGAAGCCGCTGCGAGACTTAATCGCCGAGGACTATCGCCAAATGTGCGATCGCTACTCCAATCCTCCCCCATCCTAAGAGTTAACAACAAGGCTAGTAAGCTTGTCAGTTTATCCATCTCAAGGAAAGTATCTATAAATTTCTTTTCGGTCGCATTCATGGAATCGGTTAAACTCCTTATAGACTCGAAATTAACGCCATTTTTCAAGATCTGTTGTACCCATGGCCGAAAATTGGTATAAATAGGGAAAAATCGTCCCCATTCACATCCCCCAAAACATGAGTACAACTCCTGAATTACTGAACCGGATTACGCAAAACCCTGGTCAATGTGGTGGTCGTCCATGTATTCGAGGAATGCGGATTCGGGTCGTCGATATTTTAGAAATGTTAGCCAACAATGTTAGTATTTCTGAAATTTTAGACGACTTCCCAGATTTAGAACTAGCGGATGTTCAAGCTTGTTTAATCTTTGCCGCACGACGTACGGATTTTCCTAGACTAACCGTATGAAAATTTGGGTCGATGCTCAACTTCCGCCCACCCTAGCCAGTTGGCTGACAGAAACATTTGGTTTAGAAGCGAGTGCATTGCGAGATTTAGGGCTGCGGGATGCTCAAGATATCGAAATTTTCGCAGCGGCACGGGCTGAACGTGTTGTTATTATCACAAAAGACAGCGATTTCATTGATTTAGTCTGTCGTTTAGGATCGCCTCCTCAAATTGTGTGGCTAACCTGTGGAAATGTTACTAACCGCAACTTACGACAATTATTAACTGCAGCTTTACCAAAGGCGTTAGAACAACTGTACCAGGGGGAAATGATTGTCGAAATTACAAATGCTCCTGAAAGTGGATGATACCATTAAAAAAAATCGCATAACAGTAGGATCAAACCGCAAGTGGCGCACCCTGTCCAAGAGTCTCGCCTTCACGGCGGACTGGTTAACGCCACAGGGTTAGTAGCTGCCACCACCACCGCCACCACCACTACCGCCCCCACCAAATCCTCCACAGCTGCCCCCACCGCCACCACCGCCAGAGAAACCAACAGCCACAGCGGAAGAAGAACCAGGACTTGACATACTCCCGGCGCTGAATCAAAGATTACAGCGCGGGATTCTCACAGATCGTGATTCTTGATTCAGCGAGACAACGTATTGAATCTGATTTCTCA
>HLSNC_1001051_pt1 | contig 15140 bp, 17 predicted proteins | sample HotLakmetagenome_2_FD_14041 | JGI IMG/M metagenome (IMG submission 14041)
CGTGCTCGGGCCAGCGTTCGCGCGGGACGGCCGCCCACCAGGTGCCGAGCGGCCTCACGGAGGAAAGCGCACCGGCGAGGGAGAACTCCGCGACCCATTCCGGGCGCGTGGCGATCCAGAAATGCCCCTTGGCGCGGATCACGCCCGGCATCTCGCCGTTCAGGACGGCCAGGATCCGTTCCGGCTCGAACGGCCGGCGGGCGCGGTAGACGAAGGAGGCGACGCCGTATTCCTCGGTCTCTGGCACGTGGTCGGCGAAACCGTAAAGCTCCTTGGCCCACATCGGATGCTCATGGGCCTTTTCGAAGTCGAAGAGGCCGGTGTCGAGGATCGCCTCGGCCGCCACGTCGGAATGGTTCGCCTCGATGATGCGAGCATCCGCGTTCAGGCTGCGGATGATCTTGCGCGCCGCGTCCGTGCGCTCGGGGCCGGCATCGGCCACCTTGTTCAGGATCACCACGTCCGCGAACTCGATCTGCTCCACCAGAAGGTTCACGAGCGTGCGGTCGTCCTCCTCACCCAGCGTCTCGCCGCGGTCGCGCAGGAAGTCGTGGCTGGAATAGTCGCGCAGCAGGTTCACCGCATCCACGACCGTCACCATCGTGTCGAGCCGCGCCACGTCCGACAGGCTTTGGCCATCCGCATCGCGGAAGTCGAAGGTGGCGGCCACGGGCAGCGGTTCCGAGATGCCGGTGGATTCGATCAGCAGGTAGTCGAAGCGCCCCTCGGCGGCGAGCCGGCGCACCTCGGCCAGCAGATCGTCGCGCAGGGTGCAGCAGATGCAGCCGTTCGACATCTCGACCAGCGTCTCGTCGGTTCGGGACAGTTCGGTATCGGCGCGCACGAGGTCGGCGTCGATGTTCACCTCGGACATGTCGTTGACGATGACTGCGACGCGCCGCCCCTCGCGGTTGTTCAGCACCCGGTTCAGCAGCGTCGTCTTTCCGGCACCAAGGAAGCCGGACAGGACGGTTACGGGAAGGCGAGTATTCTTCACGGTCATGCGCCACCCTCCAAGTGCGTTTCGAGCCTGCGGATCGCATCGAGCAGGGCCTCGTGATGCTCGCGCCCCTTTTCGTGCCCCTCGGCAAACCGGGCGTGTTCGTCCGCTGGCGGCGCGTCGGCATGGGCATCGCCGTGGGCGATCTGTTCCTCGTGGCGCGCGATCTCGGCGTCATGGGCCAGGATGCGCGCTTCATGCGCGAAGATCGCGGCCTCGGCGCGCTTCAGGATGGCCAGCGCCTCCATGTGGTCCCGGCGCCAGCGGTAATGATCCTGTGCCTGCGCAAGGTGCTCGGCATGGGCCTTTTCGGTCGTCCCGCTCATGGTGTTTTCTCCCTCATTCGATTTCAACTGCTTGCCCGAGGATCGCCGCCGCTACGTCGTCGGCGAATTCTTCGTGCAGCCCGAGTTTTCCGTGCGGAAGAACGGTCGGCGTGACCCCGGCCACAGCGGCGAGCGCCTCCATTTCCGCTTTCGATTTCGGGGGTGTCTCCGCGCCCCAGATCATCTGAAGACGCCCTCTCGGCATTGCCGCCGCCGCGGCGCGGGCGTCGTCGCCTGTCTCGAACGGGTCGAGCGCCCCGGTCACGAACCGCACGGAGGCGAACCGCGCGCCCGCCGCGCGTGAGACCCTGCGCTTGGCGTCCATGCGCGCGGGCGTCAGCCAGGCCGGGTCCGCGTAGACATGGCCCCTCGCCATCCGCCGGATCACCAGTCCGTTGAGATTGAGCGCATAGAGGGCGGGACCGGCGACCGGCATGTCCACGGCCGCCCGGACGCGGGCGAGCCAGCCCGGGCGGCGGCCCATCATGGTGGGCAGCGGCCCCCGCCATGTCGGCGCGACCAGCACAAGGTGCGGCGCGTGGGCGGGATCGCCCGCGAAATGGCGCAGCAGATATCCCGCCGCATGGCCCGCGGCGATGATCAGGGTTGGCTCCGGGGCGACGCGGCTCAGAACATGGTCGAGCCAGGCGGCCATGGCGGCGGGGGTCCACGCCACGCGCGGTTTGTCGGCCGTGCCGAAGCCTGGCCAGTCCGGCGCCTGGGTCTCGAACCGCTCCGACAGCAGCGATTGAAGCGGCGCCATCTCCTCGCGCGTCGAGATCGAGGACAGCGACGGCAGGAGAAGCGCGCGCGACCCCGTCCCCTGGCGCGTCAGGCCGCAGGTGAGATCATGTCCGCCCCAAGACCACGCGAAGGTCTCGTCCTGACGTGCCGGCTCGGTCCAGGTCATGGACGCGCCTCCAGCGCCTCGACATCAGCCACGGTGATCTCGGCGACAGGCTTGTGCAACCGCCACGTGCGGCGCTGACCGTCCGCGCCATGCGCCGTCACGACGGTCTCGATCGGCGGGCAGCCGGGCTCGTGGCAGGCAAGTTCGGCGACCGAAACGAGATCGGCGTCCGAGAGCCCAAAGCGCTCTGTGATCCAGCCCTTGATCAGCGACGCCCGACCGGGTGGCGCCTTGCTGCGCGAGAACAGGGTCTTCATGCGTCGTCTCCTCCAAGCCGCACCCAGAGGACACGCCCCGACTCCTCGCCGACGAAGAGCCAGCCCTGCGGTGTGAGCGCCAGGGCGGCGATGGGCGAACCGCTCGACCCCTTGACCACAAGGTCCTCCAGCGGCTCGCCCTCGGACAGACGGCCTGCGAGGACGCTGCCATCGGCAAAGCCGGCGAAGACCCCATTGTGCCCGACCAGCCCCGTCACGGCCGTGCAAAGCTGCTTGCCGCCATAGGCGCAGGTGGCCGGTGGGCGCCCCATCGGGCCGTCCTTGCCGTCGAAGGGCCAGCAGATCGCCTCGTCGGCCCCTGAGGTGGCGAGGCAAGGCGCGTCGCCGACCCAGGCGAAGCTTTTCACCTTCGCCGGGTAGCCCGACATGCGCATGTCCGCCTTGTCGCGCAAACGCCAGCCATGCAGGGCGTTTTCCTGCATTGCCGTCACGAGGAATTTTCCATCCGGGCTGAAGGCGACGGCGCCGTGCGATCCCTTCCAGAGAAGCTTCGACGATTTCCACCGCCGCTCGCCCCGTTCCCAGACGGTGGCGCCACCATAATGGGCGACGGCCAAGCGCCGCGCCTTGGCGTCGAAGGCGAGGCCGCCGACGGTGCTGGGATGTTCGAAGGCTTGCGCGTTGGTGTCACCGATGCGCCAGACATGCGCCGTACGGCCCGAGGAACAGGCGATGTAACCGGGCGCCGCCGCAACACAATCCACCCAGCGTGTGCCGAAACTCGCAATCTCCTCAACTGCGCCATCGGGAGACATGCGCAGGAACCTGCCGTCGTCGCCCCCCGTGAGCACGCCGTCCGATGTCGGGTCGGCCGCAAGGCTCAGCACAGGGCCACGATGCGCCTCGGCGATCACCGGCGGCTCGTCCGGACGGAAGAATCTGACCACACCGTCTCCGAACCCGGCCGCAACGCCCTCGCGGAGGGAGAGTGCGGCGGTCACCGGTGCGCCCGTGTCGACCCTGAGCCCCACCCGCTCGAGCTGGGTTTCGCCAAATTCCTCGCGGCGCGGGTTTCGGCGCATGGCCTCTGCCGTCACGCCGCCCGACATGCGGCGAAGCCCTCCTCAAGTCCCATCGCGTCGAGGTCGCGGCCGATGAACACGATGCGGGAGTACCGCGGGCCCTCCGGCCAGGCTCCCATCGGTGCGCCGTCCATAAGCATGTGAACCCCCTGAAAGACGTAACGGTCGTCCTCGCCCTTGAAGTCGAGAATGCCCTTGGAGCGCAGGATGTCTTGTCCACGGGTCTGGAGGAGCTTGCCGAACCAAGTCTGGAACTTGTCGAGATCGAGCGGCGCATCCGACGTGAGAGAGATGCTTTTCACATCGTCATCGTGCTCGTGATCATGATCGGATGTCAGGAAATCGGGTTCGACTGCCAGCACACGATCGAGACTGAAGGCATTGAGGCCGATCACCTCGTCGAGCGGCGCCGAGCATCGTTCCGTCCGGATGATCCTGGCATAGGGATTGATCCGCCGAATACGGTCCTCGACGCGCCCGAGCCCGTCAGGGTCGACGAGATCGGTCTTGTTGAGCAGGACGACATCGGCAAAGGCGATCTGTTCCTCGGCCTCGTGATGTTCGCCGAGCTGGGCGTCGAGGTGGACGGCATCGGCCACCGTCACGATGGCATCGAGCCGCGTGCGGTCGGCCACGTCCTGGTCGACGAAGAAGGTCTGCGCCACCGGGGCTGGGTCGGCGAGGCCCGTGGTCTCGACGATGATCGCGTCGAACTTGTCGGCGCGTTTCATCAGGCCGCCAAGGATGCGGATGAGATCACCTCGCACGGTGCAACAGATGCACCCGTTGTTCATCTCAAACACTTCCTCGTCGGCATCCACGACGAGGTCGTTGTCAATCCCGGTTTCGCCGAACTCATTGATGATCACGGCGTACTTCTTGCCGTGCTGTTCGGTCAGGATGCGGTTAAGCAGCGTTGTCTTGCCGGCGCCGAGGAAGCCGGTGAGGACGGTGACGGGTACCTGTTGTGTCATGGTGAGGTCCTCCGGAATCAAGAGTTCAGCGCGTCGGTCAGCATCGCCAGATTGTGGCGCATCATATCGAGATAGGTTGCCGCCGGGCCGTCGGGACCTGAAAGCGCATCCGAGTAGAGCGTCCCGCCGATGCTCGCGCTGGTCTCCGAGACGATCTGCTCCAGCAACCGGCTGTCCGAGATGCTTTCGACGAACACAGCGGCGATGGACTGAGCGCGGATCTGCGTGATCAGTTCCGCCACGTCGCGCGCTGACGCTTCGGATTCCGTGGACACGCCCTGAGGGGCAAGGAAGGTGAGGCCGTATTCCTCTGCGAAGTAGCCGAAGGCATCGTGCGAGGTGACAATCGTCCGACGGTCGGTCGGCAAGGCGCCGACTGCAGCGCGAATCTCGGCGTCGAGCGCCTCGATTTCGGCGATGAAATCGGCACGGTTCCGGTAGAAGGTGGCGGCATTCTCCGGATCGGCCTGGGCGAGCGCGGCGGCGATGTTGTCTACATAGACGATCGCATTGGGCAGGCTTTGCCAGGCATGCGGATCGAAGGCGCCGTGGTCATGGCCATCATGTCCAGCCTCGGCGTGGTCGTCGTGGTCATGGTCATGGTCATGATCGTCGTGGTCGATTTCGGCGTGGTCGTCATGATCCTGATGGTCGCCATCATCCTCGAAAGAGATCGGCGTGATACCCGCCGTCGCAAAGATCTGAATGCCGCCGAAGCCTGACGCCTCCACAAGGCGGTCAATCCAACCCTCGAAGGCGAGACCGTTCACGAACAATATCTCGGCACTGCTGACGGCGCGGGCGTCCGCCGGGGTCGGTTGATAGACATGAGCGTCGCCATCAGGACCGACCAGTGTGGTCAGCGCGATATGGTCGCCACCGATGCGCTCCACCATGTCGCCCAAGATCGAGAAGGTGGCGACCACGGGGATGGGTTCGGCAGACTGTGCGAAAGCCGGCGTGGCCAGTGACAGGGCGACAAGGGCGGTGGCGGATTTCAAAAGGGTTCTGCGGGTCGTCATGGGGTTTCCTTTCAGGCTTTGAGATGACGGCGCGGCAGCGCGCGCGCGATGAGACCGCCTGCCGGTCCGAACACCAGCGACACGCCGTAGGCGATGCCTGCCACGAGAATGATCGCCGGCCCCGAGGGCAGGCTGTAATGGTAGGAGAGCAGGAGGCCGCTCAGGCTCGCGAGGATCGCCACCGCGATGGCCACGAAGATCAGCCCGCCGATGCCGGTCGACCAGAACCGCGCGGCGGCGGAGGGCAGGATCATTATCCCTACGGCCATCAGCGTCCCGAGGGCCTGGAAGCTGCCCACGAGGCTGATCACGACGAGGGCGAGGAAGGCGAAATGCGTCACCGCGCTCAATCCGCTGACCGAGCGCAGGAACTGCGGATCGGCGCATTCCAGCACCAGCGGGCGGAACAGGAGCGCGAGCGTGAACACCGAAAGGCTGGCGAGGCTGCAAAGCAGGATCAGCGCCGCATCGTCGAGCGCCAGCACCGTGCCGAAGAGCACGTGCATCAGGTCCACGTTGCTGCCGCGAGTGGACACGATCAGTACGCCGAGCGCGAGCGAGATCAGATAGAAGGCCGCGAGGCTCGCATCCTCCCTCAGCGCCGTCGCGCGCGTGACGAAGCCCGACAGGAGCGCCACCGCCATGCCGGCGATCATGCCGCCGACAGTCATTGCCCCGAGGGACAGGCCCGCCACCAGGTATCCGACCGCGGCGCCTGGCAGGATGGCGTGGGCCATGGCGTCGCCGGTAAGGCTCATCCGCCGCAGCATCAGGAACACGCCCACCGGCGTCGCGCCGACGGAGATCGCGACGCAGCCCAGCAGCGCGCGGCGCATGAAGCCGAAATCGGCGAAGGGCTGTATGACAGCGTCCCAGATCATGCCGCGCCCCGGTCGCAGACGCCTGCATCGGGGTCCGGCGCCTCGGCCATGGTCCGGGCGCGGAACTGGTTCTCGGCCGTCAGCACCTCAGCCGTGGGACCGTGGGCCACAAGCTCGCGCGCCAGCATCAGCGTCTCGGGGAAATGCGCGCGCACCGTCTCGAAATCGTGCAGCACGGCGAGCACCGTGCGCCCCTCGCCATGCCAGCGCCGCACGACGCTCAGGAGATCGGCCATGGTGCGGGCGTCGATCGCGGTGAACGGCTCGTCGAGCAGCACCAGCCGCGCCTCCTGCAGGAGGAGCCGCGCGAAGAGCACGCGCTGCATCTGCCCGCCCGACAGCGCGCCGATGGGGCGATCCTCGAACCCGGTCAGACCCACGGAAGAGATCGCCACGGCGACGCGGTCGCGGTGGTGCGGGCGCAGGCGGCCGAAGGGCCCGATTTCGCGCCAGAGCCCCATGGCCACCAGATCGCGCACCGAGATCGGAAAGGAGCGGTCGACGTCCGATTGCTGCGGGAGATATGCGATCTTGTCGCGGCTGATCCCGCCGAGCGAGATTCGTCCCTCCAGCGGCTCCATCGTGCCGATCACGCCCTTGAGCAGCGTCGACTTGCCCGCCCCGTTCGGGCCGACGATGGCCGTCAGGCTGCCCTCGGCAATCTCGGCCTCGAGGTGGTGGACCACCGGGTGCCGATCATAGCCCAGCGTCAGATTGCGAAACGCGAGCGCCACGGTCATGGCGCCCCCGGGCTCGACGTGGCCCAGAAGAAGCCGGCCCACAGCAGCGCCACGATCGCCGCCGCGCCGGCCAGCCGGGGACCAGCGCCGAGCAGCAGCAGGCGAAGGACGGGTCGCCACGCCGTCATGCTGGCGCCTGTCCCGCGCCGCACGAGGCGCAAAGCCCATGGATCTCGATGACATGGCGCGCCGGCTGGAAGCCGGACTTGCCCGCCACGCTGGAAAGCTCTTCGAGCAGGTCGGGGGCGACGCTCTCTTCCACTGTTCCGCAATCGTCGCAGATCGACAGGATCGAGGCCTGCGCGTGCCGATCGCACTGGCAGGCGATGAAGGCGTTCATCGATTCGAGCCGGTGCACGCGCCCGCGCTCCGTCAGGGCCGCGAGGGCACGGTAGATCGTGGGCGGCGCGATCTTGGGATGGCTCTCGCGCAGTTCGCCCAGCACCTCGTAGGCAGACAGCGGACCGCCCCGGCGGCGCAGAACCGCCAGCACGTCCGCCTGCATCTTCTCACCGCGCTTGCTCATCACGTCCTCCGTCAGGCGATGATTGAACCGTATATTATAACATACCATGGATTCAAGTCGGCGATCGAACACGATCAAGCATCGCGCCTCCCGGTCGCTGCTGCGCAGTTTCGCCGGGTGTGAAACAAGATCTGGAAGGCGACGCTGGCTGTATCTTCACATCCGGCCGGAGCGATGCCGCAGCAGCCAGATGAAGAAGGCCCCGCCGACCAGCCCCGTGATGACGCCGATGGGAATGTCCTCCGGCCGCATCAATGTGCGCGCGGCGATGTCGGCCCAGATGAGAAAGATCGCGCCTGCGAGCATGGACACAGGCACCACGCGCGCCGCATCTCCCCCCACCAGCAGCCGCACGATATGCGGGATCATCAGGCCGACGAAACCGATCACGCCGGAATAGGCGACCATGACGCCGGTCACCAGCGCACCCGCCACGAAGACGGCAAGCCGGAAGCGCGCCACCGGGATGCCCAGCGTCGCCGCGCTTTCGTCGCCGATGGTCATGGCGTTCAGGCTCGGCGCGACGCTGCGCAGCCAAACGCCTGCCACCAGCAGGACCACCGCGGGAAACAGCAGATAGGACCACTGCGCGAGCCCGAGGCCGCCCAGCATCCAGAAGACGACCGTATGCGAGGCGCGCGGGTCGCCCAGAAAGATCAAGGCATTGGCCAGCGACATCACTATGAAAGAGACGGCGACCCCGGTCAGCACCAGGCGGTCGGCGCTGGTGGCGTTGGCGAATCTGGCCAGCGTCAGCACGATTCCGGTGGCGCAGAGCGCGCCCAGAAAGGCCATTGTCGGCACCGTGGCCGGCCCGAGGAACAGGCCCGTGTGCAAGAGCGCCAGGATGGCACCGAAGGCCCCGCCTGAGGAAATGCCCAAGAGATGCGGATCGGCCAGCGGGTTGCGCGTAACCGATTGCAGCACGGCCCCCACCAGCGCCAGCCCCGCGCCAACCAGCGCCGCAAGCAGCGCGCGCGGCAGCCGGATATCCCAGACGATCGCCGCGCGCCCGGCCGACCAGTGGGGCTCGACCAGTCCCGGTGCGGCACGGTCCAGCAGGACACCCCAGACCGTGCCCAGCGGAATCGACACCGCGCCTAGGCTGATCGCTGCGGAGATCGACAGCACCAGCGCCGCACACCCGGTGAGCCACCCCGCCGCGCGCACCGGCCGCCGTAGCGTCGACAGGCGTGTCTGCGCGGCGAGCGCCGGAGCGGCGTTTTCAGAGCCCGGGCCGATGCGCATGCGCGATCACTCCGCGTGGAAGGCGTTTGCGAGCTTGCGGATGGCGCGGATGTTGCGCGGCCCCGGCGTCGCCTCGACATATTCGAGCACCACGAAGCGGTCGTTCACCACCGCGTCGATCTCGGCGAAGGCGGGGTTCGACCGCATGAAATCGATCTTCTCTTCCGCTGTGACCTCGCCATAGTTGACGATCACGATGACCTCGGGGTTGCGTTCGACCACCGGCTCCCAGGCCACGCGGGTCCAGCTGCTGTCCACGTCGTCCATGATGTTGCGCCCGCCCGCGGCCTCGATCATCGCCGTCGGCATGGCATAGCGCCCGGCCGTGAAGGGCGTGTCCTCGCCGCTGTCATAGACGAAGACGCGCAGCGGATCGCCCTCGGGGATCGTCGCGGCGATCTCGGCCAAGTCCGCCTGCCAGCCTTCGATCAGCGTCTCGGCCCGGTCTTCCACGCCGAAGATCGTGCCGAGATTGCGGATATCGGTGAACATGTCGTCGATCGCGATGGTCTCGCGATCCATGATGTGGATGCAGCTTTCGGTCAACTCGTAGACCGCGATGCCAAAGGGGGCGAGCGTGTCCGGCGTCACTTCTCCCCCGACGCGCATGCCGTAGTTCCAGCCGGCAAACCAGAAATCCAGATCGGCCCCGATCAGCACCTCGCGCGACGGGTAGCGCTCCGACAGTTCGGGCAGTTCGGCGACGCCCGCGCGCATGTCTTCGTCCAGCTTGTTCCAGCCCGAGATCCCGGTGTAGCCGACCATGCGGTCGGTCAGGCCGAGCACGAGCATCATCTCGGTCAGGTTCACGTCATTGGACGCCGCCCGTTCCGGCGGCGCGTCGAACGTGACCTCGCGATCGCAGCTCTGCACGGTCACAGGGTGGGCGAGTACGGGGCTTGCCGCCAGAAGCGATAGCGCGCTCAGTGCGATGGAAAGATGTTTCATTCTGCCACTCTCAGTTGCTGGTCGTCGAAAAGAGCGAAATCGAACCGCGCCGGGCCGCGCGGAACGGCGCGAACGCCGAAGGCGCGGGCGATCAGGTCGGGGGTCAGCACGTCGGCCGTGGCGCCGGCGGCGAGCGGGTGCCCGTTCTCGAGCACCAGCAGATCGTCGGCGAAGCCGTGCACCAGGTTCAAATCATGCAGCGACGCGACGACCGTGATCCCGAGGCCCCGCACGAGCCGCAGCACCTGCAACTGGTGCCTGATGTCGAGATGGTTCGTCGGCTCGTCGAGCACGATCAGCGCCGGCTCCTGCGCGAGCGCGCGGGCGACCATGACGCGCTGCCGCTCGCCGCCAGACAAGGCGCCCATGGTGCGATGGGCAAGGCCGTGCAGATCCAGCCGGTCGAGCGCATGCTCCACGAGGTGGTGATCGCGCTCCGACAGGCCGGAGAACCCCTGCCGATGCGGCGCACGGCCGAGCGCCACGATCTCCGCCACGGTCAGGGAGAAGTCGGTGGGCTGTTCCTGCAGGACGGCGGCGACGCGTCGGGCCACCTGTCGCTGTGGCATGGCGTGGACATCCACGCCGTCGATCAGGACGCGCCCGGTGCGCGGCCTGTGATAGCGATAGACAAGCCGCAGCAGGGTCGATTTGCCGGCGCCGTTCGGGCCGAGAACCCCGAGGACGCGGCCTGGTTGCACCGCAATGCTCACCGGGTGCAGGATGCCGTCGCCCCAGCTCACAGCGTCGAGTTCGAGGGCGGCGGGCGCGGGATCGGGACAACTCATCGGCGGGCTCCTGACGGTGCAGGCGCGCGCAGATCCGTCACAAGCGTGCTGGTCGTGCCGATGGGCGGCAATCGTCCGAGAATGGACGCGCGCAGCGGAGCGGGCCGCGCATCGCGGGCCAGAAACCCCTCGGGCGCGCTGCGATAAAGCGGGATCAGGTCGAGAATGGCCTGCGCATGGTCGGGCGCCTCGGGGTCGAGATCGCCGAAGACATAGGTGAAGGTGCCGGGCGCGGTCAGCGACACGATGCAAGACCGCTTGCACTGGCTCATGCAGCGCACGCCGCGCAGATTGGCGTCGCAGCCGTGCCGCATCACGAGGCTGCAAACGGCCTCGGCCAGCCGTGCGCCGCCTCGCATGTCCCCATGCGCCGATTCACGCCCGTCACGGCACCTCAGGCAGATCGACAGAGTTGGAAGCGGCCGCCCGTCCATCATCCACCCCCGGGCGCTTTGGCTTCCTGCACCAGGGCATGGACAGCCTCGGACAGGAGCATGGTCTGCGTCTCGGACGCACCATGGCGGCGGAGGGTGACGGTCTGCTCGTCCGCCTCGCGCGCACCGAGGGCGATCTGGACCGGCACTTTTTTCAGGGCGTGCTCACGGACCTTGTAGCCGATCTTCTCGTTGCGCAGGTCCGTCTCGACGCGCAGCCCGGCTTCGCGCAGGGCGTCAGTCACATCAGCCGCATAGCTGTCAGCCGCACCAGTGATGGTGGTCACCACCACCTGAACAGGCGCGAGCCACAGCGGCAGGTGGCCGGCGTGGTGCTCGATCAGAATACCGGTGAACCGTTCGAGCGAGCCGAACAGCGCGCGGTGCAGCATGACGGGCGGTAGTTTCTCGCCCGAGGGCGCGACGTAAGCGCTGCCAAAGCGCTCCGGAAGGTTGAAATCAACTTGCAGCGTGCCGCACTGCCAGTCGCGCCCGATGGCATCGCGCAGGACATACTCCAGCTTCGGCCCGTAAAAGGCCCCTTCGCCCTCAAAAATCGTATAGGCATGGCCTGCGGTATCCAGCGCGGTGCGAAGTGCGTCTTCAGACCGGTCCCAGCTGTCGTCGCTGCCGATGCGGTTTTCAGGGCGGGTGGACAGTTTGATCCGCACATCGGTGAAGCCGAAATCGCGGTAGATCGACAGCACCAGGTCGTTGACCTTGAGGCATTCTTCGGTGAGCTGCTCGGGTGTGCAGTAGATATGCGCGTCGTCTTGGGTGAAGCTGCGCACGCGCAGGAGCCCGTGCAACGCGCCGGACGGCTCGTAGCGATGCACCTTGCCGAATTCCGCCAGTTTCAACGGCAGATCGCGGTAGCTCTTCGTGCCCTGTCCGTAGATAAGCATGTGACCGGGGCAATTCATCGGCTTGAGCGCGTAGTCACGCTCGTCTTCCGTCTTCGCGAGGAACATGTTGGCGCGGTAGTTCTGCCAATGCCCGGAGGTCTCCCACAGCGCGCGGTCCATGATGTCGGGGGAGTTGACCTCGACATACCCGGCCTCTTCCTGGCGGGTGCGCATGTAGCCGATCAGCGTCTGGAACAGCCGCCAGCCGCGCGGATGCCAGAAGACCGACCCCGGCGCGACCTCTTCGAAATGGAACAGGTCCATCTCGCGGCCAAGTCGCCGGTGATCCCGCTTATCCGCTTCCGCCCGCATCTCGAGATGGGCGTCGAGGGCGGCCTGGTCCGCGAAGGCGACGCCATAGATGCGGCTCAGCATCGGGTTCGTCGCGTCACCGCGCCAATAGGCGCCAGCCACGTGGGTCAACGCAAAGGCGGTGCCGGCATCGCCCGTGTGGCGCATGTGCGGGCCACGGCACAGGTCGAGCCAGTCGCCCTGGCGGTAGATCGTGACCGGCTCACCCTCGGGGATCGCGGCGAGCAGTTCGAGCTTCCAGATCTCACCCGCCGCTTTGAAATGGGCGCGGGCCGCATCACGCGACCAGACTTCGCGCGTGAATGGCCTGCGCGCGGCGATGATCTCGCGCATCTTCTTCTCGATCACCGGCAGGTCGTCGGGGGTGAACGGAGTATCGCGCTCGAAATCGTAGTAGAACCCATGCGCGATGGCCGGGCCGATCGCGGTCTTCGTGCCGGGCCAGAGGGTTTGCACCGCCTCGGCCAGAACATGGGCGAGGTCGTGGCGGATCAATTCCAGCGCGCGAGGGTCGTCTCGGGGCAGAAGCTCGACCGCGGCCCCGTCCGGCAAGGGGGCGGTCAGATCGGCCAACTGCCCGTCCACGACCGCCCCGACCGTGCGCTTGGCAAGGCTCGGGCTGATGCCCGACGCAAGGTCGGCGGCAGTGCTGGCAGGGGGCAGGGCACGGGTGGCCCCGTCGGGCAAACGGACATGGATCACGGGTTGGTCTTTCTCGATCTGGCGGGGGGAACCGGGTCGTAGCCCGACCCGCCCCAGGGATTGCAGCGTGCGAGGCGGTTGAGGGTCAGCCACAGGCCCCGCAGGGGGCCGTGGGTTTCAAGCGCCTCGATGGCATAGGCGGAACAACTCGGTTGAAACCGGCAGGCATGGCCAAGCCACGGCGAGAGCAGCAGCCGGTAGGCCCGGATGGGCAGGATCAGCAGCCAGATGAGCACCGCCCTCATGCGCGCACCCGCCAGCGGGTCGCGCCGCCCGCGTCCTCTACCTCGACGCCAAGGGCCGCGAGATCGGCCCGCAACGCGTCGGCGCGCGCCCAGTCCTTCGCGGCGCGCGCCTGCTGGCGCGCTGTGACCAGCGCCTCGATCCGGTCGGCGTCGCCCGCGCCCGACTGCGCCCAAGCCCGCGCGTCTTGCTGCAACAGGCCCATGAAGGCCCCCGCCTCCCGCAAGGCCGCCGCCAACTCGGCCCGCCGTGCGGGTTCGGCGCTGGCATGGACTTGCGCTGCGAGATTATGGAGAGCCGCCAGCGCGGCGGGCGTGTTCAGGTCATCGTCCAGCGCCGCAAGAGCCGGCGCCATATCCTCCGCCCGCGCCTCCGCCTGCGGCTGGTCGCGCAGCGCGCCGTAGAGACGGTCGAGCGCGGCACGAGCCGCGCGCGGTGTCTCGGGCGTCCAGTCAAGCGGTTGACGGTAATGGGCGGACAGAAGCGCGTAGCGGATCGCCTCGCCCGGCATTTCAGAAAGAAGATCACGCACCAGGAGAACATTGCCGAGCGACTTCGACATCTTCGACCCGGATACAGTGACGTGCCCGTTATGGACCCAGACCCGGGCGTCGGTGCCTTGCGCGACCTCGTTTTCGTGGTGGGGAAAGCGCAGGTCGATACCACCGCCATGGATGTCGATGCCCTCGCCCAGATGCGCGCGGATCATGGCCGAACATTCGATGTGCCAACCCGGCCGCCCGCGCCCCCAAGGGCTGTCCCATCCGGGCTGCCCCGCGTCAGAGGACTTCCAGAGCACGAAGTCGCGCGGATCGCGTTTCCACGGCGCCACCTCGACCCGCGCCCCCGCCAGCATTTCTTCAGGGTTGGCGCCCGAGAGCCGCCCATAGGTGGGGCAAGAGGGAATGTGAAACAGGACATGCCCGTGCGCCGCATAGGCGTTACCCTTGGCGATCAACCCCTCGATCATCGCGATCATCTGCGGGATGTGATCGGTCGCGCGCGGCTCGATATCCGGTGGCGCGACACCAAGAGCTGCCAGATCGGCGTGGTAGGCCGCGGTGAACCGCGCGGCGACGGCGTCGCAGCCGACGCCATCTGCCGCCGCGGCGGCAATGATCTTGTCATCCACATCTGTGATGTTGCGCGCATAGGTCACGCGCGAAAACTGCGCGCGCAGGCGGCGCGCCAGCACGTCAAAGACGACAGCGGGCCGAGCATTGCCGATATGGGCGTAAGAATAGACCGTCGGCCCGCAGACATACATCCGTACATCGGCGGCGTCGCGCGGCGTGACCGCCTCGAGCTTCCGGCCCATGGAGTTGAACAGGCGCAGCATTGTCTAGAACGGCATCTCGGTCGTCTGCACCATCATGCCATCGACGCGCGCCTCCTGCGGCTTCATGCGGAGCGTCTCGAGGCTGGCTTTCAGATCGCCCTTGTCGATGTCGCGCGCGATCACCACGACACGGCTTGTGGTGTCCGTGCCCGACCAGGATTTCAGCGGCACGGGTGCGTCGAAAATGTGCTGCACTCCGTGAAACACGAAGGGCCATTCAAGTCCTTCCACGTGCACGATGCCCTTCATGCGGAGGATGTCCGGGCCCTTGAGCGCGATCAGGGTATCGAGCCAGAAGTCGAAAACGTCAGCGGGTATCGGCTCGGCCACCTCGATGGAAGCAGACCCGATGCGGCTGTCGTGGTGGCCGTGCGCGCCGCCGATGGACAGGGGCGTTGCGGCGGTTGCCTTGGGCGCAAGGCCGGACAGGCCCGCCAGTGGGTCAGGGGCGGGGCTGGACGCGCCCAGCCAATTTGAAAGCTCATCCTGACTCACGCTCTCGCGCATGGCCGTCAGGTTAAAGAGGCGTCCGGGAGCGATCT
>HLSNC_1001059_pt1 | contig 15043 bp, 12 predicted proteins | sample HotLakmetagenome_2_FD_14041 | JGI IMG/M metagenome (IMG submission 14041)
CTCGAACCCGCTCAGGTCCATCAACTCGACCGCATCAACCACGAGATGGACGATGTCGTCCTCGGCAAGCCAATCCATCATATCGACCGGCAGCAGGAACTGCTGGCGACGGTCAGGTTTGCGGAAAAAATGAGCCATGACCCCATCCCCATCAGCTGCGTGCCACACCCTCAGAGAATCAGGGAACGGCCACGCCTTGAACTCACCAAGGGATGAAAATTAAGGCATAATACAACTCAGGCATTCAATTGTGCAACAGCCTCTATAATGCGTGGCAATTCTGGTCAACGTTTCCTATGGGTAGGGTGCTCACGGCCCGGGAGCGGGATGGTAGGCGTAGAGAGTGTCTGCCGCGCGTTCTGATATAAGACCATCCGCCAAGTCGCGGGCAACGGCCTCGCGATTGCGGGCCTCCGGCGGGCCCCAGCCGCCACCCCCGGCCAGTCGCATTTCGACGATATCGTCCTTGCGGGTAATGAAGGTGCTGGTCGCGGTCAACGCAAGTCGCTGTCCGCCCCTCAGGACAAACAGCTTCGCCCGCGAGCCGTTGCAGCCTCCTTCGCGACCCAGTGGAGGCAAGCGGAAGCGATCAGAATAGAGGCTCAGCTTCACGTGATCGTCGAGTATTCGGTAACGGCGGTAGATGCCCATCCCGCCGTTGAATTGCCCCGCTCCCCACGAATCCTGGATCAGGCCAAACCCCTCAATTCGCATATGGGGGTTGAGCTGCTCAAGCGATTCTGTGGGTGTAAGCAGGCATGAGGACAGAATATGATCGGTGGCATGTATTGCGTCGTAGTCCAACGCGCCGCCCCAGCCGCCACCGAGGATGTCACTCTGGATAACCTGCGCGCGTCCCGGCGGGGCCCACGACAGATAGAGGCCCGTTGTCGCATTCATGCCTTGGCCCGGAACACGGTCAGGGATCACCTTGCCGAGGGCGTCATGAACCGCGTCCAGCGCCCGACAGGATGAAGTGGCGCGCGCGCGCACCGCCGCGCCGGGCCAAGGGTTCAGGATCGTGCCATCGGGGATGACGATGGTCAGCGGCCTGTTGCAGCCGTCATTCGCCGGCATTTGAGTATCGTTCAGCACTGCTCGCAGAGCTGTAACTGCCCCGGCGAAGGAACTTGCCATTGGCGAGTTGATCATGCTGTTCGCCTGCGGATCAGTGCCGGTGAAATCAATCACCGCCTCGGTGCCCGTGACCGTCACGGTCACGAAGACGCGGATCGGCACCTGTTCGAGCGATAGCCCGTCGCCGTCCATCAGCGCCTCACCCGTCCAGGTTCCGTCAGGGATCTCGGCGATCGCGGCGCGCATCCTCCTCTCGGAGTAATCCATCGCCGCATCCATCGCCGCCCGGACGGTGCCGGCCCCGTAGCGAAGGGCAAATTCTGCCACCCTTGCCACGCCGGTCTGGTTGGCGGCGAACTGGGCGTCCAAATCGCCCATGCCGATCACCGGCGTACGGATATTGGCGAAGATCAGCCGCCCGATCATACCGCCGTTCCAGTCGCGGTCGCGTCGACATAACAGGGGCGGGATGATCAGGCCCTCTTGGATCAACTCAGTTGCGTTGGTATTTACGCCGGAAGCCCCCCCGCCGATGTCGAGATGGTGCGCGGTGCTGCCCGCCCAGCCCAGATGTTCGCCGTCTTGGAATATGGGTGTGAACAGAATAATATCGTTCAGGTGCTGCCCGCCACTGTAGGGATCGTTCAAGATCACGAAATGGTCGCGGTCGATTGCCGAGAGGTCCAGTTGGCGGGCCGCCGCCGCGAATGATGCGCTGAGCCCTGCGGTCTGGATCGGAATCATTTCGGCCTGCGCCACGACCCGGCCCCGTGTATCTAGAAGCGCGGTTGAGCAGTCTCTTGCCTCGCGCACGACAGATGAAAAGGCCGACCGGATGAGGTTCGCGGCCATTTCCTCGGACGCCGACTGCAGGCCACGTGCGAGGATATTTAGAAGCGTCGGGTCGTGGCTCATGCGTCCGCCTCTAGGATCAGGTCGCCCGTCGGCAAGCAAGTAACAGTCCAGCCTGCCGGGACGAAGACTGTCGAAGTTGGCTCGCCCAGAACCGCGGGTCCTGCCAGCTTTGCGCCCGTGGTCAATGCCTCGCGCATCAGCGTCACCCCCTCCACCGTCTGGCCTTCTAGATTCAGGCTGATGGAGCGCAGGGGTGCGCCTGTGCCCGAGGGCAGCGGTGTCGCGGCCGCCGCGCCCGAGCGTGCAACCAGCCTGAGCCGGTACGAGACCACCTCGACCCCGAGGGCTGAGCGCGCATAACCGAAGCGGCCAAGGTGCTCGGCTTCGAACAAGGCGCGTAGCTCTGTCGGGGTCTTCGCAGCGGCCTCGGTCCAGACGGTCAATTCGAAAGCCTGACCACCATAGCGCATATCGATGCCGATCAAGACCTCGTGATTCGTTTCGAGCCCGTTCTGGAGTGCGAGGTCCGCGGCGCGAACTGAGAGTTGGGCAATTCGGTGGGTGTCGAGCGAACCAGGGCCCAGCGGATGCAGGTCGCTGATCGTGGCGTCGATCATCGCGTCAGCGATCAGTAGGCCGAAGGCGCTGGCTATGCCGGGCGACCATGGCACCAGCACGCGGTGAATGCCCAACTCGCGCGCGACCATTGCCGCATGCAGCGGGCCGCCCCCGCCGAAAGCCACCAGTGTGAAGCCGCGCGGATCGATGCCGCGGCTGGTCGAAATAAGGCGGACGGCGCCTGCCATGTTGCTGTTGACGATCCTGAGGATTGCGTCGGCGGCCGCGCCGGCCCCGCCTTCGATTCCCAGTTCTGCTAGCGCGGTCTGGGCGGCCTCGACGGCCAGCGCCATCCGTCCTCCGAAGAAGGTTTCGGGTTGCAAAAGCCCTGCCATGACCTGCGCATCGGTCACTGTGGGCCGGGTGCCGCCGCGGCCATAGCAGACCGGGCCGGGTACGGCCCCCGCGCTTTCTGGTCCCACGGATAGGAATCCACCGCGGTCGATAGCAGCGATGCTGCCACCACCCGCACCGATCGTGCCCATGTCAATGACGGCTGTCCGGATCGGCAGACCATCAATCTTCAGCTGCGGGACGGTGCTGACTTCAAGGCCGGGAGCGATGGCCACGTCCGTGCTGGTTCCGCCCATGTCCAGCGTGATGATGTCGGAGATTCCATTTCGCCGAGCGAACCAGATAGCTGCCCGCACCCCGCCCGCCGGACCTGAAAGCAGCATCCGCACCGCATTGTCACCCGCAGCCGCAGCAGGCATCACGCCGCCGTTCGACTGCATGATCCTGAGCACGCCGGTATATCCCCGCTCGCGCAGGTCGGCATCGATCTGGTTCACATAGCTGCGCACGATGGGGCCGACGAAAGCATTGACCACGGTGGTCACGCTGCGCTCATACTCTCTGAACTCCGCCGAAACCTCGTGGCTGGCAAAGACCTGCACATGAGGTGCCCGACTGCGGATCAGCGCCGCCAGCGCCGCCTCATGCGCCGGATTGGCATAGGCATGCAGGAAGCTGATCGCGATTCCCTCGACCCCCTCAGCCAAAAGAGCCTCGACCTCTCGCCAGGCGGCGCCGAGATCGAGTGGCTCTATCACCTCGCCATCGGGCCCGATCCGCTCGGGCACCTCATGGATCATTCTGCGCTGTATCGGCGGCTCGGGGTGGTGATAGCGCATGTTGTAGATGTCATGATTGCGATCCGCGCGGCCCAGGATCACCACATCGCGAAAGCCTCTTGTCGTCAATAACCCGGTCGCGCTGCCCCGTCGCTGCAGCAGGGCATTGGTAGCGACCGTGGAACCATGAGTGACCTGCGCGACCATGGCCATTTCGATGCTTGCCTCGGCCAGGACATTGCCTACCGCCTTGTGGATGGCGTCCGGGGTGGAGGGGGTCTTGCCAGTATACAGCCGCCCCTCGGCGTCGGTCCAGACCAGGTCGGTGAAGGTGCCCCCGATCTCGACGCCTATGCGGCTGCGGGCAGTCGAAGTTGCGGACATTTGGGTTTCGTATCCCGACTGAGGCGGCGACGCGACACTGGGCACGCGACGTTGATGGTTGGAAAGGGACGAGGAAGACGGCCTAGCTCAGCCCGCCGGCTCCTCCCCGGGAGTGAGATGGACCGAGGTGACCTTTGTGTCAACGCCGGAGTAAAATCCGGCCACAGGGCGGCGCAAAAGTAGACCACTTTGGGCTTTGGCTTAACGCATCCCACGAGGCGGCGGCCAGTCAGCCGCGCTTTCCAATAGCTGGCGATTGTCTGGCCGCTTTGGCCCGTCAGCGCCAAATTTGGATCAAATGGATCAGGTGGTATCGTTTGACTCGCGCGCGCGGCTTTTCGCCAGTCGAAAGCTTTCACCGTCGATCTTCAGGAAATCAACACAGTGGGTCAGCCGGTCGAAGGGGGCGCCTGTCAGGCGCTCGGTGCCGAAGGTTTCCAAGCGACATCACGTCTCGATCGTTGCCAGAATCGCAGCCAGAAGTCGCCCGCGCTCGGCCAGGCTGTCGATGACAATGTGTTCTTCCAGCGTATGCGGCCAATCGCCGCGCGCACCCAGCCCATCGAGCGTGGAAAGCCCCATCGCGCCGGTGAAGTTCCCGTCCGACCCTCCGCCCGAGGACTGCGCGATGATCTCAAAGCCCAGCTTATCGGCCAGCCGGGCTGCATGTTCGTAGAGTTTCCATGACGCGGTCGTCGGCTCCCATACCGGGCGCGTGACGCCGCGTACAACCTCAAGGCGCACCGCATCGTTGACCGGGGCAAGATTTGAAAGACGCTCTACCGCCTCCTCGAGCCCTGCATCCGTTGTCGCCGCGACCAGAACTTCTGCATGGCACGTCGTCGTGACGCAGTTAACCCATTCGCCGCCCCGGATAATGCCAACGCTGTAGGTTGCTTCAGGCTCGGTCAGCGCTTCAATCGCGATCACCTGATGGCAGATCTCCCTTATTGCAGACGCCCCCTCGCCTAGCATCCGTCCTGCATGACTGGGTCGGCCATGTGCCGTAAGACGAAAGCGCGCAATCGCATACCGCCCGGTCACAACGCCAGCGTTGCGCCTGGCCGGTTCGGGCACCAGAACATGTGCGTGGCGCGCGGCCTCGGCCTCGATCAGGGCACGACAGGCAGGGCTGCCCACTTCTTCGTCACTTGTAAAAAGCACCGTCACAGGTAGTGGCGTCTGAATGTCGGCGCGTTTCAACTGGCGCACGGCCTCGAGCGCGAGATAATTACCTGATTTCATGTCCAGAACCCCAGGCCCGTAAGCCTTTCCATCTTCCTCGCGCCAAGGGAAATCCCGTAAGGTGCCGACGGGATGCACGGTGTCCATATGCCCCAGAATCAAGATGCCCGGAACATCTGCGTGCGGATGCCCGAAACGTCCCAGAACGCAGTCACCGAAGCCTGCGCCCACAGATATCCTCTCGGTCCGGGCGCCGGCAACTGACAGATCGTGCCGCGCGCGATCCATCATGCGGTTTACCGCGACCGGGTCATGGGTGGGGCTTTCGATTTCCACCCATGTACGAAGATCGTTGGCCATGGCCGAGCTGTCGAAAGGCAGACCGGCTATCTGATCTTCATTAATCGCCTGTTTTTTTGTCATTTGCATATCGCTTTGCACTACGGGTATACTGCTGAGAAAACTTTGCGGTGGAAACGTCGTTCGGGTCAAGTGGTGCCCGACATCGCGTTCGCCCCGAGAACCGGATGTTTACATGCCTACACATTCCTCATCGTCAGAGCGCGCCGCGTCGCTCGAAAGCTCCTCCGAGAATCAGAATGACGCGGCCTTGCGTATCGACGCTGACAGCGGCGCACGCAACGATCGACACTTTGTAGAGGCACTGGCGCGCGGGTTTCATGTGCTCGAAGCCTTCGAGTACTCGGCAGAGCCTAAGTCGCTTTCGGAGATCGCCGCAATCACCGGATACGACAAAAGCGCCGTTCAGCGGCTGGTCCACACTTTGGCGGCCATCGGTTATCTTGAGAAGCACCCGGCAGGTGTCGCGCCGGGGCGCAAGCTTCTTGAAAGATCGTTCGACTATCTACGTTCGAATCCGCTCGTAAACCGCGCTGTCCCGGCACTCGCCGATCTCCGAAAATCTATCAAGGAGCGCGTTGACTTGAGTCTTTTTGACGATATATCAATGCTTTACGCAATTCGCATGCAGAGTAAGCGCGAGACTTTCTTCGCCCATCTGATTGGGCGTAAGGTACCAACTTTTTGCACGTCGGGTGGGCGTGCGGTGCTCGCGCATTTACCTGACGAGGAATGCTTGGACATCCTCAACCGCTCTGATCGTCGGCAAATCACACCACGAACAACCACCGACATTCAGAGCATTCTCGCCGAGATTAACCGCGTTCATGAGACCGGATACTCGCTCGCGCTGGAACAAATATTGCTCGGGGAAATCGTCATCGCTGCACCCGTGTTTGGGGCGGACGGTCGGCCCGTGGGCGCGATACATGTCGCGGCCTCATTGGCTGAATGGAAGCCTCAGGAACTGGTTGCGCGCGCCGGGCCGCTGGTGATCGCCGCGGCGAACAGTCTGCGACCCTGCTGACGCGCATCGCCGCGAAACGTCAAACCATGGCTTGACAGATGGGTTGGATGTGGCAACGATAGGTATAAGTTCGATCGTAGTGCTGTGAAATACGGCTGTTGAAAATAAACTGGGAGTGGTCATGGTTGATCCGTCCGTCGTCGTAAAGCAGGGCGCTGATGCCTCGGCGCCGCAGCTTTTGTCGGTTTCGGGGTTATCCTATGATTATTCCGGGGTTTCGGCAGTGGGTGAGTGCTCGCTGATAGTGCCCGCAGGGGGGATCGTTGCCTTGATCGGCACCAATGGCGCTGGCAAGTCCACGACCGCGAAAATGATTGCTGGCGCGCTGCGTCCGAAAACCGGGCGTATAATTTTCGATAGTGAAGACATTACTTCCCTGAGCGCGCATGAAGTCGTTGAACGCGGCTTGGCGCTTGTGCCCGAGGGGCGGCTGGTGTTCCAGAACCTTACTGTGATGGAGAACCTGCAACTGGCCGGACACGTTGCAAGAGCGCGTGATCGTTTCGCCGAAAGCCTCGATCATGTCTTCGAACTGTTCCCTCGCCTTGCGGAGCGCCGCGCTCAGACCGCGGGGTCGCTTTCAGGGGGTGAACAGCAGATGCTGGCCATCAGTCGAGGCCTGATGACACGGCCACGCCTGCTTATTCTTGACGAGCCGTCGCTCGGGCTCAGCCCGATTCTGGTTTCGACAATCTTCTCACTCGTCAAGACGCTCAATGCCGAAGGGATCTCGGTGATGATTGTGGAGCAGAACGTCTATCAGACCCTCGGGGTCGCCGGATACGCTCATGTGATGGAAAAGGGCCGGTTGGTTCAGGAGGGCACCGGTAAAGACCTCCTCGCGGATCCGAAAGTGCAACAAGCATATCTGGGGCTCGCCTGAACATGGGCCGCCTCGACAGCAAGGGAGAGTAAAATGAAAAGACGTACATTCCTCCAGACCGGATCGGCGTTCGCGATAGCCGCAAGCATTCCGATGCGCGCGATGGCGCAGGGTGCAAACACGATCACATTTGGCGGCTCTGTGCCAATGTCGGGCGCTGCCGCAGAGACCGGACAGAACGTTCTTGACGGTTATCGGTGCGCTGTAAAGTACATCAACGAAGAGATGGGCGGTGTCGAGATTGGTGGCGAGACCTACATGCTCGCGCTCGATCTATTCGATGATGCCTCCGATCCCTCGCGCGCGACCACCCTCATTCAGCGGCAGGTTGACGAGGGTGTTGACTTCTTTCTTGGCTCCTTTGGCTCAAACATCGTCCTGCCAACCGTGGCGATCACCGAGACAGCAGGCCGGATCATGGTGCAAGCCGGCGGTGGTTCCGACCTGATCTTTACGCAAGGGCGTCAGCGTGTCTTCGGGATATTCCCGCGCGCTTCGCAGCAATTCGTCTCGTCGGTTAACATGTTAACCAATCTGGACCCGACAGTGGAAACGGTGAGCATCATCTATACCAACGATGCCTTTTCCCAGTTCCAGGCTGAGGGTGCTCGCGAAACGCTGGAAGCCGCTGGGATCACGGTTCTTGACTTCATCGACCTGCCCGTCGAGGTCAATGACGTTTCCAACGTGCTGACCACAATCCGTGACAATACCCCTGACGTGCTCGTTTGCACAACCCATGACCAGACCTCTATCCTTATCGCGCGGCAGATGGTGCAGACCGGGACCAATGTCAACATGCTCTATCAAACACTGGGTCCGCAGACGACAGCCTTTCACGAAGCACTTGGCAACTATGCCAATGGCGTCGTCACGCAAGCATACTGGACTGAGCGCGCGCCGTTCGAAGGGGAGTACTTCGGCTCTGCAGCTGATTTTGCAGCCTATTACCGCGCCAATTTCGACCGCGAGTTGACCTATCACATGGCGAGCGGGGCAGTGTGCATCATCGCTTATGTCGAGGCCGCACGCATTGCCGGCAGCCTGGAAGTGAACGCGGTGCGTGATGCACTGGCTGGGATCGACTTCGAAAGCTTCTACGGTCGGGTGCGCTTCACTGATGATGGTGATGGAGACCCCACGCTTCTCGGGCCACTGCTGATCCAGCGCCAGGAGGGGGTTATGGAGGTGATCGCACCACCGGGCGGCGCCTCGGCGGCCCCGCTTTATCCGGTACCTGATTGGGAAGATCGCGCCTGACAGGCCGCACCATCAAACCACGGCCCGGCGGCCCACCTGGGTGGCCGGGCGCCTTCTCTGCGTCTCGTATCGCGCAGTGACCCGCAATCCCGGAGACTACGCAAATGTCCGCGCTGCGCCTGCTCGATCTCGGCGATGACCCCCAAGAACGAGGGTGCATCCACGGCGCCACATTGGCGGATGAAATTCGCGCCAATATCACAACATACCTCGATCGCTTTGCGATCGCGGGCGTCACGCGCCTAAACGTCCTTGAACGCAGCGAGAAATGGCTTGCCTTTATGGAAGAGGACAATTTCGACTACACTACGGAAATGAAGGCCGTCGCGCGGGCTTCGGGGCTTTCCGATGTGGAATTGGCACTACTGAACGCGCGCTACGAGATAACCTATGAGGTATTCGCCCGCGAGGCCCACCACGCCAATACTAGGCCCGAGCAGGAGGGCTGCACCTCTTTCGGGATCATGCCCGAGATCAGCGCCACCGGGCACACCTTGTTGTGCCAGAACTGGGATTGGTTGGAAGGGGTGCGCGGCTGCACTTTCGTGCAGCGCGTGCGCAACAGTGGCGGCGACGCGGGCAAGCCCAGTTTCATCGGCTTTACCGAAGCGGGTATCGTCGGCTCCAAGATGGGTGTGAACGAAGCCGGGATCGGGCTGTGCGTGAATGGTCTCGTGACCCCACGCGACGGCGCAAAGGGCATCCGCAAGCCGTTCCATGTACGGTGTCGCGAGATCTTGGAAGCTTGGCGTTTCGATCAGGCTCTTTTGCCGGTTGTGCAGACCGATCGCACGGCCTCGACAAACTACCTCATCGGACATAGCGATGGCGAGATACTCAACATCGAGGCCACGCCAGATTTTTGCAGCGTCAGCCATCCGCGCGACGGGCTGGTTGTTCACGCGAACCACCTGACTTCTGAGACCCGCACTGTCTCGCAGATGGAACGCATCGCGCCCAACACCCTCTATCGTGCCGCACGTACCGAACGGCGGTTGCGCGCGCATTCCGGCCCGATTGATCGCGCCGTGATCACCGAGGCGCTATGCGATCATTTTTCCTATCCCGCTTCGGTATGCCGGCATGCCGACAGGGCCCTCCCTGCCGAGAAACGCGTCATTACCGTGGCCGCGATCATCATCGATCTCGATGACCGAGTGCTGCACGTCACCGACGGTCCGCCCTGCGAAGCGCCGTTCCAACGCTTTGCGCTCGACGGTTCAGACACGGCAACCACAACTTCCACCGCTGCATGACATTCCTGCGGCCCAGCAAAGTGAGAGCGATACATGGACGACATGAGCCCCATCCCCTGGCCCGAGAACGCACGCTGCGCGGTGATGCTGACCTTCGATTTTGACGCCGAGACGCTGTGGCTTTCGCGCAATCCCGACAACGCCCGCCGACCGGGTGTGCTTTCTCAGGGGCAGTACGGCGCACGCACGGGTGTTCCGAAGATCCTTGAGTTGCTCAAGGAAGAAGAATTGAAAGCCACATTCTTTGTCCCGGGCTGGACGGCGGAGAAATACACCGACCGGATGGAAGCAATCGTCGCCGGTGGTCACGAGATCGGCCACCACGGTTATCTGCATGAATGGATTGATCCTGACTACCCCGACAAGGAGCGCGAGGCGCTTGAAAAGGGCCTGGACGCGCTGAAGCGAACCGTCGGGGTGCGGCCATCGGGCTACCGTTCTCCCGCTGGGGAGACCTCGACAAACATGATCAGCATGTTGCAGGAATACGACTTTCGCTATGACAGCTCGTTGATGGACCAGATCACGCCATACCGGCATGTGCTGGAGGGCGGCAAGCGTGGACCCGTGGAGTTGCCATGGCATTGGAGCACGGATGACGCCCCGTACGCCCTGTTCGCCATCGCCTCACCGCGACCCATTTTCACCAATGAGCACATTTTGGATATATGGAAGGCTGAGTTTCGTGAAATCTATCGGTGGGGGGGCATGTTCAACCTGCTGATGCATCCGCAGATCATCGGACGCCCAGCGCGCGTGGCTATGCTGCGTGAGTTCATCGGCTGGATACGCACCTTCCCCGGGGTGTGGTTTGCCACTTGTGACCAGGTCGCTTGCGCTTGGGAAGCGCGCGAGCAGGAATGAGCGGAGAATACCAGACATGATACTCTTCATTCAGACCACGCTGAACGGGTTGGTGCTGGGCGGGCTCTATGCGCTTGCCGCAGTGGGCTTTTCCCTTGTCTTCGGCGTGCTTGGCATCGTCAATCTGACGCATGGTATCTTCGTGATCGCTGGAGCGTATGGATCGCTCTGGCTCTTTGTTAATCTCGGGCTTGACCCACTTTTGGCGATCGTACCGGTAGGTTTGGCGCTTTTCGCGGTAGGATATGTCTATCAGCGCACGATCATCCATTATGCGATTTCGCGCGCATCCCTGGTGGCCTCGCTGGTGGTGACATTCGGCGTGGCGATGATGGCGCGAAACCTGCTTCAGATTGTTTTTGGTCCTGATTTCCAGACCATCACGCCATTCTACAGTTTTTCACGGATCACGATGGGCGCGCTGCAAATTGACGTGGTGCGGGTGGTTGCGCTTGGCTCAAGCCTTGTGCTGCTGATGATCTTGGCGCTGGTCCTGTCGAAAACGCATTTCGGCCGTGCGATCCGTGCCACCGCCCAGCAGCCGCTCGCGGCCGAACTTTCAGGGCTCAACGTGAAGCGCTTGCACGGGCTGACCTTCGGCGTAAGCGCTGCGATGGCAGGGGCGTCGGGGGCAATCATCGGCATCGTTCAGCCCTTCAGCCCCGCAAGTGAGGTTCTCTGGACGCTCAATGCCTTCATCGTCGTGGTTCTGGGTGGCATCGGCAGCCCTGCCGGGGCGTTGGTCGGCGGGCTGCTGCTGGGCCTGATCAACTCTTACACCGCACAATATATCGGCTCGTCGCTGACCACTGCAATGATGTTCCTTGTCCTGGTCGTCATGCTTCTGGTTCGTCCGAACGGGCTTCTGGGCAACGCTTTTGGGGAAACACGATGAACAGATCATTTCCGATCCTCATCGGGCTGTTGCTGGTCGCGATCGCGCTGGTGCTGCCACTTTTCATGGGGGCTTTCTACACCCGAGTTCTGCAACTCTTTTTTTTCACCGCAGGGCTGGCGGTCGCGTGGAATATTTTGGGTGGGTTTTCCGGCTACTGGAGCTTCGGGCACACGGTCTTCATCGGTATCGGTGCCTTTAGCGCAGCCCATCTGGTCAGCCAGTTCGGGACATTTGGTACCGGGCCGGCATCCATGATCATACCTGTTCTGCTGTCCGGCGCGATCTGCGGGTTACTTGCCACGATCCTCGCCTATCCGATCCTGCGACTGAGGGGGATCTATTTCGCCATTGCCATGTTGGGCGTTGGACAAGTGGTGAGCGAGTTGGTCACCAATATTAGTTGGTTTGGCGGCGGCTCCGGGGTTTTTCTTCCTTCGCCGGTGCCAAGTGGGGTACGCCCTGAGCCGTTCTACTATTACATCTTTCTGGGTCTGCTGGTTCTGAGCTTCGCACTGGCCGCCTGGATACGCCACACACGCTTTGGTTACGCGCTTCTCGCGATCCGCGAAGGCGAGGACACCGCGATGATGCTCGGTGTGCCGACAGAGCGCTACAAGATAGTGGCCTTCGTCCTCTCGGCGATGCTCGTGGGGTTTATGGGCGCAGTTTACGGCTATAGTGTGGGATATTTCACCAGCAGTACAGTATTCCGGCTCGACTTCTCGCTCAACATGATTGTCTTCTGCCTGATCGGCGGAATTGGCACGCTCTATGGACCTGTCATCGGCGCGGCAGTGATGTTGTTCATCACGCAGGTTCTTTTGTCGCGTTTTCTGGATATCCACCTGCTGATCACCGGCGCGATGGTCGTTGGGATCGTCCTTTTGATGCCGGGCGGCATTCTAGGCTTTATCGCGGAAAAGCGCCGCGACCGGCGCGCAAGCCACACGGCTGAGGAGGGCACGACATGACAACCGCTTCGATCCTTTCCGGCCGTGGCGTGACGAAGCGGTTCAAAGGCCTAACCGCGATGAACCAGATTGATTTCGATATTCCCGAAGGCGCCATCTACGGGCTGATCGGGCCAAACGGAGCAGGCAAGTCAACGCTTTTCAACCTGATCACAGGCTACTATCCGCTCTCCGAAGGGGAAATCCGCTTTCAGGATATGCCACTCGGCGCAACACCCACATACAAGCGTAACCAGATGGGTATCGCGCGCGCATTCCAGATTTCAAAGCCCTTTCCGGCCCTATCGGTTCGCGAGAATGTAATGGTCGGAGCCATGTTCGGTAATCCTGATCGCCGCGATGTCGCACGCGTTACCCAAGAGGCGCTTGATGTAACCGAGATGGCCGACCTGGCCGATCGCACCGCCGAAGGACTGACTGCGGGCGCGCTGCGCAAGCTGGAGGTGGCCAGGGCTATTGCAACCCGACCCAAATTGCTTCTGGCCGACGAACCCTGCGCCGGCCTCAACGCAACCGAGACCGAGGACATGGTGCGCTGTCTGCGCAATATTCGCGCGCGCGGCACGACCGTATGGCTAGTGGAACACGACATGAAAGCAGTGGTCAGTATCTGCGATCATATTCTCGTCGTGGATGCAGGAAACAAGATATCGGAAGGCACGCCTCAGGAGGTAATGAACGACCCCGCCGTGATCGCCGCTTATCTTGGTACGCCAATGGAAGACATACCGGGGGCGGGACCCGCCGCGCCCGGAAGGTGATCCTTTTCGGCGTTTCTTGCATAAGACTGGAGATACCCGCCATGAGCAGTGATTTTTCGCAATCGGGGCTGATTGCCGCGAAAGACGTCGATGAAGCTGCGCTCATCGACGGCATCGTCGAATGGGTGAAGATGGAATCCCCGTCTGACCGTCCGGACCTGATTGAGCGGTTGTTGGATCAGATCGAGGCGACTTTTGTAGGCATTGATGTCGAATGCACCCGCCTTTCCTCGCGCGACGGATGCGGCGGCCAGTTGATCCTACGCTATGCACCCGAAGGGGTTACCGGACCCGGGGCGCTCTTTCTCGGTCATCTTGATACCGTGTGGGATGCAGGTACCCTTGCCGAACGGCCAGTGCGCCGCGATGGTGACCGCATTTTTGGCCCGGGCATTTTTGACATGAAGGCTGGCTCGTATCTCGCGGCAGAAACCTTGCGGCGTATCGCTGCTGCAGGTTTGCGCCCGCCACGGCCAATCGTGGTTTATCTCAACGCTGACGAGGAAATTGGAAGCCCCGTCTCGCGCCCCACCATCGAGGCACTGGCCTCAGAGGCTGCATTCGCCGTAGTGCCAGAGCCGTCTTTCGGTACTCCCGGTACGGTCGTCACCGCGCGCAAGGGCTGGGGACGTTTCACGCTGCGGGCGAAGGGACGTTCTGCTCATGCCGGGGGAAACCTCGCTGACGGGCGCAGTGCCATCGTCGAAATCGCACGCCATGTTCTCCAGATCGAGGCGCTAACCAAAACCGAACGCCACGCAACCTTCAATGTTGGAGTTATAGCCGGGGGAACGCGCACGAATGTCGTTCCGGCCGACGCGTATATCGACGTCGACATGCGCGTCGACGATATCGAAACTGCGGAACGCTTGACTGCGCAGATGTTGACCCGCAAGGCCCATGACCCGGACGTCGAACTGACTGTGCAGGGTGGCATGAATCGTCATCCGTTCGAGCGCAGCACCGATGTTGCCCGGCTATACGCCGCAACAGAGGCGCTGGCCCGGCGGTTGCAGCAACCGATGGCCGAAATGTCGCGCGGTGGCGTCTCTGATGGCAACCTGGTCGCCGCGACCGGGGTGCCCGTGCTCGACGGGATGGGGTGCAATGGTGGTGGGGCACATGCACTCGATGAGCATATTCTGGCCAGCACCGTAGCTCCGCGCCATGCCTTGATGCATGCGATGATGATGTCCGAAGATTTTCAGACGCTCGCGCTGGATCGCCATCTCTGAGGCCACTCTTTCGCTCCGCACATTTCTCCAGCTGCCGACCGAAGGAACGCAGCCTTGATGTCCAGTCACCTTTTCACTCCCATCCGACTTGGCGGCGTGGATATGCCGAACAGCATCGCTGTCTCGGCGATGTGCCAATACAGTGCGACTGATGGCTATGCCACCGACTGGCACATGGCGAAGGTCACGGTGCGGCCGTCGAAATCAACCGTCAGCTCACCTTCGTCGAGATCGACATCGTCGACCATGCCGATATCGCCGTTATAGACGTCCTTGTCGTAGTCGTTCTCGATCTGCATGACCTTGTCGCCTGGCGCGAAGGTCCAGCCGAACCGC
>HLSNC_1001067_pt1 | contig 14920 bp, 15 predicted proteins | sample HotLakmetagenome_2_FD_14041 | JGI IMG/M metagenome (IMG submission 14041)
CTACAATTTCGACAACCGCACCACCGGGCTCAACCCAAATGCCGGGATCGCGCTCGACCTGCGCGCTGAACTTGCGGGCCTTGGCGGCGACGCCGAGTACGTGAAGACGCAAGGCACCGCGATCGCGGAACGCGCTGTTCTGCGCGAGGAGGCGACGTTGCGCGCCACGTTCGAGGGCGGCGCGCTCTTCGCCACCGGCAACAGCCATTACAACGACCGCTTCTTTCTGAACTCGCGGCAGATGCGCGGCTTCGACACGTTCGGTGTGGGCCCGCGGGACACGGACGCGCCCAACAATGACGCTCTCGGCGGCAACTATTTCGCCGTGGCCCGGTTCGAGGCGGCCTTTCCCCTCGGCCTGCCCGAGGAATACGGGATTTCGGGTGGTGTCTTCTATGACATCGGCTCGGTCTGGGGGCTCGACGATACCGCAGGCTTCGGCGGCGCTCAGGTCGACGACAGCCTGTACTGGCGCTCGGCCATCGGTTTCTCCATCTTCTGGGACACAGCACTTGGCCCGCTGCGGTTCAACTTCAGCCGCGCGCTGGAAACGCAGCCTTATGACCGCACGCGTGACTTCGACTTCACGGTCCAGACCCGGTTCTGACAGGCATGTGGCCTGATCCCGCGGCATGGATGCGCCGGCGGGGCGTGGCGGCGCTGCACGTCGTCGTGGCCCTCGCGCTGGCGCTCGTAGTGTCCCTGTCCGGACCGGCGCCGGCGCAGGACGCCGCCGAGGCCGATCCCGCACCGGTCACGGGTATCCTCGTCCTCAACCAGGAGCGGCTTTTCGCCCGAAGCCTGTTCGGCCAACGCATCCAGCGCGAACTGGAGGACGCCTCGGCACGTCTGGCCGCCGAGAATCGCCGGATCGAGACGCGGCTCACCGAGGAAGAACTGGAGCTGACCGAGCTTCGCGGCACGATCGAGGCCGATGAATTCCGCGCACTCGCCGACGCTTTCGATACCCGCGTCGAAGCCATCCGCGCCGAGCAGGAGGCCAAGGCCCGCAACCTGACCGGGCAGGCGGACGCAGCGCAGTCGCTATTCTTCGAAAACGTGGCGCCCATCCTTCTGGAAATCGTGCGCGACAGGAACGCCGCCGTGCTGGTGGACAGCCGCTCGGTCCTGTTGTCGGCCGACCGGGTCGACGTCACCGAAGCCGCGATCGCGGCGATCGACGAGACCCTCGGCGAAGGCGGCGCCGAGCCCATCATCACGATCGACGTGGATGCGGAACAGTCCGCACCGGACGACGCGACGCCCCCCTGAGCGGCCGCGCGCCTTGCTGCCCGCCTGCCTTGTTGTTAAGCCGCGTCTGACCGATCCGATGCGCCGGCCGGACAGGCATGCGCCACACCGCAGGAGAAGAAGCGCGAAGATGAGCCTTGATGCCCCGACCGACCTGTTGAGCGCCGACATTCAGATGATCCAGCGGCTCCTGCCGCATCGATACCCGTTCCTGCTGATCGACAAGGTGCGTGACATCGATCCGTTCAAGTCGGCGGTCGGGATCAAGAACGTCACCTATAACGAGCCGCATTTTCAGGGTCATTTCCCCGGCGTGCCGATCATGCCCGGGGTCACGATCATCGAGGCGATGGCCCAGACCGCGGCGGTGATGGTGGGCGTGTCCTCGGACTATGCCGACAAGGACCTGCTGGTCTATTTCATGGGCATCGACAGCGCCAAGTTCCGCCGCAAGGTCGGGCCGGGCGACGTGCTGGAACTGGCCATCGAGGTGACGCGCGGCAAGCGGGGCGGCAAGGTCTGGAAATTCGCCGGACGCGCCACGGTCGAGGGGGAACTGGCCGCGGAATGCACCTTCACCGCAATGATGGACATGCCGGCAGAGGCCGGCGAAGGGGCCCCGGAATGACGATCGACGCCTCCGCGCAGATCCACCCCAGCGCGGTGATCGAGGACGGGGCCGTGATCGGCCCGGACTGCCGGATCGGCCCGTTCTGCGTGGTCGGCAAGGATGTGGAACTCGGTCGCGCCGTGACGCTGAAATCCCATGCGATCGTCACCGGCTGGACGCAAGTGGGCGACGACACGGTGATCTTTCCCTTCGCCAATATCGGCGACATCCCGCAGGATCTGAAATACGCCGGAGAACGCACTCGGCTGATCATCGGAGCGCGCAACCGTATCCGTGAGGGCGTCACCATGAACACCGGCACCGAGCATGGTGGCGGGGTGACCCGCGTGGGCGACGACGGCCTGTTCATGGCGGGCGCCCATGTCGCCCATGACGCGCAGATCGGCAACCGCGTGATCCTTGTCAACAACGCCTCCATCGCGGGCCATTGCGTGATCGCCGACGACGTGATCGTGGGCGGCCTTTCGGGCGTGCATCAATGGGTCCGCGTGGGGCGCGGCGCGATCATCGGCGCGGTGACCATGGTGACCAACGACGTCATTCCCTACGGGCTCGTGCAGGGGCCGCGCGGCGTGCTCGACGGGCTCAACCTCGTCGGGCTCAAGCGTCGCGGCGTCGACCGGTCCGACATCACCGCGCTCAGGGCGGCCTTCCAGGCGCTGGCCCAGGGCGAGGGCGCCTTTCAGGACCGTGCCCGACGCCTTGGCGAAAGCGACGAAGGACAGTCTGACTACGTCCGCGAGATCGTCAAGTTCGTGCTTGGCGACACGGACCGCTCCTACCTGACGCCGGGCTGAGCCGGGTGGGCGCGCGGGCGATCATCGCGGGCAGGGGCGTCTTGCCGGGGCTCCTGCTGGAAGCGGGGCCGGCGTTTGTCGTGGCGTTCGAGGGTGTCGCCATCGAGGCCGAGGGCACGGGGATCATCCCCGCACGGTTCGAGCGTCTCGGCGCGCTGTTCGACGATCTGGCTGCGGTCGGGGTGACGGAGATCTGCTTCGCCGGCGCGATGACGCGGCCCGCGCTCGACCCCGCTGCGCTCGACGATGTGACCATGGCGTTGATGCCGCGGCTCATGCAGGCCATGGCGCAGGGGGACGATGCGCTTCTGCGGGACATCGCGGCACTCTTCGAGGAGCGCGGTGTGTCCGTGATCGGCGCCCATGCGCTTCGCCCCGATCTGCTGGCCGAAGAGGGGTGTCTGGCCGGTAAGGCGCTGCCGGAGGCGGATGTCGCCCGCGCCCGCGCCGTGCTCGATGCGCTGGGGCCCCTCGATGTCGGGCAGGCGGCGGTTGCCGGGCGCGGTCAGGTCCTCGGCATCGAGACGCTGCAGGGCACGGACGCGATGCTCGATTTCGTCGCGCGCACGGCGCCGGGCAGTGGCGGGGTGCTGGTCAAGCGCCCCAAGCCGGGACAGGATCTGCGCTTCGACATGCCGGCCATCGGGCCGGACACCGTGCGAGGCGCCGCCGCGACCGGCCTCAAGGGGATCGAGATCGCCGCGGGCGGTGTGCTGCTTCTGGACCGCGCCGCGGTGGTCACCGCCTGTTCAGAGACCGGCGTCGCGCTCTGGGCGAGCCCGTGACGCTGCGGCTTTTCCTCGTGGCGGGCGAGGCCTCGGGCGACCGACTCGGGGCGGCGCTCATCCGGGGCTTGCGGGAGGTTTCGGGCCGGGAGCTGGAACTTCACGGTATCGGCGGCCCGCTGATGGAGGCCGAGGGGCTGACCTCGCTTTTTCCGATGGAGGAGCTGTCGGTCATGGGCCTCACCGAGATCCTGCCGCGCCTGCGCAGCCTGCTGGGGCGCGTATCGCAGACGGCGGAGGCGGTGCTGGAGATCAGGCCGGACGCGCTTATCACCATCGACAGCCCGGAGTTCTCGCTCCGCGTGGCCGCGAAGGTCAAGGCGCGCGCCGCGCAGGTGCCGACGATCCATTACGTCGCGCCCACGGTCTGGGCGTGGCGGCCGAAACGCGCGCGCAAGATGGCGAAATCCATCGACCATGTGCTCGCGCTATTCCCCTTCGAGCCGCCCTATATGGAGGCCGAGGGGATGGGTTGCGATTTCGTGGGCCATCCGGTGACGACCGAACCCGTGGCCCGCGCCGAGGAGGCGGCCGCGTTCCGGGCGCGGCACGGCGTGGGCGCGGATGCACCGCTGATCCTCGTGCTGCCGGGCTCGCGCCGGTCCGAGGTCGACCGTCTGGCGCCCGTCTTCGGCGAGGCGCTGCGCCCGGTCCTGCGCGCGCATCCCGACGCGCGGCTGGTCCTACCCACGACCGAGAGCGTCGCGCCCATGCTGGCCGAGAAGCTGAAGGACTGGCCGGTAAAGCCGCTCATCCTCGATCCGCGGGGACAGGCGGCGGAGGCCCATCTGGCCGAGAAACGCGCCGCCTTTGCCGCGGCGGACGTGGCGCTCGCGGCCTCGGGCACCGTCAGCCTCGAGCTTGCGGCGGCCGGGACGCCGATGGTGGTGGCCTACGACATGAGCTGGCTGAGCCGGAAGATCATCGGCGCATTGCTCAAGGTCGACACGGTAACACTGGTCAACCTGGTCTCCGACACGCGCGCGGTGCCGGAATTCCTCGGCCCCGATTGCCGGCCGGAGCCGATCGCGAAGGCCTTGCGCGATCTTCTGTCCGACGAGGCGGCGCGCAGGGCGCAACGCGACGCGATGGACGCGACGATGCTTCGGCTCGGGCGTGGTGGGGAGCCGCCGGGGACAAGGGCCGCCCGGTCCGTGCTGCGGGTGATCTGAGGGGACAGAAAAGCCGGCTTTTCCGTTTCGGATTTGCCGGCAAATCCGGCCGCTCAGATGGTGAAATCCGCGCTCTGCGCGCCGGACAGGCGCAGAAGGTCGCCCGGGGCGATGGCAAAGACGTGCCTTGGTGTGCCGGCCGCCGCCCAGATCCTGCCGAACTCAATCAGGCGCGGGTCGAACCAGGCCCGGACCGGGCTCAGATGGCCGACCGGCGCCACGCCCCCGATCACGAAGCCCGTCTGCGTCCTGATCAGCGCGGCGTCGGCCTTGCCCAGGGGCTCTCCCGCCAGCGCGCTGGCCTTCGCCGGGTCGACGCGGTTGCCGCCGGCGGTGATGAACAGGACGGCCGTGCCATGATCCTCGGCACGGAAGACGATGGATTTCGCGATCTGGTCCAGCGCGCAGCCCACGGCGGCGGCGGCCTCCTCGGCGGTGCGGGTGCTGTCGGGCATCTCGACGATGTCGCTGTCGATCCCGGCCTCCGCGAGAGCCCGCGCAACACGGTTGACGCTTTTCGACATGGAAGCCTGCCCCGGAAATCCGCCCTTGTTCCCCGGCCGCGAGACTTGCAAGGATCGTGACCGGAGACAAGGGCGCAGAGGGGCCATCGGTGGAAGAGAAAGCGGCATTGGGATCGGCGGACCGGGTCGGGGCGGGCGCGCCATGAGCTTTGCCGCGCGCGTTACCCGCCATCCGATCCCGTTCAATCCCGAGCGCGGGGCCGAGGCGCTGGAGCATCTCCATGACCTTCCGCCCGAGCTGCGCCCGCTGGTCGAGGGGACGGCGGGCTGTTCCCCCTATCTCGGCGGGCTGATCCGGCGCGAGGGGCATTGGCTGTCGCACGCGCTTGACGACGAACCCGAGTATACGATCGTCACGCTGCTGCGGGAGGCGGGCGATCTGACCGAGGGCGATCTGGATTCCGGCCTGCGCCGGCTCAAGCGGCGCGCGGCGCTGCTGGTGGCGCTGGCCGACCTGGGGGGCGTCTGGAGCCTTCAGACGGTTACGCAGGCCTGGACCGATTTCGCCGATGCCTGCCTCGCCGCCGCACTTGGCCACCACGTCGCGCGGGAGGCGCGGCGCGGGAAGATCCCCGGCCAGACCGAGGAGGACGCGCTTCGCGACGGCGCGGGCATGGTGGCGCTGGCCATGGGCAAGATGGGGGCGGGGGAGCTCAACTATTCCTCCGACATCGACCTGATCTGCCTGTTCGACGAAAGCCGGTTCGACCCGGGCGACGAGATGGACGCCCGCGCGGGCTTCATCCGCGCCACGCGCCGCATCGCCGCCACGCTGGGCGAGACCGGGGCCGAGGGCTACGTCTTTCGCACCGACCTGCGCCTGCGCCCCGATGCCGGGGCCACGCCCGTCTGCATCTCGATGGCGGCGGCGGAGCGGTACTACGAGGCCGAGGGACGGTCCTGGGAACGCTCGGCCTATATCAAGGCGCGTGCGGCCGCGGGCGACATCGCGGCGGGCGAAAGGTTCCTCGAGACTCTGCAGCCCTTCGTCTGGCGGCGGCATCTCGATTTCGCGATGGTGCAGGATACGATGGACATGCGCCGGCGCATCCGCGAGCACAAGCGCCTGAACGGCGGTTTGATCCGGCGCGACGGCGAGGTCTCTCTGGAAGGACACAACATAAAGCTCGGCGCGGGCGGCATCCGCGAGATCGAGTTCTTCGCCCAGACCAGGCAGCTCGTGGCCGGTGGCCGCGATCCTTCCTTGCGCGACCGGCGCACGGTCAAGGCGCTGGCCGCCCTGGCGCGGGCCGACTGGATCACGCGCAAGGAGGCAAGCGAACTGGCCGAGCTTTATGCCCATCACCGGGAAATCGAGCATCGGTTGCAGATGATCGATGACGCGCAGACCCATGTCCTGCCGAAATCGCAAGACGGCTTCGACCGCCTCGCGCGGTTCTGCGGCGAGGCCGACACGGCGGCCTTCCGCGCCCGGCTGTCGGACAGGATCATGCGCGTCGAGACGATCACCGGCGCCTTCTTTTCGCCGCTGGAGGCCGAGACCGAGGTGCCCGATATCGGCGAGGAGGCCGCGGCCATCGTCGCGCGCTGGCCCGGCTATCCGGCGCTGCGCTCGACGCGCGGGCAGGAGATCTTCGAACGGCTCAAGCCGGGTTTCCTCGCGTCCTTCGACAAGGCCGCCAAGCCCCTCGAGGCGTTGCAGAATTTCGACGGTTTCCTGCGCGGACTGCCGGCGGGCGTGCAGCTGTTCTCGATGTTCGAGGCCAATCCGCAGCTGGTCGAGCTGATCGTGGACATCAGCGCGACCGCGCCGCGGCTGTCGCGGTATCTCTCGCGCCACTCCGCCGTGCTGGACGCCGTGCTTGACGGTCGTTTCTTCGAGCCATGGCCGGGGCGGGACGCTCTGGCTCGGGAACTCGGTCGCGTCCTGGCGGAGGAGGATTACGAGCAAAGCCTCGATGCGGCGCGGCGCTGGCAGCATGAATGGCATTTCCGCATCGGCGTGCATCAGCTGCGCGGGCTGATCACGCCGGAGACCGCGGGGCAGCATTACACCGATCTGGCCGATGCCGTGGTGATCGCGCTCTGGCCGCTGGTCTGCGCCGAGGTCGGGCGGCGCCATGGCGCGGCACCGGGGCGGGGAGGGGCGGTCATCGCCATGGGAAGCCTCGGCGGCCGGCAGATGACGGCGGTGTCGGATCTCGACCTGATCGTGATCTACGATGCGGAGGGCGTGGATTTCACCGATGGGCGGCGCCCCCTCGATCCGCGCGCGTGGTTCGCCAAGGCCACCAAATCGCTGGTGGCGGCGCTGTCGGCACCCACTGCCGCCGGAAAGCTCTACGAGGTCGACATGCGGCTCAGGCCGTCGGGGCGGCAGGGGCCGGTGGCCACGGCGCTGGCCTCCTTCGAGCGGTATCAGCGCGAAGAGGCCTGGACCTGGGAACACATGGCCCTGACGCGCGCGCGGGTGATCGCCGGGAAGGCCAGCCTCGCCTCGGATATCGAGGATGTGCGCTGCTCGGTGATCCGGGACAATACCGACCGCGACAAGATCGCAACGGACGCCGCCACGATGCGCGCCCGTCTGGCCGAGGCCGGGCGCGCGGCCGGCACATGGACGGTCAAGGACGGACCCGGCGGCATGCAGGATATCGAACTGTTGGCGCAGGCCGGCGCGCTGATCGCGGGTGCCGTGGATCACTGGCCGGGGGCGCAGCTGAAGGCTGCGGCGCGCTGCGGCTGGATCACCGAGGCGGAGGCGCAAGCGCTGATCGAGGCGCATCGGCTCTTTACCCGGGTGCACCAGTCGGGCCGCCTTCTGAGCGACGAGGCGCTCGATCCCGAAACGGTGGGCGCCGGAGGACGCGCGTTCCTGAGCGATCAGGCGCGCTTGCCCGATGCCGCGACACTGGCCGAGGCACTCGACGATGCGCGCCGGGGGGCTCTCGCCGTCATTGACAAAATGCTCCCGCCGCCCCCCGATGCGGAGGCAGAGGAGGTGACAGATGCCTGACCAACGCCCCGACCCGGACATGGCGGACCCGAAGGGCCTGATCCGGGAGGCCTTTCGCATAGACGGGATCACCGCCTCCGAATGCCGCTCGATCTTCGTCGACTGGGCGCTGAGCGTGCAGGCCGACGATCCAAGGGCGCTGATCGAGCGCCTGATGGAGCGCCACTCCGACGCGCCGGGCGACCACCCGATGCGGGCGGTTCTTGCCGAGGGGCTTCAGGCGCCGCCGCGCACACGCCGCCGGGGTGGCCGGGCTGCGCGGGTTCCCGAAAGCTGACCAGTTCTTATACAGGATAGAGACATGCGATTTATCTCAGCGGCCATCCTTTTCGTCTTCATCGCCGTGGCCGGTCCGCTTGCCGCGCAGACCGAGGACGCGCCCGTCTTCGCCAACTACGAGGAGATGCGCGGCACGCTTGATGACCTGATGTCCAAGCGCCGCATCACCGATCTTCTGGTCGCGTTCGGCGGGGCCGACGAGATGACGCAGCAGGACATGTTCGGACTGGAGACGCAGGTGCGCAATATCTTCCCTGATGATTTCGAGAACTCCGCCCTGATGATGCGCCGAGAGATGGAGAACGGTTTTGCGCAGGACCTCGTGGCCTACTGGACAGGGACGGCGTATATCTACGCGCGCATTTTGTGGCACCAGCGTCCGGAGGGTGACGTGCTGGCGATCAGCATGACCTTCAACAGCGACCCCGACGTGCTTATCCCGCTGTTCTGAGTCCGGTTTCTGCCGGGTCAGGTCTTGACCCGCGATCCATGGCTGCCGCGTTCGCGATAGGGTGTCGTGTCGTAATGCGCCCGGTAGCATTTCGAGAAATGCGAGGGTGACGCGAAACCGCAGGCCAGCGCCACGTTGATCACGCTCATGTCGGTCTGCATCAGGAGATTGCGCGCCTTGGCCAGCCGCAGCTCCATGTAATAGCGCTTGGGGCTGCGGTTGAGATACCGCCGGAACAGGCGTTCCAGCTGGCGGGTCGACATCGACACTTCCTTGGCCAGCTGCGCGGGGCTGATCGGGTCCTCGATGTTCTGCTCCATCATCCGGATGACCTGACCGAGCTTGGGGTGGCGCACACCGATCCGCGTGGGGATCGATAGCCGTTGCGTGTCCTGGTCGGTGCGGATCGACGTATAGATCAACTGATCGGCGACGAGATTGGCGAGGTCCTCGCCATGATCGTCGGCGATGATCTTGAGCATCAGGTCGATGGATGCCGTGCCGCCGGCCGTCGTGATCCGGTTGCCGTCGATGACGAAGACCGACTTGGTCAGCGTCACGTCCTCGAATTCCTCGGCGAAACTGTCCTGGTTCTCCCAGTGGATCGTCGCGCGCTTGCCGTCCAGCAGCCCTGCCTTGGCCAGCGTGTAGCCCGCGGTGCACAGCCCGCCCATGGTCGCGCCCTTGCGCGCCTCGCGCCTGAGCCAGCTGATCACGCGCTTGGTCGTCGCCGCGCCCACGTCGATGCCCCCGCAGACCAGCACGGTGTCGTCGCGCGTGACCTCTTCGAGATCGCCGTCGAGCTTGAAGCCGATGCCGGCGCTGCACCATGCCTCCGCGCCGCCTTCGCCGACGAGCGTCCATTCATAAAGCGCGCGGCCCGACATGCGGTTTGCGATGCGCAGGGCTTCGACGGCGCTGGAAAAGCAGAGCATCGTGAATTGGTCCAGGAGGACGAAGACGAAGCGTCGCGGGGGCGTGTCGCCATCGGTTCGCCGCATCGGGTCGGCCATCGTCGCCTCGTCCGTCACCTCGGCCCGCGTCCGCCGGGGCGCGCTGCCTCATTCACTGGGGGTAAACGCAAACCACCATTTTGCAGCGAGGGCAATCCCCGACAATGGCGCATTTGCGGGATTGGCCCCATGGAGCGCTTGGCGTATAGACCGGCCCCGAAGAGAGATATGGAGGCCGCCATGACCGCCGCGACCGCAAAAGGCTGGATCAAGACCGACTGGCGCGCCAAGCCGCGCGTGCAGATGCCGGACTACCCGGACGCAGGCGCGCTTGCCGCCGCCGAGGCGCAACTGTCGAAATACCCGCCGCTGGTCTTCGCCGGCGAGGCGCGGCGCCTGAAGGCCGAGCTTGCCGCGGCCAGCCGGGGCGAGGCGTTCCTGCTGCAGGGTGGCGATTGCGCCGAGAGCTTCTCGGAGTTTTCCGCCGACACGATCCGCGACACGTTCAAGGTCATGCTGCAGATGGCCATGGTGCTGACCTACGGGGCCAAGGTGCCGGTGGTGAAGGTCGGCCGCATGGCGGGCCAGTTCGCCAAGCCGCGCAGCGCGGCCACCGAGATGGTGGAGGGCGTCGAGATGCCGTCCTACAAGGGCGACATCATCAACGACATCGCGCCCACGCCGGAGGCGCGCATGCCCGATCCGTCCCGCATGCTGCAGGCCTACACGCAGGCCGCGGCCTCGCTGAACCTGCTGCGCGCCTTCTCGACGGGCGGTTTCGCCGACATCCACCGGGTGCATTCCTGGACGCTGGGCTTCACCGATCACGACGATGCCGAACGCTACCGCGACATCGCCAACCGCATTCAGGACAGCCTCGATTTCATGACGGCCGCCGGTCTGACCAGCGAGACGAACCACGAGTTGTCGACGGTGGACTTCTACACCTCGCATGAGGCGTTGCTGCTGGAATACGAAGAGGCGCTGTGCCGTCTCGACTCGACCTCGGGCAAGTGGCTGGCGGGCTCGGGCCACATGATCTGGATCGGCGATCGCACGCGCCAGCCCGACGGCGCGCATGTGGAATTCGCGCGCGGCGTGCTGAACCCGATCGGCCTGAAATGCGGGCCGAGCACGACCGAGGAGGACCTCAAGGTCCTGATGGCGAAGCTGAACCCGGAAAACGAGGCCGGCCGCCTGACCCTGATCGCGCGCTTCGGCGCGGGCAAGGTGGGCGATCACCTGCCGCGCCTGATCCGCACCGTGCAGGACGAGGGCGCCAACGTGCTGTGGTCCTGCGACCCGATGCATGGCAACGTCATCAAGTCCTCAACCGGCTACAAGACGCGCCCCTTCGACGCGATCCTTCGCGAGGTGCAGGAATTCTTCGCCATCCACCGCGCAGAGGGCACCGTGCCCGGTGGCGTGCATTTCGAGATGACGGGCAAGGACGTGACCGAATGCACCGGGGGCATGCGGGCGTTGACGGATGAGGACCTGTCCTCGCGCTACCATACCGCCTGCGATCCGCGGCTCAACGCGTCGCAATCGCTGGAACTGGCGTTCCTCGTCGCCGAAGAGCTTTCCACCAGCCGCGAGGCACTGCGCGCGGCCGTGTAGGTCAGCTCCGGCCGCCCTCGATCACGCGGAACCGGGCGCGGGCGAGCAGGCCGCGGGTTTCGGACGCGGTTTCGTCGCGGTGAGCGGTGTCGCCGCGTCTGGCCGGCCGCATGGCGGGGGCATCGGACAAGACCGGCTCGCCGGGCGTCAACAGCAGTTTGTGCATCTGCGTCGTGCACCAGCGGTGCGGCGTGTCGGCGGGCCGCGCCTCACCCTCGACGGCACCCATGACGTAGAGCGCGCGGGTGGGCGCAAGATCGGCATCCGTCATCGGCAGGATCGCGATCTGGGCGCGCAGCAGTTCAGCCTCGGGCCGGCCGAAACGCGGCGCGGGCGAGATCACGTCGAGCAGGAGCGCGGCGGGCGCCCGCATCGCCGCCTCCACCTCCGAGGACACGCGGGCGCGCTCGGACAGATCAAAGAGCGCGCGCAGCGGCAGCCCGCGCACATCCATCCCCAGAAGCGCGTTGATGCGCGCGCCGCCCAGCCGGATGCGCAGGCTTCCGGGCCGCGACAGTTCGAGAATGGCGGCATCCTGCAGATGCGGGCGCAGCGCGGCGGGGTCGAGCTCCATCCGCGCAGGGAGCGCGCGCGGGCCCCGCAGACTGTCCCAATAGCCGATGGCGGCGCGCAGGCCCGCATCGTGCAGAGCGGCGTCGAGACGACGCGGCGTTCGGGGCTCCGGGACGTGTCCGGTCATGGGGATGGCCTCCTCTGTCCTGCAGGCGCGGCCGCCGCGGGCCGTGCGGCAATTCCGCTTGTGGCACTTGCTTTCCCAATCCTTACTAGCTTCGTTTCAATTCGACGTGCAGGGGGAAGGTTTGCAATTGGTTAACGACAGGCAAGGAAAAGGCCGCGTCACATCGATGACCGGCTATGCCACGCGGGAGGGGGCGGCCCCGGGTTTCGCCTGGACATGGAAGATCCGCAGCGTCAACGCGCGCGGGCTCGACATCCGCCTGCGCCTGCCCGAGGGTTTCGGCGCGCTCGAGGCGGACTTGCGCAAACGGGTGGCGGCGCGGGCCGCGCGCGGTTCGGTCAACGTGACGCTGCGGCTGAGCCGGGTGCAGGATGGCGCGGCCTCGGGTGTGGACCCCGCCGCGATCGCCGCGGCGCTCGACGCGCTGGCGCAGGTCCGGGCGGCGGCCGAGGCGCGCGGCTTGCCCATGGCGCCGCCCAGCCCCGCCGAGATCCTCAACCTGCGCGCGCTGGCCGAGGCCACCGCCCCGGACGAACTGCCCGGCATGGAGGTTTTCCTCGCCGATGCGGAGGCGCTGCTGGACGCCTTCGTGGCGATGCGGCAAGCCGAGGGCGCGGCGCTTCAGGCGGTCCTGTCCGACCAGATCGACCGGGTCGCGGATCTGACCGGGGCCGCCCGCACGGCGGCGGCGGAGCGGTCCAACCGGCAGGCCGACGCGTTCCGGGAAAACCTGCAGACGCTGATCGAGGCCACCGATATCGACGAGGCGCGGCTGGCGCAGGAACTCGCGCTTCTGGCGGTGAAATCCGATGTCATGGAAGAGCTCGACCGTCTCGACGCCCATGTGGCCGCCGCGCGGGAGCTTCTGACGCAGGGTGGTGCGGTGGGGCGCAAGTTCGACTTCCTGATGCAGGAGTTCAACCGCGAGGCCAACACGCTTTGCTCCAAGTCGCAGGACGCGGGCCTGACCGCCATCGGCCTTGACCTCAAACTCGCCATCGACCAGACCCGCGAGCAGGTCCAGAACGTGGAGTGACGATGCCCGCGCAATCCACCGGCCGCCGCGGCCTCCTGATCATCCTGTCCTCGCCCTCGGGTGCTGGCAAGTCGACGCTTGCGCGGCGGCTGATGGACTGGGACCCGACGCTCAGCTTCTCGGTCTCGGCCACCACCCGCGCGCCGCGCCCGGGCGAGGTCGATGGCGAGGATTACCAGTTCCTCGACGAGGCGGCCTTCAAGGCGCTGGTGTCCAGGGGCGCGATGCTGGAGCATGCCCATGTCTTCGGCCATTTCTACGGATCGCCCATGGCGCCGGTGAAAGCCGCGATCGATGCCGGGCGCGACGTGCTTTTCGACATCGACTGGCAGGGCGCCCAGCAGATCCGCAACTCCGACCTCGGCCGGCACACGCTGTCGATCTTCATCCTGCCGCCCTCGATCCCGGAGCTGCGCAACAGGTTGATCCAGCGCGGACAGGACAGCGACGAGGTGATCGCCAAGCGCATGCGCAAGAGCTGGGACGAGATCAGCCGCTGGGACGCCTATGATTACGTGCTGGTGAATGACGATCTGGACGCGACCTTCGAAGGGCTCAAGACCATCGTGACCGCCGAACGCCTGCGCCGCGTGCAGCAGCCGGGACTGGCGGACCATGTGCGCCGGCTTCAGGACGAATTCGAGCAAGAGGCGGTGAAATGATCTACGCGCTCAACGGGGTGGCCCCCGAGATCCACACCGACACATGGGTCGCGCCCGACGCGAACCTGATCGGCAAGGTGGTGCTGGAGGAAGGCGCCTCGGTCTGGTTCGGCGCCACGCTGCGCGGCGACAACGAGGAGATCCGCATCGGCGCCGGCTCGAACGTGCAGGAGAACTGCGTCTTTCACACCGACATGGGCTTTCCGCTGACGGTGGGTGCGAATTGCACGATCGGCCACAAGGCGATGCTGCATGGCTGCACCATCGGCGATGGCAGCCTGATCGGCATGGGGGCGACGGTCCTGAACGGCGCGCGGATCGGCGAGGGCTGCCTGATCGGGGCGGGCGCTCTCATCCCCGAGGGGCGCGAGATCCCCGATGGCTCGCTGGTGATGGGGATGCCCGGCAAGGTCGTGCGCGAGCTCGACGAAAGCGCCAGGGCCGGGCTTCTGGCCTCCGCCGCCCATTACGGGGAGCGGATGCGGCTGTTCCGCGAGAGCCTCGCGCCGGTGGGCTGACCGCTCAGGCGGTGGTCAGGCGCAGACCGTTGTCGTCATGGACATAATTGAGCGTCCGGGCCATGGTTTCGGCACTGTCGTGAAGAGCCAGGAACTGCACCTCGGACGGGCGCAGCGGGCGGCCCACCGCGCCTGGGCCGAAGCGCAGCACGGACCAGAGCGCCTCCTCCACGGCGATGCGATCGGCGCGTGCCGAAAGCGACCACTGGCCGCCGGGTTCCATCGACAGGGTCACAGCGCCCCCCATGGGCAGCGCGGTCTCGGCGCAGAGCATCATCAGGTAGGCAAGCTTGACCTGCCGGCGGGGCATGTCGTCCCGTGGTTTCCACGTCGCCGTGACGCGCGCGTTGCGATACAGCGCCTCGAGCGTCGTCTCCGCCTCCCGCGCGCTGGTCATGTGATCGGGCCCGGCATGGCCGAAGGCGAGCCGGAAGAAGCGGACCCGCGCCAGCGCATCGGCCACCGCGTCGCGCACGAGGTCGAGCTCCGGCCCCTGCGCCGCGCCGGTGAGGTCCAGAAGCTCCACCCCGTTGCCGATCGCGCCCAGCGGGTTACTTAGATCGT
>HLSNC_1001078_pt1 | contig 14736 bp, 13 predicted proteins | sample HotLakmetagenome_2_FD_14041 | JGI IMG/M metagenome (IMG submission 14041)
CCAGACCAGCCGACAAACACGAAGCGATCGCGTTTGAGCCAGTCGTCAAGTACGTCGAACCAGCTTCTTTCTGGTCCGCGGCTTACAGCAATGGTCATAATATCGTCAAGCCTCCTTGCTTTGAAAAATTGTGCAAGGTTTTAATTAAGTTAACATAAGTATATACTATGCCACCAAGTTCTCCAGAATGCTACCCAAGTTTCTAAGAAAGTCGCGGAAATTCCCGCGCAAAGCAGGGACTGAAGGGGTTAAAATACATTAAGAATTTTTCAATTCTGTTGTGCTTAAAGCGTCCTTATCACACTTAATATTTTTTGTCAAGACTTAGGTAATTTTTTTTAGGAATTAGGTAGAATTTACTATGACTGCACAGACGATTAGCACCAGCGATCGCACCTTAAAACAGCCCGTGTTAGGCTCTCGACGCTTCAGTAACTACTTTTGGGCCACGGTTGTTCTCGTCGGCGGCGTTGGCTTCTTGCTTTCGGGGATTTCGAGCTACACCCAAGTGAACCTTCTCCCCTTCGCCAATCCCACCGAACTCATTTTCGTACCTCAAGGCCTGGTCATGGGGTTGTACGGAACCGCCGCCATCCTGCTGTCAACCTATCTCTGGCTCGTGATTCTCTGGGATGTTGGCGGTGGCTACAACGAGTTCAACCTCGAAGATGGAACCGTAACCGTGTTTCGCTGGGGATTTCCCGGCAAAAACCGCCGCATTGAAATTAGCTGCGATGTCAACGACATCAAATCCATTCGCGTTGACATCAAAGATGGCGTGAACCCCAAACGAGCCTTATACCTGCGGGTGAAAGGAATGCGGGATATCCCCCTAACCCGCGTCGGGCAACCTCTGTCCTTAGCCGAAATCGAAAATCGCGCCGCTGAGTTAGCACGTTTCCTCGCCGTTCCCCTCGAAGGCTTATAAGATTAGCTCAGTCCAAGTTATTGGTCACAGACTCATGCAACCTTTGACCCAATCCCAGGACCGTTGGTGGCGACTGCGCCTGACGGTGTTAATTGTTCTCAGTATCACGGTACTGGCCAGTTGCACCCAAGCCACGGATCTCACTCAAACCGATCCCGCGTCAACACCAACTGCAACCTCTGAAGTTCAAGCCGCCACAGAGATCACACCTCGCCTAGAAGGGATGGCGACTGTGGTGATGGTCGTTAATGGTTCCCCCATCACCCTTGACATCAATGGCGAAGATGCCCCAGTGACCGCCGGGAACTTTGTAGACTTAGTTCAGAAAGGAGTCTATGACGGAACCAGCTTTCATCGTGTGGTGCGAGAGCCAGATCCCTTTGTGGTTCAAGGGGGAGATCCCCTCAGTACCGATGCCAATGTCCCCGCGTCACGACTAGGAACGGGGAATTATGTCAATGCTGAGACGGGGGAAGCTCGCTATATCCCCTTGGAAATCAAACCCCAAGGAACCGATGAGCCAGTGTATGGTCAAACCTTAGCCCAAGCTGGAGTTCGGGAAGCGCCCCTATTACAACATCGTCGAGGGGCCGTGGCTATGGCGCGATCGCAAGCCCCCAACTCCGCCTCAGCCCAGTTTTATATCACTCTCGATGATCTCAGCTTCCTCGATGGCAATTATGCCGTCTTTGGCTATGTCAGCGAGGGGATGGAAGTGGTTGATGAGATCCAACAAGGCGATCGCATTGAATCAGCCCGAGTCAGCGAAGGCTCAGAAAATCTCGTTCAGTAGTGGTTGCAAAAGTCCGAGTTTTAATCACCGGAATGGGGGGACGCTCCAGCTTAGGAACGTTGCCGACGAGTTGGCGTAAACTCCTTCAGGGAGAATCAGGGCTGCGATTGCAACAACCCTTTCCCACCCTACCCAGCAAACCCCTCGGGATGCTGGGTTCTCAGCCAACGGAGTTGAGCGAACTAACTCACCAAGCCGTACTCATGACCCTAGAGGATGCGGGATTGACTCCTCCCCTGGCCGATTGCGGCATTGTTGTCAGTTCTAGTCGCGCTCAACAGGGGCAATTAGAACAACTCGCGACTCAATGGGCCAAACAGGGCAGTTTTTCGAGCAGTTTTCCAAATCCTAATGCCTGGTATGCGGCTCTTCCCTATACCCCCGGAACCCTCGCCGCCGCCCTTTGTGGCAGTCATGGCCCCGTTTTGTCACCGATGGCCGCCTGTGCTACGGGGATTGCGGCGATCGCCCGAGGTGTACAGTTAATCCGGGAAGGCACCTGCGATCGCGTTTTGGCCGGGGCCGTCGAAACGCCCATAACACCTCTGACGTTAGCCAGTTTTGAGCGTATGGGGGCTTTAGCCAAACAAGGCTGTTATCCCTTCGATCGCCAGCGAGAAGGCCTGGCCCTCGCCGAAGCTGCGGCCCTAGTTTTCCTCGAACGAGCCGATTTAGCCCAACAGCGACAGGCCCGGATTTACGGCGAAGTCCTCGATTTTGGTCTCACCGCCGATGGCTACCATGTTAGCGCCCCGCAGCCCGAGAGTTTGGGGGCGATCGCCGCCGTGAAACACTGCCTCGATCGCAGCCAACTCACCACCCCAGACATCGACTATATTCACGCTCACGGAACCAGTACCCAGCTCAACGACAGTCGCGAAGCGGCCTTGATTCAATGGCTATTTCCCCAAGGGGTTCCCGTCAGTTCCACCAAGGGGGCAACGGGCCATAGTATCGGGGCCTCAGGAGCCTTAGGCGTGGCCTTTTGCCTCTTGGCGATGACAGATAGCCACCTCCCCCCTTGTGTGGGCCTGAGAGAATCGGCGTTTGACTTAGATTTAATCACTCAAACTCGTGAACAAGAGTGTCATCACAGTCTCTGTCTGAGTTTTGGCTTCGGCGGGCAAAATGCCGCGATCGCCCTTTCCCGGTATTCCCCTTAAAACTCAATCCCCAGTTGGGCCGGAACTCCCTGAGAAATGGGATGTTTTACCCGAGTCATCTCCGTCACCAAATCCGCCGCCTCAATCAACACCTCCGGTGCATAACGGCCCGTCGTCACCACATGAGAGAGGGGAGGACGAGCCTGAATCGCCCCTAAAATCGGTTCAACCTCTAACTGCTTATTTTTGAGAGCGATATGCAGTTCATCGAGAACCACGAGAGAAATGTCGGGATCTTGAATATAATCTATCGCTTGCTGCCAAGCCGCAGCGGCCATCTGGCGATCCTGTTCGGGGTTCTGAGTCTCCCAGGTAAAGCCACCTCCGAGGGTATGAATTTTGACGGGAAACCCCTGTTGAGAGAGTTTTGTCAGCAGGAGGCGATCGCCGTCGGGGTAAGCCTCGGAGTTTTTGACAAACTGCACCACCGCACAGGGGCGATCATGGGCCAAATGACGATACACCAAATTCATGGCACTACTGGTTTTGCCCTTACCGAGTCCCGTAAACAGAACATAGAGGCCTTTTTCCTGGCCCTGTCGTGCTTCATGGGACTTGTCTTTGGCGGCCTTGATCTTCCGTAGCCGCTCTTGTTCCTTCTGCGTCTGTGAATCCGTTTTATCAGTATTGGTCATGGAACCCCTTAGAAAATCATCTGCATGAACAATCAAAGCTCTAAATAACGACGGATTGGTGTTAAATCTAAATAGTCTTCGATCAATTGTGCCATGTCATCGTACAGTCGCCGTTGTACCGCCTGCCAACTCTCGGCGGCGGGTTGATACCCCTCGACTCGGGCCAGGTGCATGAGAGATTGACGGACGGCTGAGGACTCAAACAGTCCATGGATATAAGTTCCCAGGGTGCGATCGCCCCGCAGTCCCTCGCTAACGCCATCAGCCAACAAGACAGGCCCATAAGTTGAGTCATTAACTCCCCTGGGAGACAATGAGGTTTGCCCCATATGAATCTCATAGGCTTGCCAGATCTCATCTTCCCATTGGGCCGTCACTTGACGCACCGACTTCGAGGGGGCAAACTCCGTGACAAGAGGCAAAAGTCCCAAGCCAGGAACTCGGCCCGCATCCCCAGCTAATCCCGTCGCATCAATCAGCCAATCCCCCAACATCTGATAGCCGCCACAAATGCCGATGATGGGAACGCCGCGAGATTTGGCCTGGCTGATGGCGGCGGCTAAGCCTGTTTCCCGTAACCAGGCCAAATCTCGCAGGGTATTTTTACTTCCAGGTAAGACAATGAGGCGGGCCGCTTGTAATTGCTGAGGCGATCGCACCCATTTCACCTGTACCCCATCATCTAACCGCCAGGGCTGACAATCTTGGGAATTAGACAAATAGGGAAAGCGAATCCAGGCAATGATCTCTCCCTGGCCGCTGTTGGATTCCTCCGCCTCCTGACACAAACTATCTTCACTTTCAGGTTGTAGGGCATCCTGATAGGGTAAAGTCCCTAAATAAGGTAAATGAGGTAAATGCTGTTGAAAGTGGGTTGCAGCTTCAGCAAACAGGCTCAAATCGCCACGAAATTTGTTGACCACCAATCCTAATCCAGCCTTTTTAAGAGCTTCAGGAATTAACTGATAGGTTCCCACAGCCTGAGCAAAAATCCCTCCTCGTTCAATATCCCCCACCAATAACCAACGTCCTTGTAAATGGGAAACGGGACGTAAATTCACAATATCTCGGTGCATGAGATTCAGTTCAACGGGACTTCCGGCTCCTTCTATCAGGAGAACATCACAGCGAGATTTCCAGTCTTCTAAGGTCTCGACAACGACCTGCCAAAGAGATTCAATATGACGATAATAGAGTTTGGCGGGGATATGCTCTTTTGCTTGCCCTAAAACAACTAATTGTGAGGTACTATTACCCGAAGGTTTAAGTAAAATTGGGTTCATTTCCACTTGGGGCTGCAACCCACAAGCTAAGGCTTGGGCGGCTTGCGCTCGACCAATTTCTCCGCCATCTAAGGTAACATAGGAGTTATTGGACATATTTTGTGCTTTGAACGGGGCAACCCGAACCCCTTGGCGATACAACCATGCCCCCAAGGCTGTTGTTAGCCAGCTTTTGCCGGCATTAGATGAGGTTCCTAGAATCGAAATGGCTCTCATAAAATGTTTGGTTATTTCAGTGGTTTTACTATTGAGTTTTGAGGTTTCAGAGTTAGACGTAAAATTCATTGCATCAGGGTGGATTATTCCCCCGACACTTTTTTGCATTATATACCGAATTGTAGGGGCAAAAAAATCCCTCCCAGGAGGGGCTAGGGGTGGTTTTTCTCCTCCCAGGAGGGGCTAGGGGTGGATTATGCCCCTTGCCGTAGGGTCATAATTTGCGATAGATTCCCCTGATCACCATGAACCCTGAAGACCCGTCCTGCATCGTATTTACATTACTAATATTTGATAATTTATTCAACATTTTTTTTAACAAATAAGACTCAATTTTGTTGCTAATTTTGCCAAACATCTTATAGAATGAAGAGTAGTAATTTTAGTCTAACGCCATCTGCGAGATTACGAAAAAACGAGATTGTCAAAGAATGTGGCCAAGACAACAACTACCAACCCCCAGTTTTGCTAAAATGAAGGGTCTTCCCTTCGGTCTATAGACGGTCAAGTTTTTGTCTTCTAGTTTAGTTTCCCAAAACCACACAATAAACCATGGCTAGTACCCCAAAAATTTTAAAAGAACGGCGAGAATATAACACTTGGGTCGCCAATGAAACTTTTGAAGACTATTCTCTACGCTATGCACCCAAATCCTTCCGGAAATGGTCTGAATTTTTGGTAGCGAACACAGCCTTGGGGGGAATTTCCTTTCTAGCCCTTGAGGCGATCGGTGGATCTCTGGTCATTAACTACGGATTTTTTAACACATTTTGGGCAATTAGTCTAGTCAGTTTGATTATTTTTTTGGCAGGGATTCCCATCTCCTATTACGCCGCAAAATATAACATTGACATGGACTTACTGACTCGGGGAGCTGGGTTTGGCTATATCGGCTCAACAATTACATCGGTCATTTATGCCTCCTTTACCTTCATCTTCTTTGCCTTGGAAGCGGCCATTATGGCTCAGGCCCTGAATCTCTATATACATCTACCCTTGCCCTGGGGATATTTACTCTGTTCATTGATTATCATCCCCATGGTCTTTTATGGGGTGACCTTTATTAATAAATTGCAACTGTGGACACAACCGCTTTGGTTGATCCTGATGGTCAGTCCCTATTTGTTTGTCTTGCACCGAGAACCTGATGTTTTTGCTCGTTGGATTGAGTTTGGGGGAAATGCAGCCAACCAGTCAGGCTTCAATCCACTACTATTTGGGACAGCGGCGACGGTTTCGTTTTCCCTAATTGCTCAATTGGGTGAACAAGTCGATTATCTACGATTTTTACCCGATCGCACCCCCGAGAATCATCGCCGCTGGTGGTTAGCCGCCATAGCTGCTGGCCCAGGTTGGATTGTTTTAGGTTGGGCCAAGCAGATTGGAGGCGCGTTTCTGGCCTTCTTGGCCCTAGAACATGGGATTTCGACCCTGAAGGCGAAAGAACCTGTGTATATGTACTTAGCAGGATTTGAGGATGCCTTTAGCCGCCCAGACACTGTGTTGGCGGTGGTGACGCTGTTTGTGGTGGTCTCCCAAATCAAAATTAACGTCACGAATGCTTATGCGGGGTCTTTAGCTTGGTCAAACTTCTTTTCTCGTCTAACTCATAATCATCCGGGACGAGTGGTTTGGCTAATTTTTAATGTGGCCATCTCGCTGCTGTTGATGGAATTGGGGGTGTTTGACACCTTAGAGGCGGTGTTGGGACTGTATTCTAATGTGGCGATCGCCTGGATTGGGGCCTTAGTGGCCGACTTGGTGATTAACAAACCCTTGGGCTGGAGTCCCTCCTATATTGAATTTAAGCGGGCTCATCTCTATAACATCAATCCAGTGGGGTTTGGTGCAACGATTATTGCGTCGTTGGTGGCGATCGCCGCCTTTGTAGGAACCTGGGGAGATTACGCACAAGCCTATTCTCCCTTTATTGCCCTTGGTTTGGCTGTCGTTCTCTCACCACTACTGGCCAAACTCACTCAAGGACGATTTTACATTGCCCGTGCCAATATCTATCAAACCCAAATCGAGGCAGCCCATATCATCGCTGGCCTCGATGACCGGTTAACCGGGGCAGTTCGGACTCTAGATCATCAAGATTTGATTGACTGTTGTCTGTGTGACAACTCCTATGAACCCCAGGATATGGCCCATTGTCCAGTCTATGACGGGCCAATCTGTTCGCTTTGTTGTAGCTTAGATTCTCGTTGCCATGATCGCTGCAAACCGGCGATCGACTGGGGAGAGTTTCCTCTGTTACAGCCCCTGCAAACGACCTTTCATAGCAAAATAGCCCCTCACCTCGATCGCAAGGTATTACGCTTCCTAGGGGCTTTTACCCTCGTCGCAAGTATTACGGGACTCTTATTTGTTGTGGTGGCGTATCTGGGGTTGAAAGGGTTACCGCCGCGATCGCCGCAACTCGATGAAGGCCTGTTGACGGTGTTTGTAGCACTCTACGCTCCTCTACTGGTGATTTTAGGCATCGCCTCCTGGTGGTATGTGCTGAGCGAAGAAAGCCGAGAACTGGCTGAGGAGGAGTTGGCTCAACAAAATCAACAACTGGCCCAGGAAATTCAAGATCGGCAACTGGCCCAGAATGCTCTCGAAGATCTGACTGAAACTCTCGAACAACGAGTTAAAGAGCGTACAGAAGAACTGTTGCAGGCCTTGAATACCCTCAAGGAGACTCAGGCCCAGTTAGTGCAAACGGAGAAAATGTCAGGTTTGGGACAGTTGGTGGCTGGGGTGGCCCATGAGATCAATAATCCTGTCAATTTCATCTATGGCAATTTGGTTCACGCCGATGAGTATATTGGGGATTTGTTGGGGTTTATCGAACTGTACGAGCAGAATTGTCCTGTCGATGATCCCGAGGTGGCTCAACGACGGGATGAGATTGAACTGGATTTTATCGCTGGGGATATTGTCAAAATTCTCGGTTCGATGCGGGTTGGGGCTGAACGTATCCGGGAAATTGTCTCCAGCCTACGGAATTTCAGTCGTCTGGATGAGTCGGAGGTGAAACCGGTGGATTTACATGAGGGGATTGAGAGTACCTTGACGATTTTGGGCAATCGCCTCAAGGCGAAGTCCGATCGCCCTGAAGTTAAGATTATCCGAGACTATGGCAGCTTACCCGAGGTGTTATGTCATGCGGGTTCGATAAACCAGGTGTTTATGAATATTTTGGTGAATGCTCTTGACGCCCTCGAAGAGCGCGATCGCCAACGTACCGTTGAGGAAGTATACGCTCGGCCGAGCCAAATTCGTATTTCGACGGAGTTGGATGGGCAGGTGGTTCGGGTGAAGATTGAAGACAATGGCTTGGGGATTCCCGAACACCTGCGATCGCAAGTCTTTGATCCGTTCTTTACCACTAAGGCGATCGGCAAGGGAACTGGGTTAGGGATGTCGATCTGTTACCAGATTGTTGCGGATAAACATGGGGGCCGACTTTTCTATCAACCGTCGGCTGACGGCGGGGCTGGTTTTGTCATTGAGCTACCTCAGCAAACTCAAACCTTGTCCAAATAAGCATTTCAAGGATTAGGGCTTTCGTTTTGAGCGAGATTGGGCCTCGATTTAGGAATCTGAGCGATCGCGGATCACAGAACCATCTAAACTCTTCTTTAGTGATGCGCGATCGCCGTGATCCGATCACAGCCGAGGGATTGAGGGCGATCAAACTCGCTCAATCTGATACAGATTCCTGATACAGATCCTTCAGTCTCAGGCAGTTCACAACTCTCTAGAGATAATCACAACCCAGGGTATCCCGAGTCTTGTTGCCCGTGACAGGGTTTGTTCCTGAGGCGATCTCACATAACTCGACTATGGTGTCATCGCTGAGAAAGATATCGGTAAAGTCGGCTCCCTCGATATCAGTGTTGCGAAATTCCGAGTTATAGGCGAAGGCACTCTCAAGGATGGCATTTTTGAGGTTGCTTTCTAAGAACAAGGCTGAGTCTAGGGTGGCGAAGCTCAAATCGGCTCCCTCTAAGTTGACGTTTTTGAATTTGGTCCGGAACAGTTGTACCCCTTGTAAGTTGGCCTTGCTGAAATCACTAGCACGGATGGTTGCTAAAGTAAAGTTGGAATCTCGTAGATCTTGACCGGAAAAGTCAGATCCATAGAGAGTTTGCTTTTCATAGGCTACGGCTTGAGCTTGGGAATTGTCCCAAGTGAGATCCGCTACGGCGAACATGAGGATGCAGATGATGGCCAGGCTAATGTTGAGGCTGGCTTTGGCTGCGATCGCCCATGGCTGACACCAATACTGTTCATCCTTGTATTTCACAATCGTTCTCTCCCATGACAAAAGGTTACAGTCCGTCTCACGACAGGCACTCCAAGGCTCATCCTAGCAGGAACACCCTGGGAACTCTAGGGGAGGATCTCGTGGCTCAGTGGTTGCGGGGATCTCGGGTGCGTGTGTTACATCAACGTTGGCGATGTCGTTTGGGGGAGTTAGATCTTGTGGCGGGGTTCCCCGCAACGGCTCAACAGGCGAAAACTCTCGCATTCGTGGAAGTTAAAACGCGCAGTCGCGGCAATTGGGATCACGATGGACGAGGTGCTTTATCGGCGGCTAAATGCCAACGATTGCAGCGAGCGGCTTCCTTGTTTTTATCTCGCTTTCCTCAGTATGCTGAGCTTCCCTGTCGCTTTGATTTGGCTTTAGTTCGTTGTCAGACTCTTCCTAACCGGGGATTGAGGGAGCCTGTCGACACGAAACTGCCCGATATGATTGCGATCGGACAGCCTGTGATGATGAACCAAGTTCAACTGACGTTACAGGAGTACCTGGTCGGTATTTTAGACTGAGGTTATTATATTCGTCACATGAAATAAGACAATCATAGAATATCAAGCAATTGCCATCTAATGGTTTATCGTGTTTTAACGGGTAACGTCTGAGTGGCGAGGGCGGTGAATATATGCTGAAGATGACCCTGATGAGGAAGTGCGATCGCCGCCTCAATACTGGTTCAAGCCAAGGTTTCGGGACAATAGCCGAGTCCCCGAACAAACTGACGGCGGAAGGCTTCAATTTCTGCGGTGTCTGGGTTGCCATGACAGACAACAGCCACTTGATAGCGTCGCATAACGTCCACAGGAGCCTGATCGGTTTCTAAACTCCACATCGCCATTTGCACTCGGATGTTGGATGGGTAGGGAATTCCCACTTCTTTGAGGTAAGCTTGGAAATTACCATGATCCTGACGACTCAAGGGGGAGTCCATCTTAACTCGTAGAACCCATCCGTCGATTTGGTGAATGACGGTGATGAAGCGAACGGGAAAGTTTTGTCGTTTGAGATGTTCAACGACCCGTAACGTCAGGCTAGCGTTGGCAAGATAGTAGAGGTAATCCATAGAGAGTGCCTTGAATTGGGGTCTATCCCTATGGTCGCTGACTCAGACCCAACTTCCTAGGGTGAACTCCCCATAGTTAGATGGGGAAGGTTCCCCAATCCTAAGTCAATTGCGAAAATTGCTGAGGGAGGCGATCGCTGGATTTGACCCTGAAAATCCTTGATCCCATTCCTCGTACTCCTGTTCACTGTTGATGATGTCCTGGTTTAAATTCAACTATGATCCCCACGTCTGAGGATGATTTACAACTCGATTCTTATGATTATCATTTACCCGAGGAACGGATTGCTCAGAATCCAGTTACCCCTCGCGATCATTCCCGGTTGCTAGTTGTCCATTCGCCGCAAGATCACAGCCATCAAGTCTTTTGGCAGTTACCGAATTGGTTAAAAGCAGGAGATTTATTGGTTTTAAATGATACTCGGGTCTTACCAGCTCGTCTTTATGGTCATAAACCGAGTGGGGCCAAGGTGGAGGTACTGCTACTCGAAGAACAGGCGGAGAATCGTTGGTTGGCTTTGGTTAAACCCGGTAAGCGTTTGAAACCGGGAGCTGAGATCCGTTTTGATGCTTCCCAGAGATTTGATGCGTCCCAGAAATCGTCGGCTGCGGGTTTAGGAGCGTTTCAAGCCAAGGTTCTGACAACGGACGAGGCGACGGGAGGTCGGGTGTTACAGCTCATTCCACCCTCGGGACGAACCGTTTTAGACACCTTAGAAGATTATGGGGAAGTTCCCTTCCCCCCGTATGTGACGCAGTCTCAAGCCGATAGTAGTCAATACCAGACGGTTTATGCTCGCGAAGCTCGATCAGCGGCAGCTCCTACGGCGGGATTACATTTTACGCCCGATCTGTTACACCAGTTACATGAGCAAGGTGTGTCTCAGGCCTTTGTCACCCTTCATGTTGGGGTGGGAACGTTTCGCCCTGTGGAAACGTCGGATATTCGTAAGCACGTCATGCACCAAGAGTGGCTGGATGTTCCCGCTACAACCGTCGAAGCCATTCGTCAGACTCGAGCTCGGGGAGGACGGGTGATTGCGGTGGGAACGACGGCGGTGCGATCGCTCGAAGCGGCTGCTGGCCAACAGCCATCAGGGGAGATTACGCCGTTTTCGGGTAAAACTGATCTGTTTATTTATCCGGGATATCGTTGGCGGGTGGTGGATGGGTTAATCACAAACTTCCATCTTCCTAAGTCCAGTCTGATGATGATGGTTTCGGCTCTACTGGGACGACAACGACTCTTGGAGCTTTATGAGGAGGCGATCGCCGAAAATTATCGATTTTTCTCCTTTGGGGATGCGATGCTGATCATGCCTGAAGCTCGCTCTTAGCAAGTGTTTCAGGCTTATGCGTCTCTCGGTATCAGAGATTCATGAACATTATCCTTGACATAAGTTAAGCTGAGTGTAAAGATTAGTCAACTTGATCGTTCATCTTCCTATCGGTCTAAACGATACAAGTGGGAAGACGGAAGTAGGGCTTTTGCACCGAAGGAACGCACCGCATCCTTAACAAATTTCCTGAATTTGAGGTATTACAGATGTTGGTTGCCTGCTTGGTTGCCCTTGCGTTTGCCGTTGGCTCCTTTTTCCTCAGCCTCAACACGACTGAGGAGATGATTAAGGTGGCAGCGGTAGGCGTGGCGGGACTCTGTGCTGTTTTGAGTCTTTACTTTGCACCCTGGATTGTCAAACTTGTCATTTTAGCTATCCCGTTTCTCTGGGAACGTTTCTCTAAAGTTAGCCGTTTTGGCTCTCGCCAGATTTAAACGTTTCCCTCGATGACATCGGAAGCGTAATTCGCTAGCAAACCCCCCTGAGATAATCCCAGGGGGGTTTTGTGCTTGTATCAGTTGTGATTGAGTCGGGATGACAGGATTTGAACCTGCGGCATCCTGCTCCCAAAGCAGGCGCGCTACCAAGCTGCGCTACATCCCGATGCTGAGTCACATTTTAGCTGCAACCTTTTAGAGTATAGGAGATCGATCGCCCTCTTGCCAACTGGTTTAATTGGGCAAACTGCGATCGATTAGCCGGGGTTGGCTCAAATTTGGGCAGCGATCGCGGTACGATCGACCTATCTCACTAGGGGAGTGCCATATACAGATGAAGCTACAGGACTTTCTCGGTACGGATCGCAAATACGATTATCAGGATATTGCCTCTGATGAGGAACTGACTCGTCAGATTCAGGTACGCCTGATTGATCTCGGATTACTTGAGCCTCCGGCAGATGGACTCTTTGGACCCTTAAGCACGGCTGCCTTAGACCGCTTTCAAAGCTTGATGGATCTAGAGGAACTTGGTTATCTTGGGGCAGCAACAGCTAAATTTATGATTCAAACCCGGCGGGATGATTTGCCTAAACCCCCGCCTGAGTTGAACGTTCTTAAAAACACAGTCTTCAAAGCGCGGCCCGTGGAGTCATCAGTCCTGGCTGATACCGAAAAACGCTCAATTCCCGCTGGGGAGAAATTTCGGCTCGTCGACTATGAAGAGGTACGCAATCATTTACGTATTGCCCTGCGGGATGTCGCCTTCCCTAAGCGGGGGGATGCCGGCAAGGTCGAAGATTCCAAAATCTGGTATGCCTTCCGAGAGCATGTGGAAATTTGGGAAGAAGAGGATCGTCAGGTTCCCCTACATAAACCGACGACGATCCGTCTCGATGTGCCTTACAAGTCCCAACTGGACAATTGGTATAACCCCATGGGGTCTTGCAATGTGACCTCTTTAGCCATGTGTTTAGCTTTTTTGGGGGCTTCTCGCCGTAGCTCGGTCGGGCAGTTTGAGGACGAACTCTACGAATACATGATTAATCGCGGTTGGAGCCGTCACAGCCCTTACGATTTAGCGCGAGTGGTCCGGGATTATGGCTGTCGTGACACCTTTCGCACTAATGCCACGATTGAAGAAGTCCAGGATTGGTTGGCAGGGGGGAATCCTGCGGTGATTCATGGCTATTTCACCTCGTTCGGTCACATTATTGTCCTCGTTGGCTATGATGATCGCGGTTTTATTGTCCATGATCCCTATGGCGAATGGTTTGAGTGGGGCTATCGCCGGGATTTAAGCGGTGCGTTCCTTCATTACTCCTATAACTTGATTCGTCGTGTCTGTATTCCTGATGGCGAGTTCTGGGTGCATTTCATCTCCCGTTGAGAGATCGCTTGCTTGGTTTTTCCTCCTGCATCTGATGTTCTATCTTTATGTCCCCTGGCTTGCCGAGGGGACATTGAGTTTCATGCTGATGTCGAGCCAGGGAGCGCGTGAGATGGGGGCGCTCGTGGAAATATAGTCGACTCCCGTTTCGGCAATGGCTCGCAGACGCTCTAGGGTGATGTTGCCTGATGCTTCAATTTTGATGTTGGGGTTTTCTTGGCGAATCAGTTGTACGGCCTTGTCTAAGTCAGAGAGGGACATATTGTCCAACATGATGATGTCCACTCCAGCGTTGAGTGCCTCTTGGACTTGTTGTAGGGTTTCTGTCTCGACTTCAATGGTGAGGGGATAGGGAATATGGGGGCGAATTTGAGTCACTGCTGCGCTTAGGCTGCCGGCTGCGGCAATGTGGTTGTCTTTGATCATGATGGCATCGTCAAGTCCCAGGCGATGGTTAATGGCGCCTCCGACGCAGGTGGCATATTTTTCGAGTAGTCTCAGTCCAGGGGTGGTTTTACGGGTATCTGTGAGCTGTGTGGGGAGATCGGCGATGGTGTCGACGTACTCACGGGTACTTGTGGCAATGCCACTGAGACGCATGATGAGGTTTAGGGCGACTCGTTCTCCCATGAGTAGGGTTTCTAGGTTTCCTTGGAAGCGGGCGACGACTGTACCTGCTTCGCAAGCGGTTCCCTCCTTATATAGGACTTCGCTTTGGATTTGGCGATCGAGTTGCTCAAAGACCCGTTGCGCCACAGGTAGGCCAGCCATCACGCCGGGGGCTTTGAGCGTCCATTCTGCGGTTCCTTGTCGAGATTGACCGTTGAGTAGACTCTGACTGGTGCGATCGCCCCGTCCGATATCTTCGGCCAGCCAACTTTGGATCAACGGATCTAAAACCACCCAGGGGGGTAAGACAGGAGATAGGCTCACAGGAGATGTCCCTCATTCTGAATACGGCATGTTCAACCATACCGTTCGCTGAGGAGGTTTCGTCAGGGATTTTCTGGGGAGGCGATCGTTAATCGGTGTCTCTCCCAAAAAAAAGATCTGAGCGGCCGAGCCGTCAGATTGGGGGTCAAAGGGGGTAATCTCGGAAAAAATCAAAAAAATTTTTCGGGCTGAAAAGCTTACCCTGAGGGAGTTCCAGAGCAAGGCAGCAAAAAAGTTGCC
>HLSNC_1001088_pt1 | contig 14590 bp, 9 predicted proteins | sample HotLakmetagenome_2_FD_14041 | JGI IMG/M metagenome (IMG submission 14041)
CTGGTCCGACTGGCGCAGGTTGAGATCGCGCTGCGGGAAGGGAATCTCGACCTCGTGCTCCTTGAACAGGTGCCACACCCGGCGGTAGATGTCGGAGCGGATGTTCGCCATCCCTTCCTCCGGGTCCTGGATCCAGAAACGCAGCTCGAAATTGACCGAGGAATCGCCGAATTCCATGATGTTGACGCGCGGTTTGGGCGACTTGAGCACGCGGTCGGTCTCCTCGGCCGCCTGGTAGAGCAGCCGGGTGACCAGCTCGATGTCGGAATTGTAGGAGACGCCCACGGGCGCCTTCACGCGCACGTCGCGCGAGGAATAGGACCAGTTGACGACCTGGTTGATCATCAGCGTTTCGTTCGGGATCAGGTATTCGGTCCGGTCGCGGGTGACGACCGAGATCGCGCGGATGCCGATCTTGCGAATCTGCCCGAAGCTTTCCGCGCCCGAAGAATCGTGGACCGATATGACGTCGCCCGGCTTGATCGACTTGTCGAGCAGCAGGATGATGCCCGAAATCAGGTTCCCGAAGGTCTTCTGCAGGCCGAAACCGATGGCGAGGCCGAAGGCACCGCCGAAAAAGGCCAGCGCGGTGAGGTCGATGCCGAGCAGGTCCACCCCGATGAAGAAGGCCGCGGTCCAGATGACGATGGTCGCGATCTTTTCCGCGAGCAGTTCCTGCACCCCGTCGAGCCGGCTCATGCCGCGCAGCCCCTTGCGGACGAGGCGCGTCGCGAACCAGGCGAGCGACAGGACGAGGAGGAAGGTCAGCACGCTGAGCAGGATGTCGGCAAGCGAAATCTTGAGCGAACCGATCATGATGGCCATGGAATCGAGCCGCTCGATTACCGCGCCGACGGTCTCGCTCTGGCGCGCGATCTCCTCCTTCGCCCCGCCGCTGAGGCCGATGACGGTTTCGGCCGGCGCCTCTTCGGCGAGGCTCCAGACCTGGCCCGGCTCGGCGGGTTCGGGGCTCGCCGCGGGGGGCGTTTCACCGCGGGCCGGTCCGGCGGGGTCGTCCTGCGGCGAAGGGCCGGGCGGGGGCGCCGCGCTCATGCTTCGTCCATCCGCGCAAGCGCCTGCGCGAGGTCCGCGATCAGGTCCTCGCCGTCCTCGAGCCCGATCGACAGGCGGATGGCGGGGCGGGTCGCCCCCGCGTCCCCGTGCGGCCTGGTCGGCGAGGCCATCACCGTGCGGTGGACGTGCGGGGCGATCGGCAGGGCGAGGCTTTCATAGCCGCCCCACGAATAGCCGATGCCGAACAGCTTGAGCGCGTCGACCACGCGGCCCGAGGCGTCCATGTCCCCGGTTTCCAGCACGAAGCTGAACAGCCCGCAGCCGCCGGTGAAATCGCGGGCGTAGAGCGCGTGGCCGGGATCGCTTTCGAGCAGCGGGCACATGACCCGCGCGACCTGCGGCTGCTCGGCGAGCCAGGCGGCGATGCGCGCGGCGCTCCGGGTCGAGGCGGCGAGCCGGACCTGCATCGTCCGCAGCCCCCGCGCGGCGAGCGCGGCGTCGTCGGGCGAGACCACCTGGCCGAGGTCGAGCGCGGTCCGGCGGAGCCTGCCGAAAAGAGGTTCCGCCGCGCTCGCGGAGCCCATCATCAGGTCGGAATGGCCGCCGACGTGCTTCGACAGGCTCATCATCGCGATGTCGCAGCCGCGTTCCAGCGCCGGAAAGCCGAGCGGGCTCGCCCAGGTGTTGTCGATCAGGCTCACGGCGTCGTGCGCGCGCGCGATCCGGGCGAGTTCGGGGACGTCGCAGACCTCCATCGTCAGGCTGCCCGGGTTTTCGAGCCACACCGCCTGCGGCCGGAACTCGGCGACAAGCCCGGCATAGGCGGCAAGGTCGAGCGGGTCGAAGAAGCGCGTCTCCACCCCCATCCGGGCGAGCAGGCCGGTCGCCATGCTGCGCGCGGGATCATAGGCATTGTCGCTCATCAGCAGGCGGTCGCCGGGCGAGAGCACCGCGAGCAGGCACCCCGCGATCGCGGCGACCCCGCTCGGATAGAGCACGGTGCCGTGCGCGCCCGGCTCGATTTCGGTCAGGGCCTCGGCCAGCGACCACTGGGTCGGCGCGCCGCGCCTGCCGTAGAAGAACTGCGCCGGATCGTCGCGCCCGCCTGCGCGCCTGCGCTCGGCCTCGCTGGCGTAAAGGTGGGTCGAGCCGCGCCAGACCGGCGTGTTGACCACGCGCCCGGTCCATTCGGGCCGCCGCCCGGCGCGGGTGAGGCGGGTGGCCGCGCGCAGGCCTTCGGGCTCCTCGCCGCCGCTCATGCTTCCGGCCCCTGCGCTTCCCGCCCCTGCGCCTTGGGCGTGGCGGGATCGGCGCTCCATTCCATCCAGCTGCCGTCGTAAAGCGCCGCGTCAGACTTGCCGATCAGGTGGAGCGCGAACAGCAGCACGCTCGCGGTGACTCCGCTGCCGCAGGTGGTGACGACCGGCCGGTCCAGGTCGATGCCGGCCGCCTCGAACGCCGCGCGCAGCTCCTGCGGCGACCTGAAGGTGCCGTCCTGCGCGAACAGATCGCCATAGGGCAGGTTCATCGAGCCCGGGATGCGCCCGTTCGGCCCGCCATGGACCGGGTCCTCGCCCGTCCCGAACACGCGGTCGGCCCCGCGCGCGTCGAGCACCTGTTCGGCGCGGCTGGCGAGGTTCGCGAGCATGTCGGCCTTGCTCCGCACCCGCCGCGGGGCATGGAGCGCCGCGGGCTCGGCGCGTTCGGGCGCGGGCGGCCCGCTTTCGAGCGGGAGGCCTTGCGCGCGCCACATGGCAAGGCCGCCGTCGAGGATCGCGACCCGCTCGCGCCCGGTTTCGGTCAGCGCGAACCACGCGCGGGCCGAACTGCGGATCGCGCTGTCGTCGTAGAGCACGATGGCCGCATCCGGCGCCACCCCCAGCGCCGCGAGCCGCGCGGCGACCTGCCGTGCGGTGGGAAGCGCAGCGGGGACGGGGGAAGCGGGATCGGTGAGGCTCGCCAGGTCGAGGAAGCGTGCGCCCGGGATATGCGCCGCTTCGTATTCGGCGCGCGGATCGCGCCCGGCGGCAGGAAGATGGCGCGAGGCGTCGAGCACGGCGATGCCGGGATCGCCAAGGCGCTGCGCCAGCCACTGGCAGGAAACGAGGCTCGGGAAATCGTCCATCGCCTGATCGGGTAGCGTGTGGGCGCCGCGCCGCCAAGGGGGCGGGTCGCGGGGCCGGGGGTCGGCCGGCGCGGTCAGGCCGGCTGGGGCGTGGCGGCGGGCGCCTGCGGGACGTGGACGAGCTGCGCGGCGAGACCGTAGATTCCGCCCACCGGCGCGGTGACGGGGAGCGGGCGGATCCGCCCGGCGCCCGCGCTGCTCGGCGTGCCGATGACGAAGGTGCAATCGGTCGCGGGCACGCCCTGCGCTGCAATGGTGACGTGGACCAGCGGGATGTAGACCCGCCCGCCGCCGCTGCCCTGCCGGATCAGGCTGAGCTCGCTCACCGGCAGGCGCAGCTGGCCGGTGAGCGCCGTGCCCTGATGCGGGCCGATCCGCCCGATTTCGCCGAGCGGTTGGCCATGGCCGGGGCTGCCGGCGGCGCCTTGCCCGTCACCCGCCCGCACGCAGTCGAGCCGGGCCGCGACCGCGAGATCGCGCACCGCCCTGTCCGATCGGTTGGTGAGGGTGAGGCAGATGTCGAGCGTCAGGGTCATGACCGAACGGCTCGCGGCGGTCACGTCGAGCCTGAGGTCGATCCGCGGGGGCGATTGCGCGGGCTGGGGTGCGGGTTGGGAGGCGGGTTGGGCGAGCGGCGCTTGTGCGGGCGCGGCGTCGGGCGCCGATGCGAAGGGCCGGGTCGGCTGGGAGATCGCGGCAAGGCGCGGAACCTCGCGCTTGCGGCGGCGCCGGGCGAGCCACAGCGGCACGAGGAGCGCGACGAGGAGGAGCGCGACGAGGAGCAGCAGGCCCGCGACGATCCAGCCGTCGAACGCGCGCAGCCGTTCGATCAGCGCGGGCCGGTGGACGCGCAGCTCGAACGGCTGTTCGCGCACCGGACCGGCCGGCAAAAGATCGAAGCCCGGCGCGAGATCGAGCGAGGGGGCGGTGTCGGCCGCGGGCTCGCCCGAATAAGGCGCCGCATTCTCGGGCGTCGCCGTTTCGGTCCGGTCGGCGGGGGCGGGAAGGGTCGGGTCTTGTGTAATCGCGGCGGGTGCGGGCCGGGGCGCAGGCGTGCGCGCGGGAGAGGGCGTCGGCGCAGGCCGGGCCGGTTCGCGCGCCTCGCTGCGTTCGGGCTGCTGCCGCCCGCCGGCTTCCTGCCGGGCGGACGGCGGGGCGATGACCCGCGGGCCGATCACCACGCCTTCGCGGATGTCGACCGGGCCCTGCGGGGCGGGCGCGGGGCTTTCGCCCGGCTCGGGCAGAGAGAAGCTTCCGGGCGCCTGCTGGGCGGCAGCGGCAACGGGCAGCGCGAGCGCGGCGGCCGCGATCAGCGCAGCCGCCGCGCGCCCCGTGCCGGGAACGGCGGGGCGAATGCGGGCGGGGCGGGGAGCGGATCGGTCGACGGGGCGCATCGCGGATGGAAACGGAACGGGAGCGGGGACCCGGCGCGGCGGGCGCCGGTTCCCGACGGAGCGCGCAGCATAGACCGCGCGGCCCGGCAAGGCCACCTCCCGGGTTGCGCGCACACGGCTTTCGCGGCAACAGCGCGGCATGGAAACCACACCCGCCTTTCTCGGCAAGGACACCCCGCTTCCCGCTTCGCCCGGGGAAGCGCGGCTCGACTACGTGCCCAATCCGCGGCCCGGGACGCTCTATCTCGTGCGCTTCGCCGCGCCCGAATTCACCTCGCTCTGCCCGGTGACGAGCCAGCCCGATTTCGCCCATCTGGTGATCGATTACGCGCCGGGGGAAACGATCGTCGAGTCCAAGAGCCTCAAGCTGTTCCTCGGATCCTTCCGCAATCACAACGGCTTCCACGAGGACGTGACGGTCGGGATCGGGCAGCGGCTCGCCGGGGAAATGGAACCGCGCTGGCTCAGGATCGGGGGCTACTGGTATCCGCGCGGCGGCATCCCGATCGACGTGTTCTGGCAGACCGGCGCGCCGCCCGAGGGGTTGTGGCTGCCCGATCAGGGCGTCGCCTCTTATCGCGGACGCGGATGATCGATTAAAAACTTTTCCAGAACAATTCTTTGGCCGACCGAAGAAGGCTTGCGCGCGGCCAGTCTTTTTCATAGCATTGTCATACGAGCGGCATAAACGCCGCCGCGCAGAGGGGGATTCTGCCGCACCGAGTCCGCGAAAGGGTTTCCCCCTCTCAACCGGCGGGGCGGCAAAGCCTCCAGGCGAACAGAACGACCCGCCATTTCGAGAGGCCAAAAAAACATGACAAACGCGTTTTCGACCAAGTTCCGCGCCATCGGCGGCGCTTCCGTGCTGGCCATTTCGACCGGCCTTGTCGCCGCTCCCGGTGCAGCCCAGGTCGCCCCGCCTCAGCCGGTCCAGTCCGCCCCGACGCCGACCGCGCCCGCCGCGCCGGGCAATACGCAGGAATGCGCGCTCGTCACGACCGTCTCCCCGCCGGAAGTCATCTGCGCGCCCGGCACGGATCCCGATGGCTTCGACGAGGATTTCAACTCGATCTCGGTGACGGTCGAGGAAGGCTCGCAGGTCCAGGGCGAGATCAACCTGCTGGTCAATGTCGATGCGACGGTCGACGGATCGATCGTCACTTCGACCGACAACGGGCTCTTGCTCGGCGATGCGGCGACCGTGGTCAACAACGGCTTCATCCAGGTGACCTCCGACAGCGGGGACGGCATTCGCACCGGCAATGATTCCCTCGTCACGAACAACGGGGTCATCAGCACCAACAATGACCTCAATGGCATCAATGACGGCATTTCCGTCGGCGGCGGAAGCACGGTCATCAACAATGGCCTGATCCAGATCGACGGATCGGGCGATTTCGGGATTTACGATAACAACGGAGAAGGCGGTCAGACCGTCATCAACTCGATCACGGGCTCGATCATCACCACGAACGACGACGGGCTCGGGATCGCCCTGACCGATGGGGCCACGGTCGAGAACCAGGGGCTTATCCAGACTTTCGGCGAGGAAGCGATCGGCATTGCCGTCGGCGCAGAATCCGAGGTGCTGAACGAAGGCTTTGTCTTCACCACCGGCGAAAATGCGATCGGGGTGATTGCCGGCGACGATTCGAGTGTCATCAACACCGGCTCGGGCAATGTCTTCACCTTCGGCGACGACGCCGCCGCGGTTTCCGTGGGCGACGATTCTTTCGTCCAGAACAACGGCATCATCCTCACGCGCGGCGACGCGGCGTCGGCAGTGGAGGCGGGCGACGGTTCGATCGTCATCAACAACCCGACCGGCCAGATCGCCACGACGGGCGACGATTCGACCGTCGTGACGATCGACGGCGACGGCACCTTCACCAATTCGCGCGGCCTGATCCAGGCGACCGGCGCGGATTCAAAGGGCGTCGACATCAGCGGCGACGCGATCTTCGACAATTCGGGCCGGATCACCTCCGAACAGGACCGCGCCGTGGATATCGGCGGGGTCGGCACGGTCCGCAATTTCGAAGGCGCGATCATCTTCAGCCGCGGCGGTGACGGCCTGCGCGTCGAAGGCGACGGGTCGACCATCTTCAACGCCGGCCTGATCGACAGCGACGGCGACGAGGCGATCGAGGCATCGGGCGTCAACGACCTCACCGTCGTCAACACCGCCACCGGCATCATCCGCACCCGCGAGAACGGCGACAAGGCGATCGAGGCCGAGGAAAACCTCCGGGTCGAGAACGAGGGCCTCATCGAAAGCGCCGTCTCCGAAGCGATCGAAGCCGATGCGGGCGGGCTTGTCCTGATCAACTCCGGCCAGATCATCGCCCGGTTCGACGATGCGGTCGACGGCGACGACGACGTCACGATCATGAACAGCGGCCTGATCCAGGGCGGCGAGAACGACGGGCTCGAGCTGAACTCGGGCTTCATCATGAACTCGGGCACGATCGAAAGCGTGGATTCGGACCCCAACGGCTCGCTGATCATCGGCGGGACCGTGCCGGAACTCGATGCCGCGATCGATTTCGACGCGGGCACCGACGGGAACGAGGACGGGGTCGTCTACAACCTCGAAGGCGGCCTCATTATCGGCGACATCGGGATCAACACGAGCCAGGGCAACCAGGACTCGCCCGACACCAATGACGGCGAACAGACCGTCTACAATTTCGGCACGATCACCGGCCGCGGCGAGAACCCGGCCAATGGCGACCGGTTCGATGCCGTGCTGCTCGGCAATGGCGACGACACCTTCGTCAAGCTCAACGGCGGCACCGAGAACGGCGTGGTCGACGGGCAGGCCGGGACCGACCTGTTCGCCTTCATCATCACCGACGACACCGACCGGAGCTTCGACCTTTCGCTGCTGGAAAGCCAGTACCTGAATTTCGAGGACGTGCGGCTCGGCTCGCAGACCTTCGACTTCATCGAGAATTCGCTCGACGCGCCGGTCGCGGGCGGCGTCATGACGCTGACCGGGACGGCCGACCAGGCGGTCACGGTGGTCAACACCGCCGTGCTCGAAGGCACGGTCAACGCCACCGTCACCCTGATCGCCGGAGCCGACGAGGGCATCGACCCCGGCCTCACCATCGGCGAGGACGGCGCGATCGTGACCGACGGCGACGGCGAAGCCGGGTTCGATGCCTCGGCCGCGGACGGCGCGTTCCTCGTCAATGACGGCTCGATCACGACCACCGGCGAATCGACTGCCGCGGTCGTGTTCGGCGACGGTTCGACCCTCACCAACACCGGCGCGCTGCTGTCGGAAGGCACCAATGGCGTGGCGGTCGCGGCGGGCGACGACACGACCATCGACAACGCCGCAGGCGCGACCATCACCACCACCGGCGACAACGGCTTCGGCATCGTCATCAACGGCGACGGGACCGTCACCAATGACGGCGTGATCTCGACCGACGGTCCGACCGCGCAGGCGATCACGATCGCGGGCGATGGCACGGTCACCAATGCCGGCATCATCGCCGCGCGCGGCGGCCGGGCGATCGACATCGCGGGGCTTGCCACCGTCACCAATGCGGAAGACGGCGTCATCGGCTCGCAGGACGGCGATGCGATCCGCTTCAATTCCAGCGGCTCGACGCTGGTCAATGCCGGCGAAATCGTCACCGGCGGCGACGGGGCACTCGGGCTCGAGGCGATCGATGTCGCGGACACCACGGTCGAGAACTCCGGCACGATCGCGACCGAGGGCGACAGCACCGCGGGCGTCTATGTCGGCACGGATTCGGTCGTGAACAACAGCGGGCAGATCACCTCCACCGGCGACCGCGCCATCGGCGTGGCAGCCGGGGACGGTTCGACCGTCAACAACCTGGCGGGCGCCGAGATCTCGACCGAGGGCAGCGAGGCGCACGGCATCGTGCTCGTCGGCGACGCGACGATCGACAACGCAGGCTCGATCACGACGACCGGCGACGGAGCCTTCGGCATCATCGCCACGTCCGATTTCACGCTGACCAATTCGGGCACGATCTCGTCCGATGGCGCGCGGGCGATCGACCTCGCGGGAGCGGGCGAACTGACCAACCTCGAAGGCGGCTCGATCGTCGCGGCCGATGACGATGCGATCCGCTTCAATGCGGGCGGTTCGACCCTGACCAATCGCGGCTCCATCGCTGGCGAGGTCGGCGTGCGCGGCAGCAGCGGCGCGGACACCGTCGCCAATTTCGGCGCGATCGACGGCGGCAGCGTCGGCGTCGCGCTCGGCGACGGTGCGGACGAGTTCCAGCAATGGTCCGGCGCTTCGGTCACCGGCGACATCGACCTCGGGGCGGGCGACGACCTGTTCATCCTCGAGGGCGCGGCGTCCTCGGTCACCGGCGACATCGGCGGCGGAGCGGGCGACGACACCGCGATCCTCGCCGGGACGCTCGATGCCGACAATTTCACCGACTTCGACACCTACCAGCTCGGCTCGGACCTGGGCGGGACGCTCGACGATCTCGACATCGTCGGCGACCGTACGCTCACCGGCGACGTGGTCCATGTCGGCGAGGTCAATGTCCTGCTCGGCCGGGATTCGCTCACCGCGACCGGCTCGATCACGCTCGAGGAGACCGGCTCGCTCGTCATCGAGACGCCCGACGACACCGCCGATCTCTTCGCGCTGTCCGGGCAGACGGTCACGGTCCTCGATGACGGGGCGGGCTTCACCAACAACGGCGCGACGGTCAACATCCTCGATGACGACCTGCTGTTCGATTACGAGGTGGTCGTCGGATCGCTCGCGGTGCGGGTGAACCCGGTCAATCCGCTGGCCAATTCGGCCGACGCCAACATCGGCGTTTTCGGCGGCGCGCTGACGGCCGGCATCAACGCCGGCACCATCGACCTCGCCACGCTCGACCGGATCAACCGGCTGCCCGATTCGGCTGCCATGACCGGGGCCGCCGCCGACGCGCTGCCCTCGCTCAGCGAAGGCATGGGCCGCGAGATCTTCGAAAGCGCGAACCTCGCCAGCGCGGCGCTCGATCGGCACCTGATGGGTGAAGGTTCGGGCGTGTGGGGCCAGATCGCGGTCCGCGGGGCCGAGCAGGACAGCCTCTCGCTGTCGGCGGACGGGTACGAATCCGACCAGCTCGTCTTCACCGTGGGCGCCGATTTCGAACTGTTCGAAGACGTGCGCTTCGGCCTGCTTGCGAGCTATGCCGACATCGACACCCAGGACCTCCGCAACGACAGCGTCCCGACCGAACGCAACGAGGCCGAGAGCATCAAGCTCGGCGTCTACATGAGCGCGGGCTTCTTCGACCGGGGCTTCATCAACGGCGAGGTCGCCTACCTCACCGGCGATATCGAAAGCCGCCGCGACGGGTTCTTCGGGGCCACGAACTCGAACTACGATTTCGACGGCTTCTCCTCGCGCGTCACGGCGGGCTTCGACCTGATCCCGGACGAGAACGTGTCGGTCACCCCGACGATCGGCATCAACGCGGCGCGGATCAATTTCGATGACGTCGCGGAGACGGGCGGGTTCGGTTTCACGGTCGAACGCGGCGATGCGGTCTTCGCCGAACTGCGCGGCGGCCTCAACCTCGGGGCGCAGGTGTCGGAAGGCGTGAACGGCTTCGTGTCGGGCACGGTGATCCGCGACCTGATCGACGATCCGCGCAGCTTCCGCCTGAGCTCGTCGCAGCTCGGCTCGTTCCTCGTCAACCTGCCGATGCGCGAGCGCAACCGCTTCGAACTCGCGGCGGGCGCCTCGATCACGGTGTCCGAAGGCTTCGCGGTCGATCTCGGCTATCTCGGCGACTTCAACGAAGGCTACCAGGGCCACTCCGCCCGCGCGAACGTGCGCTTCGCCTTCTGATCCGCCGACAGGGCACGCAAAAGGGGGCCGACCGCGCGAGCGGTCGGCCCCTTTCGCTTGCCCCCGGCGCAGTCAGCCCGCGCGCGCGGCGAGGATCGCCCTGTTGCGCCTTTCCAGCGCGAGGAACGCCGAAAACGGTGCCTTGCCCGGCTCGCTCGTGCCCTGATGGCCGAGCTGCCAGAGCTGGTGGTAGAACCACGCCATCCCGGCAAAGCCGTTCACCGCCTTCATCACCTGCAGCCTCCTGAGGAAGCCGAGCCAGCCGGGAATCACCTCGAGCCCGTCCTCGTAGCGCGGGAGGCGTTCGAGCCCTTCGATCAGGCGGCGCGGGGCATCGGTCATCACGCACATCGGCCGGCCCAGCCCGATCACGTCGGCCGCGCCGATCTGCAGCGCCTGTTCCATCGCCGCGCGGCTGCGGAAGCCGCCCGTCACCATCAGCGGGACCGCGACCTCGGCCTGCATCGCCTTGGCGAAATCGACGAAATAGGCCTCGCGCGAAGCGGTCGAGGGGGCGACGTCCTGCCTTTCCTCGGCCTCCATGCCTTCGATCCCCATGAGCTTGGGCTGTTCATAGGTCCCGCCCGAAATCTCGATCAGGTCGACCGAGGCCTGTTCGAGCCATTTCACGACTGTCAGGCTGTCGCGGAAATCGAACCCGCCCTTCTGGAAATCGGCGCTGTTGAGCTTCACCGAAACGGGGAAGTCCGGCCCCACCGCCGCGCGCACGGCGCGCACGATATCGAGCAGGAAGCGCGCCCGGTTGGCGAGGTCGCCGCCATATTCGTCGCGGCGAAGGTTGGTGCGCGGGCTGAGGAACTGCGAGACGAGATAGCCGTGCGCGGCGTGGACCTGGACCCCGGTGAAGCCCGCCTCGCGGCACGCCTCTGCCGCCACCGCCCAGCGGGTGACGAGGTCCGCGATCTCCTCGCGCGTCAATGGCACGGGCCGTGCGAACTGGCCGCCGGGAAGGGCGAGCTGCACGTCGGAGGCGGATCTGGGCGCGGGATTGACGTCCTTGCGGACCTGCCGGCCGCCATGGCTGATCTGCGCCCAGAGGTGGTTGCCGCCGCGGGTGCCCGCCTTCGCCCACCGCGCCAGCGCCGCGGCCAGCGCGGCATCGGGCGCGCGCTCGATCACGACATTGCCGGGCCGCTCGAGATGGTCGCGATCGACGATGACGTTGCCGGTGAGCAGCAGGCCCGCCCCGCCGTCCGACCACAGACCGTAGAGCCGTTCCAGTTCCGGCGTCGGCGCGCCGTCGGGGGTGGCGAGCCCTTCGGTCATGGCGGCCTTCGCCAGGCGATTGGGCAGAACGGCGCCGCACGGGAGGGTGAGGGGCGTGTCGAGCATGGGGGAGGCGCCTTGCGTTGCTGAAACCGCAACATGTCTGGACTATCCCCGGCCCTCGCTCAAGCGCGCCCGGCGGTTCGGCACCAAGCCGCCGGGCGCGCGTTGGTGCAGCAAGGGGCACGTGATGATCTATATCCTTCTCAATCTTTTCCCGATTGCCGCGGCGACGTTGCTGGGGCTTGGCATCGGTCTCGTCTGGCTGCGCGCCTCCGACATATTGCTGCCGGGCTGGAAGACGCTCGCCGGGGCGGCGCTGGCGGAATTCTGGCTCGCCTCGATCCTCGCGGGCGCGCTGATCCTCGCGCCGCAGGAGGCGGGCGAATGGGTGATGGCGCTGGGAAGCGCGGTGGTGATCTGGATCGGCTTTGTCGTGCCGGTGCTGTGGGTGACCTTCATGGCCTATGAAATGGGCGCGAGCCGGACATTCTCGGCGGCGCTGCACTGGCTGGTGGTGATGGTCGGGCAGGCTTTCCTGATGCAGTCCATCGGGCTTTCCGCGCCGCCCGGCGTGTGAGCCTCGGGCTACAGGATCGCCTCGCCATCCCGCGCGGGCCACCGGGACGTCCCGCGGGGGATGGCGCTGGTGCACCTAAACGGAGAAACTTCGAACCAATTGTTCGAAGTACTCTCTGACTGGAATGCCCAGCTAAGTTCCTGTTCTCTATACGATAATCCTAACGAGCTTCCATTTCAATTGGATAGTGCTGCGCCGCAGAAAACTGCGGAATCGGCCAATTCCGACGGCGAAGAGCCGATTGAAAGTCATGGGAGCGGGTCATGGACAGGCTAACTCCCAAATGGGGCGCATTCGGTAATTCTGGCGGCAATTCCGGCGGGGGCGGGCAAGGCTCCGGCCCCAGCCAGGATAAATGGAACAAGCGGACGCAAAAGCGTCCCGCTCCCTTCTCGCTGCGTCTGAGCTTCGATGAGAAGCAAAAGCTGATCGAGGATGCCGGTCGGCAATCAATTTCCGCGTATATCAAATCACGGTTGTTCGATCCCGATGCGTCGGTCAAACAGGCGCGCGGGCTCAATCCGGTCAAAGACCAGAAAGCGCTGGCTCAACTCCTGGGCATGCTGGGCTCGTCCCGGATTGCCAAAAACCTGAACGAACTGGCCGAGGCTGCGCGCGTCGGCGCGCTGCCCCTCGGCGATGAGACTGAGCGGGCTATCAAGCGCGCCTGTGATGATGTCCGGATCATGCGGCGCTTCCTGCTCGCCGCCCTCGGCATAAGGGAAACCGATAAAGCCACACATGTCTGCGAAAGCTGCTCCTCGGCCTTTGGCCGGGCGGCGGGCGAGCACGGTGACCATGATCGAAATGGGGAGCCTTCCCCATGATCATCAAGGCATCGCAACGCGGCGGCGGGCGGGCGCTCGCCTCGCATCTGATGAATGAGCGCGATAACGAGCATGTCGAGCTGCACAAAGTTCGCGGCTTCGTCTCCGACGATCTGCATGGCGCGTTCCTGGAAGCCGAAGCGGCGGCCAAGGGCACGAAGTGCAAACAGCATTTCTTCTCGGTCAGTCTCTCCCCGCCCGAGACGGAAAATGTCCGGCCTGAAGTCTTCGAGCTGGCCGCGCGCCGGATCGAGAAGGAAATGGGCCTGGAGCGCCAGCCGATGGCGCTCGTCTTCCATGAAAAGGAAGGCCGCCGCCACGCCCATGCAGTGTGGAGCCGGATCGACACTGAGAACATGCGGGCGATCAATCTCCCGCATTTCAAGCGCAAGCTGAATGAGATTTCGCGGGGGCTGTTCCTCGAACATGGCTGGAATCTGCCTGATGGGTATAAGCGCGGCCAAGATGGAAGGAACCATCGTTCCCCGCTGAATTTCACTCTCGCCGAATGGCAACAAGCCCGGCGCGCCGGGAAAAGCGCTGCCGATATCAAGGCCACCTTCCAGGAATGCTGGAACGGCGCGAAAGACGTTACCGCCTTCAAGCGCCAGCTCGAAGAGCGCGGCTATTATCTGGCGCAAGGCGATCGCCGGGGCTTCGTAGCGGTCGATGTCCAGGGCGAAGTCTATGCGATCCCGCGCATGATCGGCCAGAAAACCAAGGCCGTAAAAGAGCGCCTGGGCGATCCGTCAACCCTGCCGTCGGTCGATGAGACCAAGGCGCGTGTCGCAGAGCTGATGGAAAAGGTCCTCAAGCGTCACATCACGACGCTCGATAAAGAAAGCGCACAGCGCCTGAACCCGATCCGCGCGAAAAGGCGCGCTATGCGCGCCGATCATAAGGCTGAGCGCGCGGCGCTCGATCAGCGTCAGGCGGAACGCTGGGTGGTCGAATCCAAAGCCCGCCAGGCGCGCTTCTCCAAGGGCCTGAAAGGCGTGTGGGACTGGCTGCGCGGCAAGCATAGCGCCGTGCGCAAGCGCAATGAGGCCGAAGTCGCCTTCAAGCGCGAGCGCGATGCGAAAGAGCGCCAGGACCTGATCACCCGGCAATTGGCCGAACGGCGCGCTCTGCAAGCCAATGTCCGAAACGAGCGGCAACGCCATGCGAGCGAGCTGGCGCTTCTCTATCGCGACCTCGCGAAAACGCGGGCGCTGTCCGACGCCCTCGAAAAACCCTCCGCGCGGACGCGGGCGGCCCTGGATCGCGCCAAGCCGGACCGCACGCGCAACCGCTCCACGCAATCCGGTGGCCGCTCCCGCGACCGCACCCTCGAACCTTAGAGATGAAGGACTGGTACTATGTTTGGTAGAAATGAGATCGCAGGCGATGTCCTGATGGCCCCGCGCGGGTTTAGCCCGGATTATTCACCGGCAGTGGTCTGACGGGTTGGCGGGAGTGGCGTAAGCATTTGCATTGTTGTAGGAATGTGGTTGCTTAAGCCAGACCTGC
>HLSNC_1001096_pt1 | contig 14500 bp, 7 predicted proteins | sample HotLakmetagenome_2_FD_14041 | JGI IMG/M metagenome (IMG submission 14041)
CTCGACGTCACCATCATCGATATCGCCCACGATGCGGATGATCTGCTGCCCGGCTTCATTCTCACCGTCGCGGGTGATGGTGGCGGCTTCGGAAGGGGAAGGTGCGACAGCGAGCGCGAAAACCGCCGCGACGAGGACGAGACCCAAAACCTTACGCAGCATCATCAACCTCGAACACCTTCTCCGAATGAAACCAGCATCGCAATTGTCAGGCGGCCTGCCAAGTGCGCGGTTTCTCGCTGCCCTGGTCATTGTTTTGCTCGCCTTCTGGCGAGAGATTCGTCGCCGCCGTGAAGCCCTGCGCTGGTTGCGCAAAATGGTCACCGAGATCAGGGGCAAGGAGGCGATGGCGCAACGGATCGACGAGATCAGTGCCAATCTCGAACGCGAGAAGACGAATTCGGCCCGCGAATCCGTTGCGGAAGCCTGGAAGGAATACCGGGCGACACTCGTGATCGAGGAAACTGAACACGGCTACAATCTGCGCAACGCTGTCCGCCCCGGCACCTTCTTCAATCTCGAGGATCTGCATTTCAATGCAGGCTTTTTCCGCATCCTGCCCGGCCTGTTCATCACCGTCGGCCTGTTCCTGACATTTTTGGGGTTGATCTCGGCCCTGGCTTCGATGGTCGAGAGCGTGGATGGTGGCGCCGCAATGGATGGCGGCACCATGGCTACGCTTCTGAACGTCGCGTCCGCCAAGTTCATCATGTCGCTCATTGGGCTTTTATGCTCGATTGTCTTCACCATCGCCCTGCGCTTTGGAATGGGTCAGATCGAGGATGCCATACACCGGGTCAACCGAGCAATCGAAGAGCGCCTGAGCTATATCAGCCTCGAAGAGATCGCTCTGGCTCAGGTCCGTGCCACGCGCGAGCAGCAGGAGCATTTTCGCAAGATCGCCTTCGAGATGGTCGCCGAGTTCGGTCGCCCCTTGCGGGAGGAATTGCCGCAGACAATTTCCACCTCAATCAGCGATGCCATGTCGCCACTCCTCAAACAGGTCGGGCAGATGAGTTCGGAGGGTGTCGGCGACATGGTGCGTGATCTCTCCTCGCGCTTTTCCGACGATGGTGGCACTGCGCTCGCCTCGGCGAGCAGCCGCCTGAGCGAGGCTGGCGAGCGGATCGAGACCCTAATTTCGCGGATGGATGAGAGCTCCGGAAAGATGGGTGGCCAGATGGAGGGCGCCATCGAACGTCTCGGTCAGTCCATGCAGGATCTGCAAAAGACGTTGCTCACAGGAGCCGAGAGCGCCAGCGGCACGTTCAATGCCGGTGCCGAGCAAATGTTGGCCGCGATGAACGAGACACTCAAGGGAATTCGCGACAATACCTCCGAGGGAGCCCGCGCCATGGGCGCGGCTGCTGAGGACATGCGCAAGGCAGCAGAAGGCATGCGCAGCGAGCTGGAAACGGCGGCCCGGGAGGGTTCGGAAGCGGCCCGGACCCGTATGGAAGCCGCCGGAGCCGATGTGAGCGGGGTGATCGACAAGGCCAGCGCCGGCGTCCTCGAAGCCTTCTCCCGCAGCAGCGAGCAGATTGCGCAACTGACTCAGGAAATGACCGATCAGAGTGCCGAGAAGCTGCTGGGCCCGATCAACCAGATCGCCGATGGTTTCGATGCCATGGTCGAGGCACTCGCCGATAGCGCGAAGCAGGTTCGTGATGCCGGGCAGGGTATGCGCGCCAGCGCGGAGGCCTCCCAATCCGCCGCAGGTGCATTCCGGGCATCCGCCGAATCATTGAGCGGTGCGGCTGAGCCGATCCGGGCGACGATCGGCCAGATCAACGACAACACCCGTAGCCTCAACGATTCGACCCGTCGCATCGCCGAAGGTGCGCAGGCGAGCGCTACCGCCGCATCGGATGCTCTCGCCACGGCCCAGGAGATTCTCGGCGGCGAGCAGAAAGCGATCGCGGCGACGCTGCAACAGCTCACGCAGGCGCTGGAACGCATGCGCGGACAGGGCGACCGCCTCGATCAGATGGACGAGAAGCTGGGGACGGCCTTCGAGCGGTTCTCGAAAGAAGTCGAGACCGGTGTCGAAAGCCTGCATGGCCATGTCCGTGAACTCCAGGACAAGCTGAACCCGGCACTCGACACATTGCGTGAAGTGGTCGAACAGGCTGAGCGGTTCTCGCCGCAATCGCGAGGTCAATGATGCGTGGAGGATGGCGCAAGACCCATCAGGAGGAGGAAGAGGAATCCGCCTTCGTCTCGATGACGGACATGACCGTGAGCTTCCTGATCATTGTCATGATCCTGCTGGCATTCTTCGCCACACAGGTCAGCAGTGACGATACCGTCCCGCGCGAGCGTTTCGATCGCGTGCAGATGCTTTTGCAGGATGCCCGGGACGAGCTCGATGAAGCCCAGCAAAAGATCGAACGGCTCCAGCAGGAACTGCGCGAGGCGCAGCGGCGCGAGGAGGACCTGCTTCAGCAGATTGCCGAGAAGGATCGTGAAATCGAGCAATTGAGACGGCAGATCGAGCGCCTTGAAGCAACCATCAGGCGCCTTCAGCTCCGCGACCCTCTGGAAGCCTACCTCACCCGCTCCGCCGAGGCGCGGCTGGAAATCCTGGAAAACATCCGTGCGCGCCTCGCAGTTGATTTCCCGGATCTCGCGGTCGAGATCAGCAATGAGAATGACGCGTTGCGTTTTCGTGGTGAAGGACTGTTTGCAACCGGTCAGAGCGTTCTCGCGCCACGTCCGCTGCTGATCGTCCAGACCATCTCGGAACGCCTTGACGAGATACTGCCCTGCTACACGTTCGGACCCTCGACAGCATGGGAGGAGGGATGCAATCCCGCTGGCGCGGTGGTCGAGGCGGTACAGATCGAGGGACATACGGATTCGACAGGTGTCGAAGTGAGTAATCTCAGACTGTCGACTGATCGGGCCAATGCCACCTTCATCGCGATGCGGACCCATACGCCCGATCTGATCGACCATCTCAACACGCGCGGCCAGCCGGTCCTCTCTGTTGCCGGCTATGGCCAGATGCGCTCGATCGCGAGCAATGATACCGATGAAGGGCGCGCGCAGAACCGGCGCATCGATCTGCGCATCATCATGCACACACCATCGCAAACGCAGGAGATCGAGAGGATCCTCGCACGCCTTCGCGGCGAGGAGGATACACCGTGAGTCTGACGGACAGCCTGCAGCGCTTCGGGCGCTTTGCTGCGCCGGCCCTGCCGACGCTGAAGCCGGTCGAGACCACGATCAACCGGATTCTTCAGCGCTGGCCAAATATCGTCGCGAAAACGCCCGAGCGCGACCGCGAGATCCTCGTCCAGCGTTTTCGGCGCCATCTCGAAGCCGATGACTGGGAAGAGGTGACGCTTTCCTTCGTCACACGGGTCGGTCGCATTCTGTTCGATAATGATTTCCGCGACCGTGCCGATCTCTCTCATCTTCTGCGCTTCTTTCTCGCCGAAACCCGGATCTCGACGCGCCCGAGCTTCCTCAACGCGATGGCTGCAATCTATCTCGATACCTACGAACCATCCGCATCGCATAGCGTTGCACTCGGCGATGCCCTGCAAGGTGCGGAATCACGCCTCGGCGCACGCTGGCAGAAGTTGTTGGGCACTTGTGAGGGATTTTTCGATGGCCGCACGGCCCACGAGGCCGTCGCACGCATGATGCGTCAAATGGTCGACCCGTTTGTCGAGCTGCAAGAAATCGGCCTTCGCCGCCCGCATGGCGCGGGTCTGATGGACCATGCCCACCTCGCCTTCATCGCGGAAATCAGACCGCGCCTTGGGACGCGCGAGGGCGTCGATCGCCTGATCGGCTGGATCAAGCCCGACGGACATGCTGCCCGGACCGGCGGCGCGATCGAGACGATCGAAGCGCTGCTGTCGCCCTGGCTGGAGAAGGAGTGCCCTGCGGCTCTGCGTGATCATCTCGTTGAGAGCCTGATCGCGTTCTATGGTGATCCGCGCTTGAGCGGGGCCAGCCGCTGGGCGGGTGTCGGGCGTCGGTATCAGGATCTGATGCTGCGCTGGCTGACCCGCGCCGATATGGGGTTCTTCATCGGGGTGGTGAACGCCACGCAGAACAGCCATATGTGGCCACCACGGCGTGATTTCTGGATGAAGCTCTATGATCAGCGCCGCATCGAAGCGGCTTGGGTGGCGTTCAGCCCCTCCGCAGCTGAATACGCCCGGCGCCACCTGCTCAAGGATCAGCGCAGCGATAACGAGCGACGTTTCGGAAAGCAGATTGCTGGTGGAACACGTTCAAACACGTCACTCCTGATCATGAAGATCGGGCGCAAGATCGTCGTCGATGGCTGCCACAACTATAAGACACATATCTTCGATGAGGATGATACGCGCGCGCCGCGCCTGTTTCAGGCGCGATATGATTGCGAAGAGATTCGCTTGAACTCTCGCCGCTCCAAAGCCCACAATGCGATCCGAAACTGGAGCCAGTGGGTCGAACTCAACACGTGAGAGCCATGTCGTTCACCTGCGCCTATGACGAAGCCGGCCTCACCCTGACACTCGCTCCGGAACGCTCCGGGTTCTTCAATCGCCTGCTGGCGCGCCGGGCACCGCGCAATCTGCAAGATCTCGCCCGGGAAGAGCGCGCCATTGCACTCGCGCTGGCCGATCTGGAGGCAACGGTCGAGGAGGAGGGTGACCGGAACGCGTTGCGTATCGGTGCCGATACTTTGCATCTGTCTCATCGCCTTGCCGCGCGACTCGATGCGGCAACGGCTGCCATCATCGGGCTGCCGCCGCTCGCCGATCTCGCCTTGCGCACCGATGTCGAAGGTTCTCCCGGATCGTTGGATTTTCGGATTCGTTATCAATGGTTTCGTGACGGGCAACGGCAAATGCCGCGTCGTACGGGTGCTATCCTCGAAACTGCCGACGGGCCCAGACGGCTGCCACTTTGGCTGATGCGGGCCATTGAGATTGCCGACGGATTCACGCCCGGGAGGGACGAAGCAGAGCATTGGGAAGCTCTCGCACGATTTCGGCAGGCGCTGGATCCTGTAGCCGCCTCCGACCCGAATGAGGCCGGCCGGGTGGGCATGACGAAATTTCTGAAGGGGCTTGAGGTACGGCTTGCCGATTGCTTTGCGATCGCACCGAAAGGCTTGGATGGGACGCTGGATTTTGATCCGATACCATTTTCGGGCCAGAGCCTGGCGCAATCGGCCGAAGCGGGCGCAAGCCCCGCAGAAGCGCAGAGTGAACTCGATGATGAAGCACTAACCGGATTTCAGAAACGCCTGCGTCAGAAGGGAGCTCTGCCGGCCTACAAGGTGGGAGATGGACGATACCTGGTCGTGGATCGCTCCGCCGGGCCTGTGCTCGAACTCATGGCGCGCATGCAGCAGGCGGAGCCGAAGCAGCGCGACGCCTTTGTGCGCAACCCTCGCCCGTTCATCGCAGAGGTAATCGAAGAACGTCTGCGCGCTGCCGGCAAGCTCGACAATCTTTCTCCTGCTGGTGAGGAAGAGGCCATCGAAGCGGCAGCGGGTCCGCTTTTCGTCGAGACGCAGGAATATTCCGATCGCGTTACGGGCGTCATTCTCTATCGCAAACCCACCGTCGCCCCGGTCGAAGGCAGCGGTACGACCTGGCTACCCGAGAGTTTTCCGCCAGGGCTCGCAACTGAGATCCGAAGGATGGACGAGAGCGCGCTCAATGCTTTGTGCGCGCGTGTCGAAGATGCCATCGCAGAAGGTGAGGAACGCATCTCGATCGGCAACGAGACCCTGATCGCGAACGAGGAAACGCTGACCGCCTTGCGCAGGCAGAGCGAGGCGCTCGCAAATGCAGAAGAAGCAAATCCAACAGACGAAGCAAAAACGGGAACAGATCCCGAGCCATCCGGTGAGATTGTCGATGACCGGGCACGCGGGCCATATATTATCGAAACGCTGGAAAACTTTGATGAACTGCAATGGCGCCCAATACGTGGCACGCGGCAGGCCCTTGTCGAACCCGGCCTTCCGGAGGGGATCCGTACGCCCCTGAAGGCTCATCAGTTGGAGAGCCTGGACTGGCAGATCTCTGCGTGGCAGGCGGGTTTGCCGGGCATCCTCAATGCCGACGAGCAGGGACTTGGAAAGACCTTGCAGACCATCGCCTTCCTGCGCTGGTTGAAAGAACACATGGCGAGGGACGGTGCCGAGCATCGCGGACCGGTCCTGATCGTGGCGCCGACGTCGCTTCTTGAAAATTGGGAAGCAGAAGTCGAACGCCATCTCGACAATCGCGGACTGGGGCATCTGATCCGCCTTTACGGATCCGGGTTGGGCGGCTTCAAGGCCCGAGGTGTCAGCGGCATCGATACCCAGACAGGTGAAGACAAACTCGATTTTTCCCCAATCCACGAGGCCATCAGTGAGAACCGCGCCCACCGGTTCTGGATGCTGACGACCTACGCCACTTTGACCAATTATCAGCACTCACTTGCCCGAATTCGCTTCGCGGCACTCGTCTTCGATGAGATTCAAGCGATCAAGAATCCCACAAGCCTGCGCGCCATGGCAGCCCGTGCCATGAATTCGAATTTTTGCATCGGCCTGACAGGCACGCCAATCGAGAACAGCGCCGTTGATCTCTGGGCGATCATGGACCAGCTCTGCCCCGGTGCATTGGGAAGCCTGAAGGATTATCGGGAAAGATTCGGCGTGGCAGAGCCGGCGCTCATGGAGGAGCTATACGCGCGGGTTTTCCTGCAGCAGGGCGATTTTCCGCCTCTCGCCTTGCGCCGTCTCAAGGAGCAGGTGGCACGTGATCTTCCGCCAAAGGAGCGCCGTCTGCATCCGAGGCCAATGCCTGCGGCGCAGGCGCGCGTCTACGAGAAGGCGCGCGACAAGTTGAACGAGGGGCAGAAGGGCGCGGCCTTGAAGATGTTGCACCACATTCGCAGTGTGTCGGTGCATCCTGCCGTCGAAGAGCCGATTCCAGACCCGGAATTCGTGAAGGCCTCAGCCCGACTCGCCGCCACGCTTGATATTCTGCATCGCATCAAGGCACGCGGTGAGCGCGCGCTTGTCTTCATCGAGCACCGACGCATGCAGCACCGCTTCATCGCACTGGCGAAGGCGGAGTTCGGGCTGACGCGGATCGACCTGATAAATGGAGACACGCCGATACAAGGGCGCCAGGCGATCGTGAACCGCTTTCAACGACATCTCGACGACGACGGTGGCTTCGACATGCTCGTCCTCGGCCCACGTGCCGCCGGGACAGGACTGACGCTGACAGCTGCAACGCATGTAATCCATCTGTCACGCTGGTGGAATCCGGCTGTCGAAGAGCAGTGCAATGACCGCGTTCACCGCATCGGCCAATCCCGCCCCGTAAGCATACATATCCCCATGGCGGTTCATCCCGGCTATCGTGAGCATTCCTTCGATTGCCTGCTTCAGAGCCTGATGAACCGCAAGCGCCGCCTCGCGACGGCAGCCCTGTGGCCGATGGGCGATACGCAGGAGGATGCCTCACAGCTTCAACGTATGTTGGAGGAGGGGCAGATATCGAATGTCTCAGACCCGGTATCGGCAGCCATGGAAGCCATGTTCAGGCGGGACGCGATACCCTTGCCCTCGCCGTTGGACGACGGCTCTTTCCCGTTTTGACGAACTTTGTCGCTCGATCGCCCTCCTATTTGTTGCAGCGATCAGGATCGCGGTTCGAAAGAGAAGTTAGGTCCGCAAAGCCCGTTTCGCTTCATCGGGAAGTGTAACGCCAATCATGAGAATGGAATTTCATTTGGCACCGATACTCGCGGAGCCAAACCCACTTCCTGCTCAGGAAAGCCCCCGATGAGGGCACTCCGGTGGGGATAAAGGTGGGGTTGCCTCCAGGTAGAATAAAAATATCTATTAATTTCCAATGCGTTAAATCTGAGAATTGGCGGAGGGAATGGGCCTGACGTCTAACCTTCTCCGGCTCATAAGCTATTAAGATCATTTATCTTTGGAATGTTTCGAATGGTCATCCGATACGATCGCGACTGGCAGCAAAACGGAGAAATCGCGGCCCTGACAGCTTCATACAGCACGACACGGACCCGTCCGCCGCGGCGCCGTGCACCTTCTGCGAGATCGATGCCGATGATGGTAATATCTCGCATGGATGCCCTTTCCTTCAGCTTGTGGTTCAACACCGCAAACTTGGCACATTGCGATGCCCTATGGGGAGAGCGGCATCCACCCCATCTCCGGACCAAACTGTCATTTTTTGCGCGCAAATGCCTCAAGCCGATTACGGTTTAGGGGTTCCCAGGCTGGGGCTCATGCGACCACCGGATCAAGCCGCAGGACGAACTGGCCTTGATCCCGATCAACGAAATACGTGCCGCGTTTTGCTGGAAACTTGGTAACCGGCTGCACGACGGCGTGCCGGTGGAACTGGCACCGTCCGGCGGCGTTCCCGTCACCGAACAGCCTCTGTGGATTTTCTGAAAAGGAAAAGTGACGATGCCGAAGTCAATTCTGCCCAAGGGGTCCAGCGCCAGCCTTCAGTATCACCTCCATGCCCTGAATGCCCAAGCCGTCGACCAGGAACCGGATGCCGCTGCCCTGCACCTCCACAACGGGCTGGACACACCGTTGCCCCCGGCCGACCTGCATGGCGCCTACGTCAACCACCGGCCCCTGCCGACCGAGGGCATCGAGACCCGCCGTGCCTACATCGTCGGCAGCGGCATCGCCGGCATGTCCGCCGCCTTCTTTCTAATCCGCGACGGACACATGCCGCCGGAAAACATCCTGTTCCTAGAGGAGTTATCGCTCGAAGGCGGCTCGCTCGATGGCACCGGGGACGCCGAGCAGGGCTACATCGTCCGGGGCGGCCGGGAAATGGAAATGGCCTACCAGAACTTCTGGGACGTATTCTCCGAGATCCCGGCCCTCGAGTTGCCCGAGCCATTCACCGTCCTGGACGAATACCGTCTGGTCAACGACCCCGACAAGAACTGGTCGAAGGCCAGGCTTCTGGAGAAGCAGGGTCGGATCAGGGACTCATCGACCATGGGTCTGACCCGCAGCCAGCAGCTGGAAGTCATCCGGCTGCTTATGGCGCGCAAGGAGGATCTGGACGACGTCACCGTGGAGCAATGGTTCAGCGAAGGCTTCCTGCAGAGCAACTTCTATACCTTCTGGCGCACCATGTTCGCGTTCCAGAACTGGCATTCCGCGCTGGAAATGAAGCTTTACATGCACCGCTTCCTGCACCTGATGGACGGGCTGAACGACATGACGTCGCTGGTGTTTCCGCGCTACAACCAATACGACAGCTTCGTCAGGCCACTGATGAAGTGGCTTGAGGCGCAGGGCGTGAAGGTGCGCTACAACACCGTGGTGCACGACCTGGACATGGACACGAACGACGACCGGCGCACCGTCACCGGCATCCGCTGCCATACCGGCGACGCAGAGGAAACTATCCCCGTCAGCGCGCGGGATCTGGTCTTCGCCACCACCGCGTCGATGACTGAGGATACCGCCTATGGCGACGACGACACGCCGGCGGTCCTGAAGGACCGCAAGGAACCGGGTCCCTCTTCGGGCTGGCAGCTCTGGAAGAACCTGGCGCACCGGTCCGACGTGTTCGGACGGCCCGAGAAATTCTGCGGCGATATCCCGAGATCGACCTGGGAGTCGGTCACTCTGACCTGCCGGCCCTCGCCGCTGATCGACAAGCTCAGGGAACTGTCAGTCAATGACCCCCATTCCGGCTTCACGGCCACAGGCGGCATCGTCACCTTCACCGACTCCGCCTGGCTGATGAGCTTCACCTGCAACCGCCAGCCCCACTTCCCGGATCAGCCCGATGACGTGATCGTGCTCTGGGTCTACGCGCTGTGGATGGACCGGCCCGGAGACTGCGTGAAGAAGCCGATGCCCGACTGCACCGGGCGCGAGGTGCTCACCGAACTGTGCCATCACCTGGGCCTGATCGACCGGTTGGACGAGGTGATCGCCGCCACCAGGACGCGGATCGCCCTGATGCCGTACATCACCGCGCAGTTCATGCCGAGGGCGCGGGGAGACCGGCCAGAGGTAGTGCCCGAGGGCTGCACCAACCTGGCCCTGCTGGGACAATTCGTCGAGACCCCAAACGACGTGGTCTTCACCCTGGAAAGCTCGGTGAGGACCGCTCGCACCGGCGTCTATCGCCTTCTGGATATCCCCAAGCGGGTGCCGGACATCTACCCCGGCCAGTACGACATCCGCCGTCTGCTGCGAGCGACGCGCACCCTCAACAACGACGAGCCGTTCCTTGGCGAAGGGCTGCTGCGGCGCCTGCTGGGAGGCACCTATTTCCGGCATGTCCTGCCGCTGGGACCGGACGAAGACAGTGCCGAAATCGAAAAGCCGGGACTGTTCGAGGAGCAGTTGCAGCAGCTCGGCGACGCCCGGGACTGGATTTGGGATTCGATCGGAAAGCTGCGCAGGCGCCTCTGACATCCGGTCGCGACCATCGCCTCGCGATGGCAGACAAGTATCCGTCTTGATCAAGCGGTTTTTTTGACCCAGATCCGATCCGCTTTGACGAGTGCGTTTGCGGTCTCGATAAGCTTGCGCATGATGGCAACGATAGCGAGCTTGGCGGGTTTTCCGGCGTCGCGGAGCGCAGTGTATTTTGCCTTGAGATCCGGGTTGAACCGCATGGCGACCAGTGCGGGCATGTAGAGCGCGTCTCGCAGGGGTTTGCGGCCGCCGCTGATGAACGATCTGCCTTTCCACTGGCCGGATTCGCGGGAGTGAGGGACCAGGCCGGCAAGGCTGCTGACCTGTCGGCGGTCCAGCGTGCCGATCTCGGGCAGGAAGGTCAGGATCGCGGCTGTGGCGACCTGGCCAAGCCCGGGAATGGAGCGCAGGATGTCGCGCTGACGTGCCGATCTTTCATCGGTGTCGATGAGGTTCGCGATCTCCGTGTCCAGTTCAGCGATCTGTTTCTCCACCAATGCCAGACGGGTCTTGGTCTGGCGCTTGAGCACGGCGTTTGTATGAACGTGGGCGCAATTGCGCAGCCGCGTCTGCTCCTTGATCAGGGCCGCTCTGGCAACCTGCAAGTCCCTGAGAACACGCGCATTCTGAGACGTGGGTGCATCCGGCTGCAGCGTCAACGCCACCCCCATGCGGGCCAGACCGCAGGCATCCAGCGCATCGGTCTTCGCGCGGGTTCCGCAAGCTTCGGCAAACCGCCGCGCCTGCAATGGGGTCACCTTCACAAGCGGCAGCTGGCCCGCGAGGGTCTCCTCGAAAAGGCGATGATACGGCCCAGTCGGCTCGTAGACCACGCGCACCAGAGGCCGTGCGCCCAGCCATTTTTGAAACGCGCGCAAGCCCGCTTGGGTATTGCCGAACCGCTGCGCCCTTTGTTCGTCGAGGTGAAAAACATCGAGATGGGATTTGGAAATATCCACACCAATGGTATGATCTGTCATCTTCGCCATGTCCTATGCTTGTCATGCGTGACTTGTCACACGCGTATCCGTTCAGGCCCTTTGGTGAAGACGGAGGCTGATCAAACTGCAGGACGGTCCATCATGACCTAGCTCATTACGATCCAACCGCCGCCACTGCCCGCCATGAATGGCGTGGCGGACAGTGGCTCCTTCATACCTCAGGAGCCGAGGTCAGGATAAGACAAGACGGTATCGCCCGCGTTGAGCGAGACCATGATCTGCAGCCAGATCGCGGTGGCGAGCGAGACGTGGGTGGAGGAGGTTTCGCCAAAGGAGCCGCTGATTTCCGTCGCGCCATTGAGTACGAGCTGTCCGCTCATGCGAGCCGTGGCGCTGGCGTTGATCTTGTAGAGCAGCGTCGCGCCGAAGAGGTAGGTGCCGTCCACCGGGGCCACGAACCGGTTGTTCGCGGCGTCGAAGGCGCTCTGATCGTTATAGTCGGTGTTGTTCAGGCCGATCTTCGTCCAGGTCCCGATGCCCACGTAGTTGTCGTAGTTCGTGTACGCCTTGAACCGGGGCAGCCGGGGCTGGTCGACGACGCCGGTGGCGTTGTCCACGCTGAGGCCATCGAAGAAGTTACTGCCGTCGGCGGAGACCGCGAGGCGGAAGCGGTCCGACCCGAAGAGCCCGACCAGCGCCTTGGTCACGAAGTTGGTCTGCAGCGTCAGGCCGAGATCGTCGCCTGCCGCCTCCTTGTTCATGGTGTAGAAGAGATCGCCCGTGCCGCCCTCGGCCACGGTCTTCGCGGTCCAGAGCGCGGCGTTCAGCTTGGCCGAGAACGGGTTCGACGCATCTGCCGTCGTCCCGAGCCCCAGCAGCGCAAGGTTCTGCAGTGCCGTGGGCGTGGTGCCGACCCAGCCCGCGCCGTCGTAGACCAGCAGCAGGCCCTCGTCCTCGAACCATGCCCGCCAGCCGGTCCGGGGTGGCAGGCGAAGCCAGGCCCCATCCGTGAACAGCGCCACGTTCAGGTCCCAGCCCGCCCAGTCGCCCGTCGCGCCCGAGGCGACGATGTAGCGGTCGCCATCGGCGGGGCTCGCTGGGGGTGCTGCCAGATCCCGGTCGAGGACGGAGAGCTGGACAAGCCCGTCGAGGATCCGCAGCGCCTCGTTGTGGGTGACGTGCTTCTGGGCCTGCGCGGCAAGGATGTACGGCAGCAGGAGATGGGTCGTGGCGTCAGACATCGGATGGCCTTCAGAACGTGAGCGTGACTATCTTGGGCGCACCCCGCCCGACGAGGGTGGAGAGCTGGAAGATGCGGATGTCGAGCGTGTCGCCGGGCTCAAGCGGCGTGCCCCAATCGGCGGTCTGGTCTACGGCGGTGTAGACCGCGCTGGTGGTGGCGGTGCTCAGCACCCGTTTGACCGTCGCGCCATCGAGGATCTCGACCTCGTAGGCTTCGAGCTCCTCGGCCAGCGGCACCTCGAGCCCGCCCCAGCTGTCGGCCGCGAGCGCGCGCGACCGGCGTGTCCAGCGGATCGTCAGATCGCCGGGCGTGCGTGGCGTGCGCCACGGCTGCTCGACATGGGCGACGGAAAACGGCCGCAGCCCGACGCCAGCTGGGGCGAAGGATTGCGCCACGTAGGTCTCGTCGCTGACCGGGCGGCTGGCCGGACCGATGCGCCAGTTCCACGGGATGCCGAGGTCGGCCTCGGCGATGGGCAGCGATGCGAGGCTGTCGTCCAGCACCGCCACCCGCGCGCCAGCGGGCGCCGGGTTGCCCATGGCGCCCTCGGTGCCGCGCTGGCCGCGCAGGAGCCTGGTCAGCCGATACCGACCCGGCGCCAGCAGCTCGGCCGCGTCCGCCTGCACGATCTCCCAGACGCCGGGCGCGCTCTCGATGGCGAGCGCATTGGCGCCGCCGAACAAGGTCAGGTCGGTGACGCTTTCCAGCGTGCCGGTCAGCAAGTCGACCACCAGCGCATTGCCGAGATCGAAGCGCGAGGTGGGCCCCGCGTAGAGGTCCGAGACCAGCATCCCGATCCGGGCGCGGCTGCCAAACGTGGTCAGCAACTCGAAGCCATCCGTGGAGGGGCTGCGGAACACCGCCATCTCGCCAGGCCACGGCACGGCATGCGCCGCGACCAGCGGCCGATGCGCGGGCTGGTCCTCGGTCAGCTGCGGCAGGTCCAGCAGCACCGCATCCGGCGCGCCGAACACCACGGCGCGCGTCAGCGACGCTGCGCGGGGATCGCCGGGTGGCAGATCGTAGGTCGCCCGGTCCTGGCGGACCGCCTCGATGCCCCGCGCCTCGGCGTCGGCGATAGAGACAAGCCGCAGATCGACCAGCCGCCCGTCATGCGCGAGTCGGATCGCGTCGGCCGGATCGAGCGCGAGGCGCGAGGGCGGCAGACGGAACGCCGCCGTCTCGCGCCCCACCCACGCCTCCATCAGCGCGCGGCGGCAGCGCCGCTCGGCCTCCTCGGGCGGCACCGCCATCGGGAAGGACTCGGACGCGATCCGCGTCGTGTCGACGGTGATGCGCCTCGCTTCGACGAGGGCGGCGTCGTAATCCTCGTCGGCGCGGGCGACCTGCCACTTCAGCGCCTGGGGCAGTTCTGTCTCCTGGCCGCGGGTGAGCTCAAGCACGTCGCCCTCGCGGGGGGCCACCAGATCGTCGGGCGCGAGGGTGGCGACGGACGCCCTGCCGCGCATGATGAAGCGAATGACGCCCTCGGTCTCTACGGCGTCGAAGCCGAAGTGGCGCGACAGCGTGGTGATCGAGGCGCGCGGGCTTTCGAGCGCCGTGATGGCGTAGCCCTCGACCGCGCCCCAGAGGCCGGTGACGTCGATGCGATCCTCTGGCAGCCCGGCGCGCAGGCAGAGATGCCGCACGAGCGCCGCCAGCGAGACCGCCCCGAGCCGCCCCGTCAGCCAGTGGCCAAGCCGCCAGTTCGCGCCGTCCGTCCAGACGTCGGTCAGCGCCGGGAAGAACGGATAGGGCCGCGCGTCCCAGGTCCAGGCGGCGCATTCGGGGACGTGCACCATGCGGCCGCCGTAGACCGACGAGAGCGGGTTGTTTGCAGCCTCGCCCCACCAGAGA
>HLSNC_1001099_pt1 | contig 14473 bp, 12 predicted proteins | sample HotLakmetagenome_2_FD_14041 | JGI IMG/M metagenome (IMG submission 14041)
CGGGGGCTGCTCTCGGACCTTGTGTAGGAGCTTGATTCTACAGAGCTTTCGCGGGCACGCCAGCCGCCCTCCCCGATTTCGATGAATAATACGGGCTGAACGAATGGCTGCAATCCAGTCGCTCGCAGTCCGAACTCTTCGACATGGTCTCGACCTTTCTCGCGGGATTACTGCCGGACTGCCAAGGGGAGCTCTATGTCTACGCCAATTCCCGCGACGTGCTCGACGGGTGCACGGGGTGGAACGGCGGCGATGCGCAGGATCATGTCCACCCCGAAGATTGCTGGGGGCTCCGTCGCGGTCGCACCTATGAGTTCGGGGAGGCCGAAATCGGGTTCCGCTGCGGTCATGTCGATGACGGCACCCTTTCCTATGTCTGCTTTCCACTTCTCGCCCATGGCGAGACCATCGGGCTTCTCCACCTCCGGGTGCGGCCCGGGCGCGATCCGGCCAGCTTCCGGGACTCGCGCCGGCTCGGCCAGCTCTGCGCCGAGCAGGTCTCCATGGCGATCGCGAACGTGCGCATGCGGGACGAGCTTCAGGACCAGTCCATCCGGGACGCGCTGACCGGCCTTTTCAACCGCCGCCATCTTCTGGAAGCGCTTCGGCGGATCCTTTCGCGGGCCAGCAAGACGGACAGGCCCGTCGCGCTTCTTTCGATCGACATCGACCACTTCAAGACATTCAACGACACTTTCGGTCACGATGCCGGCGACATGGTGCTCCGCGCGGTGGGAGAGGTGCTCGAACGCTCCACGGACGGGGACGAGGTGGCGTGCCGACACGGGGGCGAGGAGTTCATCGTACTTCTGCCGGATACCGATATTCCCGACGCCCTCTACCGGGCCGAGACGCTCCGCGAGCGTATCCAGGGCATCAACTTGCGATACGGCGACAAGAGCCTGCCGAGCGTCACGGCGTCGATCGGGATCGCGCTCGCGCCGATGGACGGAACGATGCCGCAGGATCTGATGCGAGCGGCTGACGACGCGCTGTATGCCGCCAAGGCCGCAGGGCGGAACCAGGCCATGCTGACCAGCCTCGTGGGCATCGACAAAGAGACCTTGCCATCGACCGCAGCGACATCCGCCAGGAGCTGCAGCAGAGCGGTCCCGGGGGAGGTGGCGGCGGATCGCGAAAGACCCTGAGCGGTCTGCCGGGTGCAGACAGCCGTGGCGACATGCGGTCATGCGGCGGTGCAGCTGTCGCCATGAAGACAAGGATCTACGCGATCACATTCGGCCCAAAGCAGACCCTGGTTCGACGGCGTGATTCTGCGTCGCGCGTTCACAAGACCGGTCATTCGTACACGGCGCAGCGTATCTGGAAGCGATGCGACAATGGTAGGGACTGTCCTGCCGTTGCCGCACTTGCTCGGTCCACACCACGCCAGGGGCAGCGTGGGCCTGTACTCGTTTTGTAGGATGCCGATTACACGTCCTTCAGCGACCTCTGGCGGGGGGCCAGGGCGGCGTTGTCATGTGAACTTCATTTGAGACGACGGACCGCGCCGGCTAACCCCGCAGAGAGCCCGGATCGGGCATAACCGGCGGAGTGGCAAGCGTGTCCGGAGTCAGTCCGAAACTGCTTTACTCCGCGCGCGTGACCCTCGCCGAGCCTGCGACGCTGATCGGGATCGTTCTGGCGCTGTTCTTCGCCTATCTGATCGCCGCGCCCGTTCTGGCGATGCTGGTCGACGCCGTCGTGGTGCAGGTTCCCGATGCGCGGCGGATCGGCGCCGAACCGGGGACCTTCACCCTGTACTACCTGGAGCGGGCCCTTTTCTCCCGCGTGGCCGATCCGGTGTTCTGGACGCCACTGCGCAATACCCTGACCATCGCGTTCGGAGGCGTCGCCGTGGCGCTGACGCTGGGCAGCCTGTTCGCCTGGCTTCTGGCACGCACCGACATGTTCGGGCGGCGCTGGTTCGCGTCCGCCCTCATCATCCCCTACATCCTGCCGGGCTGGACCTTCGCCCTGGCGTGGCTGACGCTGTTCAAGAACCGGTCCTCGGGCGGCCATGCGGGCTGGCTCGAGTCTCTGGGAGTGTCGCCGCCGGACTGGCTCGCCTACGGGCCGGTCCCGACGATCCTGATCCTCGGACTTCATTACATGCCGTTCGTGATCCTGCTGGTGGGCGGCGCGCTGCGCAACCTCGATGCCCAGCTCGAGGAACAGGCACGGGTGCTCGGCGCCGGCCAGCGGCAGGCGGCGCTGAGAATCGCCCTGCCGCTGATGCGCCCGGCGCTGATCTCGGCCACGATCCTGGTCTTCGCGGAGTGCATCGGCGATTTCGGCGTGCCTTACGTCCTGGGCCTTCCGGTCAACTACGACGTGCTGTCGACCTCGCTTTACCGCGCGGTGAACTCGCGGCAGGAGGGGATGGCGGCGGTCTTCGCGGCGGCGATCCTGCTCCTCGGCGCCCTGTCGCTGTCGACCGACCTGTGGCTGCTGCGCAACGCAAGGCGATTTGCCACCATCGGCAGCCGGGGCTCGATCGACCGCGCGACCCCGCTCGGCGCGCTCCGGCTGCCGGCGTCGGCTCTCGCCGGGCTCGTGTTTCTGGCCGGCGTCGTCGTGCCGCTCGCTGTACTGGCCCTGTCCACCGTCATGCGGGTGCCGGGGCTTTTCCAACCCGCCAACTTCACCCTCGACTTCTGGGTCGGCACCGGGCTTCCCACGATGGCCTTTCCTGATGGCGTGCTGCGGACGCCCGAATTCTGGGATGCCGCGCGGAACACGCTGGTCATCGTGGGCACCGCGTCGCTCACCGCGGGCATGCTGGGATTGCTGGTGGGCCATTGCGTGACGCGCACGTCGTGGACCTCGCTGTCGGGATTCCTGCGGCAGATCACCTTCCTGCCCTATCTCGTGCCGGGGGTCGCCTTTGCCTTCGCCTTCCTGTCGCTTTTCGCGGTGGCGCGCGGCCCGATCCCGGCGCTCTACGGCACCAACCTCATCCTCGTGCTGGCGCTGATCGCCGATCAGATGCCGTTTGCCTCGCGTGCCGGGGTGTCGGCGATGATGCAGCTTGGCCGCGAACCGGAAGAAGCGGCGCGCGTCCTCGGTGCCGGCTGGACCCGACGCGTCTCGCGCATCGTGCTGCCGATCCAGCGACGCGCGCTTTATACCGGCGTGCTGCTGCCGTTCATATCGGGGGCGAAGAACCTGACGCTTTTCGCCCTGCTTGCGGCTCCAGGGACGGAGGTGCTCACCACGTTTTCGCTCAGGCTGCTGGAGAACAATTATCTTCAGGCCGCCAACGCGGTGGTCCTGGTGATCGCCGCGATCAGCTTCGGCGGCGCGCTTCTGGGTCAACGGCTGCTTGGCGTCGACCTCGCCTCGGGGTTCGCGAAATGACCGCAGGCGTGAAACTGACCGGCCTCGTCAAGACCTACGGCGAGGCAACTGCCGTTCAGGGTGTCGACCTCGACGTGCCGGCCGGGGATTTCCTGTGCCTTCTCGGCCCGTCGGGATGCGGCAAGTCCACGATCCTGCGCATGATCGCCGGGCTCGAGGCGCAGACGGCGGGCAGGATCGAGATCCGGGGCGAGACTGTCGCGGACCCCGCCGCCGGCCTCTTCGCGACGCCGGAGCGGCGGGACGTTGGGCTCGTGTTTCAGAATTACGCGCTCTGGCCGCACCTGACGGTCGCGCGGAACGTGGAATTCGGACTGCGCCTCCGCCGCATGTCTGCGGCTGCGCGCGCGCAGCGGGTTTCCGAGGTGCTCGAGGAGATGGAGATCGCGGCCCTCGCGGAGCGGTATCCCGGTCAGCTCTCCGGCGGGCAGCAGCAGCGCGTGGCCATCGCCCGGACCCTCGCGGTGGAGCCGAAGGTGCTGCTGATGGACGAGCCGTTGTCGAACCTCGACGCCAGGCTGCGGCTGGAGATGCGGGGGGTTCTAAAGCGCCTTCATGCGCGCCTGGGCGCCACGATCATCTTCGTCACCCACGACCAGTGGGAGGCGATGACGCTGGCCTCGACCATCGCGGTCATGCGCGACGGCCGGATCGAGCAGGTCGGCACCCCCGAAGCGATCTACGAGCGCCCGGAAAGCCGGTTCGTGGTCGAGTTCGTGGGGGCACCACCGATCAACATCTTCGACCTTGCTGCCGCCACACCGATTGCCCGTGCCCTGGCCGCGGCGGCCGGCCCCCGGGTGGTGAGCGCCGGGGTCCGGCCGGAGGCGCTCGTCCTCGGCCAGCCGGCCGCCGATGTCGCCTTCGCAGCCCCTGCCGAAGTCACCGGCGTGCTGCCGACCGGCGGCGCCTGGATCGTCGAACTCGCCTGCGGCAACGACACGGTCTTTGCCCTGTCCCACAACCGCCCCGCCGTCGCGCCGGGCGATCACATCCGGGTGTCGGCGCCCCGCCATGCCCCCCACCTGTTCGACGACGCCGGCCGAACCTGCAGTCCGGTTTCCATGTCGGAACCGGCCACCCTGCCGACGCCGATCGACAGGGCCCGCTGAGGCGGGCCGCAACCCCGAAAGGAGAGAGACCACCATGTTCCCCAGAACCACACTTACAGCGATCGTCGCGATCGCTGCCGGCGCGCCGCTTGCGACGTCCGTCACCGCCCAGGACTTCGATCTGGACGCCATGATCGAGGCCGCCCGCGCCGAGCCGCCCCTCGTCGTCTACGACAACACCAGCCGGGTCGTGGAGATGGCCGAGGCCTTCGCCGAGGAATTCGGGCTGGAGGCCGAAGGCGTCAAGATCAGCACCGAGCAGCAGGTCGAACTGGTGTTGCGCGAAGCCGCCGCCGGCGCGGTGCAGGGCGACGTCGTGGCTCTGGCGGACGTGCCTTCGGGGATGCTGGAGGTCCTTCCCGCCGGTGCTCTGGAAAGCTGGCTCCCCCCCGACCTCGCCGACGTCATCCCGAGCGAGTTCCAGGACCCGCTGGTGCTGAACTACGATGCCAAGGTCTTCGTCTACAACACCGGCGCCGACGAGGCCTGCCCGATCGACAACATCTGGGATCTCACCGAGCCCGAGATGGCCGGCCGCGTGGCCCTGCAGGACCCGCTGAACACGCCCGGCTTCATCGACTTCTTCAACCAGATGGCGCTGCAGGCCGATGACGCCGTCGCCGCCGCCTACGAGGCGCATACCGGCGAGCCGCTGGAGACTGACGAGGACAGCGCCACCGCTGCCTGGGTGAGCGCCCTCGCCGCCAACGGGCCGCTCCTGACCGAAAGCGACCAGGCCGTGTCCGACGCCGTCGGCGCCCCGGGTCAGACAGAGGGGCTCGTCGGCATCGTCGCCACGGCGAAGTTCCGCGACAACGAGGGCCTGGGCTACCAGCTGGGCCTGTGCGACGCGGTCGAGCCGGTCGTCGGGTTCGCCCAGCCGAAGCTGATCCTGATCTCGCCCGGGACCGACAGCCCGAACGCCGCCCGCCTCTATGTCCACTACGTGATGACGCCCGAAGGGCTGATGCCGCAGACGATCGACGGCAAGATGCCGGTGAACACGACGGCCGAACTGCCGGCGGACGAGCCCTCGGGCGTCGAGGCGATCCGCGACGATCTGCTGTTCTTCGATGCCGCCACTGCCGGCGAGGATCTCGACTCGCGTCAGGATTGGCAGGACCTCTGGCGGCTGAGCTACGTGCGCTGAGCCTGAAACGCCGGATGGGGGCGGCGTCAGGCGCTCCCATCCTCCAGCCCGGCGACCGTTGAGCCAGACCGATTATCGAAAGGCGTCCTGCGATGAACATGCACCCGACCGATAAGGCCGCGCGCGCCGAGGCCGAGCGGCGCGAGGACGCGACGCCGGTCCTGGTGAAGGTTCACCCCGGCGTCTTTCTGGGAAACCTGGCCGCGGCGGTCGATGCGGGCACACTTGCGCGCCAAGGGATCACCCAGACGCTCAACCTCGCCGTCAATGCCGATCCCCCGCCCCTCACGCTGCCGGACGGAACCCTGGTGCGTCGTGCCAAGATCGGCCTGATCGACGGACCCGGAAACCATCCCGTCCACCTGGCAGCGGCGGTGCTGGCGATCGAGGGAATGCTGGCCCAGACCGCCCCCGGCAAGCCGAGCTACGGCGCGCACCGTCCTGGGCCGCTTCTTGTCCATTGCCGCGGTGGACGCAGCCGGTCCGTCGTCGTGACGGCGCTGTGGCTCGCCCGCACCGATCCGCGCGCATGGGCGGAGGCCACCGAAGCCGTCGAGATGCTCCGGCGCCTGCGGAACCTCGGTCCCGAGCAGCCGGATGCCGCCATGCTCGCCGCGATGGAGGGCGCCCGCCGCCTTCTTGCGCCAATGCCGACGGCCCTCGCCACCGATCCTTGACATCCGCGGTTTCGTCCGTCTGTCGGGGGGCCGGAGGATGACCGGGACTTACGCGTTCAGGATGCCATCCCGGCGAGACGCTATCGTCCGGGCCAGCTTGCGGAGCGGCACGTGGCGGGATCGTTTCACCCAGAAGAGCCAGGCCGTCAGAAGCTGTGCTGCCTCGGCCTAACTGTCGGCGTGGGCGAAGATGTCCCGCAACTCTTCCTTGAGCCGCGCGCTGCGCGACCTGCCCAGCCGGCGAATCCGGGCGACCTCTGAGCACCAGCGTTGCCGCGCTCTCGGGCTTCGAGAGCCTGACCCTTGACGATCTGCCGGCGCCCGGCGCTCGGCCGGACTCCTACTACGACCCGGTCCAGAAGACGGCTCATCGGAATCGACGGAACAAGCAGAAGGAGGTCGCGTCCTCCGCAACGAAGCGCGCGGAGACCATCACGGACCGCAACCCGACTGGCGAGCGGGCCATCGGCGAGGATCCGATCTGGAAGTGAGGCGGCGCGCCCGGCCCGAACCGCGCACCGAGACCGGCGCCGTTGTGGATCGGATCTGAACTGGTACCCTACCTCACCTGGCCGTAAGAAGTTGAAGACGCGGCATTTTCGGTGCAATCGCACGCCCCCTATCGGCGCCGATCGGGATCCCGTGCAGAGAGCGCTTCGCGTCGCGTTTCCCAGGGCTTCGACAGAGATTGATAGGGGTTACCCCTTCAAAGCCGACCGACATAGGGGCACATCGCGCGCCAGGCCAGGCCAGTCCGGTCCGGGCCGGGCCGGGCTGGGCCGCGAAAGGGTCGCGGGGCACCGATGCGGCGACGTTCAAGCATTCGAGCCCATCGCCCGAGCCGCCCATCGGGTCGACTGCCCGAATTGGCGCCCCGAGGAGGGGGCGCGCGGTTTCCGCGGCGGATTCGGGAGTGCCATGTCCCCTTCGTTCAGGTGCCCCCGCTCACGGCGGCGGCGGCGCCGACACCGGCAGCACAACCAGACGGCGAGACACCGGCAGATTGCCGGGACCGCCTCGTCGCGCCGGTGGGCGTGCAGGCACCCGACCTTCGGAGAGCAATACATGCCACGGCGCCTCCGGTCCCGGCGCTACCATAAAAAGTCTTCCTCGGTCACTTCCTGTCCCCTCGGTCTCCTTCGAGCGACAGCCTGCAGGACTCCGACGGAGCGCTGCTTCCGTTCGGCGCGTCGGCCGCTGCGGCAGCCGAGGTCTCCGCGCCAGACGCGCCTCACGCCGGCACGACATATATGCCCGGATCAAACCGCGTCCGGGCGGCCAACCCACACAGATTGAGAAGAGAGCCTGGTCAGGGCGTTGGTCGACCCTTCGGGACGGGCGCCCCCTGCAGTAAACCCCCGGAGACGGCGTCATCCTCGGTGCACACCCTGTCGAAGGCGGAGAGAGGCGCGATCTCGACCCGACCGCGCCGGTCGAATTTCGTGCGCGCGACCAGCAGGGCCGTGCGGTGCGCGGCTGCCATCGCCGCACGCTTGACCGCGATCTTGCGCATGTCGAAATCCATTGCGCGCGGGCCGAGCGGCCCCTCGGAGACGGCCGAGCAGCCGAGGAACGCCCAGTCGAGGTCGAGCCGGGCGAGCATCTCGACCACCTCCTCGCCCGCGAGCGAGCCATCGGTGCCCGACACCTGCCCGCCAAGCACCCGCACCGCGTGGCGCGCGGGGTCGAGCCGCAGCGCGGCCCGCATGGAATGGGTGAAGACCTGGAGCCCCGACCGGGCGTTCAGCGCCGCCGCCGCCGCCTCGACCGTCGTGCCGACGTCGAGGAACACGGCGGCGCCGTCCGGCACCATATCGGCGGCTCTGGCGGCGATGATCCGCTTGCTCTCGACCTCGAGCACCCGCTTGCGACCATGGGCGAGGCGGAGCGCCTCGTCCCCCTCGGGCGCCGGATCGCCGGGAGCGCGCGTGCCGTCGCCGGACCCGGCGCCGCCGTGGAAGCGCTGGAGCAGGCCGGCGGCGTCGAGCGCGATGATGTCGCGCCGCACCGTCTGCGCGGAGACGCCGAAGGCCTCGGCGAGCGCGTCGACGGTGACGAAGCCGCGCGCCTCGACCCGCCGCAGGATCTCTTCCTGCCGCTCGGTGAGCGGTGGATCGGCCCTCTCCCCCTCCATCGCCCCTTTCCTCCCGCGCGTGCCGATGTAAGAGTCCTGACACACGTGACACGGGGCGCCGGCAAATGGAAGAGAGCTTTTCGATCTGCGCCCGAACGGGCGGCGTGCACCGGGGCGACGGGCGGGCGCTCGACCCCTGGGACTGGGCCTGGCGACCGGCCGCGCCCCCCGAGGCGGGCACCGCCTGCGACAGCGTGGGCGTGCTGTCCCACCTCGCCGGCGAGGCCGGCCGGCGGTCGCTGCCTGTCGGGGTGATCGGCCCGCGCGAGGCGACGGAGGCGCAGCTCGGCACCGCCGAGGCGCTGGGCCGGCGCCTTGGCGAGCTCGGCCTCGTCGTGGTCTGCGGCGGCAAGGGCGGCGTGATGGAGGCCGTCTGCCGGGGCGCGCGCGGGGCCGGCGGCCTGACCGTGGGCATCCTGCCCGACGCCGGGTGGCGCGGCGCGAACGCCCATGTCGCGCTGCCCCTCGCAACCGGGCTGAGCGAGGCGCGCAACGCCGTGATCGCCCGCGCGGCGCTGGTGCTGGTGGCCGTCGGCGGCTCCTACGGCACGATGACCGAGATCGCCTACGGCCTGCATTTCGGCCGCCGCGTGATCGGGCTCGCGGCCGCGCCCGAACTGCCCGGGCTGAAGCCCGCGGGCAGCGTCGAGGCCGCCGTCGCACGGGTGGCCGAGGCCCTGCTCGCCGAGGCGGAGCTGTCATAAGCCTTACACACTTCCCCGCTATGTGGTCGAAAACTCACATGTGCAACCGGGGGGCGCGCGATGATCGAGCTCGACGGGGTGACGCGCCGCTTCGGCGCCACGCCGGTGCTGCACGGCATCTCGCTCGCCGTGCCGGAGGGCTCGTTCACCTCTATCCTCGGCCCGTCCGGCTGCGGGAAGTCCACGACGCTGCGGATCATGGCGGGGCTCGACCGGCCCAGCGCGGGCCGGGTCCGGCTGAACGGGGTCGACGTGACCGAGGCGACGGCCTCGGAGCGCAACGTGGCGATGGTCTTCCAGTCCTACGCGCTCTACCCGCACCTGACCGTGGCCGAGAACATCGCGCTGCCGCTCGCCATGCGGCAATTGTCGCGGCTGGAGCGTCTGGCGGGCGTGGGGCGGCTGGTGCCCGGCGCGGGGGCGAAGCGCGCCGCGATCGGTGCCCGCGTGCGCGAGGTCGCCGCCATGCTCGGCCTCGAGGACCTGCTCGCGCGCAAGCCGGCCGCCCTCTCGGGCGGGCAGAAGCAGCGCGTGGCGGTGGGGCGGGCGCTGGTGCGCGACCCTTCCATTTTCCTGCTCGACGAGCCGCTGTCGAACCTCGACGCGCGGCTGCGGGTGCAGATGCGGGCGGAACTCGCGGCGCTGCAGGCGCGCACGGGGCGGGCCTTCGTCTACGTCACGCACGACCAGGCCGAGGCGATGGCCATGTCGGACCATGTCCTTGTGATGATGTCGGGCCGGATCGCCCAGGCCGGCGCCCCGCGCGACCTCTACGCGCGGCCGGCGACACGCGAGGTGGCCACCTTCGTCGGTGCGCACCCGATCAACCTGCTCCACGTGACGCTCGGGGCGAGCGGCACCACCGCCCTTCTCCCCGGCCTGCGCGTGACGGGCGCGGCCAATGCAAGGGTCACCCTCGGAGTTCGGCCCGAACATCTCGCACCCGCCGCGACCGGTGTTGCCGCCCGGCTCGAGCGGGTGGAGTATCTCGGGGCCGAGTCGGTCGTTCATGTCCGCCTCGACAACGGCACGCCGCTCCGCGCGCTGGCTCCGGGCGACTGGGCGCCGCCCGCGCCGGGCGGGGCGCTGACCCTCGCCGTCGCGCCGGAGCGGGTGCACCTGTTCGACGCCGAAACCGGGGCGCGCCTGCCGGCCGCCGCCGAACGGGTGGCGGCATGAGACTCCCGCGGACGGCGCGCGAGCGGGCGACCGACCTCTGGCTCGCCGGGCCGGCGATTCTCGCCATGGCGGTACTGATCTTCGCGCCCGTGGCCATCGTGGCGGTGCTGTCCTTCACCGATTACCAGTTCGGTGCGCGGACCTTCCACTGGATCGGGTGGGAGAACTACGCGACGCTCTTCACCGACCCGGTCGGCCGCAAGGCGATGACGAACACGCTGATCTACGTCGCCGTCGTGATCCCCTTCGCGATGGGGCTGGCGCTGGTGGTTGCGCTGGGGCTGCACGCTCTGGCCGAGCGCTTCCCCCGGATCTCGGCCACCCTGCGCGCAGCCTACTTCCTGCCGGTGGCGGCGACGCTGGTCGCGATGGCGCTGGCCTGGCAAATGCTGCTGCACCCCTCGATCGGGCTGGTCAACCAGATTCTCGGCGGCCTCGGCCTGCCGGCGCCCGACTGGCTGTCGGACCGCGGTCTCGTCATCTACACCCTCGCCGCGATCGGCATCTGGCAGTCGGTCGGCTACAACATGGTGCTGTTCCTCGCCGGCCTCGCCGCGATCCCGCCCGACCTCTACGAGGCGGCCGAGGTCGACGGCGCCACGCAAGGGTGGGAGCGTTTCTGGACCGTGACATGGCCGATGCTGGGCCCGACGACGCTGTTTGTGGCCGTTATCACCGCCACGCAGGCCTTCCGCGTCTTCGAGACGGTTGCGACGCTCACCCGCGGCGGTCCCGCCTTCGCCTCGGACACGCTGGTCTACGCGCTCTACCGGGAAGGCTTCGAGTACTTCAAGGCTGGCTATGCCAGCGCGATCACCATGGTCTTCTTCGTGCTGATGGTGGCGCTGACTCTGGCGCAGTTCCGCGTCCTCGAGCGGCGGGTGCATTACCGATGAGCGCCGCGTGCTCTCTCCATCGGTGCCGGGACGCGAGGGAACGCGCCGCCCCCCCGCATCCGCGCAAGCCTTGGCGCGTCCAATTGCGGGAGGGCGCGGAATGAGGCCGTTTTCGCTCCTCGCACTTCTGCTCGGGGCGGCCGTGGTGCTGCTGCCGTTCTTCTGGATGGTCTCGCTCTCGCTCAAGCCGGCCGACGAGATCTTCACCGCGGGCGTCGACCTGCTGCCCTCGCGGCTGGCCTGGGAAAACTACGCCACCGCCTTCACCGAAGTGCCTCTCGCCCGCTTTCTCATGAACGGTTTCATCGTCTGCGGCGGCATCCTGGTCTTCCAGATCATGTTTGCCGTGCCCTGCGCCTACGCGCTCGCGCAGCGCCGCTTCCCGGGGCGCACGGCTCTCTTCGGGTTGGTCCTGGCGGGACTGCTGGTGCCGTTCCATGTCACCGCGATCCCGATCTTCCTCGGCCTCGCCGAGTTGCGCCTCCTGAACACATACTTCGCGCTGATCGTGCCTTTCGTGGCCTCGGTCTTCGGCATCTTCCTGTTCCGCCAATTCTTCGCCGCGATGCCGACAGAGCTCTTCGAGGCCGCACGTGTCGACGGGCTGTCCGAGACGGCGATCGTCTGGCGCATCGCCTTCCCGCTGGCCTGGCCCGCGGCGACCGCCTTCGCCGTGTTCTCGGTCACCGCGCACTGGAACGACCTGTTCTGGCCGTTGATCGCCACCTCCGATCCCGCGCTCGCTACGCCTCCCCGCGGCATCGTGTACTTCCGCGACGCGGAGGCTGGCGACGATGTGGGCCCGCTGATGGCGGCCTCGGTCGTGGTGACCACGCCGCTGATCGCGGGCTTCCTGTTCGCGCAGCGGCGGGTGACGCAGGGCATCGCCACCGGCGGGCTCAAGGCGTGAGGATCAACCACAACAGAGCGCGACACGCGCCGCCCCACCCACGAAAACGACAGGACACCAGACGATGAAAACGCTGCTGACCGCCTCCGCCCTCGCGCTGGCCGCCGCCACCGCAACCGCACAGACCGAGATCCGCGTCCACTACGCCATTCCGACGATCTGGGCCGAGACCCAGGCCGCGCTGGAAGAGGCGTTCGAGGCGGAGAACCCCGACATCGACATCGTGATCGACGGCCCGGCCGAGAATTACGGCGAAGGCGTCCAGCGCCTGCTGCGCGAAGCGGTCGCCGGCGACCTGCCCGACGTCGCCTGGGTCGGCCTCAACCGCTGGCGCATCCTCGAGGCGCGCGGGCTGACCCAGCCGCTCGACCCCTTCCTGCCCGAGGATACCGATGCGGCCGGCTACACGGACGCGCTTCTGTCGCTCGGTCAATACCAGGGCACGCAGCATGCGCTCGGCACTTCGGCCTCGACGCTGGTAATGTACGTCAATCCCGACCTCGTCGAGCGGGCCGGGTACTCGATGGACGACTTCCCCACCGATTACGACGGGATCATCGAACTCGCCGCCGCCATCGACGACCTCGGCGACAGCATCGACGGCATCTGGATTGACCGGCACGACTGGCGCTTCCAGTCGCTGCTGGGCGGTTATGGCGGCCGCCCGATGACAGCGGACGAATCCGACATCGCCTTCGACTCGGAGGCCGGCAAGCAGGCGGCTGCGCTCTACGCCCGCTTCGCGTCGGAGGGTGGCATGAAGAGCTATATCGACGACCAGGCGCGGCAGGCTTACCCCGCCGGCACTCTCGGCATCATGATGGACAGCTCGGCGCTGCTGAAGCGGTTCACCGAGGCCGCCGGAGACAGGTTTCCGGTGACGGTGGTGCGCCTGCCGGTGCCCGAACCGGAGACTGCCTACTTCCCCACGGGGGGATCCGGCATCGTGATGCTGACCGAGGACGAAGAGAAGCAACAGGCCGCGTGGGAGTACATCTCGTTCGTCACGGGCCCCGAAGGACAGAAGATCATCGTCGAGAACACCGGCTACGCGCCGACCAACGCGCTGGTGCTGGAAGACGAGAGCTATCTCGGCGCCTATTACGAGGCCAACCCCAACGCCAGGACCGCCCACAGCCAGGTCGCCGAGTTCGCCGGGCCCTGGTTCGCCTATCCCGGCGCCGAGGGCGTGGCCGTGACCGACCTTATCGCCGCCGCGCTGGTCGAGATCACCGAGGGCGACGCCGAGCCGGCCCCACGGATCGAGGCGCTGGCCGACACGCTTCGCGACCGCCTCGGCATGAACTGAACCTCTTCGCCCGAGCGGCGCGGACCTCGTGCGCAAGCGCACGTCGGCCCGCCCGCACGGGCGATCCCTCGCCTGCGCGCGCCGCTGACCTCGGGCGCGGCGACGATCCACATGGCGGCGCTCACCGCCCATCCCGATCTCGGCTGGGACTACTACCAGGGCCTCGCCGACCAGGGCGCGATCCCATAAGGGGGCAACGGAGGGGTCTACCGCGCGGTGGCCGGCGGCGAGAAGCTCTGCGGCTTCGTCGTCGACTTCCTGCCGATCCGCGAGAAGCTGAACGGCGCGCCAGTGGCGTTCGTCTTCCCTCGGGAGGGCGTCTCGGCGGTGACCGAGCCCGCCGCCATCCTGTCGACGGCGCAGAACCCCGAGGCCGCGAAGGCCTTCATCGACTTCCTGCTGTCGCCGGAAGGGCAGCAGCTGGCCGCCGATCAGGGCTATCTGCCCGCGCATCCCGACCTCACCCCGCCCGAGGGCTTCCCACCGCGCGACGAGATCAGGCTGATCGCGTTCGACCCGGCGACCGCGCTCGAAAACGACCAGGCCAACAAGGAGCGCTTCGTCGAGATCTCCGGCGGCTGAGCCTTGCGGGCCATTCTGCGCGGCGAGCCCCTGACGCTCGCCGCGCTTGTTCTCGTCGCGCTCGTGCTCTTCCTCGTGCCGCTGGCGCTGCTCGCCCGCGTCGGTCTGACCGAGGGCGGGGCGCTCTCGCTCGCCCCGCTCGCCGAGGCGCTGCAGAGCGGGCCGGTGCGGCAGGCGTTTTGGAACAGCCTGGAAAGCGCGACGCTCTCGGCCGTCTTCGCCACCGCGATCGGCACGGGGATCGCGCTTCTTATCGGGCTGACGGACGTGCGCGCCAAGGGCGTGGTCGTGTTCGCGCTGCTGCTGCCGATGATGATCCCGCCGCAGGTCACGGCGATCTCGTGGATCCAGGCGCTGAGGCCCTGCGCGCGCCCGACCGCAAGGTCAGGATCCGCTGGTACCCGGAGGATATCGGCGCCATCGCCGTCGAACTCGACGGGAGCTGGCACGAGGTGCCCGC
>HLSNC_1001100_pt1 | contig 14472 bp, 14 predicted proteins | sample HotLakmetagenome_2_FD_14041 | JGI IMG/M metagenome (IMG submission 14041)
GATTGCAGGACGACACCTTGCGTATGCGTAAAATATTCAGAGATGCGGCAACCAATGATTAGCATTGCTGAAAATTCGTGCATATAATTGTATTTATGACCGTTTTACAAAACCAAAAGTATATATAAAACGCTGTCTTGATAATCTTATGTTGTTCTTTGGTGATGATCAACGGTATCGATGCCTTGATGCAGCCTGAGAAGTGTCACGACGAGAACGAACGTGCTGCATTTGGCTGCTGTGTTTCCCTGTCGAAGCAGACCGACCGGTTTCAGGGGCAATGGCCGCGATGATGAATGACCGGGATGGGGCGCGAAGCTGTCGTTCGTAGGAAGGTGCCACGAAAAAGTTTGCTTGACGCTCTGGGCACAAAAAATCGCCCTGGATTGCGCCAAAGAATACCATCACAATCAGGGCACGCGAAGCTTGGTGAATTGCCAAAGTGGCACTGGCCAGCCGAGAAGATCACCCGGAACATCAACGCGATCCGCGGCGCGAACCTGGCGGCTCTCCGGGAAGAGCGGTGACCCGGGGCGAGGCACAATGGCTGCCGGCGCTTCGGATGTCAGACGCTGATAGCGCGGCAGCGCCCGTGATCGCCATTCCGTGATCTTGCCCTCTTCGTTATCGATCCGCGCGAGCGGCAAGCTGACCGTTTCGGTTCCGAAGTTGCCGACGAGCTGGCGGTCGCGATGTCCGTGTCGATAGCCCTTATTCAAGCCGCCGCCGCGGTCATAGCGGCAGCGCCCGATGACGGCCGCAAGTTCTTCTTCAAACAGCACCTCGATCGTCGTGCGGATGTTTTGCCGCAGGCTTAATGGGATCATAACCGGCATCACCGCACAGTAGCGCTGGCGTGGTCGTGTCTGTAGTCTCATGCATGGCGTGATCTCCTTGGCGGTTGCCGCCGCCGGTTGGGTGGGTTGAATCACCCGGAGATTACGCCGCCTTCAATTTTCCACCACCTTCGCGACACGACCGGCACGACAATGCCCATTCAAACGACCCGTTCGCGGCTCAACCCACGGCAATCCATCTCGAAGTCGAGGTCCAAGACCGGCGGGCGGTTGAAATGCCAGGTCAGCCCGTGCTCCGCTGCTCCCCGACGCACCATCTCGTCGGCAACGATCGAGTGAAAGTCGAATACTGTGTAGACCTGTGCCGCAGTCGTGTCCGACCAACTGAATCCGAGGGCGCTCATGCGGCGCTCCATTTCTGACACGACAAAACGCGCCTTCTCGCGCATCCCGGCCTCACTCGTATCGCCGCGGCGGACGGTATTGTCGCGGTACGTGCCCTTGCCTTCCGGCGCCTCGCCGCTGCCCGCGACGACGAATGTCGGTGTCGCGTCCGGTGTCGCGACAGTGAAGCAGAATGCGTGGAATGAAGGGCCGGCGGGCTTGTTCAACTCCGGACACACATTGCTGCGAGCCACGGGGTTCACGCCCGCGCGAAAGAGCCCCCAGCGTTCCAGTGTCCCGACATAAAGATCGTTGAAGGCCTTGAAGCCTTCTTCGGTAAACTGGGACGGGGAACGCAGTTCACAGGCGCAGAATGAGGTCATCGGGCGACCCGCCCCTGCGATGATCTGCTCGATGCGGTTGAAGCCATCTTCGAGCAAGACGGGCTTGCGGAAACGAACCCGTACGATTTCGTGACCGGGGAGTGCCGCGACTCCTGCGGAATATTGAAAGACTCCTGGCACATAACGGAAATTCCCGGCATCAAATTTCGTCGTATCCACGTCGATCACCTTTCCTTGTTTGTCTGAGACGCCGTGACGGCATCCACGATTGCCTCATAGCCGGTACACCGGCAGTAATTCCCGGAGATCGCATCGCGAATCGCGGTCCGGTCAGGGTTTTCGACATGCTGAAGCAATTCGGCTGCCGTGAGCAGCATTCCCGGTGTGCAGAACCCGCACTGGAGGGCGCTGCGTTCATGAAACGCTTCCTGCAGGGCCGAAAGCCGTCCGCTGTCGATCGCGCCCTCGATCGTCTCGACCGAGAGACCGTCCGCCTGCACCGCAAGCATCAGACAACCGCGGATGCAGGCACCATCGACGACGACCGTGCAGGCCCCACAGACGCCGTGTTCGCACCCGATGTGACTTCCGGTCAGCGCGAGATCATCGCGCAGCCAGTCCACGAGGGACTGCCGGACCGGGACCCTTGCCGATACAGTGTTGCCGTTCACGTGAACCTTGATGTCCGCGAACGCCTCGTCGATCATAGGATTCATCACGTCACCTCTCCCGTTGCGGCAAGCTGGCCGAGAACACGTCGGGCCAGCACGCCCACGAGCCTTCGTTTGTAGGCAGCGTCGTATTCCACAGAACCGGAGACATCGATTTCGTCCATCGTCGCGGTCGCCACGGCCGAGTGCAGATCCGTGTCCGTGGGATCGCCACCGGCAAGCATGTCTTCGGCCTGCAGCGCCCGAACCGGATAATCACCAACGCCGAAGAAAACGAACCTCGCTTCGGCAATCCGCTCGTGCTCGACGCGCAAACCGGCGCAGAGACCGGCAATCGCATAATCGCCTTTGCGCCGCGCGATTTCCTCGAAGCCGAAGCGCCAGTCCGGGTAAGGCACGGGAAAGGATACCGCGACGATCATCTCATCCGGCTCGCGGGCGGTCTCGTAGATTCCGAGGAAAAAGGCTTCTGCCGGCACCCGGCGCTCACCTCGGGTGCTCGCCAGCACGATCTCCGCGCCGAGGGCAATTGCAAAGGCCGGCGCTTCAGCGGCAGGGTCCGCCAGGGCGAGAGACCCGCAAGGCGTTCCGCGATTGCGAATTCCCGGATGGGCGACCTCGTCAAGCGCATCCGCGATCAGGCGCCAGCGCGGGTGCAAAAGGGCATACCGGAGCAATTCGGCATGCCGCACGCAAGCGCCGACAAGGAGAGCTTCCCCGGTCTCTTCCAGGTGCTGCAACTTCGTGATGCGATTGATATCGACAATGATCGAAGGCGACGCCATGCGCAGCGCAAGCATCGGAACAAGGCTCTGGCCACCAGCGAGTATCTGGGCGTCCTCGCCATGCTCAGCAAGAAGCGCCAGTGCCTCGTCCAGACTGTCTGGCGCGCAATAGGCGAATGGGGCGGGCTTCATCGGAGTGGCTCCGGCGCAGTATTGTCGAGCGCATGCAGTACGAGTTGCGGTGTCGCTGGCGTTTCGCTGAGTGAGGCACCACGGCGTGCAAGTGCATCATTGATGGCATTGAGAACCGCGGCCCCGGCAGCGCAGGTTCCAGCCTCTCCGGCTCCCTTCGCACCGATAGCGCTCCCGGAATAGGGCGTTTCGACATGGGCGATGACGATATCCGGCATCTCGCCCGCCATCGGAAGCAGGTAATCGGCAAGCGTCCCCGTGAGATACTGACCCTCTGCGTCATAGCGGCAGGCCTCGAACAGCGCCGCGCCGATTCCCTGCGCCACGCCGCCGCGGATCTGCTCGTCAACCATGAGCGGGTTGATGATGCGCCCGCAATCCTCGACGACCCAGTGCTTCAGGCACCGGACAAGACCCGTTTCGGTATCGACCTCGACCAGCGAAGCCTGAATACCGTTGGTCGGGATTGCCGCATCCTGTCCACGCCGGTAGGAATGCGCCACGCTCAATTGCGGCTGCATGTCCTTTGGAAGTTCGTATCCCCGGAAGTAAACTGTTTCGGCAAGTTCGCGAAGGGTGGTGCGTTGCGCTCCGGAGGCGTCGGTGATCACGTTGCAGACAATGTCGAGCGTGTCAGGAGCGCATTGCAGCAGCGCTCCGGCAACATTCAGGATCTCGTTGCGAAGTTTGAGCGCTGCGCCCCACGCTGCCTCGCCACCGATCGCCGCACCACGCGATGACCATGCCCCCCCGCCATGCGGCGATGTCGCGGTATCTCCGAGCGACAAGGCGATGAGCGCCGGGGAAATGCCGATACCCTGTGCGATGATCTGCCTGAGTCCCTGCCCGATGCCCTGGCCGATCTCGCAGACGCTGGCAGATGCCTTGAGTGAGCCGTCCGGCTCCAGCATGAGGCTGACGCTATCGACGGCCGCAACCTGAACCCCTGCCCGTCCGTATGCTTCCGCGCCCGATGCCGTCATTTCGACGAAAGCCGCGAAGCCAAGCCCCAACAGCTTGCGCTCGTTGCTTTCGCTTGCGACTTTCGCTTTCGTTCCCGTGTAGTCGATCAGCTCGACAAGCCGGTCGAGGCAGGCCTCATGCGACAAGTCGAGCAAGCGTAACCCTGCCGGGTTGGTCATCGGCATGTCCTGGGGACGCACGTAATTCGCGCGGCGAAATTCAAGTGGATCGAGACCCAGAGCATGCGCAGCGCGATCAACAAGCCGTTCGGTTACAGTCGTGGCGATGGGATGACCAACAGATCGATACTGCCCCGTGATGGATTTGTTCTGCAAAATGACGTCCGCGCGAGCGCGATACGCATTGTAGTGGTAAGCTGCGCCGATCGGGCGCAGAGCCATCAGCGTCTCCATCGTACTTGAACGCGGATAGACCGAGTAAGCCCCGAGCCCATGAAGGTCATGGATATCGAACGCCGTGATATGTCCGCTCGCATCAAGTGCCATGCGCGCGCGCACGACATGCTCCCTGGCATGCACATCAGCGACCATGCTCTCGATCCGGTCGGCCACAAACTTGATCGGACGTTGCATCAGGCGTGCAGCGGCGCAGATCGCAACCTCGTCCGAATAAACATGCATCTTTATACCGAACCCACCGCCGACATCACCGGTCGTGACCCTGACCAAGGACATTGGCAGGTGTAGAAAATCAGCCAGATGAAGCTGCAATTGATGTGGCATCTGATGCGAGATACGCACGGACAAGCCGCCGTTCGTCTCGTCAAATTCGGCAAGGATGGAACGGGGCTCCAGTGGGACGCCGGTATGCCTGGTAAAGACGATCTCATCCTCGACAACGAGCGCGGCTGCGGCAAAAGCCTTATCGACATCCCCCTCCACAATGTCGCAAGACCACGCGATATTGTCCTTCAGTTCCGGGTGAGCCAGCGGCGTATCTTCATTCTGCCACTGCCGGTAATCAGCCATGGCCGGCTGGGGGGCATACGTCACATCGATCAGTTCTGCGGCATCCTCTGCAACCGCCCGGGACCGCGCCAGGACGAGTGCCACCGGTTCCCCCTGATAGGAAACCCGCCCGCAGGCGAGCGGATATTGATCCGGCGACTGGAGCCCGGGAAACGCCTTTGATACGGTTCGCCATGGCTTGCAGACTGGCGCAAGATCATCCCATAGCAGCACCGCCGCCACACCCGGATGGGCGATGGCAGCTTCGCTGTCGATCTTCAGAATGGACGCATGCGGATAAGGGCTGCGCAGAAAGCAGGCGTGGAGTTGATCCGTGCGGTTTTCGTCGCCGGCATAGCGTCCGCGTCCTGCGATAAGGCGCCTCGCCTCGGATCGCGGACGTGGACGCCCAATTTCGCTGGTCGGTCGGCCCGGCGCCATCACGCGAACCCCATATAGGCTTCCCGAATGCGTGTGTCGGCTGCGAGGTCGGATGCCTTTCCGGAGACAGTGACGGTGCCCCGATCGATGACATAGGCACGATCGGCCAATTCGAAAGCGTTCATGACATCCTGCTCCACGAGCAGGATTGCCACGCCGGTGCGGTTGATCTCGCGCAGGCTCTCCGAAAGGAGATCGACGATACGCGGAGCGAGACCCAAGGACAATTCGTCGATCAGCAGCAACCTGGGACGGGCCATCATGCCGCGCCCGATGGCGCACATCTGCTGTTCACCGCCCGAGAGTGTGCCGGCATCCTGCTTCCTGCGCTCGGCCAGAATTGGGAACGCAGCGTAGACTTTTTCCAGATCGGCTTCGATCTCGGCTTTGTCTTCGCGCAAATATGCGCCCATAAGCAGGTTGTCCCGCACGCTCATGGCCGAGAACAGGCGGCGTCCCTCCGGCACATGAGCCACGCCGGCGCGTACGAAATCTGCTGCCGAGGCCCGTGACATGTCCCGGCCTTCGATCGTGATCGATCCGGCGCGCAGCGGGACCAACCCCGACATGCAGCGCATGAAGGTACTTTTCCCGGCTCCGTTCGAGCCGACCATGCAAACGATCTCGCCCTGTCCGACTTCTAGAGAAAGTCCCCATATCACCTGTACTTCACCGTAACCGGCTTCGATGTCGCGTGCGACAAGTGGCGCATTGGTGTTCATGCGACACCTCCGTAACGCGCGGCATATTTTGCGCCCAGATAGGCCTCAACCACGGCCGGATCACGCAGAACGGCCTGCGGTGCGCCCTCCGCGATCAATTTGCCATGATGCAGAACGACGATGCGGTTCGAGACGGACAGAACGACCTTCAGCAAATGCTCGATCAGGATGATGCTCACGCCGCTCTCTGCGACTTTGCGAATCATGGTCAGGGCTTCCTCAACTTCCGTAGAGTTCAGGCCCGCATTGACCTCATCGAGCATAAGGATGCGAGGCTTCATCGCGAGGCCCTTGGCAAATTCCAGACGCTTTCGCTGAGCGAGCGTCAGGGACAGTGCGGGATTGTGCGCAACCTGCGCCAAGCCTGTAAAACGCAATTGTTCCATGGCGGCCGCAGACGCATCCGCGATATTGGCAGCCTGACCACCGAACAGCGCGCCTGCCGCTACATTCTCGAGTACCGTCATCTTTGGAAATGGCTGGACGATCTGGAACGTCCGCGAAAGACCCATTTTTGCGATCTGGTGCGACTTCATTCGTGTGATGTCACGTCCATCGAAAACAACCTTGCCACTCGTCGCTGGGTGCACGCCGGTGATGACATTGATCAGCGTCGTCTTGCCGGCTCCGTTGGGACCAATGAGCCCAAGCACCTCGCCTGGGGCAACATCGAAACTGGCGCCATCCACGGCCCGCAGGCCGCCGAAGGCGCGGGTGACATTATCGATAGAGAGCAGAGCGCTCACGGCTTCACCTCCGGCGATCCCTTCTTGGCCCGGAAACCGAACTTCTCTCGGGTCACAGAAAGCAGGCCGTTGGGCATGAACAGGACGAGCGCAACGATCACAACGCCGAGCGCAGCGGCGTGCAGGGTCAGGAAGTTGCGCCAGACAACTTCCTCAAGGGCAAGCAGCATGAACGCGCCGATGACCGGTCCGAAAATCGTGCCAAGCCCACCAAGGAGCACCATCACCAGCGGCTTCACCGAGAGCAGAATGTCGAACACGTCAGGCGGCTCGATATAGTGCACCCACGAGGCGTAGATTGCCCCGGCGATACCGGCGAACACCGCCGAGAAGGCAAAGCCCGCCGTCTTGTAGAAATAGGTGTTGATCCCGAGGATGTTCGCTGCATCCTCGTTTTGCTGAATGCAACGCAGACCGAAACCAAGCTTGCTCTTGTGAACGACGATGGCGCAGGCCATGCATGCGCATGCAAGCGCAAGCATGGAATAGTAGAAAAACATCGCATGTTCGGCGACCGACATGCGCATGATGGGCAGGTTAAGTCCCATACCGCCTCCGGTCAGATCAGGCGTCGTATTCACGACCTCACGCAAAACCTCCACAGTAACGAGACTGGCTATGGCGAAATAATGTCCGCGCAGATGCAGGATTGCTCCGCCAATGAAGGCTGAGAGTAGAACCGCCGAAAGGCCGGCTGCGGCCCAGCTGATGAGCAGGGGTACGCCCATGCTCATCAGGATAGCCGAAGTGTATGCGCCCAACCCAAAGAATCCGGCGGTCGCGAAAGAGGGATATCCAGCGAGACCTCCGATGAAGTTCCATGATTGCGCAAGCACCACATACATCGCAGCGATCGTCGCGAGGCGCAGCAGGTAATTGTCACCGGAAAGCGGCAGGAGCGCCAGGACGGCTGTGCCTGCGACAAGGATGAGCCAGTTTTTCATTCGTAGCCCTTCTTTCCAAGTATGCCGCCGGGGCGGACGAAGAGGAGCACAAGCAAGAGGAGAAAGGAGAGTGTCAGCGCGTGCTCAGGCCCGAACCAGTAAGCTCCGAAGCTCTCGACGATACCGAGTGCAAGTCCCCCGATCATTGCGCCGGGAACACTTCCCAAGCCACCGATGACGCAGACGATGAAGGCCTTGCCGAGATAAATCGGCGCGGTAATCGGTGAAATCGGGTAGATGATCGACAGAAGGGCTCCGGCGGCGCCCGCCATCAGCGCACCTATACCAAAAGTGACTGCGTTGATGCGGCCAACATCGACTCCCATGAGCGAAGCCGCCTCGCGATCCATCCGAACGGCAACGATTGCACGTCCGATACGGCTATCGCGGAGCACCCTCCAGAGCAATGCGGTCAGGAGGAATGCCAGGATCATCGCGGCGACGCGGTCGCCAGGAAGAAAAACCGGGCCCAGCATCAGCGCTGGCAGCGGGTTCGCCAGATTTACCTGGCGATAGTCCGCCGAGAAAGCGACGATCATCGAATTATTGAGGATCAGATCCAAGCCGAAGGTCAAAGTCAGCGTAATGAGAACAGGAGCAGCGACTACCCTGTTTACCAAGCCGGCCTGAATCACGTAGCCAATGCCATAAAGCAGGCCACCGGCGATAAAGATCGAGAGAAAAGGATGTATACCCAGATGCACATAGCCGAAATAGGCAATGTAGGCTCCCAGAACGACAAAGGTGCCGTGCAGGATGTTGATCACGTTGAGAACGCCCCAGACCAACGAGAACCCGACTGCGACGCAGGCATAAAGGCCGCCCAGGATCAGACCATTGGCCAGAACTTGAAAATAGATCATTGTCGCCCACCAGACTCGAAAGATCACGCTTGCAGCCGCCGAAGCGGGGCGTGGAATGGTGCACACGCCCCGCTGAACTGAACTGCCGTCAGTCGCCGAAAACGAAATCCGACTGCTTGATCGCCTCAGGATAAACGACCATGGGACGACCGCCCTGAATCTGGAAGACGGGCGGCTCGAGCGTCGTGATCTGTCCAGTTTCGCCGAAATTCACGTGACCATAGAAAGTTTCGACATCAAGCGAAGCGAGTGCGTCCCGAACCGCGCCCGGCTCGAGCGATCCAGCCTGTTCGATAGCGAGTTGTAAAATGGCACCGGCAGCTGCTGCGGACGCTTCGGCATAGTCTGCCTCGGCTCCGTACTTCGCTTCCCAGGCCTCGTTGAAAGCTACGGTGGACCCGAAGATGTCTTCGCCCTCATAGCGTACCGCCGGATGCCACCAGGCCGCGCTCGAGACGCCATTCGCCAGATCACCGGTGGCTTCGATGAACTCGCGGTATGCCGGGCCGGCGATCATGGTGATCACCGCAGGATCCAGCCCCTGGTCGCTGATCTGGCGACGGATCAAAGAAAGATCATTGATATATCCCGTCGCGAAGATCCAGTCCGGCTCCGCTGCGCGCATCTGCGTCACCGCTGCCGAATGGTCCATCGTGCCGATCGCATAGCGCTCGAACATCACGACCTCTAGATCGCGTGATTGCGCGGAGCGCTCCATTTCCTCGGCAATGGCGAGCGGGAACAGGTCGTTACGCGCGAGGATTGCTACGCGCGTCACATCCGCATTGGCGCCTGTCACGATATCCGCGAGAGGTTCGGTCAGGGTGGAGTTGGGTGTGAAGGTGCCAAAGAGGTATTCGTAACCCTGATCATAGACCTGTTCTGACGATGCCGTCGCGGCGACAGTCGGGATACCGTACCGCTCCGATACGCTCGACGCTGCTTTCGCTGCGCCAGAACCAAAAGGTGAAAACAGGAAATTCACCTCCTCTTCGGTAATCAGGCGTTCTGCAGTCTGGACTGCGCGCGGAGTATTCGAAGCATAGTCGACATAGATTATCTCGACGGGATGCTGCTGATTACCGACCTGAATGCCACCAGCTTCGTTTACTTTTTCCGCCCAAAGGTCGTAACCCCGTTGCTGCTTCAACCCCTCCGGAGAGAGTGGCCCCGTCAACGGAAGCGGCGCGCCGATGCGGATAGCTTCCTGAGCGAAAGCCATTCCGGTTGGAAGGCTCAATGTTGCCGCAATGGCAGCGGCCCGGATCAAAAAATGAGGCATGGTCCTGTTCTCCCCTGGTTTTAAGAAATTATGAAGGTCCTTTGAGTTGCCACAAGTGCAAATTAATCAAAGCTCCGTACTAATTTCGGCAACAATTTAGTTTGTTTTTATTATGTTCTCTTGCGGTCGAAGTTGACTCTGACGCCGTTTGGCGCTCGCCTGTAGGCTGTCAGGCGATGATGATCTTCGCTTACCTCGCATGGACTCCAAAGCCACATGTCTCTGGTACAGATTCGATATTTTCTCGAAGTCGCGCGCAGCGGGTCCATTCGAGAGGCCGGTGAACGCCTCAACATCGCGGCTTCGGCCTTGAGCCGCCAGATCCAGAACCTCGAACAAGAATTCGGTATGCCACTCTTCGAGCGCAAGGCGAGAGGAATGGAACTCACGCCTGCAGGCGAGATCTTCGCGCGCTACGCGCGGACAATGTCCCTAGAGACGGATCGCGTCCGCTCGGAAATCGAGGAGTTGCGCGGCATCAAGCGGGGCATTGTGAAAGTGCATTCGGTGGAAGGTGTTATTGCTGATGTGATGACGAATGCGATTGCTCAGTTTCGGGCGATGCATCCCGGCGTGCGCTTTCGGTTGACGGCATGCGGAACCGATGATGTCATTACCGCAGTACGGGAAGGGTTGGCCGACATTGGCGTTTCATTCAACGCACAACCTGACGCGAACGTGCATTTCGTGCGCCGCGTTCCAGATCCGCTTGTTGCCATCGTTCATCGCTCTCATGTTCTGGCCTCACGGCATGAGATCTCGTTTCCTTCGATACTGGCCCACGCGGTTGCGATTCCAGAAAATGGCTTCGGCATTCGCCGTCTCATCGATGACGCCTGCCGTGTCAAAGGCATTTCATTGAGCCCGGCGCTGGAGACGAACTCCATCGAAGCCCTGCGTGGCTTTGCAAGATCCGGAGCCGGCGTCGCCATTCTTCCCTCCACTTCCAGTCGCAACGAGCTAAAGCAGGGCGGCGTTGTGCTTATTCCTTTTGCAGATGCTCCCTTGAGATCAGCGACCATGGATCTCAGCATCCTTGCGGGTAGAAAGCTCCCGATGGCGGTCAACGCCTTCATGTCCGTTCTGGAACGCTGCCTCATTTCTCCCGAAAACTCGGTACCACCGTAACAAGCCGGTTTTTTCGACAGGGGCGCCCTCCGACAGGAAGACGCCCGGGAGATCATATAACCATCGTCGATGTCAGGTTCTTGAGGGAATATGCCAGGCTATAGGCAGTTGAAGCCGATGTCTTGGGATTGGCGCTTGCCTTGCCTGCCATTTCAATCCGCAGGGAACCGATTGCGCTTTCCGCCTCAATCACTCCCGTATTGCCTGTCGCGGCTGGATCAGCAACGAGGCGGACTGCCGTCTCGTCGAGTCCGATACCCGCCAACGCAACTGTGGCAGCCAGATTGGCGTTCTTCGGATAAGATACGGCTGCCTCGCGGGCAGATCCCTCGAAGAATACGGTGCGTTCGTGAATTGCTTCGAGGGTCAACATGTTTTCCGCAGGCGTCCCTTGCCATGCAATTGGCGGCTTGATGGATGTGTAGGTGACGCTGGACAGTCCCGCAAGGCGATGAGCCCCCAACCCGTCGAGTCCGGCAATGGCGCCGGCGGGCACGAATAGTTGTGCACGACCAGTTTTCGCACGCGCCACCCAATCGTCGAGAATGCCGGGACGGGCGAGCGCTCCAGTGGAGATCGCCATGACATCGATACCCGCGCTCAGGAGCGTTGGCGCGAAGTGGACAAGCGCTTCCTGCCCGGCACATTCTGCGACGATATCCGGCGCGAGCACGAGCAATTCCTCAATTGAAGTAAGGACGGGGACATCTGCTGGAAGGTTGGAGCGGGCTTCGTCCCGGGCGGATCGAACAAGCACGCCGGCGAGTCCGGGCGCATGCGCGTCTGCGAGCAGCTCGCTGGCCAATACCCGTCCTATCGCGCCATATCCGATCACGGCGACCGTCATTTCAGGCTTTTTCATAATTGGCCTCCGGAAATTCCAAGTGTCGTCACGGAAAACAGAACAAAAGCTTCATCCGCCGTTCGTATCTGCAAATGCGAGCGAGTGGCTTCGTTCAATCGCTTGGGTGAAAGAAGCAAGCCATGGATATCGGAGGCAGCTTCATTAGACACGTGGGCAAATGCGAACCGATGCGCTCAAATGAACAGCTCGCCTTGCGGTGACGGATAATCGGCCCCCTTAGGTACTCTGAAATTGTTACTCCATGATTAGCCGCGATACCAGCGCGGACGACGACGTTCGTCTGGGTTGCAGAACTGCCCGCGTGATCATGATGGGCGCCGGCAGCTCCGGTGCCGGCGGCTTGTATCCCAGGGGTCCGTACGACCTCAGCGCGTTGAAGTGACACAGCCAGCTTTCGGCCACCACCTCGGCTCGCCTGAGGGTGTAGGTGCAAAAGGTCTCTCCGTCGAACACCCCCTCGTTCAGGCTAAGTGCCGACCACTCTGACATAGAAAGTGTATGTTGAGGCTGACAAGACCGGACGACAAATTGGCTTAACTCACCGGAATGGAAAGCCATGCTCTCATAGATATCGAGGGTCACTCCGGGGCTCACTCTTTCACCCCAAGCTATGGTCAGCAAGATGGGCTTACGTCTACGGCGCTCGATTGGCGCTATTTCCTCAGGAAACGCGGACGCCAATACGTCCGGAGCCCCCTGACGGAGGGCTCACAGGCTGCGGCCCGCCGCAGGCTATCCAATATCAGGACGTTTTCATCATCTTCACCAGCTCATCCTGCCAGACGAACGCTTCCAGTATCCGCAGATGCCCCTCACTGCCGAAGCGCGCGAGTTGTGCCGGGTCCTTAATCGTCATGAAGCCGCGCGAATAGGTCACGATACCTTCCCGCTTGAGCATGGACAGCGTTGCGGTGACCGTGATGCGGCGCACACCCAGCGCCTCTGCGAGTGACCCTTGGGTCAATCCGAAAGATGCACCCGCCATGCGGACATGCGCCAGGCTCAGCCAGTCAGCGATCTGCGCCTGAGTCTGATCGAGCCGAGCATTGAGAACCGTCTCCATCAATTGGGCGATGAAGGCCTGAACATAGCATTCCATGATATGGCGGAAACACGCGAAGCGTTCGCTGGCTTCGCGCATGGCAAACATTGGAACATAGGTGACCTCGCCGCTCACACGCACGACGGGGCGGCTGAGCGTGGTTTCTCTGCCCAGCATCACCGCGACGCCGAGAAACCCCTCACGACCGATCGACGCCTGCTCCGCATAACCGCCATCCGCACGCTCCCCCATCAATGAAATGATTCCACGGTTCGGGAAAATCGCATGCGTGAAGGGCGTATTTTCAGGATAAAGCACTTCCCCCGCAGAAACCGGGCGGGTAAGGGCGTGCTGCATCAGAAATGTCCGGGCTTCCGGCACAAGGACTGTCAGAATACGGTTTGTTATGGTCACTGTTCCTTTTCTACCCGTAGCCTCGCACGGCCCGGCGCGCATTCACCCCGGAAAGACCGAGTACGAGCCCGTTTTTAATCTGGCAAGAAAATTTTCAAGATAGCAATCAGCAGAATACAAGAATAAATTTATGCATTCTAATACTAAGATATACCACGAACATTGGCCTCCATCCTTCAGTACGGCGCTGGCAGGACTCCGCGGGTCCCGGCCAAAACCGCAGCGCGCAGAAGGACAGCTTTCAGGAAACGAGATCGCCCGTCTCAACGGGCTGAATGGGGACGCGTAGCTGTCATACAGCGATTGATCCCGGAATATTTTATCCCCACATGTAACAATTGTAATAACCGTTTTCTGTGACGCCTGCGACCTAATCCACCTGCCGTCTCGTGGACATCATGACACGATCCATTGATTAATTGGATGCGCATCACAGGCACGTGATCCGCCAAGTTTTCCGTTTTATCATTAATTTTCTTAAATTTATGTATTTGCAATTTTCTTAATTTCAGCTGATGCTTTCTCTGCGGGCATTTCAGCTTTGCTTTTCAGGTCAGCGGGAGCGCATGGCGTTCTGCGGTGGCGTTTTCTTGATCAAGATCCGATACGATGTCTATTACAGATGACGAACCATCAAGTCACTCCGACTTGAACACTGATCCTGACGGCACGGTTACATCGTTGCACAAGAAAGGGCGCGACGCAATCCGCGAGCTCATCAAGGAGCTTGCGCGGGAAGCCGCACGGCGCGATCATGCGGAGCATGTTCGCAAGCACGGGGATCTTGAACGCAGCGAGGCAGGAACCGATATCGACGCATCCCACAACGATGAGAACGACGATGACACATGAACTGGCAATCATCTATGCGCGTTATTCGACCGATCTGCAGCGTCAGAGCTCGATCGATGATCAGATCCGCGAGTGTCGCGCGTATGCGGAACGTCTCGGTATGGCGGTGGTCGCGACGTTCAGCGACGC